>Ga0181357_1000227_pt1 | contig 19775 bp, 18 predicted proteins | sample Fa13VDMM110DN_FD_130094 | JGI IMG/M metagenome (GOLD analysis project Ga0181357, IMG submission 130094) | Freshwater viral communities from Lake Michigan, USA - Fa13.VD.MM110.D.N | ecosystem: Environmental > Aquatic > Freshwater > Lake | place: USA: Michigan | collected 2013-09-24 | reverse complement strand
TGCTAGAGAAGCTTGAAAAAGAAAATATACAATATGGGTTAGTAGATGCTACTGCTAATGATTCGCTATGCGATATGTTAGAAGTTTTATTAAAAACAACTAAGTACCCTATAGCTACCTTTGAAGTTCCCGAGAAAGTCTATTTTATTTGTATGCCAACTGACTATGATAGGTTAGGATGGATTACATTAGATGATACTAGCATTGCTGCTGGAGTAAGGTCATTAGACGAGGTCTTTGATACAATCACAAAACTAATAAACCAACTATAATGCGTTACAAAGATCTAGTTACAACTAAGTTAGATAACTTACACAATTCAATGAGACGACTTGAATATTTGATATCCCAGCCAACAGCTCGTGAAGTATTAACCGATTGGTTTGAAGATACTAAAGAAAAGATTGAAGAAATTCAAACATTACTTAATGTAGAGAGACAGGATTAATTATAATTGTCTAAAAAGTTGCTAATTAGGATTATTATCAGTATAGTATAATTAAAACCAATAATATTATGCTATCAGCAGAACAAATTAAGCAGAACTACGAGACCTTTATCTCAAACATTGAAACACACATCGACTCTCCACGAAAAGAGCAATTACTAACCCTCTACGAATCAATACAAGACATTCTTATTTTTGCCCCAGCATCTAGCCGTGCGTCTTTTCATAATTCTTTTGAGGGTGGTTATATTGACCATGTTAATAGGGTAGTAGATTGCGCTATTGATATGCACCAGATGTGGTATCAGCACGGAGCTCGTACAGAAACCTTTACAAAAGAGGAATTAGTGTTTGCAGCTCTTAATCATGATTTAGGTAAATTAGGTATTGGTATAGAGCCTCGTTATATACCAAATGATTCTGAGTGGCACGTAAAGAATCAAGGTGCTAATTATAAACCTAATACAAAGATTCAATTTTTACCTGTTCAAGATAATTCTCTATTTATACTACAATCTAATAATATACAAGTAACACTTAACGAGTACATTGCTATCAAAATTCACGATGGTTTGTATGATGATGGTAACAAAGCGTACTTAATATCAGGTCAGAATGAATCTAAATTAAGAAGCTGCTTACCATTAATACTACATCAAGCTGATATGATGGCCTCTAGAATTGAGTGGGAAAGAGAGTGGTTAGATAAAGTAAATGTAGGACCAATAAAAGCAAAAGAGATACCTAAACCTTCAGCATACACTCGCCCAGCAGCACAAGCAGCTAAGTTTAACGCAGTTGCTAAAGGTAACACAGCATTTGTAAACGCATTAAAAAATATATAAGATGTTAGCAATTATTTCAATTAGTTTATGGATACTTACAATTGTAGGTTATGTATTTTTTAACTTATACCAAAAGAATGTTAAGTTAGAAGATATGGTTATTAGACAGTCTAATTTATTAACAGGATTAGGCAATATTATCAATGAATCAGATAAGGTAATTAAAGAATTAGATACAAAAATATGGGCTGAGGGTGATAGAGAACTTGCCGCTGTATTTCAAAACCTAAGATCCATTCAAGAGGCGTTAAATCAATATAGGAGTAAATAGTATGATTATAGAAGATGTATATAAAGAGGAAGCAGTAGTTGAATTAACAAAGGATGGTAAGGTTAGAAAGAGAAGACCTAAAAAAGCAATCCTCTACTTTACGGAAGATACTCAAAAAGCCATAGTAGAATACCGATTAGAAACTGATACAGTTAAACGTAATCAGATTTTCAATAGTCGAATCTACTACGCGTTTTTTAAATTAGCCGAGAATATAATACACACTTTCAAGTTTTACTATACAGAGGTTGATAATATAAACGAGCTTAAGCATGAGGTGATATCTTTTTTACTAGAGAAATTACATCTATATGATGAATCGAAAGGTAAAGCATACTCATATTTCGGAACAATAACCAAGCGATACTTAATTGTGTATAATAATAATAACTACAAAAAACAAAAAAGTAAAGCAGCTGTAGAAGAAATTGACGAAGATAAGACGATAATTAATAGATTATTAATTAATCAAGAAGGTAAGGTTGAATATAGTACCTTTATGGACATTTACATAAAGCATGTTGATCAAAACCTTTTAACAATATTCCCTAAAAAACAAGAAGCTAAGGTTGGAGATGCAATACTAGAATTATTTAAACGTAGAGAGAATTTAGAGATATTCAATAAAAAAGCATTATTCATATATATTAAGGAAATTACAGATGCTCCTACTCCAACAATTACTAAGGTTAACAAGACTTTAAAATCAATATACAAACAAATGCTTAATGACTATATAGAGAATGGTAGTGAATCTGATGTTTTTGGAGGTTGATATATTTATTTTAAAAAGACATGAACTTTAACGTCGAAATATTTGAAGGTAAAACTTTTGGTGACCTTCTTAAAGATATTGTAAAAAATCATAAAACAAAACAAGGTCAAATTAAAGCACTTATAAGTCAACTTACTGATATGGTAAGTGAACCAGGTGATGCGGTAGCAATTGTACCACTTATCAGCAATTATTTAGAGTCCGACATTAAAAACGACGAAGCCTTAATTAAGATAGCCCAGATCGTACAGAAAGCAGCTATTCCATTAAATGATACTGATGGATTAGGGTTTAGTGATAAAGATCTAGAAAAGTTATTTAGCGACATAACTACAGGAACAGAACCATTAAAGCCAGAGGAAATTAAACAATTATCAAACCCAGAAACCAATGGCTGAAAGTTTCAATAAATTATTTTCATCAAACAATAATGGCAGTTTAATATCAAGATCACCTTTTATAATAGGAAGAATTGTCAATGTTGTACAAGGTCCATACTTATCTGACGGAAAGACGGTTGATCCTGATTATAATGATGTAACAGATCTTGGTAAAATTAGATATTCAATAATAAACTCATCGCAGAACAGCGACGCTGTTGGAGCAAGCAGTAGACCAGCAAGACCCTTCTTTAGTTTTATACACCAGTATCCACTTGAAGGTGAATACGTATATTTATTACCTGGCCCAGGGTTAGAGTTAAATGAAGCAGCTGGAGATATAGATTTATATTATCTACCGCCGATTAGATTGTGGGGATCACCACATCACAATGCTCATCCTGATATGGGGGTGTATAGCAGTTACATAAACATAAACACGGCCAATTATCAAAATAGTCAGCAAGGAACAGTTAATAATATAACAACAGTTCCTATGGAGTTTCCATTAGGAAATGGATTTGTGGAAAAAAGTAATATTAAAAGCATATTACCGTTTACTGGCGATGTTATAATAGAAGGTAGGTATGGCACATCTATTAGATTTGGATCAACAGCAAAGCAGTATTCAAAGTTTAATACGTGGTCTAATACAGGGAATACAGGCGATCCAATCACTATAATAAGAAATGGCCAAGGTAATCAATCTGATATACTGGGATATAACCCAACCGTTGAAAATATAAACGTCGATCAATCGTCGATATATTTAACAGCTGGTCAAACTATTAATATAGATGATATTTCAAACTTCCCATTAACAAGTTGGGATATATCAGTACAGAATAAAATTACAATAGGCATATCGTTATCAGCACCACCAACAGCAAATACTACTATATCAGCACAAGACCAAGATGCATACGCGTTAGATAATCCAAAAGACGATCAAGTAGGAACTCCCACAGACCCAGTTAGCCCAATTCGAACATATAACCCAACTGTAACAGAAACAACCTTAAATACAGCAGCAAGATTTACAAATATTGATTTAATAACGCCAACATTGGAACCTATTAATCCAATGATACAAGCAAGAGTTACAAATGTTGATTTAATAACACCAACATTAGAGCTTATTAATCCAATAATACAACAACCAACTACTCCAATATCTGGAAACCAATTACAAAGATCACTACCAGTAAAATATAAAGTAGTTGGCGATTCTTTTGAACTTGCTGGAATATATGTAGTTAATTTAAGAGCAGTTGATCGTAATGGTACGATAGTAGCTACTGTTAGTAAAGATGGTACTAATTTACAGGCTGTTTATAACATGGCAGTATCAGAATTAAGAAACATTAATACAAATAGTGTACTAACTATACCACCGATAGATAAATTAGAAAAGTTATAAACGTATGCTAAAACCACAATTCCCATACCCAGGCAATCAAGTAATAATATCATCAGGCAGAGTATTACTACACGCAAAAGATGATGCTGTTTTTATTTTTGGAAAAAAAGGAGTAGGTATATCAACCCCCGCTACTTTTAACATAGATGCACCTGAAAGAACAGTAATAAACTCTAACATAATAGAATTAGGATTAAGAGCACAAAAAGAGGGTTATAGAGTTGTTAAAGGAGAAGTAACCCTAATACAATTAAATAGATTATTTGATTCACTAGCTCAATTAGGTGAAGCATTAGAAAACATAGGAGTAGAATTATTACCAGAAGCGGTATCGGCAATTCAAATAGGTGGAGGTAGCTTGCGAGATACCGTAAAATCTGTTAAAAATCAATTAAGCGTGAATGCGCTATCAAATATAACGTATACATTATAATATGGCAAATCTTGCTGCAGGATTAGAACGAATCGTAAAGATTGTAGGTAAAGCCGTCAACCAAGCTAAAAAAGCTATTGATAAAATTCTGTGGGGTAATGTAAACGATGCACCAGCAATACCAGTATCTGGAATAGCGCCACCGGAACCAAAACGTACAAAAGTTGGTAGTTTTATACAATCGGGATTATTTAATGTAATAGATGTGTTATTAAAAGTAGATTTATGTAACGTACTAGAGTATTTAACAACATCACTATCAGACGTAAAACCAAAGAGAAAAGAAAATCCAACAAAAATTGAAAAAGCATTATACGATTTACAAGACCGGGCAGCCTTAGTAAGAAACGCCATTGACAGCTTTTATGCATTTCCAAACGAAGTATTAACACAACTAAAAGATCCAAACCCACAAGCAGCACCAGCACCAGGAACAACACCAACAACAAACACTCCTTCAAACGCTGAGTTAGTAGGATCAAACATGCAGAAGTACAATTTTGGAATAATTGGAAAGTACACTTCAGATATTTTCAAATTTACAAGTAATGCACAAACAGCAGCTACAGGCACAACTGCTGTTATAAACGATTTTGCAGCATCAGCATTATCAGACCCAGAAGTATCAGCTGCATTATCAATACTACCTGGATTTAAAACAAGTATAGCATCAATAAAAGACTATGTTTCAATAATTGATCAATATGCGGATTTTAGACAGATACCAAATGATGAATTTCAAAAACTATTAAGAAAGTTAGATGAGGTAAGAGCAGTCTGTGTTGCAATAGAATCACTTAATTTAGCAAGTGCTATTGATTTAGCAGATAAGTATTTAGGATCGGATGTAAGAAGCCAAATTGCAGAATTAGGTAAGTTTATGGATCCAACTAAAATAGTACCGACGCTTAAGCAAATTAATAATAGCCTACAATCGTTTACAAAAACATGTCAAACAATAACATCTAATTTACGCATAGCAAGGGGGTTTATTAAAATAGGGATAGTGCTTGTAAAAATCTTTAGATTTATAGCTAAATTAATCGGCAGCATACCAGCACCGCTACAGTTTGCAACTTACAGCATGGTTGATAAAATAAGAGATGCAAAAGATGCAGTAACAACTAATGTATCAGGACTTGAAAAATTTTTAACACAAGTTAATAATTTATTAGCAGTGATAATAAACGTAATAAGATATATACAACAAAATACACAAGCACTAATACAAAGAATGGATATTTTAATTCAAAAATTAGAAGCATGTGGTGCACTAAAAGGCTCCCCAGTCGTACAGCAATTACAACAATCTCAGCAGAGCTTAAAAACATTAAACGATGAGTTAGCTGGAATAATTAGAGAGTATGATAAAAAAGCAAATGTAAATAATACAGATTACGGTAATTATACAATTAAGGTTGTTGAGGAAGAGTTAGTAGATGATGGTATTACTAATAAAAGGCGTAGAGGTATTGCAATTGATAAGGATAACGCTATAGCAGCCCAGTCAGATTTAACATTTGCAACTAATAACGCTATTATAATAGAAGAAGTTAAATTTAAGTTAGTAGCATTAGGGTTAGTGTCAGCTGCGTCTTTAAGCCCAACTGATCTAGTCATAGCAGAGTCAATGACTTATTTAGAAGATAATGATTTAGTTCTAGATGATTTAAACCTACCAACAAGTACCTTAGAATCCCCAGATAGCCAAAATCAAAATAGTGGATTAGGATTAAATGGATATTTAAACCAGATGAAAGGTACACAGGCGTTAAGAAAAAGAGTAAGATCTAAATTAAATAGTACTAGTAAAGCAGCAAAACAAAAAATAGCAGCTGATATGGCTAATACAAGTAAATTTTTAGGGGTAATTAAAAAACAACCGTAAACAATCTAATGAATATATAATTAACTAAAAAGATGCGATTAAAATATTTATAAGCATATGGCAAACGTAGATTTACTAAGAAAACTAATAAGAGAAGAGGTTAAAGCAGTATTCCAGGAGGAATTAGCTGGTATTTTAAAAGAGGCTATTATAGCAAATAAAGGCACAAAGACTATAGTAGAATCAGAAAAACCTAAAAAAACACTAATACCAGACACTCTAAACACACAATCTTTTAGACCTAGAGCATCACCTAATTTAGGTAATAATAATCCACTAACAAACTTATTAGCAGAAACAGCACAAGCTATGACTAATGAAGATGTTAGTGGATTTAACTTCACATCAGAAGACGCACCAGGATTTGGTGGTGGCTTTATGCCACAACAAGCTGAACCACAGGTTGTTGACTCAGTCGGAGGTATGATGGCAACAGCAAGAGCTAGTTCAAACTTTGATGCTATACAAATTAATGCAGTTCCGGATTTTACAGAGTTAATGACTAATTTAAAAGCTAAAGGAGCTATCTAATGGCATACGGTTTAAAAAATATTAATGTATTAGATCTAAAGCCCTCTACTGGAGTAGGAGTAGCACTACCTTTTTCTAATGTAACAGCCTTTACAACCGTCTATACGACTAAAGAGCAATTAAAGTACAATATACTTAATTTTCTATTAACAGATAGGGGAGAGCGGTTATTTAATCCAACTTTTGGAGCTGGCTTAAGATCAAGATTGTTTGAACAAATAACAGAGGAATCAAACGAAGCTTTAAAGATATCAATACAATCAGCGGTAGAAAGTTATTTTCCAAGCATACAAGTAAGAAATCTATCTGTTATATCAACACCAGACCAAAGCTTAATATCAGTGCAGTTTTCGTATATAATAACAACAAGTAATGAAACCGATAACATATTAGTAAATATACAAAATGGCTAGTGCAGAAATAAAATATCTAAATAAAGATTTTACATCATTCAAGCAATCGCTGATAGATTACGCAAAAGCGTACTATCCAACAGCTTACAATGATTTTAGCGTATCATCACCAGGTACAATGTTCATTGATATGGCATCCTATGTTGGAGATGTATTATCTTTTTACTTAGACAATCAAATCCAAGAAGGTTTTTTAGAATTCGCAAAACAACAAGGCAACTTGTATGCCCTAGCCTATATGCTTGGGTATAAACCTAAAACAACATCAGCAGCTATAACAAAGCTAGATGTTTATCAACAATTACCTTCTACAATAGTAAACGGTGTATATTTACCTGATTTTAATTATGCAGTTGTTATAGAGGCTGGGATGGAAGTAAAGTCAAGCAGCACATCAACTACTTTCTACACACCAGAAAAAATAGACTTTACAGTATCCTCTTCAATAAATCCTACAATTATTAGCGTCTACACAACGGATGCTTTTGGAAATCCATCAAGGTATTTATTAAGGAAGAGTACACAAGCTATATCAGGCAAAATACAAACAAAAGCTATAACCTTTGGTCAACCAACAAGATTCCCTGTAGCTACTATTACAGATACAAATATAATAGAAATAGTATCAGTAACAGACAATACATCAGGGAATAGGTGGTATGAAGTACCCTATCTAGCACAGGATTATATATTAGAATCAGTCGATAATACAGCAGCCAACTACCCATCACTATCCCAGTACTCGAATCAAGTACCGTTTGTACTAACTAAAATACAGGTGCCTAAGAGGTTTGTATCTCGATTCAAAACATCTGGAGTACTTGAGTTAGAATTTGGTGCTGGTATAAATAATATATCATCATCAGCGTTAACCCCTAATCCTTTTAATGTAGGTATAGGTACTATTAATGGGTTAACAATGTTAAATACAGCTTACGATCCTACTAATTTTGTTACAACCGAAGATTACGGATTAGCACCAACCAATACAACTTTAACAGTAACATATCTAACAGGAGGAGGAGCATCGTCAAACGCACAATCAGGAGACTTGACCGTAATAGGAAACATTACTGCAAACTTTAAAGGAGCTCCTGCAAATGGTAATACAATAAAATCAACAATAGCAGTTACAAACCCAGAACCAGCATCTGGAGGCGGCGATGGTGATAGTACAGAGGCGTTAAGATTAAATACAGCAGCACAATTCCCATCACAGCTACGCGCGGTAACACAGCAAGATTATCTAGGAACAATATTATCAATGCCAGCAAAATTTGGACAAGTAGCAAAAGCCTATATAACTAAGGATGAAGCAATTTTTAAGCCGTATTTAGTAAATGAACCAGGAGAAAGGGATCCATTAGCGACAACGGCATACATAACAGCTTATGACTCAGCAGGATACTTTACAGATCCCTCACCTGCATTATATCAAAATATTCAAACATATGTAGAACAATATAGAATGCTCACGGATGTAATATATATAAAACCAGCATACGTAATAAATATTGGAGTTACATTCGATATAGTACTACGACCTAATTATACATCTAGGCAAGTTGTAGGAACAGCTTTAAAAGAGTTAAAAGATTATTTTAATAGGTCAAGATGGCAAATCAATCAACCAATAATCTTATCAGAAGTATACACATTAATAGACAAAATAATAGGTGTACAGACTGTGCAAAGAGTAACAATTACAAATCTAAGTGGTGTACCTGAGGGATATTCAAAATATAGTTATGACATATCAGCAGCAACATTAAACGGCATTATTTACCCATCACTTGATCCAAGCATCTTTGAAGTAAAATATCTAGATGTAGACATTCAAGGTAGAGTAGTATCAACACAATAACCATGGCAATATATAAAATCTTTCCATCCGCAGATGCGACAATCTACTCAGCTTACCCAGCAAAAAACACTGGACGTGATCCTGTATTAGAAATATCTGCAAAAAATTCACAAGATGGTTTACGATTTATAGATAGATCTTTATTAGATCAATCACCCTACTATTCATATGATTTAGCGGCTAATGATAACTATACAACAACAGCTGAGATTTTTCCGAGTAGTGATGTTAGGAGGTCGCTAGTACAATTTTCAAATGCAGACCTATCAATAATAAAAGAATTTGCATCACAAGCAATTAGTGGATCATGGGAATCATATTTGAGATTAGGACTAGCATCTGCCCAGAATTTAAACACAACCTATTCGCTAGAGGCATATGCGGTATCGCAATCGTGGTCAATGGGAACAGGTAAGTATACGACAGTGCCTGAGATTAGAAATGGAACATCGTGGGGATATACAGGATTATATAGCGCTTCAGCAGCTTGGTATCAAGATCCATTATATTGGAGTAACATAGATATTGGTACTTGGAATGGATCAGTCGCACAGACAACACTGTGGAATAATGTAGGTACCAGTATGAGTGTTAATTGGAATAATGCAACACAAATATGGAGTAACAACACTCTTTTCTTTAATCTGCTTCCAACTTTAGCAACAATAGGTGGTTCGTGGTATGGCACCTATAGTGGCAGTCAGTATTTTGATTATATGAGTAACAAGGATATTAATATGAATGTTACTGATATTGTTGACGCATGGTTCTCAGGATCTATTCCAAACAATGGTATTATATTAAAACAACCACAAGCAATTGAGCAAGATACTAACTCTTTCATAGATTTAAAATTCTTCTCAGTAGATACACACACAATATATCCACCATGTATAGAGCTTAGATGGGATGATTCACACTACTATCCAATAGGTAGTAACTATGTACTAAACGATCAAATAACAATAACATTAGCAAATAATCCGGGCACCTTTAAAAAAGGAACGGTTTATAAATTTAGAACAGCAGTAAGAGAAACATACCCAGCTAGACAATTTATAACATCATCAGTATACTTGAATTCATTGTATCTATCACAAGAATCACACTGGGCTATTCAAGATGTTAAGACAAATGAGATGATAGTAGACTTTGACGACACCTATACTAAGATAAGTGCGGATAGTGTTAGTAACTACTTCTACATGTATATGAATGGGTTGGAGGTTGAAAGATTTTATCGTTTATTAATTAAAACAAAAATATACTCAACAACATTTGGACCACTATCAATATATGATAATGAACAATCAATCTATAACGCATTATCGTTATACTCACCAGAGGATTTAGCACTACTACCAGGAGAGACTATAATAAAAGATAATAATTTAATATTTAAAGTAATTGGATAAGTATGCAAGAAGTTAAATTAGTAAAAGAAGTTTATGGTAGAAATACCTATACTAAGGTTGTAGATACACAGTTTTCTGAACTATACAGCCCAGTTACAGCATCAATACAACCGACAGAAAGAACGGTTGAAGATTTTTTTGATTTATATCAACAATTATTTTTTCAAATTCCTGCAACGGGTCAGGTAAATTCACATGATTATTTAATAAAAACAAGTACAGAATACGTTGGTGGATCTGTATTAACAGATAGAGAGCAGGTTTATATAGACGAAATTAATCAACTAAGGCAACAATTATTAGAAACAACTGCTAACTACTTAAATTTAAACCAGATAATATAGGATGGAAATAGTTGATGTATCATACTTGGGCACAGTACCAGATTACCAATCGTACTCTTTACAAGAGTTATCTTTAATAACAACCTCAACCGTTGTAGCTAACTTTGGAGCACAAACAGACTATGTTGAATTTTTTATTAAAGATTTAAACGGTGATATTGTAGCACGTAATTACAATGCGACAAAGTACGTTCCTAGCACAAATACAGCAAACACAGTAACAGCAACTGTTACAAGTATAAATCTAGATCCAGAACAAGACGTTAAAGATAAAGGGATTAATAGAGGATCTATATCAGTTAAGTATAACTTTTTTAAAAATATATTAGAAAGTAAAGTAGGTACTACTTTCTGGATAAAAGAAATATCACCAAGTAGAACTGAAATAAAAGTAGGCAGACAAGATTTAGCCAACTCGCAACTATTAGTAGCATTTAATACATTTAACTCAATTGCTACAACTACAAACTACTACCCAGACTTTTTTTTAAATTTTGGAGAAGATAATCAGATTATAGCTATAAACCTAGTATATGTAGAGGAAGATGGTATTGCATACTTGATTGTAAAATTACATGAACCATTACCAGGAAACTACGATGTTTATTCACAATTTTGGGCAGTTCAAAAAGTAGCTGATTCTGTAGAATTTGATGTAACAATCAACGTAGAAGCGCCACAGGTTGTTATAGCAAATGCATTAAGAGGTCCAAACTACAAAGTAGCAATAAATCAAAAACAAAACCAAACAACACCATACTACAACTATACAGGACTATTTTCAACAACAGTATCATCATCCTACCAACAGATGCAGTCAATGATAGATGAAAAAAGTATTGATATAAATGTTGATTATAGTAGCTTTAGTAATTTTATACACTTTTCATCCGCAACAGAAAGGCTTTTAAACTTTGAATATAAGTTAAGATTAATTGAGGCATATAATCGAGATATTACTTTAGGAAACAGTTTACCACATGCACCTGGTACAATAATAAATAATACAAACGTTTTACTGCAGCAGAATATAGATAATATCATAACTAAATTTGATAACTATGAGTACTATCTATACTTTGAATCAGGATCAACAGCATGGCCAAAGAAAAACAACTCACAACCATACATATTATATTCAGTAACTAGTTCCCAAGCATTAGACTGGATGGGTAGTATAGACACTATACCATCAGCAACTAATATGAGTATGCTATACTCAGCATCTTTGTACGATAACTTAAACAAAGACAACCTAGAATACTCAATGCCGGCTTACATCAGAGAAGACAGCAATAACGAGCCATATATGACCTTTTTAAATATGATAGGTCAGCATTTTGATAATATATGGATTTATTATAAAGACGTATCAAATAGATACTCTGCTGAAAATAACCCAGCCGTGGGAATATCAATAGACGTGGTTGCTGATGCATTAAGAGGGTTTGGAATTGAATTATATACTAATTCAAATGTATCAGATAATATTTATTACTCTTTATTTGGAATTAATGAAAGTGGATCAAACTTACCAATTACATCAAGTGCATACGCACAAGTTAATCCGGGGAATAGTAGTCTATACCCACCGGTTGGGAGTGAGTGGTTAAGCTCATCACTATATTTACCACCATTTGGAAATGAAAAAATTAATAGATATGTAACTGATTTAAGCTTCAGTACGTTACCACCTAATCAAACAGAGAAGGAAATATACAAAAGATTATACCACAATTTACCGTACCTGTTAAAAACAAAAGGAACTCAGAGAGGCGTAAAAGCATTAATAGCCTGCTACGGTATACCAAATACAACCTTAACAGTAAATGAATTTGGTGGTAATTTTATATCAGCAGCACCAGGGATACAGCAAATTCAAAATGAAAAAGTATTTACAGGTAGTATATTACACATATCAAGCAGCCTACTATCACCGTTTGTAACAAATCAGTTTTTTCAAACTAACTTAGAGAGAGGATCAGTTAATGTAGAAGTAGGCTTTTCGCCTGCAGACTCAATCAATGCAGATATAACGGGCTCACTTGGTAATTTTAATATTATGCAGTACATAGGTGCTCCTGCTCTTCAATACTCTAGCTCCTATGATCCATTAGTAACATTTAGTGATAATTACTTCGCAGCTAACTATACAAGTAGATATAATGTCTGGGATTTTATAAGAATTATTAAATATTACAATAATTCACTATTCAAGATGATAAAAGATTTTGTTCCAGCAAGAGCAAATCTATCAACAGGTATCATCGTAAAGCCGCATATACTAGAACGTAATAAATACGCAAGACACGAGCCTACATTTGCTACACTAGATTACTCACAGTCAATAGATACAGCTTTTATAACAGCATCAGATGCACCCGTATTACAATACTCAACAGCGTATACAAGCTCTGTTGAAACAGTATTAGGACCGGTTGAAATAGATAATAGTTATGGATTTGAAAAATATACTGGTGATTTTGGAGGAACAACTATACAAGCTACTACAGATTATTTTCCGCAAGTAGAAACATCAAATATGACATCGTACTGGACTAGCTCAGTTCAAGGTGGCAATCAAATGTACTTAACATATTCACTAGATTACCTATATAACAATGTTTCAGGGTCGTCAAAATCAACAAGGTTTTTAGAATGTGACTACAACCACAGTCAAATTAAACCCAGCAACTTTAATTTAATAACACAATCAATCAACACATATCCAGCATCCATAACTGATCCATACGGACAGTATGCTGAAATACAGGACTATAATTACTACTTAAGGAGAAGTATAATACCTAGATATAGCGGATCATACATGTCAGGTAGATTCTATAATACACACAGCGCTGGCGATATTTCATACGGAAATGAGCCAGTAATTAATTATTACAATTATCAGTTAGGACTATTTACACAGCTAGCAACGAGCTCATATTTACCAGGAAAAATAAATGCAACCTTAAGTTATTTAGTTGACGTATCAGGTGGTCTATTTGAGTTAAATCAAAACAATAGACACTGGGTTGATGTGCAGAATATATTCAAATTAGGAGGTAGTTCAACAATAAAGCAGTGGGATAACCAAAAGTATTCAAATCAAAAAGCAACGGATGGTGTTAAGTATATTTGGAACAGTGGATATAGTTACAGACCAATGCTATATTTTGGCTCATCGTCTTTATATAATCCACTCTTACCTTATTTAATAGACGCCACGATGTCTTTTGAAACAACAACACTCCCAATTGGTCTTCCAGGATATAGAGCAATTACAGGATTAGGAATGGCACGACAAGTTGGTACTCCACAAAACCCGGGCGATTACACATATGCTCCTACATTTCCCGGATCAATGTATAGCAACGTAATCGTATACGATATTCTCAATGATATAACATCACCAGGAACAGTTAATGATGGTAATTACGTGTTAGGTTCTTATAATGGTTCTTTCGCAACTGGATCGTATTATACTGTTCCTATTAATAATAAGATTTTTGGAACAAATGCAGAAGTACAACTCGACTGGTCATACAACCAACCAGTTGTACCAACTACTCCAGACACACTCACAATATCTTTGGTAATATCAGGATCAAACCCATCAGATCCAAACTACCAGTATAATCAAAGCGATTTACAGGTAATAGAAACAAGTAGAACAGATACGTATAGTAACGCGACAGCAAATCTTCTATTTGGAATTGAATTCCAAGGAGTGCTTGGGCCATATACAAGCCCGTGGAATACTCAAACAGATGAATGGCAATTAGTGCAATCAATACAGTCATATACATTAGTACAATTACCGTTCAAACTACAACTAAACTTTTTAATATCTCCTTATAACACAACCTGGAATGTTACAAATAATCCAATGCCAACTATTGTACCATCCCCAACAGTACCTGGCCAAATATATACAACATACGGTACATATAGAGTAGCAAGAAATAATGGGTTTTTAGGATACGATTACAGTATTAATTATACAGGCTATAGGTTTTTTGTTATGACAGCAACAGGATATGAACCAGTAACAAGTATATGGGATGGTATTCAATATACGCCATATACTAATCAAGCAAACCCATACAATATAGACAGTCAATGGTTACAAGAAGTAACAACCGCAACAGTAACAAGTGGAACTGCAACCCTTAACATACGCTCAACGGTTATTGAACATCCAGCAGGATCGCGATTAAGTAGCTATTTACAACTTAGTGGTGGTGATCCAACTCATTTTGACTATCAAATAAAGCCAGGAGGATATGTAGAGTCGTACGGTAGTAGTACTATATTAATAACATCATCGTTTGATACAAATATAACAACTCCTAATACAAATACTTTCTTAACAGATATAAACACAGCCGGTAACTATTTTCAACTAACAGCACAACTAGTACCGTTTTATAATAACGGATACACATATAACCCTATTGGTATTGACCCAGGACTAGCAACTCAACTAGGTGGCGATCCAACAGCGTGCACTTTATATGATGTGTACGGCGACGTAGTAGATGTATTTAACATTGAGGTAGGAGATTATATTATCATACAGACAAATAACTTAGTATCGTATGAGTATGAAATAGCAAGAGTAGACGTAGTACCTAACGTAGGTTTAAATATCTACGTAAAACAACCAATTCAACCAGCAATAGCGGGGGCATTATATATACCAACCGCTGGAGCAGCAGTTAGAAGGTTATTAATTTTGAAAAGATATAAAGATGAACAAAACGTAATACTACAGTTTCCAAAAAAATCAGGAGCAACTTCTTATGGTTTTTTAATACCAGATAACATAAATCCAGTAGTAGTAGATGATATTAATACACTACAAGCTACAGTACAGACACAATTATTATCTACACAGGCCAACTCAGGGCAGTAGTAAATTTGTAGAAGCAATATATTTATAAGAAACAAATAAAAAAAACATGGCATATTTAAGCAATACATCGGTTGTCATAGATGCAATATTGACGACAAAGGGTAGAGAGCTTTTAGCTAGAAACGATGGATCATTTCAGATCACTCAATTCTCACTATCAGACGACGAGGTAGATTACACACTATATAATCCAAACCACCCATCAGGATCAGCTTTTTACGGCGAGGCTATAGAGAATATGCCAGTTATACAAGCGTATCCAAATGATAATGAGATTATGAAGTATAAGTTAATAACTTTACCACGAGGCACAGCAAAACTACCAGTAATAAATGTTGGATACCAAGTTATAACCTTGAAACAAGGCTCATCGTTGTCAATAACACCACAAACATTAAATTACTTAGGTGCTACATCTACTTTTGAACAATCGGGATATGTAGTAACAATCGGAGATGTAAGAACATTATCAGCTTTTAACGGAGTTGGAATTAACACACCAGAAGCGACTGCTTTAAATACATCAACAGTTACAATTGGCACTAACGTATCAAAAACAGTAATAGGAAGCAGTATAAACTTAACAGCAACTACGGTAAATACATTATTTGGTACAAACACAGTACTATATACAATGTTAACAGTAGTAGGCCGTGATTCAGGAGCAAGAGAAACAATCCCAGTACAAATTCAAAGAGTATAATAATATAAAATATGTCATTTACAAAACTAGACCCAAGTGATTTCGTAGTTAGCACAGACTCAATAACAGCCCCTGCTTGGAGCTCTAATGTACCAGTCTTAACTAGCTTCTGGACAGCCTCAGCAATACCCACATCAGCCATATCAGCAGATGCATTTTACATAAACGTATATCAACAACCAACAACTCAAAATGGAGCAGCCGTTCAATTTTCTATTGCATACGGAAACACCTTTGGTTCTGGTTCAAAGTTTTACAATAATTTAGTTGTAGGTGCATCACCATCCCAAACAACATACAAGCAATATAGGACAATGGTGTATGGCACAGCACTAACATCATCAACTCAGGGATTCAATTTTGGAGGTACAACAACAAATGCAACAGAAATACATGCACTTAATGTTGACAGAAATAGATACAAAGAGAGTTTATTTCCTGGAACTTTTAATTTAAAACTATCAGGATCTGCTGGTGGAATACAGTTAACAGATAACAGTAATCAAGTAACAACCGTTACATACCTAGACTGTGGTAGAGTATTTGATTTAATATCAGGATCATACGGATTATCGTCAATAACAACAAACCAAGGACAGGTAGGAAATGGATATACAGCAGCAGGCTCATATGGATATTATTTACCTGATATTGGTACAATAATACTAAATACAGCAGCACTAGCACTATCAGGATCTGCTGGTGGAATAGGTTTAACAACAAATCAAACATCAAATCTAAACACACCTTATACGTCCGTAAATAACAATGTATTGTTTAATGCAATGTCAGCAAGTGGGTACTTTCAACTAAACTCACAAGAAGCGGTATCATCAGATTATGTGTTTATTCGAATTAAGAATAGTGAATACAATTATACATCAAACCCAACTTACATATCAGGGTCGGGAGATTTAGTATATTCAACATTAATATACAGCCCGCAAACGTATATTACAACTGTAGGATTATATAATAATAATAACGAACTATTAGCAGTTGGAAAGTTATCTAGACCATTATTAAAAGATTTTACTAAAGAAGCCCTTATAAGAGTTAAGTTAGATTGGTAATAATAAATCATGAGTAGAGCATCAAACACACTAAGATTAACAGATGTACTAACTACCCCAATCAAACTAAAATACACAGCATCGTATGACATAACAACATACACTAGCGCAGGTATAAAGGTTTTGAATGGAGTAAATGGACCTGTGACCATAACTGGTTCCATTCCACAAATAACACTTAATTACCTATCTGTAAGACATTTATACTACTCAAACTACCTTACTGGATCATTTCCATTATCAGGATCCTATAATTTTAACTGGGAGCAATCAACTGCTGCATCAGGAACATTAGATGCAGATATTAGATTTTTACCAACAGGATCAGGCGATGGTATTAAAATTTTATCAATACCAAGAAGTATATTTGGTGAAAAAATATCAAGAAATGGATTTCAACTAGTATCAAATGATGGTATTACTTATAACATTGTTGATGATGGTAATGGCAATCTAGTTGACATTGCGTCTGGCGATCTATACGTCAATGCAAACTACTTCACACCAGGAGAATCTCCTACCGTAGGATATGTAACAGGTCCATCAAGAAATACAAAAGTGGGTAATATAATATACGCACAAGGTGTTGTCATAATAACAAACCCCGATTACTATAACGTCTTAGATGTTGGTCCAACACTACATAATCAGTTGTATACATATTACGATACAGATATACCAAAGCAATTTGATCCATTATTAAATGCTCAGGCAAACTCAAGTCCAATAAACGTTGGATCTTTTAGCTTGTTACTAATAGCCGGTCAACAATTTCCTACCTATACAGTAACAGGCAGCTTAATAACACTTAATCCAAGCGATCCATTATATACAACAGCAGGATCTTATATTACAAACTACAGCGTAAGCTCAGTAGCCGGTACACCATCAAATACGGCAAGTATAACAGTTAGTATAATACCTAACTGTGGATTTACAGCAGTACTAGATACTTACTATTATAATGGAACACCAGTATTAGTTTATGATTTTACAAATCAATTATTATATTCTAACACAGGTACGAGTATTAGGGATCTAAGTGGTAATAATAATTATGGTACATCAAGTATAGGTAACGGTACAGGAACACCAATAACAACTACAGGGTACACAACAGTATCACCAAACTATTTATCACTACCAGGCGGCGGACAACCAAGTCAAGAATTAGCAGTAATTCTACCTGATTATTTTAAGTTTACAGGAACACCTAGCTTTACCTTTGCTACATGGATCAACATACAAGCAATTAGTTTAGGATCAACACCGGGTATAGTGTCATGTGAGGGTAGAAGCGCTGGATTTCCAATTGGGTGGAGTTGGTATTACGATGCAGCTGGTGGAGTAACACTTGCAAGGTTTAATGGAGCAGGTGTAACAGAGAGTGTGACAGCAGGGTGGGGTAACATGTACTCATCACCAGCAGCGCCTTATAATCAATGGTTATTCTTATTTGCAAAATATAATGGTACAAATGTAACAGTTGGTAATATTAGACCAACAAGTGCATTTAACGGCACTTATTATGAAGCAAGCGCATCTAGCTCAGTAACAGTTACAACAACAGCAAGTTTTAGTTGTTTTATGGGATTAAGGTATACGGATTATGCTCAAGCTAATTTTGCATACTTAGCTGGATATCAAACAGCATTAAATCAAACAGAATTAACAACAATATACACAGCAACAAAAGCAATATACGGCTATTAAAAGAGATTAAATGTTTATAACAGTAAAAACAACATCAGGATTCACACCAGGACCGTTCAATATCTACTACGATACTGTAACTCCTGTCACGTTGTTAGCTGCAAATGTAACATCAGCATCTCTATCAGCCGGCTTGAACTTAAGTGTATTTAATGGTGCAACAAGTTTAATAGTAGTTAATATAAAACCAGGTTGTACAAATCAACAAGTATTAACATTACCTTCACCACCACCATTACCGGCACAGTGTGGATTAACTGGATCGGCAGTATACGTCCCCTAAAGTAAAATAAAATGAGTCAAACAGTATTAATAACATTAACGAACGCAGGAGCAGACAC
>Ga0181357_1000224_pt1 | contig 19974 bp, 31 predicted proteins | sample Fa13VDMM110DN_FD_130094 | JGI IMG/M metagenome (GOLD analysis project Ga0181357, IMG submission 130094) | Freshwater viral communities from Lake Michigan, USA - Fa13.VD.MM110.D.N | ecosystem: Environmental > Aquatic > Freshwater > Lake | place: USA: Michigan | collected 2013-09-24 | reverse complement strand
GCACTTCCTGCTGCACCATTGGGCATAGGGCAAGATCCACAAGCTCAAACTGAGTATATGGATGCAGTTAGCAAAATACTGCAATCATTAGAATCTCGTGCGGCAAAGCCTATTAACTGGTGGAAAGTTGCAGGGGCTATGGCTGACCCTGGAAAAACAGGTAATTTCTCAGAAGCTTTAGGCAAGGCGTCTACTTCCATTGGCCAAGATGTTGAAAAGTCGCAAGAAATGGCGCTACCTATTGCTCAACTTAGAGCGCAACTTGCTGGTCAAAAGTATAGTGTTTCACGCCAAAATGAAGCCTTATCTATTATTTCAGGTATCTTTGGTACTGACCCAAAGACAACTCAGGCAATGATTCAAAGAGGCGCCATCCCATCTGATTTACTTAGTAAGATTACTCCACAGGCTTACATGGCAGTGGCTCTACGCTCACCTGAGCTAGGCACCATGCTTAAGAACGCTGCTGAGATGGAAACAGGTAATATTAAGCTTGGTGTAGATGTTGCAGGTAAAGAAGTTGATCTTGCAAAACAACGTGCTGAGTTTGGTGAAGACTTTACTAAGTTCTTATCTCCTGCATCACGTAGAATCTTAGGCTTAGGCGAAAAGCCACAAGCAACTCCAGCGCCTGTAAGTGAGCCTAACGTATTACCTGTGCCAGCAGCTAATTTGCAAACCAATATAGTACCTAATTCACCAGGGCCTAGAGTTGATACCGGCAATGAGCCTATTATAGAAAAGCCGATGTCTGCAACTCCTGGGCCAGTACAGCTAGCTGAGCAAACTACGGCAGCTGATAGTAATGTGCCATTAGCAAATCGAGCTAAAGCTCAGCTTGAGCGCCAAAAGATGCGCGATGAAATGTTTAAAGGCGAAATTGGCACTATCGTTACGTGGGTTCCAGAGCGTGTTAACTCATCTATTAGAGATCTTCGTGAGTTGCATGATCTTGCAGATAAGTACCCACAAGTGTTAGGCCTTATGCAAAAGCAAGGTTTACTAAGTGGCTTACAAGCTGCTGCAGAAAAAGGAGTATCAACTCCATGGGGTTCTTTCTCAGTGCCTGTACAGGAGTTCTTATCCAAAGTACAGCTACCTCCAGCTGAGCAACAAGTTTTGGCACGAATTAGTAATATCATTGCCAAGCAATTCTTTGAAAATGCTCGAGTTAATAAGTCCATCCTTGGCCCACAAATCTCTAATGCTGACGTAACTCTTTTGCAAGCCCCAATGATTACAGCTAAAGACGCAGCTGATGCTATCAAGTATTACGCTAAAGAGAATATTATTGGTACAAATATGCGTGGCGAATTGAATAAGCTATATGGGTCATGGAACAAGCAATATGGCAATACTTCAGACTTTGGTGAGTTCTTTAATTCTTCTGACTATAATACTGTAATGGATCGTTTTAGTAAGTATTACGACGAGTTGTATAGCAAGCATAATCCTTTTGTAGGTAGATAATATGGCCGCCGACTCATTAGCAGATTTAGATCCTATTTTTGGTGGCGGTAAGGTGCCTGCAGATAAAAAACCTGCCCCTGCTCCACGTAGAAAACGTGAAGAGTATACCGGCACATTGCCGCAAATGCCTGATGCGCCTAGTGAAAAGAAACTTGAAGAGTTAAGTGAAGTATTTCGCCCTGGGCCATCTACTCCAGCTCCAGCACCAGCCACCACAGTATCTTCTGATAAGCGCTATAATGCGCCTATAAGCAAAGAAAGTGCTGCTGTAGCTGGCTCAGGTGTAGGGTTTGCTCTTAATCGTGATAAGTTTGCTAAGTTGCCTACACGTGAAGCACGCATACAAGATCTTAAAATCACCGCAAAACTAGGCATTGACGACCTTAAAGACGTATCCACTGATATACGGTCTTTAATGACTCGACAAGAAACATTAAATATAGCTTTAGATGATGCGCAAAGAGCTTTACGTGCTGCTGAGGCAGATGCAGTACGTTATGGCGCACCTACAACTCCAATAGGCGAAGCACTACCGGGTGATAAATGGAGTGCAAAAACAGTTGGCTCAATGGGCCCAGGCGGTGATGCTACAACTGAAGCAGCTCGTAACTATCGAATACAAAAAGAGTTAACCGCAAGCGGTGAAGGTGCTCAGTTTAAAGCATCTCGTACAGGCATAGTTGTGCCTAACACTGCAGAGTTTGCTGATGAATTCACATCACCTGCGCAAAAAAATGCCTATACTGGATTTCAAAAAGCTCAAGCTGAGTATGATGCAGCTGTAAAAGCCGCCAATGAGAATAAGTTGGCGCTTGAGAAATTAAACAAAACATTGGAAACAACGCAATCTACTGCCAACCGCGCAGGACAACGTGCAAAATTGCTAGAAGAAATGACTACGCCAAGTACCCTTGAAAAGCTAGGAAGATTTGCCAAGAATATTCCTCTTAGCGGTCTTTTAGGCGGTGCTGCAACTGGGTATGAAGGTGTGCAAGCTTATGAAGCTTATAAGAATCAAGACGTTCCCGGCATGGTAGAGCATGGCCTAGGCGCTGCAGGTGGCGCGCTTATGTCTATGCCTCATCCAGTTGCAAAAGGTGTAGGTCTTGCAATGTCAGCCCCACCACTGCTATATCAGGCCTATAAGTATATGAATGAAGGCAATCCTGCTGATCAGCAGCAGCAACCGCCTTTGCAGCCGCAAACAGCAATGCCGCCTGTCAGGTAATTCTCGCTATTGACAGAGTGGTTTGTCCCCGTCTTGTACGGGGATTTTTTTGCCAACCATCGTAGCAACATGCCATGCTTCTGTCCAAATGCTATAAGGGTCACGTAGCAAATCACGATTGTCTGTTTTATTTAACAGCGCTACCCAATCGTGGTACTCCTGTTTCATTTGGTCTTCCATTCAGTAATACTCCTAATGTTAACATTTTGTTGTGCAGTAATAGGCTCTTTATCAGGCGCTAAGCTTTCAATACCTCGTGCCGCCTGAGTTCTAAAATCAGCCCATTTCTTTTTAAATTGCTCTTGCTCAGTAGGGGGAATCCACTTATGCTTTACACGCCAACGAATGGTTACGTCGGTGGTTGAGGGGGTGTATATATATTCATAAGGTATAGTCACAATTCGTTTCCTTTCGAACTAAGCCACGCCCTTAGTGTTGTCATATCTCCATCAATAAGAACGTGATTAGGTAGTGGTTTGTACTTATCGTAAACTGCATGATTGATAAAGTTCTTCATTAATAAGTACGCGTCAGCAAGTGGCAGGAAGTATTACACGTGAATTATACATCAAGTAGCCAACGTGAGAATGGGTGAGCAGTATCAATATGCTTATCCATTAACATGTGGGCTTCATATCTTTGAAGCCTTGGTGGTTTATCTGCCACTGGAATGTGTTGTTGCTTTTCTAATATGTCTTTGAACATCTTCATTCTTGATTCGTAAACATGAAATGAGCCAACTGATATAGTTAGCGAGCCTACTTCAGCGTTAAGAAGAACTGCAATGAGTTCTTGTAAGAATGAGAAGGTAGGTATATCATTGGCCATGCCCCATAGAATGTCTTGGCTACGCATAATGGCTCTTGCGTTAAGCTTACCGCGGCGTAAACGGAACTCAATAGCAAGAGTGCAAGGCACATCTTTGGCATCTTCATCCATGTGATCGATGTCAGTTCCAAACATAGGGATAACTGCTCGACGACTCATTGGGTCTTTTTGCAACAACCTAACAATATGTCTTACGCCATACTTGCCAAACCAATAGCTACCATAATTACTATTTAGCTTACCATTAACAACGATCTTACCCCACTGGGCTGCATGAGCTGAGATGGAAGTATCGAAAGGGTCAGCCTTTATATACCATGCCATTTCACGCTTAAGATAATTAAGATTGAAGTTACGACCAACAAAAGAATTAAACCGCACGAAAGGGCCAAGAGAATAAGTGAAGTTCTCAATTTCCTTCGTGCCTTCACCCCTTGGATTGGACTCAACGCCACGATAGTCGAGTGCTTTGTAAAGCAGTATAAGATCTTCTTCACGATGAATGAGTGGTATTTCCATAGTCGCTTTCTGTTACGTGATAAGGTTGATGCGGAAAGTTTTGCATGTGATATAGAGGCGGCGGTAACTTATATGCTTGTACGTTATTATTAAGAGCCCACGCATAGGCATTATTGCCTAGGGCAAAGATTTTACTAGGTTGTAAGTCTTTCATAAAAGATGACTCTGTAGGAGTGCCTTGATATGTTTGAGTGTTGATCCAGTACAAATCACTCTCAGGTACCCCTTCACGTTCTAATGTATCTGCCAACATACGACTAGGGCCATCCTCATCAAGGAAGTTAATAAATGGCACAACAGCTGCGGATGCTTTGATATTAGTCCTTGGCCCCTTATCACATAGCATAAGTATGTTACCCTGCTTAAAACTGCCACCTCCAGAAGCCCTATTGGATGTAGATCTATCCACAAGAGTTTGAACGAGGGACTCCAGTGCACTCTTCTCGTAGTCATAATGCACAACTGGAAGGCAAGTATGCTGTGGAAGCGTTTCGTATGCCTCATATACAGCCCCAAGCTGTTCCGTGTTATCAAGATACTCAATACCTTTGCGCTGCTTAAAAGTATCTACGCATAAAGATAAATCAGGTTGGCAATGCACCACTACCGCGCCTCTAGATAATGCCACACGCTCTAGCATACGCCGCCTAGGTAGATCTACGCGATTAACGCCATTGCGATAGACTGTACCGTAAATAGGCTCAGATAGCCATGATCGATCCATGATAACATGATCGTCATACGTAAGAGCTTGAGTCATAGATCTAAAGTATGTCTTACACAAATCTTCAGTTGACATACCTATGTATGGGCCATGCTTCATAACATGCGCCATACGATGTGTACCAAAAAATTGACGAAGTCTCTCAGCCAATGTGGTTTTACCACCACCATCTGGTCCTTCGAGAATTATGATCATTCCAACCACCTTTCGACTTTTTTTAATGTTTCTTGCAATGTGGCTATTTTTAGCTTGTCTGCTTGTAGCCATGCAAGATAATCTCTCGCCTCATCACTCATTTTTTCTATTTCTTTTAATGTATAGCCATACGCCGGATGTATAACCCCTGTTTCTTTGGGGTCGCTACCGAGTACAGCTCCTGCATGAGCAGCATGCTGGTATCTAACTCTCCACCATCCGCATCCTGCATGTGCGTAAGTAGGACAAAGCACGCCTTTATATTGCCCGTACTCCCACACAATCTGAGACTCCAAGAGCCTTGGTTGTCCAAGTGACTTTCCACCCACGGAATGTATAGGCCAATTAAGTTGCTGTGCTGCGGCCCACTCATGAGCGTCCTTTGAAAATGATGCGTTGTACCACTCTGTTTTGCGCTTATCCCACTGATACTTATTGCACAAAGGTAGTTTATATAAAGGTGATGGATCCCAATGACGTATATCATCGACCGGCAAACCCATCAATTTGGTATCACCCCATGGAAATAATGGTGCTAACCATGTACGTTGAGTTAAAGCATCAGCATTAATCTTGGTTTCCCATGTAGGTATCACATTTTGGAAAGACCAGTCATCAAGGCAAATATAAGCATCAGGGCGTTGCACTAACCCCCATATAGCCCCATCAGGATTTATTGCATTATGATCTAGTGGATAGACGTAAATAAAAACTTTGTCATAATCAAAAAGATCATCGCCTTGGTGTATTGCTTGATGATGTACCTCATGCCCTAACCGCTCGAACGCATTACGCATCAATTCGGGAATAGATACAAACTTAGTTGAGCTTGCTCGATCAGGATGATTTGTATGCGTCTCGGTGACGCCGGTTATTAAGATCTTCATTATTCACTCAATGAAATAAAGCCCATTTCAACATCATGGTTAATATCACCAGAGCGACCACCTTGTTCAAGATATTCAGCAACGGTCATACCACTTTTATATGCATCAAAACGAGTATACGACAATGTGTTTTTGCGCTTAGGATTGCTTTCAGCTAAAAGTGTAATGATTGCTTTTTTATTTGCGTAACGACGCGTCTTTGCCTCTGACATAGCAGAATCTCCTTGTTGTGTAAGTAGTGGAATGACTTGCATACTTTTCAAATATCAACGGTTTCAATTTTATCACGACTTACGTAGTCACGCACAGCATTCAACAGATTTTGTTGAGTTTTATCTTTGCGCCTAACGGCAGACATGATGGCCTCATCCACAGTATCTTTAGCAATAATGTGGTGTACTACAATATGATTCTTTTGCCCTTGTCTCCAAAGTCTGCGTATAAACTGTTCATAAATTTCAAGCGACCAAGTTAAGGAGTACCAGATAACGGCATGCCCAGCGCCTTGTAAATTGAGACCGTGGCCAGCAGACATCGGATGTGCAAGTAAAACCGGAACTTCCATGGCATTCCATGAGCTAATAATTCTATCGAGTTTATCGCCAACAACACCGGAACCAATGATAGGTGCTTCAGGAAACGCAACTTTGAGTCTTTCCAAGTCATGTTGAAAATGATAACCGATAATGCAAGGTTGCCCAGACAACTCCTCCACCAATTCCTGAACGGCCTGTGTTTTGGCGCAGTGAATATTGATCGATTGTTTCTTTTCTCCATCTAAGTAAGATCCCCCATTGGCTACTTGTTGACATTTCATGACAGCCACTGCAGCGTTCACAGCAGTTATGTTACCGTATTGCAAATCAATAGTAAGGTCGTCCTCGAGGCTCTGGTAGATTTTCTTAGCATCTGCCGGTAGCTCTACCACAATGTTGTTATACGTTAGCTCAGGCAAATCTAGATGGTCTAGTGCCGCCATTCGAAGCACCTTACCTTCTAATCTATCGTAAATTTGTTGCTCACCTTGAGGCTTAAGTTTCCATTCATATCCACCAAATCCTGCCGGATAGAAATAGGCATTTTTAAAGTGCGTAATGTAAGGCCCAAAGGTAGCCCCTTGGTCAATGATATATTGCGGCCCAAAGATATCTAATAAACTGTTAGGTGCAGGTGAGCCGGTTAAGCCCCAACGGCGATCAAACTTATTTAACAAAGGCTTAAGCGTTTTAAAGCGTTGCGTTTGCGTATTTTTTAAGTATGAGCTTTCATCTATCACTAGAATATCAAAAGGCCATGGTTTACCATTGAGTTGTGATGATAGCCAACCAATGCCTTCAAAGTTAATCACAAAAATATCGTGGTTTTGCTTAAGTACTTTAGCTTTATTTGGCCCATGCAATACACCCATTGAATAGCTTGAGAATTGCTCCCACTTTTTAAGTTCAACAGGCCATACTGCGTACACAGGTCGTAAAGGCGCAATGACTAGCATTTTTGTTGCAAGGCCTTTGGTGCGTAACACTCTATATGCTGATAACACAACAGATGTTTTACCTAAGCCCGGATCTAGCCAAAGAGAACCAGAGCCTCTAGTAATAAGAAACTTTACAGCCTCTTTTTGATATTCATGGGGTTCCCAAAACACGATCAATCCCTTCTGTAGAATCTATTACATGGATACTATGTCCGCGACTTTGGAGTTCCTTGTGCAACTTTGCTTGCAGCGGTGATACTTTCCCGCCGGGCCTTTTCAGTTCTACCCATAATGTACTCCCAGCAGGCAATACCACGATTCGGTCCGGCCATCCCCTTGCATAGCGAACATTTAGCTTCAATGTGAGGAGATTTTGTTTTTTGCATTTTCGTGAGAAATAAGCCTCAAGGTCTTTTTCAAGTAGCACTTTTACCATTGGCAAGGCCCGCCATTGTCTTTACGAAAGTGACACCACCTACAGTTGTTACTTGGTTTTGGCGCGTAAATGTCGTCTCTTTCAATGCGTGCAATACGATTGCCAATCCATTCTTTAAGCGCAGTAAAGTCTTTACGTGTATAGGTAGGTGTTGCGGTTTGTTTATTAAGATCAATATAGCAAATCTCAGTAGTAACTTTTTCTACTTGGGGATGTTCAGCCAAGATAATAGTTGCATACAACTTAAGTTGATCTCCATAATCGCGCTCCTTACCTGTCTTCCAATCCAATACATGAGCATGATCACCATCAATCCACAGCACGTCGTAAATACCACGAAGCCAAGCATTGGCAGCAAGAAAATCAGTGCGAGCCCAATCTTTTGTAATCGCAAACTGTACCTCACTTTTAGCTCCTTTCGCAATAAGCTTTTCAATGTAGTTATCCCAATGCTCAAATACACTATCAAGCTTTTGTTGTAGATCGAGAGCATTTTCAAATGACGTATGAATATCTTTACCTCGTTGCGCTGCTGTGCCTGTAGGCTCTTGTAGCTTATCAATTCGAGTTAACTTATATTTATAAGGGCATTCTTCATAGGACTTAATAGATGAATGCGATAATGACTTCATTATGGTCTCCAAACAAATAAATCAAGTAATGCAACAATAGCGCCAACAATATATATAAAGACCATAGGCCAGAATGTTTTCATTTCGTTTCCTGATAGTTGTTACCAACTTTATAGTCACTAACCATGGGGACTGACATTTCTAATGCATCACACATAGCATTGGTAAGACATACAGCCTCACGTTCTATACTATCCTCAGGGACACTAATAACTAATTCATCATGAACACTTAACAACAAGCGACTACTTTGTCGAGTTTTTTGATACAACAACATAGCTGCCTTGGCTTGATCTGCAGCAGAGCCTTGAATGAGAAGGTTAACGCCTTTGTAATCAAACTCTCTAAGCTTACCATTGATAACCTTAGGTGGTTCCATCTTTACTAAACGACCTCCAAGAGTTTTAATAGGTTGGCCAAGCTTATACCTTGTACGCATAGTTGCTTGCATTGCCTTAAGCCCCGGTGCTACAGCTGTGGTATAGGCATCCATCAATGTTTTTGCCATGCCATAATCAACCTCAAGCATTTCACTAATCTTCTTAGGCCCAGCACCATAAAGAATAGCGAAGGATACACCTTTTGAATACGTACGACTAACCTCACGTCCACTTGCCTGTGTCATCATATTAGCAGCATACGTATGCAAATCAGCTCTAGCATCTTGCTGATATTGTTGCATTAGATTGCCACCTTCAAAATGAGCAAAGATACGTAACTCTTGCGCATTAAAGTCGCATGCAACTAGCTTATGGCCTTCATCAGGAAGAATGAAACTACGCACCAATGGCAAGTCTGCAACATGTAAATCTAAAGGTAGCTTTACTTTAGGATATCTGATGGGCGCATTTTGAAAATTCGGAGTACTACTGAGCCGTCCGGTCCGGGTCCCACCACGCTCGCCTCTAACACTGTTCCAATTGGTATAGATGCGGCCCGTAGCTCTACCTGATGTAAGCCAAGGATCAATGAAAGTTGAGAGGCATGTAGATAGATTTGCCCGATATCTGAGGACATCTCGAAGGTATTCATTGGTTAGCATCTCCTCTAAAGCTTCTTTGGTTGCCTGCATTTGGCCTTTATCTGTAGTAGGCCAAGTTTTATTTCTATCCCAATGCTCTGTCGTATAAATACTCTCGATAAGCTGTTGATCGCTATCGACATTTAACTCAGGAGAATTCAAACATGCACGAACCCAAACTGTACACGCCTCAATGTCTTTTACTGCTTGCCCTTTCGCTATTTCTAAACCCGGGACATCAACACGAACCCCTAACCGTGAGTTTTCAAGTAACATTGGCAGCAAAGCAATCTCACGAAAGTATGCATCTTGTTGTGCCGGTAAAACGTGAGAAGAAGCAAAGTCAAAAAGCTTTGAAGTAAGCCGTACGTCAGCAGAGGCGTAACGACCTACCAACTCAACTGGGCCTTTGCTTATGTGGGCTCCCCATTGTGATTTCTTTCTTTTAGCGTCAGGGACGTTATTAATGATCCATTCTTTAAGCTCATCTCGTTCGTCTGGTCTATCAAGATCCCAATGCACGACAAGATCTTTGAGTGATAGTGAAGGAACATGTGGATCAAAGAGAAAAGAAAGAATGAGAGTATCGTGTATATAAATAGGGTTTGGGATTGCAAGGCCGAAATGGATATCAGCAACATCCAAGTCAAATAAGGCATTATGAAAGCAGAGTTGGCGACCAGATTCATACATACTCCTTAATAAGTTAATTACAACGTCTTGTGTAGTGGTGTTACCGGTAATATGCCCAAACGCAAAGTAGCCATTGGCAAATTGATTTTCAGGATCATATACAGCCAAGCCTACAGGCTTAGGCGGATATAGAGGGCGAGCCTCGATACCTTCGGTTTCAAAGTCTAGGAAAATTGGTTTCACATTATGCCTTAGTTAGCGAACCAGCGAAGACGTGGCATACATTGAACATCAATAACGATATCCGATAACATACCAGAGATCATACGCTTGGAAATAATAGGCACAGCACGTAAGCCATTGGTTTCACAATCGCCTACTGCATGGATAACTTCATTGCGGCTCATTTGTTGTGCACGTGGATCCACTACGATGGGCACTACAGGAGGTTCTGAGTAAGATGTGATAGGTTTATTGGTATTGCATGCTGCTAGGCTTAGAAGCCCTATTATCAATAGCAATTTATTCATTTCAATCCTCATAGGGTCAGGCGGGGTACTAACAAATAACTGCTTTCCCCCTGTAAGGCAATTAAAAGCGATCGGATTCAGCAACAGGTGCTGTCTCAGTCTCTTCATTAATCGCACCAGCAGTAGCAATGGCACGTTGAGTTTCTTCAGCCGCACGTTTGATAATGGCCTGAATAACTGCAGGATCCTCAATAGCTTTAACAACGTTAAAAACAACCTTGAATTGAGTTTTTGGATCTGCAACCACAGACAATTCAGTGATGACAGCCAAAGGTGGACGTTTTAAAGTTGCTGCAACAGTTTGAGTGTAGTTAGCGTAGTTCTTTAAACTTGTTACAGGCGGACGAAGCGCCGCGACCTCTGCCGCAGCCACAGACTCCGGAGTGGTAATACTATCTGCTGGGATGACGAGGAGTCGGCGTGTTTCGCGGCAGGCTTTACCTTTCCCACCACTTGGCGACGAGCCCCATTCGTTTTGTGGACAGCCTTCACATGTTTCATGTTGTTTTTGCTCCACACTTGACGTTGGTCCCATACCTGTAGCAACGCTTGCTATTGCGAAGCATTTAGGGCCAACAATTTTAGTAGGGTCATAACGATCTGCATAATACAAACGCTCAATAGGTGCTGCCAAAATAACGCAGGCCAACTTATTACCAGTGATAGGGTCACCACGGTAAGTAAGAATACCACCTTTGGTTGATAGGAATGTTGCTGATAATCCTGACTGCTCGGCCTTTACAACTTCAGTGGCCATTGCTGCCAGTTGGTCTTCAAATAATGCTACTGCAGTTTGAGTCTTTGCCATGATGGCTCCTTTAAACAAGTTACTTGCGACGAACGGAAAGTTCCCAGACAGACGACGGCTTTGTGCCGGGGATTGTTTCACCTGCTTCCCACCGCTCACGGAAAACAGTTGAGGATAAACGCTTGTGAAGAAGTTCAAACTGATTTGTTGATGCAACATAACCATAGAAGGCGTCCCAGTCTTCAATGGCTGGGTGGAGGGTTTCTCGCATTGTACAACTGGCTTTATCCGACGCGGCTTGACTAATACCGGCGTTTGCCATTTGCTCCATAATATCGGCCTCAATTTGCGCCAACTTCTCGTTACACTTTTTGATGTCTTCATTTAAGCTTTCCTTCAAAGCTTTGGTTTCAACAAATATGTCGATAAGATCTGATATTTTCATTTTGCGTTGGCCTGTTTAGTTTGAATGATGGCCCACATCTCACCTTCAGGTGCAGTCCAGCCCGGAGGCTTAATAACATCGTATTGACTGCCTCTTAGAGAGCGCAAATACTCATTAGCAGGTTCCTTAGCCATATTAGCGCGGTGGACAACGCTGAATAGTTCATCGAAAGGTATTCCCATGGCGTGAGCACAACCAAGGGCAACATAGACCAGATCAATAATAGCGTCCGCAGCGTCAACAAGACTATTCTCCTCACATGCACGTAAATACTCAGATAATTCTTCCATGATAAAGCGAGCAAAGTATGATGTCTCTGCCGCAGGTATTAGATGGGGGTCTATAGACATAGGCAACCCCATCTTAGTTCTAAACTCACGAACTGCTTCGAAGTAAGTCATTCTGTTGCCTCCACGTTTGAGCTTTTCCAAATGATGTCACCCCAAAGGATTTTGTCAGGCGCAGTATGAGGTTTGATCTCATCAACCCACTCATTAACATGATGAGCAACACAATACATTTCGCAATCATCAGCACCAACACTATATTCAAAATCCATTGCTAAATGTTGAGCCATTTCAGATGTATCGGCTACGGCTACAAGAGTGTCGTAGTTATAAACTAAATAGATTTCCATTACTTCACCTCTGCTTCAAGCGTTTGCGCCAAAACAACTAGCTCATTCACCCAATTAGGAGGAAGGGCTGGGCCTTTGTGTTCTTTCATATCCTGCAGCAACACAGCCATTTCATAAACTAATTGCTGCTGCACTTTAAAGCTATCACGCTCACGCTTTTCAAAAGCAACCTGCCATTCATCTAGCAATTGCACAAAGGCCTGTATATTTTCAGGCGTTAGTGTTGAGTGGGCGTCAACTATACGAGCCTGTGTGGCCAACTCAAGTACCTTGTTACGGGAGATTAGTGAGAGTCTCATGCTGTTACCTGCAATTCTGATTGCCGTTCGTTGATAAGATCGCTGAGCCATATTGGCATAGGCCGCTCACCACGGTGGTAAATAAGAGGCATGGTTACAGATTTGCTTGCGTAAAAGCGACGATAGGATTCGACAGCATTGTCGGACTTGAATTCGTCTGGCATTGCTAAAGGTGGTGCAGACCATGTTTTAGGTAAATCGTGCATAGCTGAAGGAGGGTTAAGGAGCTCGGCAACGAGTACGTCGCGTGATTTATGATTTTTGCCGTAACGTATATAAAATTCGCGGCCAAGGTAGATGGCCAGAGTAACGACATAATGATAATGAAGTGTTGACTGACGTGTCCAGATGGCGCTTGGATGATTAACGTGAGTAGGCTTATAGGATACTGCATGACCATTGCCATGTTGGTGATGAGCAGTGGCAAGTAATTGGCAGGATTCGATAAGCATTTTGCCAACATGTTTGTCGCAATGCATGGCTGCTGCAACAGGGGCAAGTTGGTGGAGATAGAAGATGTTCATGATATACCTTTCAAAAATCAAAACAAGTGGACGAGTGGACTACGTAAGCAATATACATCAAGTCGTGACAGTTTCAATAGAAATATTTGTAAATGCTTTGATTGCCCAGACTTGAGCCTCAAGAGGTTGAAAGGCTGACATCAATCTTGCACGAATCTCACGGTACTCAGGCTTCATAGTGGAATTGTACTTGTAGTGCTCATCCAAAGTATGGGCAAGGTAGTCATCAAGAGCATGGCACAAAGCATCCAGTTGGCCTAGGGTGACAATTCTATTATCAGACATGGTAGTTACCTTTCAATAGTCAAAAATAGGCCCCGAAGGGCCGGAGATAATTAGTCTTCGATCAAATCACGAAGGTTTTCGATTGCTTCTGCAGCAGTGGCGCCGTAAGCATGAGTATCATCACCATCGTGGCCTTTTTCGTAAGCTATGAAAGCTTCGGTAGGTGGGCACAAAGAAGCATACTCATGGCGATATGCCTCGTATTCTCTAATACGAAACATGCCTTTTCCCCATGTGCCTACTTTTTTAGTTGAGGTATCAACAGGTAGGGGAAACTGAACCATGGCCTCACGTGCTGAGTCGTTGGCTGATGCAAAAGCGTAATCATTGGTGAAAGTATTGAAACCGCTGAACCGTGTCCACTCACCATCTTTAAGAACCTCAACCACCAAGTCGTAGGAGTTGGTAAATGGATCGCCGAGAGACATGATACGAACATTTGATGCTAGGGTTTTGTGTAAGTGTGCCATGATATATACCTTTCAATAGTCAGTTGGTTAGTGGGGGAGTAGCCCCCACATAAGCCATTATACCGTTTCGCTGGAGAAAGTAAACAAATTTATGCAAGGGCCAGTAATTCTTCGGCGACATTTGCCTTAACATTAACACCGCCACCAAACCAAGCATTGGCCATTCTAGCATCTGGTGTACGAGCTGTTTCCCAATCCATCAATTGAGTAACTGCGTTTAGAGCACCCCATGCTGTACCTTTGGCAGACTCCAGCTCGGCGCCAATACCAGCACCATCAAAGAGAGCCAGAGCTCGAGTGGCTGCGCGGCTTGGTTTCTTATCATCGCCACCAAGAACCTTGGCAAAGACTGCCTGAGCTTGAGAGCTTGATAACTTGATGGATGCCAAGTACTTGGCTGTATGCTCAAAAGTTTTGAAGGCCTCATCAAACTCACCAAGCTGAGACTTAACAGCATTAGGATAAAAGATGGAGTTGTGACGAACTTGAACTACGTTGCCTTTTTCTTTGGCAGCAATCTGTAGAGTGTTATTACATACAACACGTACTGAAGTAAGTCGTGCCTGAGTGGCCAGAGATCCATCGCAACTCGAGGCCAAGAGGAGATATTGGTTAACTTTATCGCCAGCCATGGAGAACTCACCATCCATCTTAGCCAAAGCCCAGTAGTGAGCGCCATTACGTAGTACACCAGCAGTTTCGAGATGAGCTATGCTACCTACCATATCACGAAAGAACTCGAGGACTTCCATTGGCTGCACCACTTTGTATCGATCTGATACTAAGCCAAGTGGGATATTAGAATCAGCACGATAAAGAACTTTCTTACCTGCATACGGCAGCACCAAGCTTTTTGACCATGCTGTTGTAGGAGTTTGAAACTGGACATCTGCTGAGTTAATCATGAAATCCAGACCAGCTTCCTCGGCCCAAGTTTCAATCGGTGCATTGCTAGTTAATTGCTGACCAAGACCATGCCATGGTGTATCACCAATGTAGGCCATTGCGTCTTTACCGGTAGAGGTGGTTGTGATCATGTGTGCCATTTTGTGTACCTTTCAAAGTTCAGGATTAAAAATAAGTGCTACATGAGAATAATAATCCGATTTTCGCCCTTGAAACACAATTATTTGCACAAAGATAAGAAAAAGATGCATATTTAGTTGTCAAATCAGTTAATTTCTTTGATTTGGGATGCGATTCCGTATCTTTTCTGCAATATCTGGCTGTCCTTCGTCTTCAGTAATCTTAGCGCAGGCATCTCTTTCTATAAAGATGGCCTGTTTTGTAGTTTCAATAGCTATAGTCATGATTTCTGCCTTACCTACTGCCAGAGCTTCATCAAATTCGCTTTGAGTAAATAGCTCCATTGCGCCTGAGCCGCTAAGTAATTGCTTAGCCAATGGGCTTAATTCTTTCTTTGCCATTTACAGTCCTTCGTTAGATACTACTTTTTGTTTAAAGAGAGAACGTATCTGATCGATAGGCATACCTGTGCGATCATAAACGATAAGAATCATTTTAGGCGTTAAGCCAAGCCTACCATTCATTATGCGACTAATAGTAGGTGATGAAGAAAATAAGAACCTAGCCAATTGACTATCACTAGTTAGTTTATGCTTTTGTTTAATGTAATCGAATAATTTATTCGAACAATACGTAGGTGCCACGTGGTTAATCATTCTACCTCCCAATATAGTTCTACGTAATCATCATAGGCAGCCCAGCATACTAAATATTCCCACATTAATCTTTCATTCTTTACTACATCACAATAATATTGAGCTAGTCGTAAACATGTTTCCTGCGTAGGAGGTTTGAATTTAGCTATTGTCATACACTTTTTTCCTCCGCTTCCAACACTCGCAAATCGTTCGCGGCATCGGATACTCCATGCCAATCGCCTCGAGCTATCATGACCTGCATATATTCCATCAAAATGGCACGTTGTATTTCGTGATCTGTGTAATCTTTATCCATTGTTTTTCTCCTTCAGCTTGGCTTCGATGGCGCGGGCAAACATAACGGTGGTATGCCTTGAAGGATCATCGGCGGCAGCAAGTTTTCCGTTATTCAAGTCGTACCAAAGCTGCGACCACGCGGCTTTAATTTCCTCATCCATTAGCCCTACCCACTCTTTCTTTGGCGGTGTGGTATACAGAGGCAACTTGTCCATCTTCACTACTGTTGGCGTATTCCATCCCATAGGCGTAGCCCATTCAAGTTTGCGCTCTTCTACGTTGATATATGCTACTGGGTCATTCATTCCTGCCCCCTTTTGCGGATAGCATGAGCGCAATCCTCTGCATCTGGACGGTTAAGCTCACTTATGAACTCGTTATCCATCCACTCATTCCACATCTGAAAACATAATGAGGCACACGCTTCGCGCTCTGCCGCAACAGCCTCTTCCACTAATCGGATAACGTCACTTTGTGTCATTTTGTGATGACTCCTTTCGTGCTTTCATCATTGCGTCTGCGATTTTGTAACAATTCTTTGCGTCTTCTTCATAGTTGTCTGACCACATCTGCCCCACCATAGCCTTTGCCGCAAAGTAATCACGTAGCTCCATACCTTCGCTTCTATGATTTGGAAATGCTTTCATTTCTTATCTCCTATCTCAGGTAATTCCAATTGCTGAGAATTAAGACTCATCGTATCTCGCCGCCCAGCATGTGCCTCAGCAATCATACGCTCTAAGTCGCCAATGCGATACCATCCATCAAATAAGTAGATGGATCGCGCGTCCTCAATTTGTTTATCAATTTGCTTTTCCACTATTCGTTTTCTCCATAGCTTACTTATCATAACGGTCATTTACCTCGAATGTAGAGTCCCACCACATGCAGAACTTGATAAGCAAAATAATGCCTATGCACGTTAAGCAGGAACCAATAAAGAGAGTGAAGATGATGCTGAGAATTTGTGTCATACTTTTCCTTTCAATAATCAATACCACAAAAGCATACTACAAAAATTTTTCATCCATGTACAATGGATGTTGAAATATAATAGGCATAGGGCTAGTTGCAGGGCCTGTTATATACTATGAGATTGCGGACTCTTGATTATTGACCAGCAAGTAAGTTACGCAATTATTTGGACAAAAGATAAAGGCTCCCTATCTGCATAATAGAGAGCCTTTGTATACCGCAAGGATTACGTATGTCATCCGGTTTCGCCGCACACATAACAACACCTCAACAATTATACACCAATTTCATCTCAGACAGACAGTTCGATAAGCAAGATCTTGCTCTTCTAGGCCTAGAATTACTACCCCCAGAAGGTACTCATGAGCTTCTAGGCCACACAAAAGAGTGGTCCGTAAAGCTACCTTATTACGATCTTCAAGGCCAACTCACCGGCTTTAATCGTGTCAGGCTCTTGGCTCCAAAGACCAAGATGAAGTACTCACAGGCTCGAGCTACAGGATCTCATATCTACTTTCCTCCGGGCGCCAATTGGAAAGGCATAGCACAGGAAGTAGATATTCCCATCATTATTACCGAGGGGGAATTCAAAGCCTACCAACTTCTTAAGAAAGTTACCACTGACACATTACTCTACGCTCCCATCGGCTTGGCCGGTGTGACAAGCTGGACTGACAAGTCCGGTCTTCCTCTCCACAAAGATCTAATGCAAATCGCTTGGCACCGCAAAACCAGTTTCGCCGAGAAGCATCGCAAGGTCTATATCATCTTCGATTACGATGGCGCCGGAGAAGAAGGGGAACCTAATGAGCAAGTCGGCATGGCAGAGACTAAGTTGGCTGTCACACTACGTGGTCTTGGAGCTGTAGTCCATCTCTGCCGTGTTGGCCGCTTTGGGGTCGGCAAAGGAAGCAAATACGCTATTGATGACCACATACTTGGAGGCGGAGAGCTTGGCTCCGTTCTCACAGCTACTTCGGTGGTGATGAATGGTGTTGACACCATGGAAACAAAGCTATATGAATTCAAAACTCAATACGCTCTATTCAATGGAGATGTTATAAGATTAAAAGATGGCTTGATTCTTAATTGGAATAAGGCCAAAATTGACAGCGCGCAGCATTACTTTACACAAATCAATACAAATAGCCGCGGAAATGTTACTACCAAGGACATTCCATTACTTGATGAGTACAAAAAATGGCCACGCTGTTGCAAACTTGAACACATTGGTATGTACCCAGAGTTTCAGGGCCTGCAAATAACACCAGATAAGAAGTATAACCTATTTAAAAACTGGGCTTATGAGCCGATACCTAGCGATCCTAGTCCTTATTTGGATTTTTGTGCATATTTCTTTCAGTCTGAGCCTTCGTTTGTCGACTACTGGCACGACTGGGTCGCCAACGTTATCCAATACCCGTGGAGAAGAAACAACACAACCCCACAATTCATCCACGACATGGAGGGGATGGGAAAGTCGGCAATCCCTGAATTTGTTGCAGAGATGATGGGCCTTGGTGAGAATGCACCTGCTGCTACGCTTGGCCCCGACGACCTGTTCTCCAGCTTTAATGGTGGCATGAGAGGAAAGATCTTTGTCGTTGTGAATGAACCATCATCCGATAGAGAAGATCACTCAGCCAAACTAAAAAATCTAATCACAGGTAAAGAAATCACCATCAATAATAAGTACGGAGCTCAATATACCGTCAAGAATTACGTAAACTACGTCTTTACTTCCAATAAGCCTTACATCACTCACATGGGTGCAAGCAGTCGCCGCGAAGCTATTTATAAGTGCCCCACCTTCAGCCAGCAAGATATCTTGGAACGCGTTAGCACTATGATGAGGTGGGCAAGAGCTAATAATGGCGCCGGATTCTCAGCTGTTCTTGATTGGTATATGAGTCGTGATGTATCTGACTTTGATCACTACGCTCCAGCACCAATGACCAAATACAAGCAGAAAGCTATTGAGCTTAGTAAAAGTCCTCTTGAAGCTTTTGCTAAAGAACTTACTGACTGGACACGTGAACATTGCAAAGGATCAGCTGCCTTCACTGCTACTCAGCTCTCAATTCTATGCGAACGGTGGGGCTACGATTCAAAAGCTAAGACTCAATATATTCGTAGAGCTCTTGAATCACAAGGTGAGGTTGAACCAAGCAAGGTCATCAAAGTGCATGGCAAAACTTCTAGGTATACAGTTTTTGTGGTTACACCACAGCAGGGAGACGTTGTTGTAACCTCAACTTTGAATGACATTGCGATAATTACTGAAGAAGCAATAAAGAAAGAAATTGAGCTATAAAGTACTCAATTTACTGTAACTTGTAACTTTGATGTAACTCCAGATGCCTTGGTACGATTACTTAGTTACATGGTTACAGTAGTTACAGTAAAAATAAAAATTAGGAATATATATTATATATACACATAGCTATATAGTTTTCGAGGTAGATGTAACCCGAACTGTAACCTGAGCCTCTTCAGCATTTAAGTTTACAGCCATTCAATTTTATGTTTACAATCATTTCATGACTACTAAAACACCATCAAAGAACGGGAAGTTCTTAGGCCGCCCTAGCAAATACGACTCAGCTTATTGCGAGCAAGTTGTTGAGCTTGGCAAGCAGGGATTGTCAAAGCATCAAATCGCCAGTGAAATTGGTGTGACGTTCAATAACCTGCGTGAATGGGCTGCTGTGCACGACGATTTTCGGGCATCCATGGACTTAGCTCTTGAATATTCGCTGTCATATTGGGAGAACTTGGCGCACATACACATGATTGAGACGCCGGGTGGGCCGAAGATCAACACAGGTCTTTGGTCAAGAAGCATGGCAGCTCGGTTCCCCGAGCAGTATCGTGAGAACTCCAAGATGGAAGTCACAGGCAAAAATGAAGGGCCTATTGAAGTCGATCACATGCATGACTTCACTGGGCATTTACTAACTGAGCTCTTGTCTGTGCGCCAAGCGGATGCTGAGTCCGGAACTGAGTGAGGAGTTTGCGGAGAAGATTCGCAAAGGGCCTGACCTAAACAAACT
>Ga0181357_1000222_pt1 | contig 20036 bp, 16 predicted proteins | sample Fa13VDMM110DN_FD_130094 | JGI IMG/M metagenome (GOLD analysis project Ga0181357, IMG submission 130094) | Freshwater viral communities from Lake Michigan, USA - Fa13.VD.MM110.D.N | ecosystem: Environmental > Aquatic > Freshwater > Lake | place: USA: Michigan | collected 2013-09-24 | reverse complement strand
TGAGGAGAATTAGATGGACTTCCTGAAAATCCCACAAGAAGAACTTTCAGTCCGGACAACCTACGCCCACATGATCGAACTGCACGGCCCGGACAAGCATGTCGACAACATGTGGGACCTGCGTGAAGAGGCCTACATCGCCAAGAGCGGCGCCCCTGTCAGCACCGGCCAGTATCCAATCCATACGGTCGCCACCACAGTCGTGGAAGATAAGAAGATTGTTGCGCTTAAGAAGCCAGCAACCAGCTGCGGCTAATGATCAGAGAGATCAAGGAACTTGTAAGTGAGATAAAGGGCCGTGGATGGGAGGTTGTCCAAGCCGGCAAGCACTTGAAGGCGAGAAAGCCCGGGTGCGGCATGGTAACAATAAGCCTAACCCCCAAGACAGACCGAGGAGTGAAGAATGCTAGAGCTGATATTTTACGGGCTGAGCGCGCTGAAGGAAAACAATGAGGCCTAGCCCCTACCTCAACCTCCGTAGCGGGTGCCTGTTCCTCGTGCTCACTACGCTTTTTATCGACGTAAGCATCGTCGCTATCATACTGACGTTGCTGTGAGCGAGATCTTAATCCACGCAAAAGTGTAAGGATAACTAAACGCCGGCTGGGTATTTCGCCCAAGGTAGTTGCCAATGCGGGCCGTCCTTGAACTTCCGCCAGTCCCCGCCCCACTCAATCTTGACCTTCTCAGCTGCCGCCGCCGCCTTAATGATCACCGCCAGCTTATGATATAGCGGCCAATCCCAGCGAATTTCTCCACCTGACATGGCCGCAAGGTCAACGGCGTGTCCTGTCAGGTGCCGGGACTTCAGGGTTGTGGTTGCCCCTTGAGCCAGCAATTCCTTCTGCCGGTCCAAGGTACGTAGTCCTTCTAAGACGCAGAAGTCCAAGTTAGACCGCATAGCAGCGGCACGAACCACCCGCACAAGGTCAGGGTGAACATTAGCCAGACGCTTAATAGACCTTGAGCCTAGGGCAATTGTCATGCCTATAGCCCGCGGTTGACGATGAGATACGCTACCGAGGCCAGCAGAAGCGATATGATGGAACCAGCGACAACCCACATATGTCCGTAAATCTTAGTAACTTGACCCGACAGGTCTAAAAGCCTGTCGTTCAACATGGTAAATTGGCCGTCTAGATTTTCCGAAAGCATGGTTCGCCAAGTGTAGGACGCCTTGGCGCGTTCTTCGCAAACCCGCTCGTGTGCCTCTATCATAGCTATCGCCTTTGCCACGCCAGTACGGGCGGGTTGGTCTATCGTGCGTGCCATAGGCGGAAGTCTCTCTTGTGAGGCTTGTAGGGTTTAATACCCTTTAGCCGGAGTTTTAAAACGGGTTCAGTTTATCAAAAAAGGAAGGGCTAGGCGGAGGGGGAGGAAGAACGGCGTTGAGTTTTCCGATATCCTCTATCTGCTTGCGGCAGACGTAGTACTTGTCGGCCCATCCATCCGAGAGCATCCGACCTGCTTCAGACAATCTAATTGTGGAGGTGTCGCTGTCAGGTTGGCCGGGATAGGGGTCGTCGGCGGTGTTCCGGCTTGAAGCACGGTTGAGCAACCTGACAAACCAGACAGGCAGCAGAGGATCAGCGTCAGGCGGGACAGTGACGCTGCGGTAAATCTCGCGGGTCTTTTCATGGATGACTACCTTCTGTTCTTCGTGTTTGTCACCAGCCGCCTTGGCCGCTTCATTGGTTTTCTGCGCCTGCACCAATGCCCTGTTGGCCTGTTGCAACTCCTGCTCCGTGTAAACAGCCTTCATGTCGTCACGCCCGCGCATGTAGGCCAGCGTGCCGGCGCCAATCGTGGACACCAGAAAGAAGCCGACAAGGCTCAAGATCACCCACGGGTTAAGAAGAGACAGGGGCATCAGGTTTCTTTTGGTCGACCAAACGTCCGAGGACTATGGCGGAAACAAAGACAAGACCGATAACGTGGCTTGCTTCATCACTAAGCCAGTCTTTAACAGTCGGAAACGCCATCATAGCTACCTCAAGACTACCAGCCAGAACGGCAATCTGCACAGACAGCCAACGCCAAGCCCTGCGCCAATCTTGTACGAGTTTCATGCAGACCTCCTAGAACAACAGTCCAACGCAGAACGACACAACCGCTGCAATGACGACAGACAGCTTGGGATACGAGCTGATGACGGCCGGCACGGACATGATCAAAGCCTCAACGCGATCAATGAACTTGTTCATCTAGTACACCTTTTGGTTAATTCCTGCTGTTGACGTTCTTACGGGCTTCGCGAAGCGTTTCAACCTGACGGGACAGCGCATACTTGCGGTCCTCGATCATGGTGATAAGGCGGTCCTTCTCTGGCGCCGACATTTTAACATTGGACTGTATGTTCATCTGCATCTTGTTGAGCTTGGAGACTTGGGAGAACAGGCCATTGACCATGTCACTCACTGCCATGGTGCCCTTGTTCTCGTTGTAGAGCTCAAGGATGGCCTCGCCATCACCCGCCCCCTTCAACCTGTTAATCGTACGGACAAGCCCCTGCGTCTCTCCATGCAGAGAGTACAGCCGCTCCAGCTCCTCGTTGCCCATCCGGCGGCTAGACCGGACGAAGCGCTTCAGGAACGGGGTGTTGGATGCCTCAGGGTTATCAATGAACTGGTCCGGGATGGGTGGTAGGGCGCCGACACCGCGGCCGGCCACGTCCGAGAACTCAGTTACCCACTCACCCACCGTGCCGAAGTAACCACGCATCAGATGGTCGATCTTGATGGGCGAGTAGTTCGTCGCCTTACCCATCGTCCGGGCCAGCAAGGAGGTGTGGGGGGAGACCTCGTACTTCTCCGCACCCGGCATCTTCTGCCCCTCAGGGACAATGGCGCGGCCTGTGTAGGTCGAGTAATTCACTACGGCCTCGGCCAAAGGTAGAACAGCCTGCGGGATCGGGTTGATCTTGAGGGTGTTGGTAAGCGCCACGGTCAAGGCGCGGGTCAGGTCTTCGCTGCGGTCGTCACCGAAGAAGGCGCGCAGCAGATGCTCTGGGATATTCTTGTAGACCACACCGGCTTCGAACGGGATCGGCATGACAAAGGCTTCGTCGCTGTCCTTGTCAAAGATGTTCAACGGCACAATCCAGTACCCGTCCTTGTAGACGGACGAGGCCTTCTTGTAGACCTCGTTGTCTCTCATCATCAGGTAGTAGGCGGCCGTCATGGCAGCTACCGCCATGCCGCGCGAGAACAGGACCCCCGGCAATCCACCATGTTTGCCCTGATTGTACATAGTGCGGAAGATCAGGTCGGTACCCTGTATGCGGGCGTTCAGGAACGGGACGGCTGCGATAGCCCATGACATGGCCTGAGAAGAACCACGGCGCTGGAAGTTCACACCCTTCATGCCGGCCTGATAGGCCGCCTCTGCCGGGTTGCCATGCTTGGCCATCTCAACGTCGTAGATCTTCGTGCGGACAGCAGCGTCACCAGCGTTCAAGTACTTCTCGTACTTCGTGGACATCTTGCGCCACAGGTCCTTGTAGCCAGACACCTCGTCAATCTTGATACCAAGGCGCTCAGCAGCCTGACGACGTACCTTGTCACCCATGTTTTTACCGGGCGTCGGGATGTAATCGTAGTTGCCGGTGATGCCGTGGTTGGCAAGAGCCTGCATCGAGGCGCTGTTCTTTAGCGCCGAATGGTAGCCCCGAACGGCGTCTAGGAGCGGATAGATCGGCTTACCGTCGCCGGTGATGAAGGCGGTGAAGCTGTCGCGTGCCGCGTTCATGATCGGGAATGTTGGAACACTGGTGGTGAATTTGCGCAGTATGTTGGTCGGGACGCGCAGGATCTCCATCATGGCATTGAGAGGCTTGCCATCCACGGAGGCCAAGCTTTCATGCAGCATGGGGTCGTCGACCACATACTTTATGAGATCACCGTTACGCCGGACATTGATGATGTTTTCGCTGTCGCCAACCACCGCCTTACGGGCAACACCCAAGTCCACCGCCTGATTAATGGCGCGGGCGGTGCTCTCGTTGGAAAGCATGGCGTGGTTCATTGCCTGCGAGTGGCGGAACCAGCGCTCCAGAGGATCGGCCAGCTTGGCATCACTGCCCTTCAGCTTGGTACGCAGCACGCTCTCTCCGGTGTTCACCCCATCCACGTAGACGGGGCCAGCCACACCATCCTTCTCATACTCGCGATAGAAAGAGGCGTAGTCCCCTGTGCTGAGAAGCTTGTCGGCGCCGGCACGGGATATGGCACCGGCCTTCACCATGCCGTCCATCTTCACGACGTTGAACTCATGGACCATCTCGGCCATGTCCTTGAAGTTGGGCATGCCGTTCTGTCCGTCGAACTTCTGCTCCAACTGCTTGGCTATCGCTGTGTCAGCGGGCGTAAACAGCTTCTCGCGACCCTCGCCCATGAGGCGAGTGGCGCGGGTGGCGTCCATGTAGTAGTGGAAGACGTCGCCCACGCCGTACGTGTAGGCGTCTTTCCAGATGTCAAAGAGCCCACCAATCTCACGGCCCTTGTGCTTACCGCTCTGGACGACAGGCTTTTGCAGCATCCCGTCAGCGCCAACCTTCGACGTGGTTAGGTCGCCATCAGCGGTCAGGGCTACCGGGGCGGAGAACATGTCAGCCTGCGCCAGACCGGCGGTTCGCGCTGTCAGGGAGCGAAGCTTGTAGGACGAAACGTTCAGGACGAGCTCAGGACCAGTGCTGCGGTCGATGACCTGTAGACCGGGGACCAGCTGGGCTGCGTGCTTCTTGGCCCACGCCTTGTCAATCTTGCCGACGCCGTAGTCCGCGTCGACCATTGCGGCATAGGCCTTCTCGCGCGTTGTGGTGGCAGTCATGAACTTGCTGGCATCATTCAGGCGGTCGAGCAGGCTCTTGTTCGCAGGGATGGGGGCGTTCACCGCTTCCATGCGGGCATCAAGGCCCGGGATACCAGCCGCCAGTGCCGCCGCTTGACGGCGTGAGTAGGCAAGAGCGGGGGGGAGGGGGGTGTCACCGTCGAAGTCGGTACGACGGGCGGACCATGATGACTTTGGTCCAGCCGTGCTGGCGTCTACGACGGCGAGATGGAATGTCTGGGTGGTGGTCTTTGGCTCGACTTCAAGAAGTTGGTACCTCTCGCTGCCAAATCTATCCGCGCTTTCATCGGCGTCGCTCACAAACTTTTCTGCTAAGTTTCTGCCGTCTGCCGTGTCGGGGAATGTTACGTGACCGCCGTCCCCGTTCAAGACTGGGGAAAAATCTTCACCATAGACACCGAGGCGAGGCTGGCCCGTGACCGGGACCTCAATTTTTTCTAGACCGGGCTTCTTGTTGTCCGTGAGCAATTTACCTAACGCCTCGGGGCCGGTCTTTATGTTGCGCTTTATAACAGCCGTAACATCCCTGCCGTTCTCACCGACAAAGTATCTCCCGTTACGCTCGGTGGGACGGCCCCACCCCTGTATTTCAGCCACCTGCTCTGGCGTTGTTGGCATAAGAAGCCCCTTGCGGCCATCTTTGGCGGCCTGCTGTAGCTCTTGTACAAGATTGAACCTTGCCCAATTCTTCTGGAACGGAAGGGCGCCTTCCTCAGCTGTCGACTTGTGGCCAAAGTTTTCAGGGACAGTGCGGTTCGCCTGTGAACGGAGCTCTGAGCCATAGTTTTTTACAATGGTATTACGCAATGACTTCTTCAGCGCTTCAGCCTTCGGCCCAGAAATCTTCGCTTGGGACCCTGCTGCACGCTCCGACATAGCCTCCGACACGCGGTCACTGATAAAGCGCTCGTAAACGCGGGTAACCTCTTTCCCCCGAGCGGTGGCTACGTCTTGGTACGGGTCGCCTTGGTTCTCCGAGACAAGTCTATAGTCTCCGATCTCCTCGCCACGCGCGTGCATAAGCGTGTCTTTCCCCATGCTGTGCGACGATAAGTTTTTAGCCCCGACTAGGCGGGTGCCGCGCTCGACATAACCATCCCGGCCACCCGTAAGAGTGTTTTCGCGATTATCCAAATCGCCGGCATAATCCTCACGCTCAAGCGTGGGAGACTTCTTCTTGATGTAATCGGCAAGTTCCTTCCTGCTAATTTCCGGCTTGCCGGCGAGGAAATCATTTAGACCGATATACTCATGCTCCCCCCTCCAGTCGGCCCCCTTAAACTTTCCAAGGCGGCTAGGCAGAACAGACAACCACTCGTTGCCAGACATGGAGAGATCGTCGCCGCCAGCCATATCGCTGATGGCCTTTAGGGTTGGGGAATAGAAGTCGCCCTCGCCGGCCTCGGAGATTACCCGCTTGCTGTAATCAATCCTGCTGCTCTTGGGGTCGAAGGTGCCGCGGTTGCCGACGGCGGACTTGATCTGTGTGGCATCGAACACAACGTAAACATCTGCGGGCGCCGACGCGTCGGTGGTGTCTTCTACAAACCTGTTCACCCACTTTTTGTACTCGTCGGCGTTCCGACCGTACATTTCCCAACCGGTGTTCTCATCGTTGTAGTCCTTTACACCGCGGAAAATAACTCCGTCGTTACCGAGGCGCCTTGCCTCTGTAATCGCGACCGACTTGTCCATACCGGGCTTCGCAATGTAGGGGTTCTCCATCTTGAGGTAGAGGGGCATTACACTTGGTGAGAAGTCACCGTACTTTTTAGTCAGCCCCTTGTATTTAGAAGAATTAAACTTCGGGCCTTTGGCCCCGGGGTTCTCGAAGCCCATGGCAAATGTCTGGGCCGCCTGCGGAGAGCTGGAAAAGAAGTGGGCGCCGTAGCCCATCTTCGTATTCTTTCCGTTCACCCCCATATCAAACTCATAAAAGTCTGAGTTGGTCCCGTGGTAGACGCGGAGAGGATTTTCATCCTTGTCCCGAACCATGCTGGCGCCGAACCAGTTCTTGAACTCCGGGGTATTGATCTGACGACTGCTGTACTGCCGGTTGGCTAGACCGGCATAGTCATGCAGCGGGCTGCCGGCCTTATGCTTGAACAGCTCGCGCTCTACATGCGCGTCCTGCGCATCCTTGCGGGCGTCAGCCTTGAGGTCGAAAAGATCACGAGACAGCTTCGGGCCCATGCGCTGGTAGGCGGCATACTGCTTGTCCGCCGCGTCAACCCGCTTGTTCAGTCGGTCCAACTCGTACTGGTACTTCCTGTTCTGGAGAGACAGAACGCCAGCCTCGTCATTGGCTTCGTTCAGCATGGTGCCGTCTGGCATCCGGGCACTGAACAACGACCGCTGGTCAGGGCCTTCCTCAGCCTCACGCTCTGCGTATGCCGCGGCGACCTGATCATCTTCCTTGGCACGGGCAGCCACAGCCTCAGGGGTGTCCCTGTAGTCGGCTGACGCAGCAGCTGCGTTGAGGGCCATGGGATCTGCACCGCCGGCCTTGCCGCCGGCATAGGCCTTGAGGACATCGTCCGCCGTCTGGAAGCCAGCCTTGGTAAAGCCGTTCTTGAGACGGGTACCAATCTCACCGATGATGTTGCTGTACCGCTGGAGGGGCGCCTCTCTCACAGGCATTTTCACGCCGCCCGCCCGAATGGCATGCAGGGCACCCTCAACATGGGCCTGCGCTTCCCTGCCTGAGCCCCACGGGTTTTGCTCCCCGGGGGTGATGACCTCGCCGGTCTCAGGGTCCCTGATCGTCTGGCCTTCGACCATGACGTCCCACACCATCCGAGGAGGGGCGCCTTCCCGCATGTCAGGATAGAGGGTGCTCTTGAGGATGCTCTGCGTTCCCTTGGGCAGCGAAGCCAAGGTGGTATTCTCGTTGTACTGCCGCTTCAGGGCATTGTAGGCCTTCGGGTCAGAGAACTTCAGACCCTCCTGTACGGTATGAAATATCTCGTGAGCGCCGGTCTCTGGCCCAAAGGTGAGGAGCTGCTTGGGATCCATCGAGAACTGGATGAGACCGTTGCCGAGCGTCCCACCACCCGGCTCGAAAACGCCTTGAGCACTGCCGCCGTCCGGGCCGAGGAGGCGGCTCACGAGGTTAATCTCTAGGTCATTGTTCTTCCCACCAAGGACGTCATGAACGGCGTTGCCAAAGTGGTGGAGCGCCATATAGCTCTGGGTCGGGGTGTGTGTCCCGCTGTCAATACCGGCCTCAATCTGGTCCGCAAGCGATATGGCAGCCCTGTTCTTGGGGTCGGCTCTCAGCCTGCCAAGCTCCGCCGTGAGCACAGGGTCGTACTTAGGGGGAGGGGCAGCCGGGTCGGCGCTCGCCCCACGGTTCAGACGTTCTATTACCGTCTCGCCCTCCACCACAGGGATGGGCTGGGGGGTATCAATGCCGGGCAGGGTGGGCTCAGCCGCAGCCTTCTGGCGAGCCTCCAAAGCCGCCAACAGCTCAGGATTATCCCCGTACACGCCTACCGGCAGGCCGACACCTTGGAAGACGTTATTGATGGGGGCGGCAATCTTCCGGCCGAGGCGGGTTGGCCTGTTCATGACAGACCCCGCTCCGGCGGCAAGGGCAACGCTCCACGGATCAATCTCCCCGGTCTGGGCAAGCTCCATGCCGGCCTGCTGGGCTCCGCCTATACCGGCACCAAGGGCGACCTGTGTCTTGGGGTTGGCTGCCACCCGCTCCAGCATGCTAGCACCGGGGCGCAGGAGGTTACGGGTAACGCCGATACCCATGTACGGGAGACTCGCCACGATCTCACCACCCAGAGAGGGAAGCTTCTGTTTCTCGTAGTCCTTCCTACGGGTCTCTTCGTCCTGCCCGATGAACCTCTTGAAGCCCTCAGGGGCCATGCCGAGGGCCTTCTCCTGAAGGGCGGCCATTCCATAGCCACCGCCGAAGCCGCCGATGACAGCGCCTGCCAGAGCCGTGAGAGGGGCAGCCGGCCCGCCAAAGGCACCGCCAATACCGGCACCTGCCACAGCACCGGCGTAGCCACCAGCCGCAGGTATGGCGCCACGGACAAGGCCGCGGGCACCAGCGCCAAGCATGGATGGGTCGTCTGACTGGGAGGGTGGGGAAGAGGACGACAGGTGCGAGATTATCTCGCTGTCCGAATAGCCAGACTTTCGAGCCCCGGGGGCGTCAAAGCGCCGCTGCCCCGCCAGATAGTCTACAATCTCACTGTCGCTGTAGCCTGCCTGCTTGGCAGCGGCTGCGTTGAAGGCCACTTAACCTCCGAAGCTGGAGAGGGGGGGGCGGGTAGTCTTATTGCCCGGCTTGCCGCGAGGATCTGCCGCGGCGGGGGCAGGGAGGGTGACCCCGAATTGTTCGAGGACCATCGGCTGCATGGCGTCGACTTGCTGCCCAGCCCGCTCAACCGCAGTCCAGCTGTCCATGTCCTCGATTGTCTTGGTGAATGGTTTGCCCATATTCGCCATGTCACCCTGCCAAGCAGCCCGCTCCTTTTCGAGGGCCCGCTGTGCGGTGGCGTAGGCAGTGTTGTACCCCCTGTCCAGCACGCCGTAGAGGGACATGAGGCGGCCATCTCCACGCGCTCGTGCCGCCTCGCCGACACGGTCGAGCCTGTCCAAGCGGGCGTAATGCGCCTCCTGTAGACGCCCTAGGGCAGCTTCCCTGCGCTGGTCGACCGCGTCGCGATGGGAGAGTACGTCGCCGGACAGCCTGAGCATATTGTACCGGCGAGTGGCCTCTGCCTCAGCCTCCTTGGCGGACAGGCCCTCGAGCTCCAGCTGTCCCTTGAGGCTGTCGATATTCTGCTGACGCAGGTCATCCGACAGGCCAGCAAGGCCTTCGCCTGCGTTGGTGGCAAAGAACGGACTGGTGCCAGAAGCCATCTTGAAGCCAGCCTTGGCCAAGGCCAGACCCGGGCCCTGCTGCTGCTGAAGGGCCATGAGCTGCTCAAGTTTTGAACGGTCTGCCTTGGGCGCGTCGAACTCACCACTCTCCCTCATCTTTTTGTAGATAGACATGAGGCCACCCTCATCGTCAGAAGAGCCGCCGCCAGACCCAGACGTAGAGCTGCCGCCGCTATCACGTGTAGCGCCGATAGGGCCTTCGTTCATGGGATTGCGCTTGGGGCTGCGCTTTACGGGCTGTGCAGAGCCATAAATACTCATTGGCGCTGAACCAATGTCGCCAGTGTAGTCTGCCCCAAGGTCGTTCAGGGCCATGCCGAAGTCACGGCTGACTGGAATATCACTGCGCTCACCTTCTAAGGTGCTGCTGTACCCGGGGAAATGCCCGGCGTACTTACCGTGGACCCTCTCCCACTCTGCCTGCTTCGCGTCACGCTCTAGCGCCCTGTCTGAGGTCCGGTCAGGCTGGTAAACAGAAGCATTCACTAGTGTCCCAAAAGACCTCGGTTCTAGAGGTGCGGCGCCCATAACGGACGGCGCTCCTACACGTAGGACGCCCGGGGCGCCGCGAGAGAACAGGCCTTCCGGGGTGCCGCCGGCAAACCGGCGCACCTGCCCACCACGATACATGCCGGTAACAGGCATGGTCGGCAGTGTCGGGGGAGCTCTCATAGCACCAATGGCAGGTAAACCGGCCGGCGGGGTACGCTGCTGGCCAGAGCCCATGACATCCTGAGCAACCGTAGAAGCCGGGATGTCACCATCCGAGGAACTGGCCCGCATCTTCTGCCGGCGCTGAAGCTCGGTCAGGATCAGGAACTGCGGCACAGCACCGGAAGGCTGACGCATCTCCTGCGCTAAGGCCTGATCCGGGATCCTCTGAAGCTGGGACGAAAGGGCAGCAATGTTCATGTTAGGTGCCCCTTAAGGCTTGGCTAAGACCAAGGCTGCCGATGCCAAGGCCAAGAAGCTGTGAGACCTGATTGGGGTTCTGGTAATTGGAGGTCTGGCCAATCGTGCCCAGCGGCAGACCATTAATCAGCCCAGCCTGAAAGCCGAGCTGCTGGTAGGGATGGTTCAGCTCGTTCAAGAAGTTCTGGTAGCCAATGTTCCGGGAAGACTGGAGCTGTGCCTGCTGCAAGCCGCCTGCCGTCTGGAGGGCATTGACGTCCTGCAGGTTGGCGTTCTGCATCGCAGTGCCGAGATACGACAGGTTCTGGCCAGACGTATTTTGCAGCTGACCACCCTGAAGCCCAAGGTTTCCACCAAACTGCCGGGACTGCTCGTAAGCCTTCTGGGCTTCCATACCCAAACCTGCCCCGTACTGGCGAGACTGCAGGTCCTGCTGACCCTCTGCGTTGAACTGACCCTGCCCACTCATATAGGCAGCATTCGCCCCCTGAGCGGCGGCGTTGCCGACATTGCGCTGTGTGTAGTAGTTGTTCAGGCCCTGAGCCACGGTCTCACGGTCACCACCGAAAGCGCCGGCGCGGGCCGCGTTGCTTCTGATCTGGGCCGCCTGCAGGTCACCCTGATCCCGGATGTCCATGATCGCCTGATTTGTAACCTGACGCTGGTAGGGGTTCATGAACGAGCTAGAGACGTCTGGGTCTAGCCAACTGCCTGTGGTTGCATCGTAGTTGGCTTTGATATTCCCGGGACTGTAGTTGCCGGCGTTGGCGCCTGCCTGACCGGCCTGACCCATAAAGCCCTGTGCTTGGTTCCAGACGGGCTGCGTGGCCTGCCCCAGCTGACCGGCAAGGTTGAACGACTGGATCTGCTGGTCGCTAAAGGGCGCCAGCTGCTGCCCGGGATAGGTGGTGTAGTCGTTCTGGCTGAGCGCCTGACCCTGCGCCAGAACCTGCGTCATGTAAGGCTTTGCCCAGTCTGGCAGGGAGGTCTGGTTGATGGTTGTCGCTGACGGGGTGGCAGTCTGGCCTCCGGAGGGGGCAGGGTTGTCGTCCCCCTTGCCTAGGCACCGGCCGCGCAGCATGGCGCCGCGCTCAAGGTCGTTCCAGTCATGATCCGACACCGCCGGGCTCACCCGACGGCTCTGCAGTCCCAGAAGATAATGGTTTGTCATTCAGCACAGGCCTTCTGAAGGAAGTGAACTCCTCACTCCATGTGGAGGGGAGTGCCCGCTTCCACCCCTTTCGCCCGGTCAGCTCAATGCCCATTGTACAGCCAGCATCAATCGCAACTCGGTTCAGGAGGTCATCGACTTGGTTGACCCATTCGGCCATCCGCTCCCCGCCCAAGAACTGGACATTGAGCATCTTGCCTTCGGGGTAGTCGACAATGCGGGTAGTGAATGCAGCGACAGGGTGCCGAGTGTTCTCGGCAATAAGCCAGAGGTGCTGAGACCCTGACCTGATTTGATCGTGAAGCTTGTCGATAGTCATGCGGCCATTGCTAACCGCAACAGCCCTCTCCAGCATTGGCTTGGCGAAACCCCAAACCAAACCAGCGTCCGACGGCGCTATTAAGCCTATTTTCAAGCGGGGAGATACTTATTAGCCTCGATTGAGTTTGGCATAGCTTTACCATTTACGCGAGCACCGCGAACGCGGGAGGTCATGTCGAGAAGGGCCTTGTGGCCTGCATCGCTTGACCCATTACCCAAGGCAGAAACCACATCGGCGGATAAGACGTGCTCGTCGTTGGCTAGGCGTACAGGCTCCTGCCCGTCCACTATGGCCGGGACGTTATCCGATACACCATCGCCAGAGCCACTTACCGGGCCACTGTGACCCTGCACTGCAGCAACGAGCTGCTGCAAAGCCTCCTCGCCGAACAGCTGGATGAACTGCTGGATAGCTACATCAGGCTGTTCACTCTGGCCAAGGATGGCTTCCTTGGCGCCGTCAATGACCGCCTGCTGGACTTCCCGGGGCGCCTCTTCGATGGGGCCGCCCTCTGCATAGCGGCGGCGCACTGGGCCACCGGCGGCGCTACCCGGTTTATTGCCGCGGTCAACACCGTCATTGCCGTACATGGCATTCATTTTTAAATAGTCTAAGTCACCACCATAAAAGCTATTGCTGTCGGCCATATCGGTAAAGCCTAGCTGGTAGTTCGTCGGCTGCCAGTTATCAATGATGCCTTGGTTCATTTGCCACTCTGACGGGCTGAAGCCTGAACCGCCCGCATCGTACCGGCCTCCGCCGAATGTAGCGCCCTGCATGAAGTCATTACTGGTGTCGGACCAGCCATAATCCGGCGCGGGTCCGTTTCCGAATGTACCGCCGAGGTCAGGCTGGGGTGCGGAAGGGGTGGGTGCAACCTCTACCCATCGCCCGGTGGTGGGGTCGTATTTTGAAGGACGACCATAGGCCTGATCGGCGCTATTTTGCGCGTATGCGTCATCGGACATGTTACCCGCCCAACTTGTTGCACCGGGGTCCGTGTAAATGCGGCTGTCGGCGGGGAAATTAGGCTGGCCCGGCTCAAGAGGCGCGACCGGGTCGTAGCCAAAGATGTCGGCGCCAAAGTCATACAACCCCCTCCCGATTGCGTTCCCACCCCTAGCGAGAAGGCCCGGGTTCAGGGCGTAATCCTCGCCATAACCCGCAACACCGGAGCCTGTGTCGTAAGATGTCAGGCGATTGCCACTAAGCCCAGTCAAGAGCCCGCCGCCGAACGGAACGGCTGGGCCGACAAACATACCGCCAGCGTTCATGGCCGCGTTGGCCGCGATGCCCGGACCACTGTTCGGGTTGTAGTTACCAGCCGGCTGAGAATAGGGATTGTAATACTGGCCGCTTAGACTGGTGAGCTCGGGTAGTCCGTAGCTGTTGTACTCGTCCTGCCCCGGGCCGGTGTAATAAGACCCATAGTCTGGGCCGGGCTGACCATTGTCAGGGCCGGGCGGGTTGTTAAGCGTATCGCCCTCAGTGAAAGAAACAGTCGGGTTAACGGTTGAGGACGTGTAGTTGACATCGCTGGGTGGTGGGTTGCCATAACCGAAGGGTGGTGGATCGCCATAACCGAAGGTGCCGTCGTAAATCGGATCTTGGGTGTAAACCGTGGGGTCTTCAGTGAAGGAAACAGCAGGGTTAACGGTTTGCGGTTGTGGGGGTGGGGGAACAGGTTGGTTAACAGGCGGCGGGTTGCCGTAGCCGTAGGGTGGAGGGTCTTGGGTGTAAACCGTGGGATCCTCAGTGAAGGAAACAGCAGGGTCAACCTTTCGCGGTTTTGGTGCCGGGGGAACAGGTTGGTAAACCGTGGGATCAGGCTGGTAAACCGTCGGATCCTCAGTGAAGGAAACAGTCGGAGTAACAGGAGAAACAGGCGGATTAACCGGGGGAACGGTCGTAGTAACCGGGGGATACGTCCCGTAATCCTCACCCTCGCCGGGGTCCATCGGGTAAGTGACGGGAAGCGTTGTTGTAGGGCGCGGGGGGCGCCCTACGGGGTTCCGTCTTCTCGGGAAGATATCAACCAAGCCACCCGCGCCACTACCCGGGATGATGTCGTCTGTGCCACCAGTTCCCAAACCACCGCCGCCTGTTGGCGCGGTCGGGCCCGGAACCTTAGGCACCTTCCCGAAATTTTCCGGAAGCAACGTCCTGTCGTAGTCCGTGGTGCCGGGCTGGCCCATCGAGTAGCCGTAGTACGGCGATGTCGGGTCAATAAACCCACCACCAGCCACCATAGTGGCTGGCGAACCAAGGCTCGTGTTCAGGGTCGGGAGGGGCATCTGCCGGCCGTAAACCGACGGGCGGAAGGTCTGGCCGACAGCGCCGCCTGTCGGCGGCGGGGGCGGGGGCGGGGGCCCGACAGCGGCACGAAACCAACCGCTGTCGGGCGTGGCCGAGTAGCCGCCGTTGTTGGCGGTGAATTTCTCGCCTGTCTTGTAGTTTACCCATTCATCCATCACCGCCGTGCTCATACCGCCAGCGCCGGGCGCTATCAGACCAACAGGGCCGCCTTCGGCGTACTGACCATCACGGGGGAAATCTACGTGCCGCTCTTCATGCCACCACGTATTCGGGTTGTGTAGCATATCGCGCAACTCTTCCTTGGACCAGTTATCCTTTCCGATCTTGTACGGCACCTCGTCCAGATCCAACGCTTCACTCTCGACCGCCTTGTTCCACTGGTCGACACTCATGAGCGGGGCCTCAACATAGTTGCCGTCGTCTTTGTATGTCGGGACCCGGCTATGTCCCGAAAGCACCTTCTTGAGACGCAGGGCGTCGCCGCGGCTGTTGGCGCCCCGCTGGCGAACAGGGCGCTCTCTGCCCTGTTTGGTGAGGTCGCCTAAGAAGATGTGGTCCAATACTGACTGATCTATATCGTTGTAGCCTTTGCCACTGTCGTGCCTAAGACTGTCGAGCGCACGCTCCCTGCGTTCTTCGGCGCTCATCCTGCCGCCTTCGGCGTAGCCGGGGGGCATCATCGTCAGCGCGGCTTGCTGCTGTAGCGCCAGCGCGGCTTGCTGCTGCGGAGACCCGGACCCGCCGGGCTGGTTCGCCAGTTGGGCCTGCATATGGTCAATAGCAGTCGTAGCTGACGCCTCCTGCAGGGCTGCCTTCTGTTCGGGAGACGGGGCTTTCTGGAAGAGCGACTGCTCGGGGCCGTAGCCCGGGAAGTAGCCTCTAGGCAAAGTTGCCAGACGCGGGACGGGGCCGATTACCATCGGTGGGAGGTCGGTGGGGGCGCTGGTGGCCGACTTGGGGACATTGCCGCTACCCTGCGGGCCGAGGGTCCCAAGGGCGGCGACAGCCGTCATGGCGAGCTGGGGGTTCTTCTTCACCCAGTCCCATATACCACCACCAGAGCCAGAGCCAGAGAGGCTACCAAGACCACCAGACGTCCGGGCGCTCGTGACAGGGGCGATGCCACCGGGGTTTGGTGCAAAGGTGCCCATGATGGGGTCGTAATACGAATTGTTGCTTCCAGCGGAAGCAATCGTTGAGGCGGATGGGATGTCGCCGAGGAAGGTGTTGGGGCCTTCCATCCCGGTGTTCATGAAATTGGCTGCCGTGGCCGTAACAGGGGAGGGTAAACTCGCCATGCTGGCGCTAGTCAGTGAGCCGCCGGGACCAGAAGTCGTAACCCGGTCAGCACCTTTTCTAAAAAGGTCGGTCAGGGCGCCTTCGCCGCCGAATTCTTTAGTGAGCTCACCGGCGCCGTAAGACAGCAGGCCCGCTGAGATGCCCTTGGAGAGATTACCAGTGGCAGCGTAGGTGCCAAGACCCACAGCGGCCGAGATGTGCGGAACGTACTCGCCATAACCGGCGGCTGTAGCGCCGGCCGTTAAGACAGGACCGATCAGATCCTTGAGGTTGAACGCCTCCGGCAACCCAGTCTGCGGGTTCCGGGTAAGACCTTGCGGGGCAAGACGGTTCAGCGCCGCGACCTCACGGCCCGACATGTGAACGAGGCGGTCATCACCCCTGCGCCCATACTGGGACATGGCTCTGGCGATGTGGCGCATATCAGACATCTTAGTTAACTCCGGGGCTTTTTTTATGGTTATTGCGCCGCCTGCGGCTTTCTTCGGTGTGTGCTTTTGCACATGTGTAATTTTGTTACCAAAATGAATACCTTTCGGGGTGCTCGAAAAATACTCCACGGGAATTGCGCCTACTTCTGGCTTCGTACTGTACGGCCTTATAGTCCCCGGTACAAATTCTCTAGCCTTACGCGGCCCGTAATCTTCCTGCATACGAATACCCATATACCCGGGTTTATCCGGTACTGGTTCCAGAAGTCCCGGGAACTCACGGTTCTGATGTAGCCCGCCAATATCCGTTACGTCTTTATCGTTCATAAATACTGTTCTGCGGGATTTAGGTTGCAGACCACCTTCCGAACCAGAACCGGGAGAAGAGACACCAGAAGCCCTATTCCGAATAGTCGATGCGTCTGGATACTGCGCGTATGTGGACCCTCTAGCGGTTGAAAACAACTGTAGGGGCTCGTCTGCGTGCGCAGCCAGCACCGAGGAATAATCAGGCGAACGTTCTGGGAGTTTTATTCCGCCCAACGCCCGCCTCGTGGCCATACCCATACCAGCAGGGGCAGCTACACCTAAAGCACCAAGCCCGGCTTTTGCGCCGGAGTCCTTGGCGGCTTCGTACTGGCCATTAAACGCGTGGCTAACAGCAAGGGCAGAACCTTTCCCTAAATCGTAAAGGAATTGGGGGGAGTTGAGTACGGGCTCCAGCTTGATAGCCAGCCGCATAGCTTTGTTGTCGTCGCCTAGAAGCTTACTTAAAGTACTTAGTACATAATCCCTAGGACCCTCCGAACGGGGAGAGATGCTGCTCTCCTTCTCCTTGAAGGCATCCGGGTTTTCGTACCATTTCCTTTCCGCCATCAGATTAGTTTCCTACGTTTGGCTGGGTTGCCATCGTCAATAACAGTGCCGCCTTATTTAGTTCCTCTATGTCGGTTTTATCGGGTTTTCCGTACATCAGGCGTTATCCTGTTGCGACAACTGTCCCGACCGCAGCGGTCAAAAGAAAGCTGGGGGCGTAGGCCGCGTTGACCAAAACAATCTTTAGAATGTCGCCGTCCGCATAGACCGAACCCGGGGGTAGTCCATTGGCGACAGTAGGGCAGCCACGGGGGGAGACTGTGAAGATCAGCCTGCCAGTAATCACCGTGGACGGGATGCGCAGGCTGCTGAAGGCCTGCGTCAGCTCCCGGACAAGCTGGGAAAAGTAGTTCTTGGCGTACTCGTCTGGCGGGTCCTGAAACCTGAACTCGGCCATTACCGAAAGCCATCCGGTCTGGCGTCGATGCGCTGGACGCCAAGTCGATATGCGACATCAAGCATGTCACACTCCACCCTCAGCATCATTGAGCGCCCCCGAAGCCGGAACCATGCCTGCTCGGTGAACTCCTCAATCGGGACGGTGACCCCGTTGCCGGAGATCTCGCTGTCTGACCCGGTCTTCTCGGCGGCGCCGGGGTAATCCTGCGGGTAGAAGATCATGGTGACCATCGGCGTCGAAGTCGATGTATGGCCGGGGCGGAACGTGACGTCCGGGATAATCCGGTTCGCAAAGGCAAACGCATTGCCGGCCGGGTCTAGTTCCAGAGGAGAGCTCTGGATGTAGGAGTAGATCGCCGACGGCGGGTTGGTGCTGCCGTCGTTCTCTCCGTACTCTTGGTTGTACATGTACCCATCAGACCCAACCCCAATCGGGTAGGTCTCTATCCCACTGTCCGCCCAGACAGTGCGTGGCATAGTGCCATAACTCCACACGCCATCCTCATAGTCAAAGATGACGTAGCTGTCGCATTCTCCGTTGCCATCTTCCGACGGGTAGAACCACCAGATCTCCCCAAAGCTGCTGCACACACCCGCGAAGACTTTATCAGTCTGCGTAAGATCCATGCTCGAAAAGACATAGTCCTGAATGGCACAGGGTAGGGTCTTAGTCTGGCCGTCGTAGAAGAAGAAGTTCGAATTTCCCATCCAGTAGATGGTCTGGTTTACCGTGGCCTTGGCATTCGGGCCAATGATGCTCTGCCCAGTGGAGAGGAGTGTTGCACCCCAGTAAAAGGGATAGCCGCTGTTCTGCAACGAGTAGAGCGCCACATCCGTGAAGACCACGATTTCCTTATTTGACTGCGCCGCGGTGATGATCTTGGACCCCTGAGACAACCGCAGACTTCCTGCCTCGTTATCTTCAACCGGCAACCAGTCGTACACATTCTCAAATGGGGCGAACCGAATGAACATCGGGTCCAGAGTAGCCGAGCCAATCGGGTTGCAGCCGAAGGCAAACACCTGCCGGCTTGTCTCCGAGATGAAGATCTCTGTGACAGAAACAGGCACATCAACCGCAGAGGCGCTGGCGCTGATGGCTACCGCCCGGTCTGCCGGGTTTGTGGCATCCCAGATATAGATCTCTCCACCACGCGGGCAGATGAGAATGTCCTCGCCGTAGGTGCACTGCGTCCATAGACGTATGGCCGCCCCGGGCGCTGTAACGTCAGCCGCCTCTCCCCACCCCTGAACACCACTCCAGAAGCCAGCCCCCCAGCCCGGGCCGTTTGTGGCGCTGGCAAGGCCGACATGGATCTCATACTCAGCGACGACACCGGAGCCGCCGCCCGACGTAGTGGAGTTCGCAATGGTCCCGACATCAATCGTGTAAGTGTTGGCGGTCGGGGTGGATAAGATCTGATAGTTAGCGTTTAGAGTGACGGCAGCTATGCCGGCAAACGTGGTGGCGCCTGAGAATGTGACAAAGTCATCAGCGATAGAGCCGTTTGCCGTATCAGTGACGGTGATAATACTGAGCCCGCTTGTAGAGGCGAACGGATTGGCCCCAAGAGAATTTGTGTCCCTGAGCGGGGTGACGTCATTCACCGCCCCGGCATGCACGACGTAGTATTTCAGGTTGGTGCCGATAGCATCGTTAGTGATGCCAGTAAGGTCGGCCGTAATGAGAATGGATCGGGCGACACCAAGTAGTTGCGTGCTGCTGTACTTCTGCCAGCCGCCGATCTTTTCGGGCGAGCCGTGCCGGAACCTCATCTTGTCGATGAAGTACCAGCCGCCTTTGTTACTGTATAGGGTGCCCTCCCGGTTTATGCCCGGCCTGACAACTAGCGGGATGAGTGGCAAGGATTGTTACTTTCCTAAAGTTTTATCCAAGGTCTTTCTAAGAATTGACCTACGGGAAATTACCCCCAACTGGGTTTGGGAAACCTACAGGAGCCGCAGTGCCGATCTTGGCCCCCGGAGGAACGGTGGTCGATGTCCACGGGCTTTCGTTCATGGGGCCTACGCAGTCAGCCAAGGTCACGCCGTTTACCTTCTCGGGGCGTACCGTGCAGGGCATGGACCACATGTTAGAGAAGCCGCCACCCGGCTTAGACGTGCTGGTAAAGACGCGATCCGTGACGGTGACGGACTTCCAAGACGGGGCGACGGGGTAGGTCTTCACGTTGCTGAACAAGGACCAGACCTTGCCCTTGGGGGCCTTACAGGAGCCACCCATCAAGCTCAGGTCGGCAATGCTCTCACCCTTGAGGACTGGGCATACTGAGACACCCATGGGGAACACGTTGCCATTCACAGTCACCGTCTTGCCCGGAACCGCCACCGTCGCGCTGGAGGCGCAGAGGGCATAGGGGTTGTGGCAGATGGCGAGTGACGGCGAGGCGTCAGCCGGGGTCACGACGAGCAGGGCTAGGACGAGAAGGGCCTTCTTCATCATTACACCGTGGCGAAAGTCATGTTGATCGTGCCGCCACTCTCGAACTGGTTCCACTTCAGGATCGTCGCGCCGCCGTTCTGGCTCTGGCTAAACCCG
>Ga0181357_1000221_pt1 | contig 20087 bp, 25 predicted proteins | sample Fa13VDMM110DN_FD_130094 | JGI IMG/M metagenome (GOLD analysis project Ga0181357, IMG submission 130094) | Freshwater viral communities from Lake Michigan, USA - Fa13.VD.MM110.D.N | ecosystem: Environmental > Aquatic > Freshwater > Lake | place: USA: Michigan | collected 2013-09-24 | reverse complement strand
ATCGAAAACGAAACTGCCAGAGATTGTCCACGTCCGCACGCGGTAACGATACTCCCAGAGCGCGTCAATGGAGTTGTCGGTAAGCCCGGTCGTCGCGAGTTGCGCCGTGCTGTGGTTGGTCTTGGTAAGCCCGCGCGCTCTCATACGAGTTGCGCCTTTGTGGCGATAAAGTTGTATTTCACCGCGACGCCGTTTTCGTTGACGTAGAGCAGCACGACGTTTCCATTGTCCGGCTCCGGGTTGCGCTGCGCCTCGGTGATGATCGAGTTCAGGCCGTTCACCAATTCGTTGATGTGGCCGCGCGTGGTTTCAGTGCCGCCACCAAAGTCCGCAACGGTATTCAACTGTTTGACTGCTTTTTGCCAGCTCATACGAAGAAGTTAATTAGACCGTTGGCAAGATCGAGCGGCACAATGCGCGCTTCGTTGACCTCCACGCACTGATACCATAATCCGGCTGGCGTGAAGCTGAATTGCGTCGTGATAACCTCGATCACGCCGTTATAAGACTGCACTGTGCCGACAGGGACGAGCGACGGTCTGCTGCCACTGTCCTTCAATTCGCGCCGCCAAGTCGCGCCTGCAAATAGCTGGATGCTTCCGGGAAAGCCGTTCCTTGCCACAATGCTGATGGCTTCCTCGGTCAATTCGAGATCGCCTTTGAACGATTGCTTCTTTGGTCTGCCGCGCCGCACGTAGCGGATGGTGGTGGACGGCGCGACGTAGGTGATGTTCGCAACCGCTCCGGTGGATGTGCCGAGCACGTCGCCGATATATTGAAGCTGAACCTCCTGCGTCTTGAGCACCGTTTCGCGCACTGGCGGAAGGCCGATGCCGCTGGAATTGGTGCTTCCTTGGATGCCCTTGAACTGCACCGACACAGTGGCGTAGGCGCGATCAATATCAACCGAGTGCGATTGATGCGAGAGCCAGTTATATTCCGAGTCCACCTTTGCGCGGTTCTTGGCGTAGGTGGCGAGAAACGCCGCAAGCAGCGATGTCTTGCCCTTGTATTTGCGGACGAGCGTATCCATGCCCCACGCATCCACGGTAAGCTGCGAGCCGGGTTGAAGCGCGAAAGTGTTTGTGCCGACGTAGGTGGTGCTCATTTTGGCAACAGGTCTGCGATGGCTGCGACAAGCTCATCAATGCTATCCTTGGCGAGCATGGCCTGAACATTGTCGGCGGCGGCTTTGTCGTGCTTTGCTTCCTGCCATTTCTGCATCCCTTCCGGCCCCCACACGCGCTTGTCCGTTCCTGGTAAAATGCCGCTCTCAATTTCTCCACCGAGGCCGCGCCTGATGCCGGTCATTCCGCCGGTCTTGTCCATCTTGTCTTGCCAGCGTTTGTCTTTGCGTTCCTCGCGCCGTGCGGCATTGCGGGCGCGCTGCATGTCGAGCGGGGACTTGCCGAAGGTCGCGCCCTTCAATGCGTCGTAAGCCTGCCCGCCCTGTGCAATAATGGTGGCCCTGTCCGACTGTATCTTTTGTTCCGCTGCTGCCGCTTCACGAATCCGCTGCGCGTTGAACGCTTGAATGTCGTCCATTCGTGCCTTCTCGTTTTCTTCATCCTCGCGCGCCGCCTCCGCTGCCATAGCATCGCTCTGCTGGATTTCATCGAGTTCGCCATCCAATATCTCTTGTGCAATTTGCGCGGCGGCATCCGCTCGCGCTCCATCGCGCTGCTGCTGATCTGCGAATTGCCGTTCCTCCCATTGCTGTTGTGCCGCGAGCGAGTCTGCTGCGTGCTTCTTGTCCAAAATATCTTCCTTCTGCTTAAACTCCAACTGGATTGCCACCGTCGCCGCTTCGTGAGCTTTTGCGGATTCAGTTATCCTCTGCTGTAATGCCTTGTTGTCCTTTACGGCTTGCGCGTTGTGTTGCCGAGTTGCGCCGAACGCTTCCTGCTTGAAGGATTCCGCCAAGGTAAGCGATTCCTCTTCGTGTTTCTTGTCGAGTTCCTTCAGCCTTTCCGACAGCTTCCGGTGAAGCCGCAGTTTCTCCTCGGCCTGCGGGCCAAGTTTCTGACCAACCGCCACGGCTTCCATTTCCTGTTCTGCGCCTTGCCGCGCCTCGTTGGACGCCGCAATATTGGCGTTGATTTCCTTGAGCTTTGTTGCGTAATTCGCCGCCGCCTTTTCCGCCTTCTCTGTGCCCATTGACCACGACAGGATCGCCGCGCCGATGGCGAGAACACCGCCCGCGATGGCTCCGCCAGGCCCGAAGATGGACAGGATTTGCGAACCTTGCTGCGCGATAATGCGGCTCGTGGACATGCCCATTTGCGCCATCACAGCCACGTCCTGCGCCTGCATGGCCAGTTGCCCGCCCATGTAGCCCGTGTTGCGTCCGCCGAATGCGCCGCCGCGCACGGAGCCGGTCGAGCCGCGGGACGACTTTTCCGCCGCCGCCGCCGCCTTGTCAAACGTCTTCGCGATGATGCGCGCCTTGACCTCGGCGGCGTTGGCCATCTCGTTCAGCCCCGCCTTGAACTTCGCCGGGTCAAGGGATGTCGTGAATGTTACGTCTGCCATTGGTTTCGCGGAGAATATCCGCCAACCACCGTGCCCTTTCAAGCCAATTCTCAGAAATGAGAATTAGATTATCACTTTTGAGAAATACGCGCCCGTAGCAGCTTCCCCGCTGGCGTCCGCTTCTCGTATCGGACGCGCACCTTGTCGCCGACGCACGGCAACCGCTCAAAGCTGGACTGCACCTTTCCGCACGGCTCGCCATCCAGCGACACGAATACCGAGCAGCGCGGCACGTCCACGGCAGTCACGGTGAACGTGTCGGTTTCGTAGAGTTTGTGCCGTTGGTAGCTCGCGCTTCGTCCGCCCTCGTAGGTGGCGTTGAGCGCCTTGAACACGACGCCCTCGCCTTTCGCGTGCTCGACGGTAAAGAACAACTCCAGCTTGCCGTGCAGCCCCGTGGCGCGCTCGACGCAACGGAATGGACTTACGCCGCGCAGAAGCTCGGCACGCGCCGCATTCGCCCAGCCCGTGCAGTTCAGCGGCCCGTGGCTGAGGATGTCGAAAGCCACGAACACGCCGCCCGGCATCATTTCGCCGTCTATCACGAACCGCTCGCCGCCGAGCATGGCAACAGCCACCATCGCGTCCGTGAGCGGCATTGGCTGGCCTGTGCGGCTTGTGGCGGTGACACCGTTGCCAGCCTTCGCCACGAAACAACGGTCGCCGTCCATCTTCTCTTCAGCGGCAAAAGCGTCACACGCAAAGAGCGCGTCCGGGTCTTGGCAGTCGGTGAGCAGTTGCGGTAGGATGGTCATTTGCGCGGAAATTGCCTTGTCTTGGGCAAGACGTCAATGGCTATTTTCACCGCCTGCCACCGGGCACTTTCGCGCGTGCCTCGATTTCCATTTTCGCGTGAGCAATGATGATACCCTTCCGCATGTCGGTGATGGCGTTACCGAGTGCCCGGTTGATGGCAGCACGCGCCACCTTCTCCGCGCCGTCTGATGTGCCGTCGCGAACGTTGTTGGGGTGACTCGGCGCGGTGTTATAGACCGTCGCCGTGAACACCGTCATGTTCGGCGTGGCGTGATCGGCACGCGCCGTCTTGCTTGCGTGACTGTTGTGAAACAGCGGCACCTTGCCATCCGTGAGCCGCGTGAGCGTGTGGCCCGGCACGAACGGCGCGAGCTTCTTCGCGCTGTGCAGCCAGCTTGCCGCGATGAACGCGCGGCTGACGATGCGCGCCGTGATGATGGCCTCGATTGCACTGTTGATGCTCGCCGTGGTGATTTTCGTGCCGCGCTTCGCAAGCCACGCGATGGCCAGCCCGACCACGCGCGGCTTTCCGTTCACCATCACGGCCATGTCCGACACGATGCGCTCCTTGGTGGCTTTTTTCGTAAGATGCACGAGTCCCTTCACGGTTCTGCCACGTTCTCCTTTCGCGCCGACGACAACCTGGAGCAGGTGTTTGTTGGTCAAGTCCGCGTAGCTCTTATCCTTCACGCGCGCGAGTGCGGAGAGGACTTTGTTGAATGTGTCCAGCTTGACCACCGTGCGGCTGTGCATGTTCGCCATGCTCAGAAGATACCGCGCACGGAGATTTTTGCAACGCTCACGCTTGGCCGCAACTCAGCCTTGCCGGTTTCGTCGCTGTCCAGAAACCACTGGTTGAGAAGCCGGATGCCGTCCGCATACGACAACTCGCCGAGTATCTGCGCGGGCGTGAGCGAGCCGTGGAGTGCTTCACTCAGCCGCGCGACGTAGGCCGTGCCGTCGCCCGGCGTCAGACGTTTCCCGCTGCCGGTCTGGTTGCAGGCTCAACCGACGTGGCGCGCTCCATGTCCTCGTTGACCTCGCGCGCAACGGCCATGATCTCCGGGATGCTCTGCTTTTCCGCCCATGCGCCCGCGGCAAGGCGAAACTCGCTCTCGCGTTTCTCGCCGCGCACAAGGTCAAGCTCCGCGGCGGTCTTCGTGAGCACGAACAAAAAGAGCGCGTCCGATTCAAGCTGCGAAACGTCTCCCTGTTTGATGCGGTAAAAGGCGATGCGATGCGTGAAGCTGAACGGGTGAAGCGGCTGGCCGTTGATGGCAAAGCGCCGCCCCATGCTGCCGGTGTCAATCTTCGCCTTGATTTCTGTCGGATCGGGTTCGTCGTTCATTTGCTGGTTGTCCGCAGGTTGCTCCCGGTCACGTGTGCCGGAACCCAAAACCCGTCTTGCTCCTTCACCGCAAACTCCTCAATCCCGTCCGGCGTTTTCACACGGGCACGAACAAATTCCCTAGTTCTCATGCGAAGCCTGAGTTTGCCGGGCGGGAATCCGCGCGTTGGCTTGGGCTCCAGTGTTCCGTATGCGTATGCACATTTTTCGATGGTTATCATGGTCGTTTGTTCCTTTCGTTCAGATTTCCAGTCCCCAACGGGCGAGCGCATCTTTTGGTGTGTGTTCAGTGATGACGGTTACGGAACCGTCCTCGCGTTCAAACGCGACGTGCGGCGTGACGTATTTCCAATCCCCGGCAAGCTCCTTGCGGTTGCGAAGCGCGGTGGCAATGCCAAGCGCGAGTTCAGGAAGCTCGATCTGCGGCAGTGTCTGGATTTGATCTTTCGGCCCGCTCCACGCCTTGGTGAATGCTGTCACCACAACATCGCACTCCGGCGTTTTCTTAAACATCCACGTTTTCTCCCCCTCGATGTTCTGTTCCACCGCCTGCTTGGCCGACAAGCCAAGCTCCTTTAATCTCGCCTGCCGATACATGTGAACCATGCGCTGCGATGGGTAGAAAAACGGAACGCCGCACGTCGCCAGCGTGACCGCCTCGGCAAAGTCGCGCGTTGAATACGCTGCCTCGGCTTGTTGTTCACTCATTGGTTGCAAAATGTCCACTCATCGAAAATCAGACTCAGGCACAGCCCTGATAGCGCGAGAACTTGACGCTTACCTTGCGGAAACCATCCCTGCTCTGTGTCTGCGTAAAGCTGTCCGGGTAGCAACCGCCGGAGCTTTGGCCGAATTGCGTGGTGTCGTTGGCCGGGACGAACGCGCTGCCGATGGCTACGGCTATGACGCCGGTTGAGTCGGTGACTTCGCCGCTGATGCTGATTTCCGACATGACCGGCCCCGCCGCGAAGCCGATGACTTCGCCAAGGTAATTGTGCATCAAATCCTTGTATTCCGGCTTGGAATCCACGTCGAAACTTTCGAGGTTGATGCCGGTTTCGGCGAGTTCGCATCCGCGCTGGAAGCCAGAGAGATTGACAAGAGTTGCTGCCATAGTGGGGAGACATTGCCTTCCGCCTCTCAGTATTGCAAGCGGATTTTCTCAAATATGAGAAGTTTCTCAGTCGTGAGAATTACGGACGGAACACCACGCGGACAGTCTTGGTGCGTTCTCGGTTCTCCGCGCCCTCGGAATGACGACTCCCGGCGCTCACGTCGTCGAGCGCGAAGCCGCTGGCGAAGTAGGACGCGGCGAGAGTGGCGACGGCTGCCGGGGCGGTGCCGAGCGCGGTGTCCACGGCGGCTTCCCATGTGTCGAGCGTGGCACTGCTGGCTACCGGCAGGCGGATGGCAATTTCCACGTCGCTTTGAAGCACGACGGCTGCGCTGTCCGGTTTGAAGTTCTGCACGAGCGGCGTCGGTTCGCCCGCCTTGACCACCACGCGGCTCTTGCTCGATACGGTGTCACCGTCCGCGTCGTAGTGCAGGACGGGCGCGGTGGATGGCGTGGTGAAAGGCGATTGCGTCTTGATGAGCGCCACCACGATGTCCTCGATCTTCTTCTGTTGGCTGCTCATTGGATGGAGTTGTCGCCGATGGCGATGTAAAGGATGCCCGCGCGGTCGGTAATTGAGAGCACAGAGCGGGTGACGCTCGCACCCGGCAAGCCGCTCACGGTGATAGAATCGTTCTTGGCTGGCAAGGTTGACCACGCAGAAAGGAGCGTTTGCAGTGTCATGGTGGCGGAATTGCCGATGCCGCCACCGTAGAAGCCGAGATCCGTGCCAACGTCCGACACGACGCACGCCACGCCGGTAATGGCACCGATGGCGCACACGGTCGTTGCGCCAGTGGCGGCGGTCTGTGCGGCGTAAAGCTCAGAGAATGCGGTCGTGTATGCGCTCACGCACCACCTTTACCTTGCAGCGGCTCGCGTTGCAAGGCGCGATTCTCAATTTTGAGAATCCAGCCGCTCAACCTCGTCCGCGACGGTCTGCGCTGCCGCCGCCCACAGCCAGCGCGGGCGCTCCGCCCATTCAATCGGCAAGGAACGCGCCTTGGTGAGCGCGGAAACGATGTCAGCCGGTGATTGAACGGCCCAGCCGATGTCGTCCAGGTGATGCGCGATCGGGTAGATGGCCGCTCCCGCCGCCGCCAAGTCCGCATGGCCGGTGGCGATATTGGCCACGATTGGCCTGCCGCACGCGAGATATTCCATCGCGACAAGGTTGGTGCCGCCTTCGCAGCGGTTGGGGAAAAGGCCGATGTCCGTGTTCCGCATTTGCGCCGCGATTTCGAGCGCGGTGAGCTTTGGCAGGATGGTGAATTGGTGCGGTTCAAGGCCGCTCGCGAGCATTACCATGCGGTAAAGCTGCTCCTGCGGGATGTTTGACGGGTTGCGAAACTGGATAAGTTGCGGCCAGGGGTTGTGCCACGCACAGACAAGGTGCGCGTCGGGATTGGTCTTGGCAAAGCGCACGAACGCATCAATGACCAAATCCTGTCCCTTGCGATACTCGCACTTCCCGCCGCTGAAAATACGATAGCTCGAATCGCGCAATGGCACGCGCGGCACAAAACGCGGATGGAACACGTCTTCGTCCACGCCTTGCAGGAGCAGCCGCGCATTGGCGATGCCAGCCGCTTTCGCTCGCTCGACACACCACGTTGAACCGCAAAACACGGTGTCATACTGCTCCGAGTTGTCGCGCGCCGTGCTTTCGAGCGGAGACTCGAAGAACGAAAGGCCAAGCCGGATGCCTGCCGTCGGCGTGGACACCGGATTTAGCGCATGGTCGGTGATGGGGATGAAGTCCACGTCCGCACCTTGGCGCTCGGTCAACTCGAAATGCGCGGCGAGTGCGGTGCGGAGATTGGCATTGCACGTCGCCCAGCCGAAGCCGCTGACGTTTGGCTGGAATCCGCAGTAGCGCAGGGTTTTCATTTCTTGGTTGCGATGAAGTAAAAGTAGCGATCTCCGCCGACCGATGTTTCCAAGTCTATCTGCGCGCACTCCTTTACGTCAAAGCCGCTTTTCGTGAGCAGGAAATGCCATGCCTTCCAACCAAAGACGGAAAAGTGGTTCTGGTTCTGTTCATGCTGACACGGCGTATCCGGCCCCGGCACTTCCACGTAGAGCAGCCCGCCCGGTTCCAGCACGCGGCGATATTCGCGCAACGTCCACATCGGACAAACGGAGTGCTCCAATACGTGCCGCGCCCAAACAAGCGAAAAGAATCCGTCCGGCTGCTTGATGTCGTTCTGGTCGCAATGCTCCACGAGAAAACCGACATTCTCGCACGCGGCAAGGTCGCTGGCATTGATGGTGATGCCGATTGCGTGAATCTTCTGTTCAGCAAACCATTCGAGCGCCGGGCCGCGGCCGCACCCGACATCCAACGCAATGCCGCCGCGACGCATGAGCGGCGCAACCTTGGCAAGCATGGTGCGCGTGAGCTTGGTATGTCCGTCGGTGCGCGGCTCCGGGTAAGTTGTCTCCGCGATTTCTCGCAGGAACTCGGCAAAGTCAGATGTCCACTCGGTCATAATGCCTCCGAGATGCGCCGTATCGGTGTCTCCCAATCGTCGGCGGTTGGTTGCCTGTAAAGTTTGCCCTTGGGATACCACGGGCTGTCCTCGCGCTGTAACTGCCAGCGAAAGTCGGGGCTGAACGGAATCAAAATCTTCGCTGGCGTGCCGACGGCCCCGGCAAGGTGGACGCAGGCCGTGTCCACGCTCACCAACACGTCCATGCACGCGAGCATTTGCGCCGTGTCAGTCCAGTTCGTGATTTGCGGCGCGAGATCCGTCACGTTGCGAAGCTCGGCAACCTGTGGCTGCGCTGGCCCGGCTTGTAGCGAGTAGAAGTCGCACTCCGGGTGCGCGTCAATGAGCGGCTGAAACATCGTCGCAGGGATGCTGCGCGACTTGTCCTTGCCGTGCGTTGGCGAGCCAGCCCACACCAGGCCGATGCGTTTGCGAAGCAGGTTGACGTTTTCGAGCTTCCACACCGGCCAATCCGGCATCGGTCGGATGCAAAACGCCGGGGGAATGTCCGCCTCGGCCTTCATTCCGCAGTAGCCGGGCAAATCCATGACGTGGCACACGTAATCAAAGCCGTCGGTGGGGTTGAACGCAACAGCATCCAGCCCGATAACGCCGCCGAAAAGCCGGTGCATACACGGGTCACAATGATAGACGACGCGGCACGTAGGCCAGCGGCGTTTCAACTCGGCGGGATACCTGGCCATCATCACCTGATCTCCCCACCCCTGTTCGGCTACCATAAGCAGCGTCTTGCCGTCCAGCACCTCGCCAGTCCACGGCGGTTTGTCGGACACGAACGGCTTGGATTTGAACGACGCGGTGCGGTAGCGCCACCGATACTCGCGCCAGCCGCGTTCGAAGTCGCCAAAGAGCAGCGCGATCATGCCAGCGCATAGGTGTGCATTGGCCGATTGCGGATCTTGGTCGAGCACGGCATCGTATTCCTGTGCCGCGCCCTTCCAATCACCCATAAACCGCTTGGCGTCGCCGAGATTGACGCGCGCGGCGGCGTGCTCTGGCCACATTTTGAGCGCGAAGCCGTAGGCGATGGCTGCTTTGTCGGTGTGGCCTGTTTTCTCCGCAATCAGGCCAAGGTTGTTCATTGCATCAGCCTTGCGCTCCATACGCACCACGGCACTTCGCACGACGCGCTCGTAATGTTCCGCCGCTTCCACGCGATCCGCCGGTGAATCCGCGCGTCGCCCGATGCAGACTCCCACGTTGAAGTTCACGTCTGGGTCGTCCGGTACGTCTTGCAGGTATTCACGCCACAACCGCTCCGCCGTGTCGTGGTCGCCGGCGGCACCGGCTTTGTTGGCCTTGTCCAAAAGGCTCTTGTTCCGTGCGCGACCGTGCGCGTAGGGCGGCAGCGGTTGGTTTGGCGGTGGTGCGGCCTTGCGGCGCTTGCTGCTGCGTTTGCTCATGCGAATTGGTTGCCTGTCCAATATCAAACCGCGCACGGCACGCAAGCAAAAAGAAGCCCGCACCGGATTGCCGGTGCGGGCTGCGCTTTTCCTCCCCAAGAAGTTTAGACGACGTTCTTCAACCCAACGCCAACCATCGCGTTGCGGAATGTCGCAGTGGTGGAAGCCGTGAGCAGCTTGCCCTGAATGTAGCGGCGGCAGTTACGGGTGTCGAGCGCCACGCTGACATCGCCGCTCGTCGCCGTGATTGGGGCGAAGGTGGGCAGGCCAGCGGTGGCCGCGAAGGTCGTGTTGTCCGCGCTGTCGAGGATGCTGACTTGCAGCGAGTTTGCGCCGTCCGAAGCCGCACCGGCCCAAGTAAAGATGAGCTTGAGGTTGCCGATGTAGTCTTGGATGTCCACGCCCGCATAGGTCTGCGTGCCAGCTGCTACAAGCAGGTTGACGCCGGGGATGACTGTGAAGGCTGTGAGTTCGCCGTTGAGATCAGGTGATTGCATGGTGTGTGATGGTTGTGTTTGAGATTAGGTCGTGCTGATGCTGAACGATTTCGGGTGGCGGATTGCCACGTCGGTAAGCTGCTGCATCACCACGCGGATTTGGCCCTGGAGCGAGAGGCTGAACGGGTCAACGAGGACTTCGTTCGTGCTCCAGTCGCCGATGATCAGATCAGACCAGTTGCCAAAGATAACGCTTGGCAGGGTGGTGAGCTGGTTGGTCGCAAGCGCCTTGTAGCCGTTCACCGTGTCATTCTTCCAGACCGGGATTGAATTGGCGGCGGAGATTTCTGCAACGAGCTTGCTGTTGCCGCGCGTGGCGATGCTGGTGAGGTAGCCAAGTGAGCCGACGGCTGCGTTGTTGGTCGCGACGTTCGTCTCGAATTGAACCGCGTCCGCGTAGATCATCGAGTTCGCACCGGCGAGCGTGACGCTGGTGGATTTGTTCGCCGTGCCGTAGATGCCGAGCGGTTGGCCGCTGACGCCGGTGCCTTTCAGCGCGGCGAGGTCTTTGGCGATGGCGAGAACCGCCATGAGGTCGTTGCGGACGAAGCTCTCCACGTCAATCGAGGACTGCGCGAGAAGCTGCTGCGTGTAGGCGGTGGCACCGACAAGGCGGTGAGGCGTGAGCGACACTTGGCCGACGGTCTGCGCGGAAGCGGTGATTGTGCCGTCCTCGGACAGCCACGATGCCGTTGCTCCGCCAGTCTGCGACGGAATGGCGAGGTTGCCCTGTAAGCCGGTGAGCACTCGCGCTCCCATTTGCACGACGCACATCTGGTTGCGGTAAAGTTCGATCATGCTCTGGCCTTGGTTGCCAGCCTGCACGAATGCGCCCGCGGCGCTAAACACGTTGGTCGTAAGCGCGCGGTGCGCCATGACATCGTGCGGAATGAAAAAGCCGTTGGTCTGTTTGCCGAGCAGTTTGGAGGCTGCGTCGTTGCAGTCCTTTTCTAGACCGTCGAGCGGCTTGTTCGCGGCGCGAAGATTGATGGCGCGGACAATGGAGTATTTGTCCAAGTCCTTTTTCTCCATGCCAATTTCCGGCGAGGTCGTGATGGGCTTCATTTCGGGAAGCTCGGCGCGAATGACGGCGTTTTGGAAGTCCTGAACGGTCTTGCCGTCGCGAATCATTTCATCAGCGAGCTTGCCGCAATCAACGCGACGGCCCGCGATGCCTTTTTGCTGAAAGTGGGTGTTGAGTTCCTGAATGTCCGCGACGCGCTTGCGCTCGGCGGAAACCGCCTCCGCACGGGTGACTTCGATGTTTGGTGCGGGTGGTGTGATAGGTTCGGTAGGCATGGTGGTGGTCTTAGTTGTGTTGTTTTCGCATATTTGAGAATTTCCGTCAAGCGGTTTCTCATTTTTGATAGAGATTTCCAATTCGCGCAGGTTTTCGGAGCGTCCGACGCCAACGCTTGGGTCTGCCGGGATCGTGACGAGACTGCCCTCGTATGGCGTCCATTCCGTGACGCGATACGTGCATTCATCGTCCTTTTCTTCCTCCAGAACCATCTTCGAAACTTGGTAGCCAACGCTGGTTTCCTTGAGAATACCGTCCTTCACGTCCTGCCACTTCTCATTCGCGAATGCCGAGTTGCCGAACTTCGCTTTCACGACCAGTTTTCCGTTTTCCAGCCGTGTCTCGATGATGCGGCCAATGTGCGCGTCGCAATTGTGGTTGAACAACAGCGGAGCGCCTGTGGCAAAGCGTTCCAGCTTCACGCACTCGGCTTTGTGGTCGAGGATTTCCGTGCCGAAATAGCGTTTATATGGTGCCTCGCTCGAAATGCTCAACTCAACGGTGCGCGCTTCCTCGTTGATGGCGCTGCGCTCGAATTGCGCGCTGCGAAAAAGCGTTTCGGGAATTTTGATCGTCTTGCTCATCGCGTGAGAATGTCGAGGCCGCGCATGTCCACTTTGATCGGCTTGCCTTTACGCGGTTTGATGGGCTTGACGGATTTCACTGTGCGCTCCTTATTCTCATTTTTGAGAACCGTCAAGCGCAGTTTTGATAAAATTCTCATTCGTGAGAAATGGCCGTTCTCAGTTCTGAGAATTACAGCGCAAGATTGAGACGGCTGCCGTTTTTCTTTACAGGTGCGCTCGGTGCGTCGCCGTCGGTTGAGCCGTCGCCGTCCTCCGCTTTGTCCGGCTGCGCTGGCGGCGTCTCTGTGGTGGCGGTGCTGATGCCAAGCGATTCCATGAGTGCGTTTTCTTCCGCCAGTTTGAAGATGATCTCCTCAAAATCTTCCTCGCTATCGCTGTCCTCGATCTCCCGCGTGCGCGTGGATAGCTTGGATTCGATCCGCATGGCGCTGGCCTGCGCTTCCTTGACCGGTTCGACGCCTTTCCAGCGACGGCCCCGGAAATGCGGTGCGTTGAACTTGCGATACTTCGCGAGCGGGAGCGGCACCGCACCGGTGATGAGTGCCATTTCCAGCCACGCTTCGAAAATCGGTGTTTCGCCCGTGGTGATGTCGAACTTTTGCAACAGCATCCACATTTCCCGCTCGTCATAGATGCCGAATTTGCCGCTCGAATAGTTCACGCCCTCAAGGTCGTTGGCGATGATGTTGTAATTCGCGCCCGGCAGTCCGGCGCACCACGAACGGAGCATTCCCTTGCGGAACGTGTCAAAGTTGCCGTTGGGATGATTGGGGTCGAAGCCTTGGAACTTCACGCCCCACGGCAAGCCCTCGAATCCGCCCGGCGTGGCTTCCATCGTCTTCTGCGTCGGGTCGGGGTAGTCCTGCGCGGACGTGCTGCCGCCGTCGGGGTTGATGTCGCTGTAAAACCACCCCATTTTGCACGCGCTCACTCTCGCGGCGATGACCTCGGCCTCCTCGTATTTTGCCAGGTGCCGCGAGTTGCTGATATTGCTCACGCCCCACGGAGCGGGCCGCGTGCTGTCCGCGTCCGAGTAACGCGCGTAGTGCAGAATCTCGCTCGCCGGAACGCGATCATGCAGCCGCCCCGAAGTCTGCGCGTAGCCGAAAAGGCCGCTCGAATACTGCCAGTCATTGCGCTGGCGTTTGAGGAAGTAGTAGGCAACAGGCTTGCCGAGGCCCCAATCGTTCCACTGATACTCGATGCCCATGCGGATCTCGTTGCCGTTGGAAAGCGATTCGTTCAGCGCGTAGTCGCAATACTCATCGGGGACAAGCTGGATGGCGAAACCGAACTCGTTGACCTTCGCCTTTGTGTCGCGCACCAAGCGCACGAACAGCCCACCGTCGCGCGCGGTGTTGACGAGTCGCAGGTTGCAAAGGCTCACATAATCGCGCTGTCCGCGCACGTCGCAATTCTCCTTCCGCTTCCACTGCCGCCATGCGTCCTCGATGACCTTGATGGCGTAGTAATCGGGCTGACCGACTTGCACCGTGGCCTTCGCCTTGTCGAAAAGGTGATAGGTCGGGATGTCGCGGCCTGTCCGCTCGCGCACGTTGTCGAGCACGCGGTTCATGCGGCGCTCATGCGTAAGCAGCGCGGTGCGCTCATCGGCGGCATAGACGACGCGCGCCTCTGTCTCGGTGCATTTCATCCGGAGCAGGATGCCTTCCGCGCCAAACACGTTGGCGAAAAGCTCTTCGCGGTATTTTCCGAAGTAGGGGTTCTTTTTCCACAAGTCGCGCATCCGGGCGCGGAGCAGGTATTGGTTTGCCCAAACGTCCGCGTCCTCGCCAATGCCGGAAAAAGCCCAATCGCTGTTCGCCTGTCCGCGTGCGGTAAGCTCGGAGTAGGAGCGGCGCGGACTTTTGCGGAACGGGTTGAATCGGGAAAAAATGCTCATGGGTTTGTGAAGATGGGCGCGATGCAGTTGCTCCGGCGAATGCCGCGGAGCGCATCGGCGCGGCGCTTCTCGCGGATGACCTCGGCCTGGAGTTGCGTGCGCTGGCGGAGCAGCCCGCCAAGGTCTTTCTTGGTGAAGCTCTGCCCGTTAAAGCTCACGCTCTGATTCTCGCCACTGGAGAGCGCGGTGATCGCCGTCTCGATGTTCGTGAGCAACGTCTGCGCGGTGCTGGCGGTCTGCGTGGCCGCAAGGTTGGGGAGCACGTCGAGTTCGCCGGTCTTGGCAAGCTCCCGCTGGCTTGTCGCCGTCTCGGTAGCGTAGAACGCGAATAGGTAGCGGCCTGCCGTGAGTGCCGCCGTCTGAGCCGCCGTGAGCGTGAACGTGTAGGTGGATCCGCTGCCGCTCCCCGTCCAGTTCGTGACGGCGGTTCCGTTCAGCGACACGTAGAGTTTTACGCCCCACGCGGACACCGGATAATCGGTGAAGTCCTCGGTGAAAATCACGGTGTCCCCGCTTTCGATGATCGCGGGCAAGCCTGAGACTGTTTCGACTGCCATGCGCCACGTTTGCCCCATGTCACGCGACTTGGCAAGCGCGGATTCTCATTTGTGAGAATTTACTTTATCAAATCTGAGAAAGTGCTATAACTATTATCACATGAACGCGACACTCCCGCTTTGGGCTGAGTACGGCACCGCTGAGGATGCCGCGCTCGTTGCTGCCCGCGAAGATGCGGCGCTGATCGCCGCCGGCGAGGAACTGCTCCGGCGCATGGAGGCGGAGAAGCTGCGGCGCGTTGTTCAGCGCAGGCCCGCGTTTGAGCCGGTGCTGCCGGACTTCGCGATTTAAGGGGTTGCACCTGTTAACCGCCCGGTGCTCTCGTGATTGCCTCGCCATGCCGTGCCGCGCATGGACTAGCACAGCCGAGCCACGCCGAGCAACGCCGAGCAAACTGCAACCGTCACGAATGACGGCTGTGTGTTTGCCATGCCCTGCCCTGCCGCGCCGGGCCACACCCGGCCAAGCAGCGCCACGCCGAAATTATTCAAGCGCCTTTTGTGGTGGTTTCACAATCCGCCGAGCCTCCTTCAGCTTGATATTCAGGAGCGCGCGACGGATGGCCACTTTCTCAGCCGTGGCGTCGTGTCGCCGCTTTTCCTCCACCGTCATGCCCTCCTGCTTCGTGTTCACGAGCAGCGTAAATGCGCGGTCGAAACAGTCCCTTGCCCGGCGCATGTAGCAATTCCCGACGCCCTGATTGCTGGTATTCTCCACAATCACGAACTGATCGCCCTTCTGCCCGCGCCCGGTGAGGTAATAGCCAAGGTCTTCAAGTGACCGGCGGATGTGCGACACGCCAAGCCCGAAGCTCATGGTGTTACGGTCGCACTTCAAGTGCTTCTCGAAAAACTCAGCCGGATAGACCTTGCCGTAATCAATCCCGGTCTCGATCATTTCGTCCACTGCGTTTTGCCACAATGGTAGCTTGGTTACTCCCTCGGTTTCGTAGTCTTCTGTGTTCATTGGTTTTGTTGTTGTTGTGTTGTTGTGTTGTTGAAAACTGTCCGGCTTTTACCCCGGATGTAGTTGCCGCGCCCCGCCGTGCCCGGCCTTGCCATGCCATGCCGAGCCCCGCCTTGCCACGCCCGGCAAACTGCAACGCACCCGAAGATGCGCTGTGTGTTTGCCGTGCCCCGCCTCGCCAGACCGCGCCCAGCATGGCCACGCCGTGCCCACTGCCGCGCATCCCGGAGGATGCGCGGTGTGTGGACAACACATAGCCGCGCAAAGCAATGCTGCGGTCTGCCATGCACAGCCATGCAGACTGCATCGGGCGTTTCCGTCCGATGTGTGTCTGCAATGCTTTGCAAGGATTCGCCATGCAATGCCTCGCCCTAACTGACCAAAAACCGCCCAAATTTCGGACGCCAGCCGCCAATTCCGCTCAGCCGCCCCGCCAGTTCCAGCGCCTCTTTGAGCGACTTCTCCGCGACGATATTCTCGTCATACTCGATGTTGAACGTGACGCTCCATCCAACCGGCATCATGCACCGCACCTTCCAGATGAGCGCCCCGGTTTTCGGCGGCACTTTCGCCGGACACTCCAAACGGAACGCCGGGTCTGCGTAATACGCATCGAGGCTGTTGTGCTTCGCGGTCGTCTCAATCACGGCCTCCGTTTCGCTGATGATGACGGCACGATCAATGTCCTTGCCCTTCTTCGCCGCCGCCGCGCCGTTGCGGATGCAGGCGATGAGACAGGTATCCGGAAGGAAGAAGCATTTCTCCGCTTCGTTCCAATACGCCGACGCCTCCCAATCGCCGCGCTGCTGTTCGTCAGCGAGTTCGGACATGCGGTTTTCGTCGCCCTTCTTCCGCGCCGCTTTGAGCAGCGCATTGATGCGCCGCGAGTTGACCGCGAATGGATTGGCAATCTCAACTGTCTGCGGGTTCGACATGATGAGCGGACGGATTCCCGTCCACGTTGTTTTCATTGTTTTCATTGGTTTGTGTTGTTGTTGGTTTGACTCAAATCAGTGCCGCTGTTTGCCGCCCGCGACTCTCGTGATTGCCTTGCCTTGCCGCGTTAGGCGAATGTAAGACGGCGTTTCTTGCCCTTGTTCAGCACGTCCAGCAGTGCCTTCGCGCAGATCGCCACACCACCCTTGCCGACAATGTGCTTTTCCCTGCGGAGTGCAGCTTCAATACCTGGCAACGTTTCACGCCTGAGGAGCTCCAGATACCCGTCCGTGAGGATGTCCGCCTTACCTTCCAGCTTCTTCTGGCAGGTGAAGACCGCAGACAGCACCTCGCCTGAGAACTGCTCGCCATCTACCGCGATGTATGCACACGCCGCGAACGCCTTTTCCGCCAGCACGGCGTTTTCCTTTACTAGCGTTTGCAGGGTGTTGATAGCCGCGAATGCGTAATTCTTGAACCCGTTTTGCAGCGCTTCGTATCCGTGCTTGTCGAGGATGGCTTGAGCGGCCACGGCTATGGGTTCGCCTGTCTTCACCGCAGCGCGGTGTTTGTGATACGCCGACACCGCGCTCTTCATGGTGTTTGCGCCCACGAATGCCTTCGCCTCGGTCTTTTCGTTTTCGGCCTTGAAGACCATGCAAGGGAGTTCCGTAATGTCATCGCGGAAGAATGCTGCACGGCAGCGGTGGCCACCGTCATACACCCATAAAGTACCATCCTCACGCATGATCACCGACAGGGTGCCGAACATCTTCCAGTCCCAATCACGGGCGATTTCCAGCACCTTTGCTTTCGAGACTTCTTCCCGCTGATACGATCCGTCAATGTTGAGGTCGTCTTTCCTAATCATCAGGAACGACCCGGGGGCGCACGGTTCCGCCCAAGAGAATTTTTCGCGTTTCGCTACGGACGCAGCGGCGTTTCCGTAGGTGGGAGCCAGTGCCTTGCATTGTTTATTCAGTATATTCATCGGTTTTGTTGTTGTTGGTTTGTTGCTAAATCCCCCGTCAAAGTTTGCCGCAATGACGGTTTGGCCAGAGCCACCGGATTTTGTTGAGCGCGGCAAACGCATCGAAGGTGCGCGACGTTTATCCGCCACGCTGGATGATGGCAAGAAAAATCTTCGCCTCAGATTTTCCACCCACCAGCGCCGACGAAACCAACCTTGCGCGGCGCATCCTGTTTCGGCTGCTGCGGCTCTTTCGCACGGGCCAGCCGCTCATCCTCCGCCGTAAAGTTGAGCGGCCCGAGCGCGACGTAAGCCGCCGTTGCATACACACAACAGTCCAGCGCCTCGTTGCGCGCGTTGCTGTCCTTGGTGAATTGCCGGTGCCGGACGCCATTCTTGTAGAACGGAAACGAGTTCTCCGCGAGCAACTGCGTGAACCAATCCTCCGGCAACTCGGCTGAGAACCGCATAAAGCCCGGCCCCGGCGACTGGATGGTTGCGCGGTCGTAGATGATTCCCTTCGCGCGATTCGTGCCGACGGTGAGCAGCGCAACTTTGTCCACGGTCGAATGCCGCTTTGGCCGGATGACGATGGCTGCGTCTGGCAATGACGAGCCTTTCAGCGCAAACCAGTTTCGCGCCTGCCGCGGTCGGATGAACTCGTATGCCATGCGCTGCGCGGTCGGATAACCTGTGTCCACGCCGACGGCACGAATGGCAAGATGCGCGCCGTCCTCGCGTTCGAAGGTCAACCGCATGGCCGCTTCCAACCGGCCCCACACTTCCGGCGCACGCGGATCCCCTTGGAAAACGTAGTGCCGCCATGCCACCATTGTTTCCTCGCGTCCAAAGCTCCACACGGTTGCCTCGATGCGGTCTTGCTGCACGTCCACGCCCGCGGTGAGAAACACCGACTCGCGCGGGAGCTTATCCAGCTTCTCGCGCCGCTTGGCCAGCAACTCCCACTCCGGCTTTGCGTCCTCATCGTCCTGCCATGTCTCGGTGAACAGCGTTTGCACCAGCACCTTCTTGGCTTCGCGCGGGTCTTGAGCGTGGCTGGCATCGCTCACTTCTTTCGCCCATTGCGCGAGCCGGTCGCGGTAGCCTTTGTTTGGCGGCATGAGCGAATTGAAGCCATTCAGCCAATAGCCACGGATGCCGGTGAACGGTGCCGTTGGTCGCCACTCGCCGTGCCGCACGGACTCCTGCCGCTGTTTGTCGTTGTGTTCCACGTCGCACTCGGCACAATGCCAGCGCGCCTTTGTCGGCTCGCCCTTTGGCCAGCGAATTTGCCCGAAGATGATGAGTTGTCGCGCACCGCACTTCCGGCATGGCACAAACCATTTCCGCATGTCGCTCCGGCCATACCAATACTCGATGCGCGACCGGCCCTTGACTGTGCCGGTGCTCGCCAACATTCGCACGGAACGCGGGAAGCCGTCGGCGCGGCGTAGTAGCAGCCCAACCGGATCGCCTTCGTCGCCAACGGCGCCTTCCCACGAGTCTATCTCGTCGCCGATGACATACGGGGAGCGGTTCGCGCGAAAGCCCGTCACGCTCTCCGTGCCGATCATGGAGAGTGAGCCGCCGGCAAAGAGCTTGTGACGAATCGTGTTGGTCGAGTCCCTGGACTTTGGCGGTGCGAATTTCGAGGAAAGGTTTGGCGTGGTGGCAATGGCCGGTGCGATGAGCTTCTTGCTGATCTCCTCCGCCTGCGCGTCGGTCTTGAGCGCCCAAAGGATGCCGCCCGGCTGATCGTTGACGATGAAGCCGAGCACGTTGAAGAACACCGCACTCGTTTTGCCGGTGTTGCTCCCCCACCAAAGCACGGTGGTCTGCACGTCCTTGTCCACCGCGCTCATGCACGGCTCGATGGCATACGGCGTCGCGTCGAAATTGAACTTGGCCCGCTGCGGTGAGTAAGGTGACTCTCCCTCGGCCAACCAGCGGTGTTCGTCCGCCCATTTGACCGGGTTGCCGGTGTCGTTGATTCGCGCCAATGGCAAACACGAATAGAGCACTTGCCGCGCACCCTCGGCCAGCGCCGCTTCAACGCTCGGCCTCATCGTCGAGCTTGAGGTTCACCAACAAATCGCACACCGCTTTGCGCTGCTCCAGGCTCAAATCCTCCAGCCCGCGCACCTTCTCGCGGAACGTGACGACGGCGTTCTCCACGACGCGCCGCATTTCGTCCCGACTCACGAGATGGCCCTTCAACTGCTCCAACTGGATCTCCGCCGTGTCCGCTGCTGCCGCCGCCGCTCGCGCTTTATCCCGCTTGATGTCGAGCGTGGACGTGTAGAGCTGCTTTAGGAGCATGTCCGCCACAACCGGCACCGCTTCCGCTATCGTCAGTCCACCCTCGATGGACATGCCGCGCCCAACGCACGCCACCCGCGCCGTTGAGTAGGCGATCTTGTGGTCGCTCGCGCTGCATATCCACGCCACGATCCGGTCGAGCGACACTTTCCCGTTCGTGTTCCGCCCCGCCGTCGGCAAGCCCGTCGTCACGACTTCCGAGCGGTCAGTTTCCGCGCGCTTTTTGCTCGGCTTCCTCCGCGCCCCGCCATCGCGTTTTTCCTGCGGCTCCGCTACGTCGTCGTTGTCCATTGGTTGCGGCGCAGAATAGGGGCGTTCCTGCGCGTGTCAAGAGCCTTGCCTAGAAACGTAAAACCCCGCTAACTAGGCAGAAAATGCATCCTCT
>Ga0181357_1000218_pt1 | contig 20236 bp, 24 predicted proteins | sample Fa13VDMM110DN_FD_130094 | JGI IMG/M metagenome (GOLD analysis project Ga0181357, IMG submission 130094) | Freshwater viral communities from Lake Michigan, USA - Fa13.VD.MM110.D.N | ecosystem: Environmental > Aquatic > Freshwater > Lake | place: USA: Michigan | collected 2013-09-24 | reverse complement strand
CTGCCCATGCCGTTGCTTCAGCCGGCGTGATGCCAAACTTGTCCACCAGGTCGCCAATAGCGCCAGCAAAGAACGTTCCGACTTTTTCAAAACTTCTGGCCACGCCGCGGGCGGACGCTTCGCGGCGCCCGATCTTGCGTTCACGCACCCCAGCTTCTGGATACGCTTTTAAGACTGCGGCTTCGACTTGTGCCTGTGTAGCGCCGGGCGGACCTTGTATTTTATAGGTCCGACCGTTCGGCGCGCGAAGTGCGTAAGTAGACATTAGTCCCCAACCTCCATGACCGTAAACCCACCGGCTTTGCGCCCGCCGTTGGTGGATGTACTTGGCGGCGAAGTGGCCGCCGGCGGTTGAAAGTCTTTACCCACCTTGTAACCGTAGTTTTCGCGGTAGCGGCGGATCATACGTTCGCGGGTGGACTTTAGCCGGGCCTCAAAAATCTTGAGGCTGTCGTTGAAGTCTGCTTCACTCTGGTCTTGCCCCAGCGCGCCGATGCTCTGGCGCAATATGCGGATATCTGCGTCTGACACGTTACCCAACGCACCGCCAGTCGGCGAGTTCTGGCGCATCTGTTGAAGCTCGTCAAGCGTAGCCGTAGCAACCAATGCCTCGTAGATATTCTGCGCGCCGCGCGCGCGGCCAGTATTCAGCGTGAACGCATCTAGCTGCCCGATGACGCGAGACGCGGCGGGGTGCTCGCGGAAACGTTTAACATCGGCCAGACGATTGTCGATCAGCGCTATCCCAGCTTCAAACTGTGCTTGCACGTCGGGGAACGCCGCGTCTTTCTGCGCTTGCGATTCTGCGGCTTTTGTCGCTTTTGCTACGGCGCCTGCTTGTTCTGGCGTTGGCCGCCCAGCCGCTGCTTCGTCGCCCACGCGCTTGAGGGGTACGGCAGCACTACCCGGCATCGGTGCCTGCATAGGGTCTTTGCCGTAGGTTCGTGGGTATTGTGCCGGAGCGTACTGCATATTCTGCCGCAGCGGCGTAGGGTCCACACCGGGGCGGAACACGGCGTTCCTCATACCGGGCGCTTCGCCTTCGTCAGGCATGATCTGGATGTTGTTTTCGCTCAAAAATTGCGCTAGTTGATCTTCCTTGCCGCGTGCAGCGGCGCGCATGGCGTCCAAGCCCGACTGCGAGATTACGCGGGTCTGCATCATGGTCTGCACGATAGCAACCAAGTTTTGCTGCGCAGCCTGATCGCCGCCGCCGGTCGTCATTGATATAGGCTGCAAAGGGTTGCCCGATGGGATGTTGTTAGGGTTTACATCTTGGCCCAACAAATCTTGCGGGGTAGTGTTAGCGCCGCGTGATGGGTTCGCCATGTTATTGCTGCCCGTCGCTTGCGGCGGAACGCCGCCCGTCGCTTGCGGTGCCGGTGACTGCGGGATACTTTCTGAAATATCAGGAATACCTTGCGAAAAGGATCCGCCGGGCATACCCGACGCATTGACAACCATAACTTGATTGGTTCTAGGGTCAATTACCGTTGAAACTTGGGCTGCACCAGATCGCTTATTAGCAAGTATATCTGCCGTCATAGAAGCTAGGTCATACGTGGCGCGGTCAGTAGTCAACGTTTCCACTGACGGTAAAAGAGCATCTAATTCCGGTGACATTTGGACGACTGCGGCGCGCACCGCTGTCGTGCGGGCTACATCTCCAAACGAAACCCCGGGTAGTGCGTTGCGAAAGATTTCGCTGGCTTTGCCAAGTCTCTCTAAGGCTGCTCCCTTTTGCAGTCCCGACTCCGCCGCCGCCACGCGTTCTTCTACGGCCCGCGCGATATCCATAGCCTGTTGCGCCACCTCAGACTGGCGGTTAGCCACCTGCTGCCGCGCCATCATGTTGCCGAAGCGCGCCAGTTGCGCGCCCATATCCGGCATTTCCGGACCGCGGGCCTGAAGGGCAATCATCTGGTTAGCCATTGCGTTTGTCCTTAATTACCACGCCCGTAGAAGTCGCGGCCGCCTGGAACGCCGCCGGGAGCGCCAGCTCCATAATAATTTATCATAGCATTCTGCAGCGGCTGTTCAGCGTAATAGTTTCCTATATTCCCTATGCCTTGACTGATTGCGTTGCCAACGCCGATGTAGCCGGACGCGCGGGCCTGCCCCGCGTTCATCTGGCCGGTTGCAATGTTCTGGCCTTCTTGCCCTGCGGCGCCCGTAACGACATTCGTCGCGGACTGGCCGGAACCCATCAGCGACTGGAGCGGGTTAAGCTGGTTTGATCGGTTTACCTGATAGCGGTTAAAAGCATTGCTGTACTCTTGGCTGGCCAAATCCTGCCCGAATCGCTGGATGCCTTTCAACGTACTGCCGGACAGCAGATTGCCGCGCGCAGCCGCCGAACGCTCCAGCGCCTTCATGCCTTCGGCTTGTCGAAACGCATAGCCGGGATCGGCCTGAAAGTCGGCATTTCCAAAGTCGCGAGCGTACTTGCCAAAGTCAGCCGATGGCGCGGCGGCTGGAAGCGGGTTTGCCGCCATGTAGGCGTTAACGTCGGCGACAGGGTTTCCCCGTGCGTCAACGTAAGACGGGGCGCCGCCGTAACCACCAAGGCCACCAAAACCGCCGTCGCCGCCGTAGCCAGGAGTGCCTACCGCCCGCAAACCGTAGGCTTCTGGTCCTGCTGGTGCCGCCGAGGCGTTGGGGTCTTTCAGGCCCAGCAGTTCCATGATCCGGCCTTGCGCGGTCAGACCGCCCTGACGAAACGGTTCCTGTAACGCAGCTTGCTTATCAAACGTATCTTTGGCGGTTTGCTGCGCCTGCTGCGCTGCTTTCTTCTGCGCACTCGCGGCTTTGCTAGCCGAGTACGCGCTTACGCCGGCACCGAGGACCGACGATCCAACTAGCATTGCCGCTGCTATAGGCATGAGGTTAGCTCCAAACTATAGGTCTTGTAGGGCACGTCGAACGTCTCCACATCCATTCCTGTTGGCTTAAGTCCTGCTGAACGGGTAAAAAGCTCAACATTTTTTTGGCCCGGCGCTACTTTCGTCCAGACCATGATATCGTTGTTTTTACCGGCAAAAGCAATCAGCTCTTGCGCCGCCTCTTTTGCCCAGACACCGCGCCCACCCGGAAGGATAAACGTGTGAATCTCGTGGACGCGGGGGGCTGACCATATCAAGGCAAACCCACCATGCTCGCCCATCAAAAACCAGTTTTCGGGTCGTGCTACCAGCGGAGCCAGATCGAGCATGTCTTCGCCGGGGCCGACAAATGGCCGTACAGCGGGATGGTTAACCACCTCGTTGATGCGGGCTATGTCGAAGGATCGTTCAAGCATTAGCTAACCAAGCACCGCTGTGCGCGACCTGGGCAACGCAAAGACGACGAAGGGCGGCATCAGCTAACTAGCCGACCGGACGCGCGGATGTTGATAGCTGTCGCCGTGCCGGCAATGGTGCTGATGAAGCCGTTGTTAGGCAACACATGGCCGACCAGTTCAGGAAACGTATACGTTTCGCTGGCCTGAAGCGTTCTGGCTTTGACAATCAAGTTGCTGTCCGTTGCACTGCCAGTAGCCGTAATCAAGTTGACGCTGATCGTTGCAGCGGTTGCGCTGTAGTTAGTCGCGGTAAATTTGTCAATAATCGTCTGCACGCCATTCGACGTGTACTGCGTCGTCTGCGTAGCTTCGGCGGTCTTAGCAGGTATGATGTTACTAATAACTATAGCCATATCAAGTTTCCTTAAACGATGCTCGTTATGATGCCATTTGTAACGGTGACAGTTAGAGGCGGAATATTCGCCGTTACGAATGATCCAGAAACCCCGGTATTCTGAAACGCCATTGTCCCAAGCCCTGAGACAGCAATCGAGATAGAGCCAGTCCCGTTTGTGATTGTGATGTTAGCGCCAGCCGTTAGCGTTGCCGGGGTGAGCGTGTTGCCGGTGGTATTACCGATAAGCAACTGACCGTTAGTGTAAGTGGTCTGCCCGGTGCCGCCGTTAGCGGTCACCAACGTACCGCCAAGGGCCAAAGTTCCTGATGTTGTGATAGGGCCGCCGGTAAACGTCAGCCCCGTCGTACCGCCGCTTGCGTTCGCAGATGTGACGGTCCCACCAAGATCAGGCGGCGTAACTTCAACGTCTTGATTGGTCTGCGTAGCGGTTAACAGCGACAGAAAAAACCGATACCATTCACGGCTAACCGCGCCCGACCGTTCATCAATAAAGGCGACGCGTGGCGGCGTTAACTGGGTAGGGTTGGTCGGTGCAATCGCCACTACGCGCGTGTCCCGTTAAGCAGCAGTTCGGCACCCATGATGTAAATCCGCACCGGGTCTGTGCCGGACACTTCGTAAACGCGGTCGCGTATTTTCATCGTTGCCCCAAGGCGACGCCAGATAGTACGCTTTCCGTAGTTGCCAATCAGGCCCATTGAGTTCCAATGTTCGTTTGACCAGGTGTGCCCTCCGTCGTCCGACCAACGCAACATGACTTGCGGGTCGTAACCCGGCGCGGCGGTGTAGGCTTCCGTCTCCAGCGCATAGCCGTCGTAATCCTCGGCGGGTTGCACTTGGGTAACCAACGGCTCGTTATTATCGTTGGCTTCCGTTACTAACTGGTCAGCGGCTTGCGTAGTCAAATAGCCTTGCACAAACTGGGCCACAATGATGTCACCTGATTCAGTGGCAATATCTTCGGCATCGTAAGCGGGGTAGGCGTTCAAGCCGACACCCGTTTCGGCGTCAAGCTGCAAGGAGTGCTGAATGGTGCGCGAAAGGGTGTTAGCGCCTGTTGGCAGTGCGCGCCACGACCGTAGCCATTTTTGCGCCTCACCATCGTCAGCGTACACGTTCAAGTCAAACCCGTAAATCTTGCCGTTCTGATAGTCTCCTACAACCGTGGTGCTGTTGAAGAACATCTGATTGTTGGCGCGGTGGCGGTTAAAATAGCCGTCGGCAAACGACGCACGTTCATGCCATGCGCCGGTAGCAACATCAAACACCCAGGTGGTGTTTGCGCTAGGAAAGTTCAGAACGTAGAAACTATGGCCGTCCTGCTGGTACGCGTAACCAACAGCGTCTGTTAGGTCCGCATACTCTTGCATCTGCCATTCGATAGCGTGCGTAGACACGCGCTGACCAATGTAGCCCGCGGCCTTGAAGACGATTCCTTGACCGCGCGCATCCTTGCCCAGCCAATAAATCTGGTTGTCCATCTTGGCGATGCTGTACGGAGCAGCGCAACCCAGTTCGTTAAACGCGCCTTGGATACGGGTCAGTGGAAAGTCGAGCAGCCCTGCGTCATACCAGACTTCGGTCGAGTTGCTGCCAAACACCCAGACTTCGCGATGGTCCACAAAAACCGCAACGACATTATCTGGATTGCCTTCGGCGCTGGCAAACTCCAAAGGGTCGACAGCCGTCCCGTCGAGCAGCGAGGTTACCCAAATCTTCTGGCTGTTAGGTTCGTTAAACACAAAATAGCCGTCAATGTAACCGACCGTTGCAGCGCCGGGGAAGTCGGGGTCGGTAATCGGCTGGAACACGTCGGTGCTGGCGTTGTAGATGTAGCCCTGGGGATTAGCCGCGATGAATAGCTGCGTGCCGTTGTCAGCCAAGCTGACAGGGCCAGAGCCGCCCACAGCACCTTTGGCAACTGCACTCCAGTTGCTGTCTATCTGGTACAGCATGGCGCCGGACACGGCGTAACCGTAGCTGCCGTAGGTCCACAGCCCGCGAATAGGGCCGGTGCCAATAGTAGCCAATGCAGCCAGACCCGGCGCACGCTGGAGGAATGCCGGCTCCTTACCGCCTTCAGGAACAACTTCAGGGAATAGGTTGACCATGCGGTTGTCGGCGGCGTTGACGCTTCTAGCGACATACGCCGACCCAAGGATCGGCGTTTTCATTTACGCGGTTACCGCTTTGATTACCGCAAAAGCAACTACGATAGCTTCGCTCAATGATCCGGCGGTAATGTTTCGCACGTTAATGCTGGCTGAACCCGCAGCAGACTGGGCATTGAGCAGGTAAGAACCTGCCGTGCCACCGCTGATGTGGTTCATTACTAGAATATCGTTTGCCTCAATAACGGTGTTGGTCAACGTAAAGCTGACCGTCGTATTTGCGGCGAGTGCGGCGGCGTCTAGCGTAATCTGTCCGGTTGACTTGCTTAACGTCGCGCCGGTTGCCTTGCTGGTAATTTGGGTGACCGTTCCGCCAGCGCCGGTCGTGTAACCAAGTTTTCCGGTGCTGCTGATAACATTGTTTCCCGTAAGGCTCAGGCTTGTGCCGGTTGCGGCACCAAGCACAGGCGTCGTCAACACCATCGAAGTGCTGGTGCAATTCGACAGGTTACCGCTGGTCGGCGTTCCCAATACCGGGGTCGTCAACACCATCGAAGTGCTGGTGCAATTCGACAGGTTACCGCTGGTCGGCGTTCCCAATACCGGGGTCGTCAACACCATTGAAGTGCTGGTGCAATTCGACAGGTTACCGCTGGTCGGCGTTCCCAATACCGGGGTCGTCAACACCATCGAAGTGCTGGTGCAGGCGCTAATCACGCCGCTGGCAACCGTCCCCAGCGCAGGCGTAACAAACGCTGGGCTGGTAAATAGGTTGGTTACGGATAGTTGCTTGGTTGTACTGGTTGTGGCCTGAACAATCGGCAACACATCAGCGCCAGCTTGCGAAGCGGCGACAGGTAGTGCGGAGATAGCAATATTAGCCATTTAGTAATTCCCTGCAAAGATGTTGTACCGCTGACGAGTTGCCACAATGCTGTACGGCATTGACATAACGTCGTCGGGGTTGTTGATGCGTTTCAGGTTGCGCTTGCTGGTCATGGCAATGCGCTGCACTTGCGGCGTTGGCTCAACGCCAAACTCCGGTGCCATTTCGGTCGCCAAGTTGTAGCGGAACGCGCGCAGATACCCAGGCGGAAAACTTAAAATGGTTGCCAGCGTAGCCGGCTGCGTCAGTTCGGTAACAGAAATAAAGTGCCATTGCAGCGCGCGGGTAGGCACGGGATATACAAACATTTCAATGTCTGGGTATTTCATGTTTGTAAAAATAACTTGCGGGTATGTTGAAGTGACCGTTTTTACCGCAATGCCGTCGTATTGCTGCTGGTTTATCATCTTAATGCCGTAGCTAACGCCCGTACCGGCATCAACGTAGTAGGTGGCGTCATCAAGCAATATAGGGCGGTTGCCAACAAAATTGCCTGACGGCCCAAGCGTGCGGCTGATAGCGCTCGCAGGCCAGGTGAATACCTGATCCTGCGTGGAAAACACCGACAGCCGTTCAGTATTCCAACTGTCAATCATCTGGTTCATCGCGTTCAACGCGTCCTGAGATGTTGCCGCGGACGGCGTTTCACCTTCCGCCAGAACACCCAGAAGCCGCAGCGACCCGTCAATGATGTCTCCGGCGGTCGTCATTGGTTAACTTTCCTGCCTCGTGCGCGGGCGCCCGCGCCGCTTAGGTTCCACCCTCTCATCAACCGGCTCGTCGTCGCCGTTGTCGTCTACCAACACGGTCGACGTATTGATGTCATACCGCTGCCAACCGCTAATTGCGTCATAAACCGCTTCTTCTTCTGAAATAGCGACTTTGGCACCGTGAACCGGATGAACAAGATAGATAACCGCCATCAGAAAACCTTTGAAAAATGGGCGGGCCGAAGCCCGCCCAATTTAATTACACGCAGTGAACGATTGCAAAGTTTACGACAATCGCTTCTGACAGCGTACCACCAGAAATGTTGCGTAGCGTGATGCTGACAGAGCCAGCAGCCAGCGCGTTAGCGAACACGTTGTACGACCCAGGGGTTGTTTGCCCGCCTGCAAGGGTAAGAATAACCGTGTCGTTTGCAGAAATGAAGCTGTTGGTTAGCGTGAACGTGGCGTTAGTGGCGGTAGCCAAAGACGCGTTGTTCATCGTAATGACGCCTGCGGGTTTGTTCAGCGTGACGCCAGTAGACTTGCTGGTGGCCTGCGTAACCGTACCCTGCGCGGCGGCGGTATAGCCGAGCTGTTCGTCAGCCAGAAGATACTGCGCGCCGATGATATCCTGGTCAAGAAATGCCACACCGATAGATTTGCTGTTTGCCATTGTCTCTTTCCTAAAAAGGTTGCCCCGGCCAAAGCCGGGGCAAACCCATCAACCCGCGATGCGGTACAGCGAATACGCCGCGTCGCCAGTCTTGACGGCGCGGAATAGAACGCTCCTAGACGCAACGCCCGCACCGGAAGTGCTGGCAAGCGACCAACCCGTGCCCACCACAATGGTAGGCACACCGGTGCTAGTAGCAATGAGCGCAAGGTCAAACGAACTGCCGACTTTGGCGCTGCTGAAAGCCGCGTCAGTGAGCGCGGCAGTAGGAAGCGTCATATTGCCCGTGCTGGCCGAAGTGTAGATGACCACGCCCGCGGCAAGGTCCGCTACAACAAGCGTTGCGGTAGCCGTGTAAGCGGTCGGGACCGTGAAGTTAGTGAACGATACCTCGGTGAGGTTGCCATCGCCGACCTGATAACCGCCAGCGCCGTTAGGTAGAGTAGCCATGATAAAAATCCTTCAGGATGTTTGGCCTTCGGCGAACCAAGGGCCAGCGGTAAATTAGCCCCAAAGACGAACAGCCATCTGCGGACGGATCGTGCTGAAGCCGTACAGGACGTCAATACGGCAAGGCATACGGTCATTGTTGATGTCGTACTGACGAACAATGCGCAAGCTAATGCCGTTATGCACCTGACGCGACGCCATATCGACACCCTGGGGCAGCAGGAGGTCGGCGGTGGCGAAGGTGATGGCGTCCTTGTGGTACACGAGGTTCTGAGGGTACTGCGTCGAGGCAGTGCCAACAAAGACAATCGCGCTGCTGGTGGCCGGGAGGGTCAAAACAGTGGCCAGAGCACTAGCCGCCGAGTAAATCGGAGCGACAGTGACGTTGCCCGCGCCCGAACCGTCCAACGTAACCGCTGCGGTAGCGACAAACTGGAACAGCGAGCCAGTGCTTTCACGGGTCTGCGGGTTAACCGCAAAGCAAGCGGCCACAGTAAACACGTCGCCAATCGCAACCGTGGCGCTTGCGCCGGCGCCAGTGATGGCGATGGTGGTAGCACCTTCAGTAGTAACCGCCGCCGAGGTCGTGCCGCCGGTTGCAGTGCGCGAACCAGTGGTGAACTGCTTAATGGACTGCGACATGTTGATCTCGTCGTAACCCAACACGCCGGTACCCATCATACCGTTCTTGAACTGCTTGCTGACAGTGTCGGTCGGGTTGAACAGGCCCTTCATGCCCTCGACCAGACCAGCGTTGGCAGCCGGGTTGACGGTTGCGTAGCGCGGGGACATAACAGCAGCGTTTTCGTTCAGCTTCTGCTGCGCCTGAAGCAAAACCAACGAGGTTGCTGGCGTGGTGCCTGGCGTGCCAACCGTGTTGCCGACGCTTTTGAAGCAGTTGGCAACGTCGGCGTCGATGCTGGAAGCAAGCTGCGAAATGCGCGGCTTAAGAACACGTTCGGCAAAGTCGTCCAACTGCATCGTCAGTTCGGCAGTCGTGAAGTTCACGCCGATGTGCTTCTGCGAAGCAACAGTCAGGGTTGTGAACTGCTCGTTGTCGTCCTGAACCTGGAGCGCAGCACCATCAGTGACCAAAGCGCGGTCAGGAAGGCGGATACGCAGGGTCGAACCAATTTTAGCGCCTTCGACAGCAAAGCTGTCGTCGTACTGGCGGTTAACGTTGCGAGTAAGCACAAGGTTGTTCTCTAGAATCTCCAGAGCCTTGCGCGTAATCATGTCGATAGTGAGAATTGAGTTAGCCATGGTATTTGTCCCAAATTAACGGTTGCGTTGTGCCTCGTACTTCTTGATCTGCCGCCGCCGTTCCGCGTCAATCCATTCCGAGGTGCTCATTGATTTTGTCGAGCGAGGATCGGTGGTGTCGTAGATAGGTGCGCCAGAAGCGCGGGCAGTGACAGGCGCAATCGGTGCCGGGGCGGTTGAGGTTTTTTTAACCGGCGGGTTTGAAGCCATACCGGCTTCAAGTTTTCCGATCTCTTTTGCCTGCAAGAGCGGAGACAGTCGGGCAATGCGATACGCTTCGTCAGGATTTGAGCCTAGATAGTAGAGTACGTCTGGGCCGTTGTCCGAAGCCTGGATGCTTTGCGCCATCGCGTCCGTGATTGAAAGGTTGGGGTTGTAAGCGACTTGTTCAAAGTCGTCATACCGATCCCGCGCTGTTTCCTCACGGTTGTGGTAATGTTCGAGCAAATCCTGATGCTGCCTTGCGGTTTCCCGTCTTGCCAGCAATTCCTCCGCCTTATACTCCGCCAAAGCGTCAGCATAATCTTCGTAGGTATCAAACTGGTCCGGGCTAAGATCATGCCGCGGCGTTGCCGCTTTCTGAGCTTGTACCGTTTCCAGTCTTTGGGCTTGCTCGCGTTCCCACTTGCGCTGTTCTCTTGCAAGCCGCTTGCCAACAATTGCGTCCAGTTCCTCTTGCGAGAAAGTCTTAGCCGCTTCCTGTTCAGCAGGCGTTTCCGGCGTCGCGTTTTCTACAGGTTCGATTGCCGCCGTGGCATCGAGTTCTGGCGCGGGCACTTCCGCTTCAAGTGGGGCTGTTTCGTGCATGTTTAACCCTTAAAGAGTTCCTGACGAGCCGCATCAGTACGGTTAGTGGCTACGATACACCATTTTATGTAGCCTAGCAATATCGCTACCCTAAACACCAGTAGGCTGCTTTGGCCGGGGTCACGTCAAAACTTTTATACCGAAGTTATAGCCTGCCCCGATAGCTTACCCCGGTAAAGCGACTGGATATTTTGATTGAGATACCAAGGCATAGTTTGCAGAACCCGCTTGGCTGGATGTGACAGTTAAAAATCCACTAGCATCTACGCCGAACGAAAACGTACTTGTGTCCCCGTTTTCATATCTACCTAAACTTACAGCATCAACCGCAGCTCCGCTCTGCCTTTTGGCGATCATATATGTTTCTACGACCGAATTGCCTGCGGCAGGGAACCCTGAATGAGAGCAAAGCATGATGACGCCGCCGCCGCCGAGGCCGGGAGAGTTACCAAAAACAATCGGCTCATAGCCGTTAACCCCATTTAAGGAGTAAGCTGTAGTTGGTGTAGATGTGTAAGCTATATATCGGTCAGTTTGAACGCTGTCTGTGGCAGTTGTTGTACCTTGCATATAGTTGCAACCGCTAAAACTTAGGTTTCCGCCGGTAATTGTGGGGGCCTGGTTAGGTGTTGAGCAAGCAGTAAAAGTACACGATGATGCTGAAGCTAGGAAAATTCTAGTTGTAGCAGCCGGTCCTTTTACGAATTTGCAGCCATTAAAATTTGATATGACACGGTTATTGTTTGAGCGGTAATGAAAAACCTGATTACCTTCGAAATACGTGCCGTAAAAATTGGTTGGCTGAGCGCCAGTATACGCAGTATTTATACCGACATCAACGGCGCCCGCTGAACAACCTTCAATAATTGATCCAAAAACAGTCAAATCGCCGCCGTCAGCTTCGATGGCCTTGCCTGTAATGTTGGTAAAATCAGATGCATAAATGTTTACGGCATAAGTCCAATACGGTATTTCCGTTTGTGTCTGCCGCATTTTTAGAACCGCAGTAGCGGTAATATCCGTAAACGCGCAATTTTGGATAACCAAACCAAACCCGCGGTTGTTATCAATAACATACGCCGCCGTAATTTGGTCAAAAACACAATTTACAATTTTAACATCGTTAATTGAGTTTATGTAAGTTGGAGTTAACCCCGAACTTGTGCCGAGCCGTATAACTGATGTTGGTGTAAACCCGCTTTGGGTGTTAAAAACTAACCCTTCAAAAGTCTGAACATTTCGCGGAAATAATACTGCGCTTGGTATACCCGTGAGCGTTATAGCGTCTGTATTATGCGCTACTTTTATGATGGGCCAGCCACCGCCAATAAAGCGCAAAGATCGTGAAACGGTCAGCCCAGAAGTTACTTTATAAACTCCCGCGGGAAAATATACTTCAGCCGTACCTGTTATGGCGACTGCCGTGCTATCAGAGTAATCAATAGCATTCTGAATAGCTGCTGTGTCATCAGCCACGCCGTCGCCAACAGCGCCGAAATCTTTGACCGATACGTATTGGGCCAGCTTGTTTTCTACGTTGGTAGCCACGCTGCCGGTAAACGGCGGCTCATAGCTAACAAGCGACGCGTCCACTGCGTCGGGGGTAACCTGTAGATTGTTATAAGTGCCGGTTAGGACGCCTGTCGATGTCTTAATGATAAACTTGTAGTCCAGGCCTTTAGTCAACCAAATCTCGCCGCCCGGTACACGTCCTGCGCTGTCCAGGACGATTGGGTTTGCGTGCGGCGTAGCGCCGGACGCACTGGTGTATGCTGCCTGCGGCGTAGTGGTGCCGGCGGAGTAGGTGTAAATCGTACCGCCCGACAGAATGACGCCGTTGTTGTCAAAAAACTGAGCTGCGAACCCACCAAGCGGGGACGGAGTTACTGACATTTTTTAACCTTTTTGTTGGTATAGTAGGTCATGTTGTAAGTGTCTGTAACGTGGCGTTTGGAAGCCGTGTGTTGTAATAATCAACCGAACGGACGCGGCCATTAATGGGGGCTGCGCCGGTCGCATCCAATCCGATGAAAAGTTTATCGGGAGTTGGCAAAGTTCCCGCAGTATCTTCCGAACCTAGCGTTCCATTTAGCGCGCAGTTAAAAGAGTTGGCTTGGTATGCACACGCAATTTTGTTGACAACATTTACGTTCATCCCTGCGAGACTTATATCGGCTTGGGATACGCTTCCGTCGGTGACAATGTAGCGCAGTGTTGAAGTTGTAGTAGCAAACAACACAATCCGCTCACTATTCGCTCCATTACTTACGCCCAGAGCAAACCTGTTCGCGCCGCTTCCAAACGTGCTGACACTCACAACAAAGCTACCCTGCGTCTGGTCATACCAGCTAGAGAAATTTGTACCTGTCATTGACGCTAGGTCAATGGCGCGAGTTGTTGCTGTCCCTGCTGTCGGAATGAAGCTGGTGGCAAATCCGCCAGCTTCAAGTTGCGCGTATTGAACTGACCCTGTAACCGCGCAAATTAATACCCCCACAGCAGGTGTAAATGTCAGCGTTTGACGATTAGGATACGCGCCGGTCCCTGTTACAGTTGCAACAGACGCGCCCGTTAAGGTAATTGTCCCTGTGCCGTAAAAACTTATTGTATGGGCAACTGCCGCTACAGTAACATTTTGCGTTGATAACGATGTCCCGTCAATAAGACTGTTTAACAGCAAGTTTATGCGCTGTTCCTCTACCAACAATCCTTGGGGTGCAAGCGTTACGGGGTTGTAATCAAATCTGGGGTCGTTAATTGCAGAACTTTGGATAACACCGTTACTGCCTGTGACGGTTGCAGTAGTCGTGCGTGTAAACGTAATGCGGCTATCTAACGCGGTTGTGCCAATAAAATTTAAGAACATGGCTGGCCGACCGCCGACCCGCGAAGACGACAGGAATGTTGAGGCGGATAGCCCGACACCCAAGCCATTGCGGACGGGGATACCAAAACTCATCGGATGTTGATCGGCTTCGCGTACAACGTGCCGCCTGCGCTAATCTGGATCGCGCTGACGCGCCATACGCCACCTGTGCCGGCGGGTACGAAAATTGGTACCGGCACGCCCGCTGGAAGCGGTGTGGCCGCCGTCGTAGCTGTCACGCTTTCACCAACAAGAATATAAGCGTCTGAGGTACACCATACCAATACGCCCTGGGGCCCTGCGTTCCAGCCAGTTACAGAACCGGCAGTGCCAGTGTAGGCTACGCTTTGAGTAGCAAAACCTGAGTCATTAAGAGGGCGAAGCAGTTCCATGGTCAGTCCTTACGCCAAGAATTTCAGCCTATAGAGCGTCGAATAATACAACCCCAAAATCTCATCAATGATGTTCTGAAGCGGGGTGCATTCCTTATCGACAACCTTATAGCGCATTTCCATAAGGTCGTCCACTTGGCCTTCCAGAAAGTCAACCACGTTGTTGGTCTTTTTGGCCGACATAAGCGAGATAGGGCCAATCAGCCCGTATTTGCCCTGATAGGCTTCCGCAAAATTGTCCGCTAGGTCGATTAAATTGGTGTAAAATTTTTGCAGCGTTTTATGTTTGGCGTAACTGCGAGTGTTCAGGTGCGCAGAATGGGTTACATCCCGCGCCAGAAACAGCATACCTACAAAATCGGCGCAGCCAGCCATTACATCATTCCTTCGGGGGGTTGTTCAGGCGCCCTCTCGGGCATCTGTGGTTCCAACGCCCCCATTGCAGGCTGTTCGGGCTGCTGCTCCGTATTCGGCATTTCGCGCATCTCGGGCGCGCCACCAATCAAATCGCCGGTGTCCATAGCCGCGGCAATCGTACCCATCACAATGTCTTGGATTTGCTCGGGCGACATACTGTTCTGCACGGCGCTGATACGCTTTGTCTCGGCCTCATAGGCGTCTACCTGCGCCTTGTACTCTTTGATGTCTACCTCGCGCTGGGCAACGCTGTCCTGCACGTTCTGGACAATGTCCGTCATGCGGTTCATCTCCTGCGTCATGGCCTCCATCTGCTGTGCAGCAGCGGCCATTTCAGGCGATTGATCGCCTTCCGACAAAACCTTCGGGTCAAGGATCTTTTTAAACCGCGCCGCCATTTCCTGCGCGCCTGGCCAGTCCATGTTTTTGATGAACAGATCGCCAGCGACCGCCCAAAGCTGCGGGTTGGTTTGCAAGATCTGGCTCATGGCGTCCAAGGCTTCCTGACGCTTGGTCATGTAGCCTGGGCCGGTAGTAACCATCACGTCGTAAATACCGATGCTGGGGTTGTAAATCTTCTCGATCATTCCGCCATTCTGGTCGCGGATTTCTTTGACCGGCTCCGGCTGGGCCGGGTTGAACTTAACCATGCTGACTTCGCCGTCGACGCCAATGATGCGGGCAATGCGCTGCGTGTCGTAAATCTTAGGGATCATATCAATGATCTGCCGGGTGATGTGGCGGATCGCGCGGGCAAGGTTATCAACGTAATGGTATGTGCCAACGTCGCTCTGCTTCTCGCGGGCAAGGATAGCTTTTCCAGAGCGTTCATTGCCCTGCATACCCAAAGCTGCGTCGTACTGCCCCGTCGTCCCCTTGATGTCGTCGGCAGCCCCCATTTTGGCTTGTATCAAGCCTGTCTGAGGCAACGGAGGAGGTGCGCGCATAGGCAGAGGCAATACCCCGCCGGCGCCGTCCGTCACGTCGGGATTGACTTCCAGATACGGCCAGTTGGTCGTATTGGCGGTCTTCCACTGCATTTCGTACCCTTCAAACTGGCCACCGTAGCCAATGAAAGGTGCTTTGGGCGCCAGCGCCAACATCTCGGCTTCTTGGCTTGTCCAGTAGTTGTACATTCTCTGGGCGTCCTTGGCGTTCCGCACAAGGCCAGAGATGTACAGCCGTCCGTCAACTTCCCACTCGTTGCCAATGACGCGCACGACGGGAATCCACTTGCCCGACCATTCACGCTCGTCAAGAATGTCAAAACCGTTGGTCTTCATCCACATGACCTTCGCGCGGTCAACTACGCGGTCGCGAAGGGGCTTGCCAAACATTGCCATAAGCTGCTTGTCCTGCGGTGTGTTGCGGAACGCAGTTTGGTTGTCCGGGTAAAGGTGCAGCGTAGCTTTTTCGTAGGTCTTGTAGAAGTATTCCGCGATGCGAATCGTGTCTTCCTGGAGCCACGACGACAAGCCGTCGTTGCCGACGCCCTGGCTGTACAGCGTGCTGATCGGCGAAGCATTGGGAAACAGCCGTTCGTATTCGGCGCGCAGGATGTCCTCGGTGACGAAACACCACTCGGCGTCCGCGCCGCACGGGTCTTGGATCGTCGGGTCCATGTAAACGCTGAACGAGTTGCGCACCCGCTCGATGCGGATGTCCTGATCAAACGTATTGTCGTTGCAGTATTCCGTCAGCAGGCGGATGTAACCCTCGCCGTAGGTCACCTGGTTGTCGCAGGCGGTGTCGTAGGCTACGTCGGCGTCCGACATATACTCAATGTGCCGCACCACACCGTTGAAAATCTCGGCAACCTGCACGTCGGCGTTGTCGTCGGCGGGGATGACCTTGCCGCTGGGCCGGTTCTGGCGCTGCTCGTTCGTCACCTGACGGACGTGCTGCGGCAGCTTGTTGATGGTCAGGCACGGGCGGGCGTTGATCGTTTGGCCCTGCATTGATCCGCGAGTGGACAGCACGTCGGCGGGCCACTGCCACTGGTTGTCCGGCGACCCCGCCATAAACCGCAGGTCATCCAGCTCATCCTCGCGGCTGTCTGAGTACGCCGACTGCGCCATCTGAAGGCGGTGGCGCATGGTGGCCATCTTGTCGTCGTCGTTGCCTGACGATTTCGCGGGGTTAGACCCTACGTTAGCAACTTTTCCGGCTGCGACCATGCCCGTGGGATCAGCCATTATTTGACGCCCATGTATTTGCGTAACTCAACAGCGAATGCTTTTTGTTCGTCTGTAGGTTCAATTGCTGATGGATCGTTAGATATCATACGAGCAGCAAAAGTCTGCCTGATATCATCTATATTTTTGGAATAATCTTTAAATTTTTCCATCTGCATAGGTGTCAAATTGAATTGTGGGCGTGGGGCATCCCCGCGTCGCATAAGTACACGGGCAGCTTCGTTCACCATAACCGCTTGTTTTTCAGCGTCTGTGCGGGGGCTATAGGGGTTAATAATGATGTGGTCGTCTTCGGCTGCCATACCCGCAACATTTGGGTTTGATTTGAAATACGCGTCTTCGCCGGGGTATAGCACATCGCGCAGCCCAACACCGTAGACGGCTTTGTTGCCTGTCCCGTTTCCCGGCATGTTATTTCTTGCCTGTTTTGTAGGGCGTTTCACGCATTTTTGTCGTGATGCTGATGATGTCTTTGCCGCCGGCGGTCGGCACGGGTTTGCGAACCGCGGGCATCCTCTTCATATCGGCGCGGGGCTTGGGCATCTTTGGCCCCATTGGCATCTTCATGGTGGGCATCTTAGCCATATGAATCACTTGCCCTTCTTAGCTGTCTTGGCGCTTTCTTTAAACGCTTTTGCCGTCGGAGCGCCTTTGGCGCCCGGTTTGCGCATCTTTTCGCCAGAACCAGCGGCAATCCGCTCTTTCTTGGCGTGAATGTTGGCGTAGAGACCCGGTTTCATCAGCATTTCCACCGCTTGAGGCTGGCCTTGGCACGTTCGCCGTCCTTGGCCTTAGCCGCTACCGCGCCCATCCTAGCGCAAAATGATGCCTTGCGGCCTGCGTCGGCCTTGGTCTTGGGGTTGGGTGCGGGTGCCTTGAGGTTCGACCCGGTTTCCCGGTTGTACTTAGCGCGGCCTTTTTCAGTCAGCCCCGCGCCCTTGGACACCGGTAGTTTTTCTCCGCGGCCCACGGCTAACGAAACAGACTTTTTCTTGTCGGCCATTTCAAGAACCCATCCAAGAAGTCGCAACTCCGCCCGAAGAATACCCACCGGTCCGTTTCTTGTCAACGCGCCCCTCGCGAGACGCTACCGGGAACGCGAATGTCACCGCGATAGCGTCCGCAGCATCTGGCGATGCTAAACCGCGCGAGCGCATATCCTTTTTTGATTCAAGGAACAGCGTACCCTTGCTGTCAGGCTTTGTCTTAGGCCCAATCAGGTCAGACTTCAGGAACCTGTCCGCGGGCACGCTGCCAGTTTTGAGCCATTCACGCATTGCGCCCCACATTTCGGCGCGTTTGTTGCCCCACATGATCTGGTTCTTGGCCTTACTGCCAAAGTTCACGCCCCTGATCTTGTACCGCTGTTCCTTTAGCCGATCCACGACGCCGGCGCCCAGGCCGCCCTCGTCAATGACGGTCAGCGCGGGCTTGTACTCCTCTATGGCGTCGATGACGTGGCCGACAACCTCCATAGTGTCCGCGCCGCGCAGCCGTTTGATGTCAACGATGTCCCGGCCCTGCCGCACGGCGATGACGGTGGCGTCGCTGCCAAACCGCGCCGGGTCTACGCCGATGATGATGGGCGCAGTCTCGTCCTTTTGCCGCGGGCGTGCCATGGCGTCATCAACCAGATTGACAGTGATGAACTGATCGTCGCCCTCCGACGGAAAAGTGCCGTATACCTCGACGTTGGCCTGGTAACTGTCAGGCCCGTACTCGTCGATAATGCGCTGGTAGACGTTCTTGTCGGTGCCCTCCACATCGCGGGCATCAATGACCCGCGTTGACCAGAACGCCCGCTTGGAGTGGAACGTCTCGTAGAAATAGCCGGTGTTGCGCCGCGGGTTAGAGAACGCCAGATGAAAACGATGCGGCGTGTTCTCTGTGAAGAAACCATCTGATACGGACCAGATCGAGTCCGGGATACCGCTGGCCTCATCAAAGATCAGCATCACGCCGTCTTCGTTGTGCAGTCCTGCATACGCGTCGGGGTTCTCCTCGGACCACAATCTGCCTTCAACAGACCAGTAGCGCGTGCCCTTCTTCAGGTCGCGCTCGACCAACTCGGTCAGCCATTTGGCCGGCAGGATGCGCGTAGCCGCGATCTCAAACCAGTGGCTGTTAAGGCTCATGGCTAGCCACTTGGTAATCTCTGCCCAAGTCACGCGCGTAAGCTGCGCCTCGGAGTTTGCCGACACGATGACCGATCCGCCGATGCGGGTGGACAGCATCCATATCGTGAGCCAGGAGACCAGAGCAGATTTGCCAATACCGCGCCCGGAGGCGACAGCCATACGGAACGTGTCGAAGTCCAGCTTACCGTTGTTCTCGCGGATGTGGTCTTTTATGGCCTGCAATACTGCGCGCTGCCATCTGCGCGGCCCGACGTGTCTCTCTAGCGGCGTACCCGGCTGCCCCCACGGGAGCGCGTACAGCACAAACGCCAGCGGGTCATTCTTGATAGCCGGCGACCACAGCCGCGTCATCAATTCCATCTCGTCGTGGGCTGAGTAGATGGTCGTTTGCATGGCGGGTCTTATCCTCTAGCGGGGGTACGTCAGTGTACAGCCCCTCGATGACGCGCGACTGCGCCCGTTCCAGCGCGCCGGTGATGCTGATCTGCTGGTCAATATTCACGTCGATCTGCTGCTTGGCCACCCAGCCGTGCTGATGCTTGAGAATGTCCAGCGCCGCCTTGGTGTCGCCCGCAGCGGCGGCGTCGTACAGCGTTTTGGCGGCGTTCATCTCACTCTCGGCGCGGCCCTTCATCTCGGCCATTTCTACTAGCGGGTCAAACTCCTGGAGGTATCGGTATTGGCTGGGCATCAGACCCGCGGCCATTGCCAGGCTGTCGCCTTTTAGGCCGTAACGCGCGGCGGCATAAATCGCCTCCAACCGCGCCTCGGTCGCTTTGGGCCGATCTGGAGTGTAGGGCAAAGAGTAGAAGGTCATGGGGCGCGACACTAACCGTTGCGGGTTGCGCGGGCAACATACAAAAAAAATTTTAAGTTTTGCGGGCGGTTGACGTTTTAGGCGTATGAAAAATTGTTTGTGGCCCCTCCGTGGCAGTAGCCCCCGCGCGCAGGCCCCCGCACCCCCGCCCCCGCGCGCCAGCCCGCGCGCGTGCGCGTGCTCCCGCCAGCACGCGCGTGTGGCCATATGCCCGCGCGCGCGTGCGCGTGCGGTTCTTTTCCTCTGGGCGATCTGGGTAGGGATGAAACATGTTGCCAGCTGGTAGCGCCAGCTGGTAGCGCCAGCTGGTAGCGCCAGCTGGTAGCGCCAGCTGGTAGCGCCAGCTGGTAGCGCCAGCTGGTGACGCCAGCCGGTGCCACCAGCTGGTGCCACCAGCTGGTGGCGCGGCCTGGTGGCGCGGCCTGGTGGCGCCGCCTGGTAGCGCCAGCTGGTAGCGCCGCCTGGTAGCGTCGCCCGGTAGCGTCGCCGGATCCGCCTGGTAGCGCCGCCCGGTAGCGTCGCCCGGTAGCGTCGCCCGGTAGCGTCGCCTGGTAGCGTCGCCCGGTAGCGTCGCCGGATCCGCCTGGTAGCGCCGCCCGGTAGCGTCGCCCGGTAGCGTCGCCTGGTAGCGTCGCCTGGTAGCGCCGCCTGGTAGCGCCGCCTGGTAGCGCCGCCTGGTAGCGCCGCCTGGTAGCGCCGCCTGGTAGCGTCGCCTGGTAGCGCCGCCTGGTAGCGCCGCCTGGTAGCGCCGCCCGGTAGCGTCGCCCGGTAGCGTCGCCCGGTAGCGTCGCCTGGTAGCGTCGCCCGGTAGCG
>Ga0181357_1000215_pt1 | contig 20473 bp, 29 predicted proteins | sample Fa13VDMM110DN_FD_130094 | JGI IMG/M metagenome (GOLD analysis project Ga0181357, IMG submission 130094) | Freshwater viral communities from Lake Michigan, USA - Fa13.VD.MM110.D.N | ecosystem: Environmental > Aquatic > Freshwater > Lake | place: USA: Michigan | collected 2013-09-24 | reverse complement strand
GTTCTTGGACGAGCAGGAAAGGGAGATTAGACACGCTCCAGAGATGGGTTGTATTAGACCACCTGAGGTCGCGATGTCTGATTATCAGACCGTATGCCCTGAAAATGAACACGAAGACTAAGCAAAAGTCGGACAAGGCTTTGCTGAGACTTATAAGCATGGCGGACTGAGTTCTGCGTTGCACTAAACAAATACAGAATGAGAGTTAAGAGTTACACCGTTAAGAAGCAGGCCTTTCTAGGAAAGGAGTGCACTCCTCGTCACATGGATGGTGACATTCAGAAGGAGGGAAATAACGCCATGATGGCGTTTGCTGAGAAGCTTAAGATTCCGTTGCTGCTCACGCTAGACAGTCACTTCGTAAGGCCAGAGCATAAGTTCAGGCAAGACATCGCACTGATGTCTCAGCAGTTTCCATGGAAATTTAGTGGTAGCTACCACATTCAAACTCCAGATGAGGCATGGGCTAATTGGGTTCAGAGTCACGGCTGCGGTATCAAGTCTGAGTCCCAGTTCTGCGAGGCCCTGGAGAATAACCAGGCGGTCGTTGACATGATCGAGCCGGTGACATTCAAGAAGGAGTTTCACATCAGAGAGCCAGATCTGCCGATCAGTATTAGTTCGCGTGATATGCCACGAAATGAAAAACTGAGAATGTTTATCATGACACTAATCCTTAAGTGTGGACGGATTCCCAGCGATGAACGGCGCCCAGCCTATATCACTCGACTTAATGACGAGCTTGAGGTCATTGCCAACAATCCCACGGTCAACTTCCTTCCGTACTTCGTCATCCTGTATGACATCTGTGAGTTCGCTCGAGAGAACGAAATTATGATGGGACCCGGTCGAGGCAGTGCTGCAGGATCTCTTCTTGCGTATCTACTCAAGATCACACACTTAGATCCTATTAAGTTCGGGCTGTCCTTTGCTCGATTCCTGTCACTTGGACGTATCAATCGTGGGAAGTTTCCAGATATCGATCTGGACTTTGGCGATCCCAAGAAGATCACTGATTGGCTATCACAAAAGTATCAAGGCGCCTTTGCGCGAATCAGCACCACAGGAACCATGAAGCTGAAAGGTGCCATAAGGGACGTAAGCCGAGCCCTCTTGGATACCAAGACCAACAAGTGTAACTCCGACAGAGTTGATATGGTGTGCGAAACTCTTCCTAAGGCTCAGCCCCCTAAGCTGGACTCTAAGAAGTTTCTCTACGGATACCAAGACGAACAAGGCGGTCACCTTGGTCAGTATGACATTAGCCATGAACTCAAAAGGTTCCTCGATGACTATCCAGCCGTCAAGGAGGGGCTAGATAGTGTGCTTGATATTCCTAGGTCTATGGGTAAGCATGCCAGCGCATACTGCCTATCAGACATTGACATTGCAGATGCCATTCCAATGTGCAATCTCAAGGATGAGGTATGCACACAGTTCACGATGAAGCCCATGGAAAGCCTAGGCTTCCTCAAGATCGACTTGCTGGGTGTAAATACTTTGAATGATATTCAGGGGGCATTGTCCTTAATCAAGAAAAGAACGGGACTAAATATCGACCCATACAACTTTGATCACATTCCAATTGATGATCCAGAGGTCTTTCAGGATTTTAGCGAGGGACGCACAGAGACCACTTTTCAGTTTAATACCTCGATCTCAACTAGTCTCTGCAGAAAGATTAAGCCCAAGGTCCTGCTCGACTTATCTGCAATCACCGCTAATGGCCGTCCTGGAACAATGGAGGCTTTGATGGAAGACGGACAGACGACGCTGATCAATGCCTGGGTTGACCGGCGAAATGGCAACAAGAGGGTAGAGTACTTGCACCCCGATCTGGTGGATATCCTTGAGGAGACTCAGGGCATCTTTACCTATCAGGAGCAAATGATGAGCGCCTTTCAGAAGTGCTGTGGCTTCTCAGAAGAACGATCTGACGTCGTTAGAGAGGTCATCGGTAAGAAAGACAAGGAGACAATGGACACTTTGATCCCTGAGATCAGGGAGATCCTCTGTAATCGTGGATGGGAGCCAGAGAAGTCAGCAGCATTTATCAGCGCCTGTCAGGCGGCTGCCGGATACTCTTTCAACAAGAGTCATAGCGCTTCCTACGCATACCTTGGCTATATCTGTGGATGGCTCAAGCATCATTATCCACTAGAGTGGTGGACATCCGTTCTGAGTAATTCTAGTCCTGATGATCTCAGAGACAACGCTCACCTCTGCAAGGACTTCGTTGTTCCTCCTGATATCAATGACTCGGAGATGGAATTCTACATTATTGATTCCCGAAGAGAGAAGATCGTTTACCCGCTGGGAATGATTCGATCGGTAAAGGCTGCTGGACTGGAGATCGTCGCCAAGAGACCTTACACATCTCTTGCCGACTTTTACGCCAGAGTCAATCATAGGGTCGTCAATCGTGGGGTTGTTGGTTGGCTGATTTGGGCCGGGGCCTTTGACAAATTATACCGACTTAGAGACGTCTCAGGACGTAATCAGATTTATCGGGACTACCTCAAGCTTCGCCCTGAGATCAAAGAGAAGAACTATCCGGAGGACCTAACTCCGCTGCAGATTCTAATCAGGCAGAACGAGGCTCTGCCTCTTAACTCTGCTCCGTTTAGTGACTTGATCAGGTCTGAGACCGGAAGGGAGATTGATACCCTAGAGAGGGCAATGTCAAAGCTTCCCGGTCAAACAGTCCATATCGCTGGAGCTCTAACTGACTTTCATGCCTTTGTTCCCAAAAAGAACAAGAAGAATGAAATGATGTGCTTCCTTTACTTTGCTGATAAGTCGTCTACCGTCAAGGTGACAATGTTCAACAAGGCCTATGAGAAATACAAACAGCATCTGACAAAAGGAAACGTATTGGAAGTTATAGGAAAAGTTAATCGCTACAATGATGAAACAGGCCTTGTAGCCGATAAGCTAGTTGCATACGGAGTCACATTCCCTGATGAAAGCGAGGTGGTCATTTAATGACTTAACAGAACTTTCTTCCGACACAAATGCAGTGAGTAACTTAACTAAATATAGAATAAACAATACCAAATGTCACTAGACGTCAACGAAGAAGACAACAACAATTATGAAGGAAGCTTTCATTACGGAATTTTCAAAGACAATGTCAGAGTCCGACAGACTCTTAAAGACGGAGTAACCAGGCTGTGCGTCATGCCAGCATTCGGCGATCCCGGAGATCCAATGAGCTGGATTTCGTACCGCAATGCAGATAGCAATCAGGACAGCAACGGCAATCATCTCTTCACTGCGTGGATTCGCCGATATTACGCCTACCAGTTTGTGGGCGCCAAGGGAAACCAGGGTCATTTCCTAGCTCCTAAAACCTTCGACTCCAATGCGATTGATCCAATCGGTCGAATGCTCGAGGTCGCCAAGAGAGATCGTCGGTACTACGAGATTCTAGGCCTTGGTGAGGACGGAAAGAAAAGCCCTGATCCTGATGCGTTCATGAGTGTGCTCTTGCAGGGCGCTGATGAACTGTATGCGGTAAATGCAGTGTGCCTTAATCCGGCCCGAGAAGAAGACGAGGGAGTCTCCTGCATCTACACCCTCCGTAAGACAATGGTGAATGGTAAATTCGACGTAAAGGAGACCGGCCTGCTTCATCAGCTTAACCTCAAGAACCGTGGAGTAGACGGCACTGTCGATCCTTCGGACTTTGCCAATTACTACTACTGGGGCGACATCACGGACATCGCAAAGCTGATTCCAATCAATGTCCTAAAGGTTCAGGTCAAGGGTGTATCTGGAAAGAAAAGCTTTCCATACTTCAATGCAACCCCTGACGATAAGGCTCAGCCCATCACGGGCACTCGCAAGATGCTTGAGAGCAGATACTTCTTGGATGACTCCTTTAATTCAGATGTTGATCCGGCTGATACTATTGAGCGACTAGTGGATATCTTTCAGGATTTTCCTGATCTTATTAAGAAGTCCTTCGAGAATCAGTTCCCTGGAATTGATAACCTGCTTCGTCAGACTGGAATTATCTCTAGCTCCAAGGTTCACACTCCAAGCAGCAGGTATGAAAGCGAAGAGGTGGACGATCTAAGTCCAGCCAATTCAACATACCGTCCAGGTGAGTCTGCCTCTAAAAAGGTAGTCACTCCCAGTAAAGTTGATGATCTCCCAGCCCCCACTGGTCGATCCTTCAGCCCAAAGCTGACTGAGAAGGTTTACGCCCCTACGGCTACCGAGAGCCTTCCCGCTCCAATGATCAAGGAATCCAAGGCCCCTAAAGCCCCAGTCAAAACTCAGGCCGGAAACTCGGCCGCTCTAAATGAAGAAGCTATGAAGGTACTCAAGGAACTTGACGACCTTGACCTCGACAGAGTGTCCTAAGATAAAAGAATGCGGGGTTGTTCCACATGGAACAACCCCGATTTTCTCTAAATATGGCAAGACCTAAAAAGAAAGTTGAATTGGTTTCAGGGGATATATCCATTGGAGATCTCAGCGGGCTGAGTGCAATGGAAAGATTCAGACTGATTAATGCAGATCGAATGGCAAAACAGTTCCCAAAAAAACTACACGTCGCAGATCGAAAGTTTCTGATAATTCCAGACCTTGGTAATCAGTACGCACTGGGACGAATTGGATACTGCATGGGTAGGATCAATTATATCCTCGCCGCAGAAGGCGCCAGCAAGACCTCGCGTCTGCTACACCTCTGTCGCTTGGCAATGGACCAGGGAGGCCTGGCATCAATCGTTGAGGCAGAGGGAGAGATCGACGAAGATATCGTCAGTTACTACCTTGGCCCCCACACTGAAGAGTTCCTAAAGAACATTTATCATCCAGATACCTTGGAAGAGGGAATGGAGATGAGCCGCACAATCCTCAAGAGCTACAAAGAGGCCGACCCAGACAATGAGCTAGTCAAGGTTCTTGGCTACGACAGCGTTGGTGGATCAGTCATGAAGCGTGCCCTGGAAGATGACAGGGAGATTGGTGATAACCGAGTTGGTGGTAGTGGCCTATACATGAGTGAGGCCGTGGGAACCATCAAGCATTTCTGTAAATCTACTGGAACACTGTGGGTAGTCCTAGGTCAGCTTCGAGAGAAAATCGAGACTGGCTTCAGTGGTCCTCCCAAGGCCTACCTGGAAAAGGTTACAGGTAAGGGCGGAAGCGCCCTGAACTTCGAGAGTGCTTATTGGGAAATCCTGCAACGCCAAGGTACACTAAAAGACAGTGATGGAGCCAAGGATGGCTTCAGAACCAAGTCTACCTTTAAGAAGAACAAGCGTGGTATCCAATGGAGGGAGTATTTCTATGACATTGAATTCTACCAAAATCTGAGTGGTATCACTCCGACAATGAACATGCTCTCCTTAGGCTCTATCTGCGGACTCAGGTCTAAGAATTACGGCAGTCAAGGTAAGCGGTTTTGGTGCGATGATCTAAACATGACAGAAGCCGACCGGCTTCCGATCAAGGACATGTACCAGATGATCCATTCGCCGTGCAACATTGGTCTCTTCCAAGAGGCCCTTGGAATCCGGAAGGACATGGAGAAGATGGGAACAGACCCAGAAGATGATGTTCCTAATCCGGTAGACGACGTACAGTCGCCTTGCACTGCCAATCCAGATGTCGCTGAGTAACGACCTAAACAACACTAACTTACAGAAACGAGTCGCTGGAGCCCAAGAAAGGCTCCAGCGCCAATCTGTCACTAATAAGCTAAGAAAAGCATTTCGAGACCGAGATGGAGTGTGGCCAACAGTAGAAGATCAGTCTAGTGAAGAGCCAGATCCATTGATCAAACTCTGCTTCCAGGATCCTAAGTCACGGATTGGATTTGTCTTTGAGGCCATTAAGGCTCCGACCTTTAGTTCGCTCCTCAAGCGAGTCGGTTTTCGAAAGAAGATTGTCGAATTTGAGAGTGGGCTCGAGAGGGCCTGTGAGATCTATGGAGCAACAAGGTCGCTCGTTGGCTTGATTTTTGAGATCTCAGGAATTTACTATATTTACTCTGGTAATCCAGTTTTTGAAGAGAGTGACGTAGACTTCATGAGAATGACGCTGCCATCCGGCGAGCGTCGTTACATTTGTTCCTTGGATGGAGCAATTGATAGAATCTTTAACCTAATCTAATTACACACATGCAAATAATTACCATCATTGATGAAGAGCAGATGGTCAAAGATATCTTTGACTCCCTGCAAGAAGGCTGCGGAATCGGTTACTACGATCTGATTGCAGAGAGCCCAGACGAGTTCGAATACACGTTCCGAGACCCTGAGACCAAGGAGGAACATGAGGTTGATCTCGAAATGGCCAAAGAGGGCTTCCGAGAGTTTGGTGCCGCTGTCAGTCGTGGAGAGCTCAATGACTCACTTGATTTCTTCACAGATGACCTGACCCAGGTAGAGTTCTTTGACGAAATGGCTATCGATTATTTGATTCAGTTTATTATCAACGGTGAGGTAACACACCCATGACCAAGGTCGACACTAGAATTCTAATGAACTTTGTCAGAGACGTCGCTGGTGACTCTAAGCACGGAGAGCCAGAGGTAGAAGATCAGGGCTATATTCAGAACTGGGAAGCAGACGGGGGCTTAAAAGCCATCGATCAACTTCACAAGTATATCGATGGGGCTCGAGATCTTTTACTTGAACTGGAACAGTGACCTCATTCGAAACAATCAGAGCTCGGATCAGCAGTATGTGCTCCCCAAGCCGACAGGTACTACTGGAACCAATTCTGGCCAAGCTAGAGCTGCACCAAGACTGCCCTGCCTCGACTTCCCTTAAAAAGCATGGAGGGTACGTAGGAGGTCTGTGTGATCATATCAACTTTGTTTCAGACCTAGCTCATGAAATTAGCGCTGATGTGTTTGCAAAGGCAGTGCATGTTATAGCCAAAGATGACTCAACAGCTCTTGATGGATTGCTTGGGTCATCCCAGGCTGTTGCCACCATTGCACTGATACACGATCTGAATAAGATCTGCGATCTTGACGGGAATCTGTACTACGTTCCTAACATCCTTGTTGACGGAAAGCGAAGTGAGAAAAAGCCTTGGGTGATCAATAAGAACTATCGAGCCATACAAGCCTCTATAGACGCTCACCTGAATCACCTTACGCATCCTACGTTTAGTGTATTCTTGCAGCATCCATCTATTCAGTACCCCTCGGGTCTCACCAGCCTAACACTAGCTGAGTCTTGGTCACCCGGCCTCATAGCTAGTCTAACGAGCGATGAGATTCAGGCGATCATTTGGCACGGTGGTCTTTACGAGCGTGGATCTAAAGAGGGATTTTCTAATAGTGAATCTCTGCTTCAGATCGTCATTCACGCTGCGGACATGATCGCCTCAAGGATCGGAGTGTAAATAGTCTTGCGGGATTAGGGGTTATCGTCTCTAATCCCGACATGACTAAACAAGAAGACGCAGTAAATGCCCTCGAGGACTATCTGAAGAGTGCACTGAAAGGGCCCTTCAGTGTAGATCACAGGACAGACCCATCAGAGGCCACAGTAATTAAGAGGGACGGTTGCGTAGATCTGGTACTGACTAAGCAAGGTGAGAAGTTTTATGGAACCACCTACGCTTTCATGGCACATGATGTTCTGAAACAGATTCAAGAAATCATCAAGGAGAGCCCAGTGGAAGTCGCTCAGCCTCTTGGTACACACATGAGGCCAGACGGAAGGTAATGAATGCGCCAGTAGACGATGAGCACAAGATAGAGATCGGAGACTACGTGGAAGTAGTCAACACCAATGATGAGTTTGAAGATCTCATTGGGGTTGTAGAAGATTTTTATGACAGTGAGGGTAAAAGCTGTCAGTCTGATCGTAAGGGGGCGCTTTGTGTAATCCGGATCCCACTTCAAAGACAGGATCAGGCAATGATGCGCCTAGTCGGCGTAAATTTCATAACTCCTTATGTGCGACATGAGCTGAAAACTAATGAGGAGCTCTGTCTGTTCACAAAGGATAAACTAGAGTGGTTCGACCCCAACGAACTGTAGTATGTAACTTGACAAATGGGAGCGTCAGCCCAATCTGACGGCAACAAGAGGACAACAAAAAAAAAAAGATAATGAATAATACTAACCTAACATACGACATCAACTCACAGGCCATCAGAGATCTTCGTCAGCTTCCTGGTGGAACATCACGGAGCGGCAAGAGTCATGGCAAGCGCCCCGCGATGAAACCGCAGCATAGTGCATGCCGAATCATCGTGATGCTGAATAACCACCACACTGGGACGCCCTTTGGCGCTGCTAATGCCGAGCTCGACGGATTGCTTCCTTCTGAGCGGGCTATCCTGACGGTTGGCATCTCCGGAATGAGACGCTCCGGTGAGCCAATCAGACGTATGGCCATCTATGGCTATCGCGACGGACGCGCACAAATGCGCTTTCCAGTAAATTTCGACCCTATCACCGGAGATCCGCAGTTTAGCGGTGATGGGCTCCCAAGAGAAGCAGAACTCGCTGCAGTCAACTGGATGCAGGGCGCTATGTTTAACACCGAACTTGTTGCTGGTACTTACGACTTCCAGGATCGGGTAATCTCAGAAGAAATGCCGCTTCGCCGAGAGTTTGCCTCAGAGCGTCGGACTGAGGCCTCAATCGATATGTTCAGTCGTCACTTCGGTCTCAAAGTGCAGTCGGCTGACTTCACTTTGCCAGAGGTCAATCCGCTCCTGACTCCCGGCCAGCTTCCTGCAAGTGTCAGTCCAAGCTCCCTTCCCGTTCGAGAGATTCCGATGTCCCCCGTGAGTTACATTGCTCATGCAGTGGATCGGTTTGTTCTGGGACTACACAGTGCTGCAGGCGACGGTTTCAAGGAGCTCAAGCGTGCGTACATTAAGCAATTTGATATTGCTGATGACACTATTCATGCCACCCAAAGTGACCCTAACAATGGTTACTCTCGTCTGGCATCTATTTGCGCTGAGCAGACCGGTCTCGGGTGCGATGTCGAACTAAGCCAGCAACATAGCATCCTTAAGTTTGCTCATGCCTATCTGCAAGACCTCAACCTTGGTTCTGAAGCAACCCAAAGCGCTGGCCTGATCACTTATCAGGCTATTCGTATGCTTGAGAACTACTTTCTCAATCGCATGGAGAACGGAAAGGTGCTGATGTTTGCCCCTTCACAAAGCTGCGCCTTGGATGAGCAGCTCTTCAGTAAACCGTCGAGCTACACAGTAAGTGGCTCACCAGTCTTGATCTGCAATGGCTACTCCAGTAGTGGCATGTTTCCGTATCTTGCTGGTGACCTGATTCCGACCGAGTATCGCGGCGGAGATCTAAGTTAGTTGATTAATTCGGGGCTGCGACCAATTCGGGTCGCAGCCCCTTTCTCTTTATTTATGTACCAACCAGTAAAATTAGTTAAAACCTGGACTCTCCTAAATGTGACTCCTCCAGAGAGTGGATCTGTCGGCTTCATCAGGAATGAAGTTGATGATGAGCAGATTAAAAATATTCCACCACAATTGAGAATATCTATTGTCTCATCTCTTCTTGCGCTTCAGCTGATCTTAGAGTGCGAAGATCCTAAAGGAGAGATCCATCGGCTTGGGTGGCCAGATGAAGCCATCAGCGAAGAAAGTTTAGATGGTGATGAAATCTTACCCGAAATTAAGAGTAGCATAGAGCATCTTTCGGTCATCTGGAAGTTTGAGCACACTATAGCGAGACAAACAATTACAGACCTTAATACTGCACTTTACTGCGTCTCAAAGGTTCCCAATAATCAGATGGTCGGAGCCTTCTGCCCAAAGGAGTCTAAGGGTTTTGCACGAGCCGTTTCAATTGCTGGCGTGAATAACCCAGCATCTATTGTAAGCAAAATAGCCAATCCTAGGCCCTCATCCTTTGAGGAGATCTTCAAGCAAATCCTGGCTAAGAAAGGCCTTGTGCTTAACGGCGAAGAGCAGCAGCCTATAGTGGAGATTGACTTTGAATAAGATCTACGCAGCGCAAGATAACGGAGTATCAGGATCGTTAGCCGTTCTATATCCTGATGGTAATATCTTTTATAAAGCGACCCCAGTCCAGAAGAGCCTGAATTATACCAAGGTTAAGGCTTTCATCAATCGCCTGGATTACGATGAGTACGCGAAAATGCTGCAGTCCCAGATTCTAGATAGGAATCTGCCAAGCATTCTTTTGCTTGAGCGTCCCATGATCATGCCAGGGAGGTGGAAGGCATCGGTCTCCGCCATTCGCTGTGATGAGGCTCAGCGTAGCGTTCTAGAGCGACTGAGAGTTCCGTTTAGGTATATCGACTCCAAAGAGTGGCAACGAGACAGTAAGAACACCAAGGGGATATTACCCTCTGGACTTGAGGGAGATGAACTCAAGATTGCATCAAAGCAAATTGGTCAGCAGTTATTTCCTTCAGCCAATATCAAGAAGGACGCTGATGCTCTTCTTATGGCTGAGTTTGCTAGAAGAAATAATCTATGAAACATGATATGAAAGTAGAGAACAAGGAGTTAAGGAGCGCTGTGTTTGATCGGCTCAAATCACAAGGTCTACAGGAATGTCTCCTTGTTGACTATAATGGTAGTGGTGACAGTGGCTCACTAGAAGCGCCTAATGAAGCGGGTGTCACAGACGAGCAACTGTCTGCTCCACTAGGGACATTTCAGGTCTTAGAGGCGTATCGGTACGATCAGTTGACTAGGTCCCCAGTATACGCCTCCCGAGTGCTGAGCCTATGGGAGGCGATTGAAGAGATCTGCTATAGTATCCTGTCTAATGAACATTCTGGATGGGAGATCAACGAAGGTTCCTCTGGAGAGTTCAAGTTCAATATTACAGACCAAACTATTTCCCTGACTCATAATGAATATTATACCGAAACCATAACCTCAACTCGCGAGTTCTAATGTCAAAACCTTGGATTCACGCTTCATCAGACGCAAAGCTATGGGGCATTAAGCCAGAAGATACCCTGCCAATTCATGATCTCATGGATTCATCAAAGTCAGCTGTAGGGTCTAATCTTCATCGGGCGTTAACTCATAATGCTTGGTTCATTGGCACCATATTGGAAAAGATTTTTGGAACATATATTACTGCGCAGAATGGCCGAATTATTCAAGTGAGAGATGTTGGCGAACGCCATGTCCTCCAGGACTTCGGAAACAAGTTCATCCCAACTGCGGAGGACTGGATCACGACAATGCAGGTTCAGCCATGGCAACTAGGTCGAGGATGCCCACCGTCATTCAGACCACTAGAGGCCTTTCACGGAACGTCAGAGAAGCAGAGCTTTCGGGTAGTCGACTAAAAATAATGAAGGTGTACACAATTATCCCGGTAAATTTTGAATACAATGATGAAACCTACGACGCTATCGGATTTCAGCTCCCAGTAAAAATTGCCTATCGAAGTCTAAAGTCCGCTCAGGAAGAGTTTGATCGGCTTACTAAGAAGTTCAATAAGAAGTTCAAATATATGCTTAACGGCAAGTCGACTTCGTTTGTTATTCAGGAAGTCGAAATAGCCGATAATGATGCCTCGACATACGACGCTCTGAGGCAGGTTGTGGGGGAAGCTAGGATTGAAATGCTTAAAGCTGGAAAGGAATACTTTCAGAATCAAGCTAAGGCACTCTTTAGTAAATGGCCGCAATTGGAGGGGTTCTCCATAAGTGCTTATACTCCATACTTTGCAGACGGTGCTGAGTGCGTCTATGGAGTGGGCGATGCGCGCATCAAGCTGAAAGGCTTTACGCCTGATGATGAAGATTGTGAGGATGGGTACACCACTCACTGGGGTTATCAAGAAGACCTTCCCAAGGACGCCATCACAATCCAAGATGCGGTCGAGCGCGTGATTGAGTCCATTGATGCCGAAATCTTCAAGGAGCTTTTTGGAGACCACATCCGTATTACAGTCACCCGAAAGGGAATCGACGTTAGTGACTACGAGCACTACTGAGGCCCATGGCCACAGTTGATCCGTTTGTTGTCTGTAGATACATAACGGAATATGACTAACGACACTAGCAGTACTTTAATGAGATCGCATCTGTGATCAAAAGAAAAACCCCTAGGATTGTTCAAATGAGCAGCATCATAACCATATCAACCGTAAAGAAGAGAGCATTGTATTTTGGTAGCCTGCGTGAGTGGAAACCCACTCAGGTATCAAAGGCCTTCCTTGATCGTTACGCCGCACAGTGTGACGCCCTACTAAAGTCAATGGTCGAGTCTCATCCATCAAAGGGAAAGACACTACTGTGAGTAATATACAAAAGGCCGATAAGGAATTTCAAGGGACCCATGATAGCCACGAGCACGAGCTCGACTGCCATAAATGACCGAGAAGGTCTTCTTTTATCATTACAACAAACCTGCCTCAGCTAAAGCTGGTAAACCGCAACTATCAGTTCACTACGACAAGAAGTGTCAGGTCGTAGACGGACTAGTCTGTGCGGTGCCAACCTTCAGCCACATCAATAAGAGGCAGCCAAAAGTAGTAATGAAGGGTAGGGGTGTCGTCACAGTAACTAATGGCATCGCCCACGTCTCCTCATCCAGTAATTTTGCGACCTCAAAGAATTAAATAATATGTCAAAACTAGTCGCCCTCGCTGGGAGAAGGAACAGCGGTAAGACTACCGCTGCAGATTTCTTGGTGAGCTTGGGGTACAAAAAAGAATCTTTTGCTTCTCCAGTGAAGTCCATGCTTAGGGCTATTGGGGTTCCGTACTGCTCATTGTATGGAACCAACGAGCAGAAGCACGAGGTCCTTCGTTTGTTCAATATGTCAGGTAGATCCTTGATGCAGATAGCAGGAACTGAGTTCGGTCGAAATATGATCCATCCAGACATCTGGGTGCGCACCTTCTTCGAGCGACACCTTCCACCTCTCACCGTGATTGATGACCTTAGGTTTAAAAATGAGTTGGATGCAGTCAAGGCCAAGGGGGGACTTGTGATTGGGATCATACGTCCAGATTCTCAGAACCTTGACGATGCCCACTCGTCTGAGACTGGGATTGATGATCTCAAAACTGATCTGACGATCATCAATAATGGAACTGTTTGGGATATGACCGAGAAGATCAAGAATCTACTAGGCGATGTCTGAGCTATGCGTGCTGGAGTCTTACAACTCTAAGAAGTCCAAAGAGGCAACTAAAGTTAGATTAGAATACTTTGACTCTTACCAGGATGGTGTCAACGAGGCTATCAAGTGGGCCAAGAGTAATTCGTGCAGGTGCTTTTTAATCAGTGAGAAGCTTGCCAAGAGCATCTACAAAGGCGTCGCCATAGTAGAGCTCAAGCAGAAAAATAAAACACCCGAAAAGGGAAAGAACAAATGAGCACTAAAACCATCACTACACTTCAATCCGTCACCGCCGCAGACCTTAACGCTGCTGCACAGAGTATTCCTTTGAATCCAAATGCTAAGGCTACCAAGGAGCTCAAAGACCACGTTGCTGGTGTCGTCCGTGAAATTACCAAGCGCAGAGGCACAATTACTGCTGAGCAGAACCGCCGGAAGAAAGAAGAACTCTTGGCTTCTTATCGCCAGTCTGTCAATTATGATGTCCTCAGTCAGAGACTGGTGAAAGCTGAAATGGCCAAGCGCGAAGATGGACTTAAATTCAGTGCCGCTATGGAAGTCATTAAGGTCAAGTTTGTCGCGTCCTCTGAGAAACTCGAAGATGCTGTCAAAGATGCCAAAGGCGAGCTCCTCAAGATGGGTCTCTCTCCGAATGGATGCCTACTGGAGCCTGTATTCGTCGAGGACAACAAACGAGCACACTACGACCCGCTACCGATTGGTAGAAGTGGCGGACACTGGGAGGTGAATGGCTCCAAGGTCACTCAGACTCAGGTTGATCGCATTAACCAGATCAAGGAGGTAATCAAGGCAGTCGGTGCTTCCGCTCAGACATTAACGTCCACAGAGGCTCTGACCATGCGTCTCATGATGTCTTCAACTGTCGGCGAATTGATCGCTATCGTTAACGCTGTCGCTGGTGAAGATGTGTTCCAGATGGGCTTGATTCCTGGCACCAATATCCTGTCGATTTCCGAAGAGTAATATTTTGACTTAGTTGAGTTGAGGTCCGACCCCTCCAATTAGTCCTAATTTATAAACTTTTAGTATTTTAATATTTGCGACATTATCAGAACGCGCTCTCAGTACAACACTCAGTAAAACTATTATACAATGAAAGCTATTATCTATTTCAAGAACACAAAGATTGAGCTAGAGGGAGACGCCGATAATGTGACCGAAGCTGTCAAAAAGATCATGGAGTCTCAAGAGGAAGCCTCTCCGTTCCTTGAAACAATCAAGCCGACCGGGCACACAATCGACTTCCCTACCTGGCCCAATCATCCTTGGACTTATCGTCCAGGCCCGCCGGAGGAAAACTACAACGACTAATGAGCAATCAAGAAGAACAAGTAATGGCGGTTCCACGGGCCCTTGTAGATAAGCTAGGGCTTCATCAGGGATTTAATGCAATGAGAGTGGGGGCATTCAAGGGTCTAATAAAGGAGGAGAATTTTCGATTCATACCCAGGAGCGAGGCCGAGACAGACGAAACGCATCTTCAGCTTATTCCCTATGTCATCGTCATGAAGAAACACAGTGTCCTGACATATCAGAGAACCAAACTCTCTGGAGAGCAAAGGCTCATCGGAAAGCATAGCATTGGTTTTGGAGGCCACATCAATAGTGACGATGTGACATTCCAGAGGGGCCTTATCCGAGAAATCTTTGAAGAAGAACTCAAAGGTCTGAATGTTATCGAAGATTGCCCTTCGTTTAGAGGGCTAATCCTGGACGACTCAAGTGCCGTTGGTAGGGTTCACCTTGGGATTGTCTATGTCATTGAGATCGGTGATGAGCATAAGCCGATTAACTCTGATGATCCAAATATCCGACTTCTCGACTTCGTCAGCCTCGACAGATTAGATTCGATGGTCACTTATCCTGAGATCTATCCATTTGAGGAGTGGTCCAAGATCCTATTGTGCTCTTCAGACGACCTGGTGAGGATTGACACGGTCTTTGGTCAGGTATAATATTCCAGTGTATGAAAAGTTATATCTCAATTCTTGTCGCCCTGTGCTTGTCGCTGTCCTCATGTGCCACTTTGACACTTAGTCAGAAAGGCGCTCTCTCCAGGGCTAGTCAGATCTCTCTGAATCTGGCCCAAGCCGTAGCAAATACTGCTATTCAGATTGTTATCGCTAAAGCCACAAATGATTCTGATCTGATCAAGAAGGGCAATCTCCTAGATTCAGCCGCCGCTGGGCTCCGAACCCTAGACACCAAATCTGGGGGTCTGATTACGCCTCAGCTGGTCTCGAATGCTATTCTTCAATTTACGGATCCAAGCAAATCTCACTGGGGAGATATGGCCAAATCGATCTCTAAAGAAGTTACCGAGTCTAGTCTTCCAAGAGCAGAGGCCATTGAGTTGGCGGCGAGTGTTCTAAATTCTATTGCCAGAGATACAAGAATTCCAACACAACCGTAACTTATGAATCTGATCCCTCCACTCATCCGTAACAAAGCGATCCAATTCTTTGTTAGTAAAACCGGAAGCGCCGCCCTTCCATTTCTCAGTGTGGGAGTTGGCATCGCTGTTGCTAAGCTCTGCCATTACTTCCCAGGAGTGGAGGCCCTCATCGACCAGAAGGCCGTTGTTGCCGTGATCTGGGGGATTATCATGGCGGGAGCAAACTACGCTACAAATCACTGGCTGACAAAAGACGCCAAAGTGATTCAGGAATCCTTGGTCAAATTGGGAGCTAAACTAGATCTAGACGGCTGGGTCGGTGACGATACCGTAAAAGCCTTTGAGATGAAGACAGGGATCGAAGTTCGAAAGACAGTTGCCGTTGAGCCTAAAGACAACAGCGCTTCTTAGTCTCTGCCTTGCACTCTTCGGATGTGCAGGCATGATTCCAGTCATACATGTCAGCACTCTACCCGAGCAGATTGCGGAGAACATTCGAAAGAATGATCCCCCAAAGCAGGAGCTATATGATCTGTATCATTTACCTCACTCTGCTAAGCCGGTAATCTCTGTCTCTGTTGAGTCGGTAAGCGACCAAAGAAAATCATTGTCAGGGGTGGAGGGTTGGGTGTATATCAAGGGGACTTGGTAATATAATTCTATGAATCTACGACAACTCAACCCTGAAGATCTAAAGGTTCGCCAGAGATTTCTAAAATCTTGTAATTTTGATTGTGGAAAAATAGACGGAGTATACGGCCCTTGGACACAAAAGGCTGAGGATGCCTATCAGGAGTCCAATACACACATCGATCAAGTCAAGAGCGTGCAGACGTTCCTTAACAAACACGGCGCCAAGCTAGACGTGGATGGAGTTTACGGAGAGGCCACCCGAGCCGCTGAGCAAAAGTATCAGGACCTCCTCAAGGATACCGACAGTAGTCCCCCCGCTGTCACAGTTGCTGGAGACGATAGATCAAAGATCATCCAGGTCGCCAAGTCCCTTATTGGAACTCGCGAGTTAACTGGAAGAAACGACGGAGTAACAGTTGATGCTATCCTTGACTCGTGCGGACTGAAGGGGACAAAAAATCCATACTGTGCCTGCTTCGTGGTTTACTGCGGAGACATGGCCCTAGGACGGAAGAGTAATCCGTATCCTCGAAGCGCCTGGTCTCCCGATATGGTTAAAAAGCCGACCTGGAAGCAGGGTCTCGGAGGCAAAACTCCACAGCCAGCAGACACATTCGGGCTATACTTTGCCAAGCAAGGTAGAGTTGCACATACCGGACTTATCTGTGAGTGGCCAGAAAAAGAGAAGTACTGTACAACCTTAGAGGGAAATACAGGTGCAACCGGATCTGTTGGAGAGGCTGACCGTAATGGTGATGGTGTGTATCTTAAGCGTCGTAATAAAACGGACATCTACGCTGTCCAAAACTGGATTGAATAATCATGGAATTGCCCTCTCGCTCTTCTGACGGAGATCTCGTCAGACAACACCTAATGAGTCTCGGTGCCAAAATTATGACACCGGAGGCAGTAAAGGACCATATGGCAACGGCCTTCGGTGGTGGAGTCGCCTCGTCAGTTCCTGCCGCATCCACAGCTGCACCTTTTATTCTGAGAGCTGATCCCCTAGTTATCAATCCAGGTAAAAAGTCCAAAAGCAAAGCCAGATCAGTGGTTACTGCAGACGGAGCACCTGGACCAACTCTTCTTGTCGAGTATATTGCCAAACTAGATAATGGAGTTCCAATCAGAATTCCAGAGTACGCACACTTAGTTAAAGTTGACGGAGAGACGCTGCTACTTGGATTTCCAATCTCAAACAAGAGCCGTCTCAAGCCGCTGCGATCAGCGCAGATTGAGATTCAAACTAAAGACAAACAAATGAACTGCTACTGCACGGGTATCCATGTTGATATCTCTGAGTGGGGCATCAGTCTCAGCATTTACCTAATCCTACCTAATGTATAATTCACCAACCCAAGACCCGTCACAATCACCACTAAGCTCGATGTCCTCGGCAGCTCTATCAGCTGATTACGATAGTAGAGATAGTCTGTTTAGTGGTGAAAACGAACAAACCTATTCGGGACCAGCTGCCTCCGTTCTCACGCCTCCGATTGATCCAGTATTAGAAGTCGATGACCAGGATGCTCAGTTTAAAACCGAGTCTCTACGGCCACTACTGTGAACAAGACCGGATCTATAACAGAGGGGTCACCTTGTGCATACTGCGGAAGACCGAGTTACCTCATCAGTAACGGAACTCCAATATGTGAAATGCACACTCAAAGATTAGAGCGGCCAGTCACTCAGCCACAGGCTATCGACAAAGTGGCCGAATTGCTGAGTACAACCGACAAATGATTCTGGACAGAAGCTAGATCACTGGCTACCGTCCTGCTCCTATGGCTAACCTCGATATTTTCAATCAGAGCGACCTTACGACTCCCCGTGGAAGATTTGCTTCACCGTGGAGCGATCTGGCTCAACAGTATGCTCCGAGAACTTGGTTAGACGCCATCAAACTCGCCGAGTTTCTGTATATTAACAACTCAACATGGCGCAAGGCCAGTGAGCGAATTGTTGCCTATTTCATTACCAAGATAAAGCTCTCAGGTCAATCTGATGGAGAGCTCGAGAAGTTCCGTCCTCTCATAGAGAGAAAGTTTGGCATCCTAAATCATCTTCGGGAGATGGGAAATGACTATATGGCGACTGGAAACAGTATCGCTCAGATCATCCCCAGCTTCATCCGTGGACTTAAGTGCACGAATTGCAAGAGTAACGGACACGACACTTTGGTCAACATACTTAAGTGTGACTTCGAGTTTCGAATTGGCGACCTTAGCTTCTACACTACATGCAATAAGTGTAAGCGGACTTGTCGCCATATGGTTCATGATTATCCAGATCCGAACCCAGAAAACATTAAGCTGGTTCGTAGAGACGTAAAGTCCATTACGATCGAGCATAACCCTGAGCGCGGTATGAGCAACTACTGGATGGACATTGATAATCTGATAGCCTCAAGGATCAGAAACAACGACAAGTTTCTTATAGCCACTACGCCCTGGAGTATCATTCAGGCAATTGCTCGCAATCAGAGATACAAGCTAAATCCAGAATACACCTTTCATCTAAAGGAAAGCTCCATTGCTGGACTTAAGCTGTATGGTTGGGGAATTCCATCTATTCTCTCTGCCTTCAAGGATTTCTTCCGAGTTCAAATTCTCCGTCGTTATGATGAGACTTTGATGATGGATTATATTGTTCCCATTCGAATTATCAGCCCAGCTAGGGGTGGTGGTTCCTCGGATGGTAGCTCCATGATGGAGATGGCCAACATGAATTCGTTTCGTACCTCCATGGAGGGAGCGATCACAAACCATCGTCGTGATGGAGCTGATTGGAACATCTTTCCTTTCCCAGTAGAATACCAGCCAATCGGCGGTGAGGGTCAGTCGCTGTCTCCAAGAGAGATGATCGCTGGCGAAGAGGATCGCCTGCTCAATGCTCGTGGTATTCCTCCGCAGCTTTACAGAGGAGATCTTCTACTTCAAACTGCTCCAACCGCCGTTCGTTTGTTTGAACGTGGATGGCAGCCGCTGGTGGACGGACTGAGTGAAGCCGCTCAGTGGATGGTTACAGTCATCGCCAAGCAAATCAAGAGTGGTGATATTGAGTGCGAGATGTCTAGCGTCACGCTGGTAGATGACCTACAGAAGGAGAGCCTGCGTGTACAGCTCATGCAGGCCCAGATCCTCAGCAAGGAGACTGGACTTGAGGGGATGAATATTGATCCCAAGAATGAGCGTAGGCGCATCATCGAAGAGCAGAAGTCTGATCAGAGATCACAGCAGAGGGCTCAGCAGGATCTCGAAATGGAAAACATGAACTTAGATACCCCAGAGGCCGATGCCCAGGGCAGTCCCGGTGGTGGATCTACCCCTATGGATATTCAAGGTCAGGGCGAATCTATGGCTCAACAGCTTCTAGATCCAAGTGTTCCAGAGACATCTCGTCGTCAGCAGCTTACGGCTCTACGACAGAGCAACTCAACACTGCATGCCGTAGTCATCAAGGAAATGTATAGACTTCGTAATCAGGCTGGAACGGCCGGTGCTGCAGCGGCCATGCCTCAGGTTATTCAGCTAGCCCAACAGGCTCAGCAGGAGGCTGGACCGGTTCCAACTCCGGATGCCGCTCAGGGTTCAGGTCAAGATATGTCTAAACAAGCATCACATAACATCATTACGCCAGACCTCAAGGATGGCGATCAACTAGTTGACAGCGCCGTTACCTTTAGTAAGACGGCCGGATATTTTCCGACAGAAATCCACATCACTCGAGCCGATGAATTCGGACTGATCAAATGGGGAGCTCAGAATCTCGGAATCTCTCTCGATCAAATGGGCGATATCCGTCGCACAGGAACTTTGACCAACACAGTAAAAGAGATCCTGGGTATGAAGCTAGTCTTCAACGCCAAGGAAACAACCTTCGAGTAAACAACCAAATACCATGCAAGCATTCATTAATATCAATACTCAGCGAGACAATGTAACGGGATCGCTCATCTTCGAACCAGCCAGAAATACTGACGGGGCCGACCATGAGATTGTCCGAAAGGCCTATGATCGTCTAGTTGAGGATCTTTCTAGTTATTATGCCCGCGTTAAGACTGTAACATCAGACTCAGAAGCGGGCTCAGAAACCTCGACTAAGTCTGCAGATCAAAAGCCTGCTCGAGTTGAACCTCCAGCAGAACATCATGAACCCACTGAAGTCTTTGCTTCTATCTTTGGCGCTCCAACTTCGAATGTGTCTGACAACCTAGTAGCTCAGGTTCAGATCGCTCCAGTTGTCGCTGAGGCCGCAGAGATTCCTAAGCTTCCCATTGGAGGCGGATCATCTGCAGCTAATTCAAGAATTGAGAAGGCTAAGGCGTCAGCCAAG
>Ga0181357_1000214_pt1 | contig 20476 bp, 34 predicted proteins | sample Fa13VDMM110DN_FD_130094 | JGI IMG/M metagenome (GOLD analysis project Ga0181357, IMG submission 130094) | Freshwater viral communities from Lake Michigan, USA - Fa13.VD.MM110.D.N | ecosystem: Environmental > Aquatic > Freshwater > Lake | place: USA: Michigan | collected 2013-09-24 | reverse complement strand
TTCTTCGTAGGACTTGTTATACTGGGTTGCGCGACGTTCTCTCCTAGAAAGCTTCTTAGCCATTTAAATGTCCTGTGCGTTGTGTTGTTATATCACCGACACATTATCACTTTGTATTGATTGTTGATCTCCCTACTTTATAGCCACCACTATGCTTCTTCTTGATATTCTTTAAAATATCATTGAATCCATCATCGATCTTGCGACCATTGATACCTCCACCACTGTGAAGGTTCAAAGCAACAGGGACTTGTGTATATTCTGGGTTTAGGGAAAAGGTATCATGCTCTGCCATAGACATCTCAATGTCACTGGTCTCTTTAGTCTTATTATTATAAAAGGTGTATATTGGCATGTTACTCCTTCACAGGTATTTATATCACTCAGCGTTTCTGGTTAGGTAGTTGACCCGAACCTTCTCAGGATGGAAGAATAGCTTCGCAGCTGCAACTACATCATCATTACTGAATGGCTTGCAGGAGAAGATATCGATATATGCATTGCCATTCTTGTCAACAAAATGACCGCAGATATTGCTGGTCTCAATCATCTGACAGAAACTATATCCTGCCTTATCGATATCATGAGTGGCAAAGTGTGCTACCATTGGATTACCATATGCTACCATATCAATCTTCTCAACAAGATAGTCGATAAAGTTCTTAATATGCTGTTCGTTGCTGATGGTCCACTTGTCGCACTTACTCAGGTCCAAACACAACATATATCCCCAAGCGTCATTCAGTCTATCATTGCTCACGATCATAGGTTCCTTTGTTAAAATTCTTCATCATCATCGGTAAGGCTGATAAGCTCATCGATGTTTTTGCTCTTTAATACGTTGGAGATTCTTTTTTCTTTCTTACGATTACGATACTCAGAAGGATCATAACCGATTTCTTCTTCGTCATCATCTTTATATTTATTAGTCTTATTAGTCTTACCCATTTTCTTCTACTAGTCCTGGAAATGTTTCTGTTACAAGCTTCTTGGTGATACCCTTGTAAGGCATCTTCTTGTCCTTAACCGCGAGGAGAAGCTTTGCGTCCTCAGGATCAAGGGATTCTAGCATATTTACAAAAAGTATTTCACGCTTGTTCTTAGTGACAGCTGGATTGCCTTCACCAATGAATAGATACATCTTACGAAGGCTACCATACAACATAGACTGCTGGTCGCCAAACTGGCAGGGCTTAAATGGTGGACTGCCTTCAGGTAGATTGAACTTAATAGTGGGACAGAATGCATACTTAAGCATAGTAATCACACCCTGATTCTTAATCTGGCTGGCAAGCATCTCTTTGCGCTTCTTACCATCCTTCTCATCAGAGATCTTTTGAAAGATTTCAGCTACACCTAATTGCATTGTATAATCTCCTCAGAATTCATTGATGTGTTCCATCAAGTTCTTTAATTGATATTGAATGAAATAGTTAAACAGCTTGCTACGATCCTTGATCTGCGTATTGTATTGTTCTAGTGTCTGTGTCTTAATATCATCAGGCACGAACTCAAGATCAATAAGCCTCTGGTTGCGCTTATAGTTACGGAGCATAGCTTCATTACAAAACTGCTCAGGCTCCTGTAGGATCCAACCAGCAAGTCTCTTAGAGGTTACAGGTGACTGACGGATACCCATAACAAACACATTGTCCTCGGACAAGAAGTTAGGGATACCATCACTCGAGTCACCCTTAAGGATATGTTCCTTCAGGAATAGATCAGGATTAGTACAGCTGATATACTTCTTAAGCACAGGGCTGTACTGTGTGACATTAGGATACTTCTGTAGCTGACCGAAGTCTTTATCACCAGATAGAATTAGAAGCTTACCAAGATGATTGTATTCCTTGACCAATACTGCGATGATGTCATCAGCTTCAGCATGTTCAATCTGAATAACCTTGTAAGGGAAATAGTCCTTGAGTTCCTGACGAATGTTATTCAGTGACTCAAACAGTGTGTTCCAGTCAAGCTCAGAAGCTTCACGTTCCTTCTTACGATTAGCCTTGTAATAGGGATACACTTGCTTGCGCCAGTAGTTCTTGTCATCGCAAGCAATAACCATCTCGCCATACTCAGCGGAGAACTTTACCTTATGTGCGCGAAGAGAGTTTAGTACCATGTGTCGTACGAGATCTTCTTCTAGTTTGATGTTCTTATGGTTCCCTATCTGCATCATCAGAGTAGAGATCATTACTTGGTTTAAGTCGACGATAATCACTTTAAATAATCCTAAATGTTTCCAGCATACATTATACCCTATTGGGCAAATAAGTCAAGTATTTAATCATCTTCTTCAATCTCGTCTTCCTCAATATCGATAAGCTCTTCTGCTGCAATCTGTAAATCATGGTGTATTCCCATAGACTTAAGCATAACAGACTTCACAGCTTCAGAGACAAGAGCATTATCTCTCTCATATTTGTCGTCGTCTAAGGCAAACCCCATCATAGATAACTTAAAGAACAAGTCCTCAACTAACTCCAATGATGTCTTATCGACAAATTTGATTTTGTTTGCTATGACCTTTTCTTCTAATTGTTCTATTGTGCCGATACTGTCTAAAACCCTCTTATTGATTTTAGGAAATACAATGATCTTGGAGGTTTCTTCGTTATCTTTTTTCTGCACTTGCTGATCCTCTCTCATTTTGTTATGGATTCTAAAAGTGCCTTCCACTCATTTGCTTTATTATTCCAGCCATGAACACGATCAACTTGAATCTTCTGTAGCTTTAGGTCTGCCTCAATTGCTTCACGCTGATTACGCATAACTTCAATGCCCTGATGTAGCACTTGCATAAACCCACCAGCGTGAGCATTAGCATCTTCATTCCACTGATACATCCATGTGAGACCCATTGAAGTTTCTGATAGTGCTGCCAGATTGGGATGAATGCATAGCAGACCAGCAGACATTGCTTCAATAAGACTCAAGCAAGAAGTTTCTTTCCAGATGCTAGGATAAGCAAAGATGTCAGCACTGAGAAGAGCTTCTCTAATTTCATCATTAGACACTGTACCATGATACTTAATATTTGGATGATTGCGGCAAATATCAAACAGTTCTTGATACTGTTCGTCACGCTGTTCCCAACCATAAATCTTAAATGATGAGTAAACATCAAGAGTAATATCATCATGTCTCTTGCATAATTCAATAAAGGCTGGCACTAATAGCTGTAGTCCACGATGCGGTGTAGTATGATAGATCAAACGGATCTTATCACTCTTGGTGCGCTTAGTGGTATCGATAGGAACAATAGAGTTCTTGATAATAGTAGACTTGTTATATTCTACACCACGAACTTCATTATACTTCTCCATCTGCCAGTTTGATACAAAAACAAATTTGTCAAACTTCTTACGATACATAGGATCACTTAGACGTGAGGACTCTGGGTCTTCAGGAAGATCATGGCAGTAATAGATCTTCTTCTTGTCGGGGTCTAGATCACGTGCGCGCGAGAATACAATCTGTACCTTCTCAAGCAATTCCCTAGGAATGTCACCACCATACAAACGTTCTTGTAACAGTTCAGTACCACCCTTGGAATCTTTGTTTACTTCATTTCTTTCCATCAGGTCAAAGTTGCTCATCAGTATCCTCTTTCGCTTCAATAGATTCATAGTACAGTCTTGCAACATCAAGACATAAAACATAAACTGCTTTTTGGGAAATACGCCATGCTATATTCATGACAATCCATTTAGCAATAATTTCTCTTAAGCGACTCATAGAGTTTCTTCAAGAACCTTAAAATCAATCACACTATCAGTACGGAATGAGCGCCAGCCCTTAACTTCTAAGTCCCAAACAGCAATAGATTCTGTTGTTTGCTTGCGCTGAGTGTGTTCTTCAAGATCAGTTTGAGGAGGGAGCATATCAGAACGTAGTGTGCAACGCATACCACGCAGAGTGCCATCCATCTTTGTAAAATCAACAAAGCAAATATTATTATACAAACTATTCAGATAGGAAGTGCGTAGTTCCATCGACATTATCTTTCTCCTTTAATGTATTCACCAGTTCATTAAACCCACCAATATATTGTTCACCATCACTAGTCAACAGAAAAATCTGAGGAACTGTTCTTGCACCAGGAACAATCTCTAACAACATTTCTTTAGTGATGTCAACACCTATCTTGCTTTCAACAAAGGGGATACTCTTGCTTGTTAAAAGATTCTTAGCAGCATCACAATACGAACAATTATCTTTTGAATAAATTTTATACATATATACCTCTTTGTTATTTATTGGTAGTCCTGACAGGATTCGAACCTGTACCACGCACCAATCTAGTGCTTCGACCTTATAAGGATCGCATGCTAACCATTACACCACAGGACCAAACTAATGATCCTCTATATACTATGCTTCTCTGAAGAATACATGGTTGCCAATGCGCTTAGTCTTTTTGACATGTGGCCAAACTTTGCGAGTAATAGTTGCGGCATGAAAGTATGTAGCTCCACCTGTTACGTCTGATACATTTTCTAGATAAACATTTTCTGAAATCTTATACACTGCTTGATAGACTGCGGGATTCTTCTTATTGTTTAGTGCGTCATCACACACCCAAGAAAACGCACAGTTGTCATTAGCTTTCTTATAGATAACTTCGCAAGCAGTTTTACCGAACTTACGTGCTTGCTTCGTTCTATTTAGTACCACGTTATTTACTGCGATGATACCACGTCTTGGTTCACCGCGAGCTTCATGGTAGGCATTCTCCGCAAGACAATTAATTTGTTTCTTGTCATTCAGAGTTAGATTCACAGGAACTTTAATAATAACCTTTTTAATTACTGGAACTTCTATGATCTTAGTATTCGTTTGTATGATTGTATTATTTTTATAGTGGGGATATGCAGCAGTTGCTGCTATCAAACTCAGAAATATACCAATGCTAATTCCAAGTAGTATTAATCGTGTGTTGAATTTGTATATGTTTTGTGTTGTTCTCATTATCTCGCCTCTTAGTACATGATTGAGGTATAATGCCAAAAGGCGACAATTATACTACTAAGAAGATCGAAAATCAGATCTCTAGGTCCATCCCCCTCTTACCAGGAATGCAAAATCATTAGTTGTTTCTGTCTGTGGTATCCACTTGAATACCGCTTTCTTAGCCATCTATTGACTTGAAGCTTTGTAAGAGTCAATGGAAGATGAGATCTTCCAAAGGTATTTATACAATCAGTATACTATGGATAGGTATAAAGGTCAAGCCTTTTTACCGACGATGTCTTCCGCCTCTACCGAACTCACGACGACCTGGGAAATGATCCCCTCGAAATTCACGGTGATTGAAACCATTACGACCAAACATCAAGGCTCCTAAACCAAGACCTAGAATTGCACCACCAACAACGGGATTATTATATGGATTATAATGATAATCACAATTTTCAGTCATAATCCTATGAGGAATACCCCATGCATCATATTGCGTGCTGACAAGAGTATAGCAAGGAGGTGGTAGTCTCTGAGCATATCGCATTTCTCCAGTCTGCGCACAGGCTGTAGTTGATAGAATCATCGCACCGATTAACGATAATGATAGGAACTTCTTCATTTGATTACCCTCAGTAGGACCACATCAGTATTTATTCTTCCGTTAGCAGCAGCTGCCTTAGTCTTAATGGTATCCATAAACTTCTTCAGCTGGATCTTGCTACAGGTAAGCGCATCATTGATACTTACTTCAGGCTTACGCAGTGTTTTACGAATAGAAGTCGTAGTATCAAATCCTATTAATGTACTACCCTTAACACTCATACCAGCTGGACCAGAGGCTGCGTAGTTGGTGAGAGTCTTGTATTTTACATTGTAAACCCATAGGGATTGCGCACCAATAATCAGTGTAGGATCAATGCTAGCAATCTTGAGAGCATCATTGCTGACTGCATACTTCAATCGCTTAACCAGCTGAGTCTCTGATTTATACTTCTTCTTACGAGGTGCACGTGCTTTATTCTCTGCCTTGTTGACTTTGACAAACTGTTTTGCTTCCTCAACAATCTTGTTAATGAATTCAATATATGACTTCAATGCTTTCTTACCAATACTGTAGTAAGCTTCAACGCATTGATCATCAGTGCCATCTCGGGCAGCTTCAAGTTCTTCAACAAGAGGAGTATAATACTTGATAATGCCCCAAGCAACACCACTACCAAGATCTTGCTTCTTGTAATAGTCATAAGGATTAAAGTCAGAGGTATAATCATGCGTCAAAAACAAATCAATTTCGTGTTCAATCTGACCGATGATTGCAGTTTTCTTTTTCTCAACCAGATCAATAATGTTTGTAGTCTTAGGTTCAACAACAACCTTGGACAATTCCGTTTCCACAATCTTCTTAATAGTATCATGATACTGGCCGATGTCACAGCCAAGATTGCTCATGCGTGCGAAAGAGCAAGCAGTGATCCCAATGAAAACGGGATTAAGTTTCTTTACACGTGCCATATATTCTTTAGTTGTGTTACGATTGTCAAGATATTCATACAACCACTTAACAGTATCCCCAACGTTGTAGTTATAGTTGTACCAATTAAGTGCACTGATCAAATCAACTCGTGTATTGCAATCTTTAAGTCTCGGCTCTGTGCCAATAAAGTTTTTTTCAAAGGTCATGTACTTCGGTTTCAGATTTGCCATTTCAGTTTCCTGTAATATTGTTCAATACAATTCGCGATAAGCCCACGCAATCAATAGATACGAGCAGCATATAATTAGCCAGCATACCGAAAGAACGCCGAGTATAAGAAGCCCAAGCATACATACAGCAACCAATAATCCAAAAAGGATAGATGATAATGAGTGGAGGATTGGGTACGGTAAGAGCCATTGTAAGACTACAACCAACAGAAATGCCCCAAGCAAGTATTTCAATACAGAAACGAAGCTTGTCACTGCGCCAGTCCTCCTTGATCCAACATATGGTTGGGTACAAATAATTATTCATGCGGCTTTCAACTTATTGATGTGTTTGCATTCATGTCTAAACTGATATCCAACACAGGTACAACTAAATCTACCAGCATCAGCAGTTACTATATAGGTATTGTTTTTCGAACCAGAGACCTTCCAAGTCTTATTGACTGGAGCTACGATCTTTGGTTCAAAGAATTTACCGATGATGTTTGATTTTTGGATGATGCGCAATGGAGTGTATCTATCAGCAACCATCATGGCAATCTTATCAGGACCAGCCCATCTAGGGTTGGGAATAATCTCACCAGTAAGCCTATACGTTTCCGGCATGCCAACAGAGCGAGCACTTGGAAGAGTAGGATTACGAATCTCTATCGTCTCAATCATACAACCATTCTAGCGTATAATAACAAATATGTCAAGCACTAAAATGTCTAATGATTACAATAGGTTAATCTTTACGGAATTTCGTTAAAGCAAGAAGCTCATACATTAAGGTGCTATAAAGGACAAATGCAGCCGTCAAAAGACCGAAACCGACAAACCTGCCCATGATGTGACCAATTTGAGAAGGAAGGGTGTATAAGGTTACGATTAGTGCACCAACACCAACCCAAAAACACAGTACTGCCAAGAATGCTTTAATATTAATATTTTTCATTACGAATTACCTTTCAATTATTAGGGAAGCATATCATAAAACTTACTTGTGTCCTGACCTACAGCGCGGACACGATTCTTTGGGTAACGCTTCTTGGTGCTGTCTAATGCCTGAGCAATAGACTGGGGTCTATTAAAGATACCACCACCGACTCGTCTCCACTGACTGTCCATACCAAGAACTTCAATAGCAATGCTCTCTTCTTTCCCAGCAGCTTCAGAGAAGTCTTTAAAGTTTTGCATCAGGTTTAGTCCTTGGTTTGGTATACATTTTATTAGAAATATAATAAAAAATCAAGTCATCACTAAGCTTTTCGTCAGATGCTCCGAAAGCGAGAAGCTTCCTAGCATATACCAAAAACAAAGAGGACAGTACTATGATGTCATCTTTACTGTGGCACTCCCCGATAACATCATCAAGTTTCTCTGAGAGATACCTGATACGTTCCTTCTCTTTATTTATAAGTCGCATGTTATATACTCAGCGCCTCATCCTTGCGATATCGATAGCTACTTGTTTGTTGTCAGCAAAAACTGGAACCATATTGCTCTTGTGCATGGTAGCAATACCTAGTAGCTCTCGCTTACCAGAATACTGCATAGGTTCCTTCTTAGCCATGTGACCAGGAATGGAATCAGAAGTCGCCGGAAGCTGTTTAGTTTCTAATGTAGTATGCTTGTGGCGAACTTCTAACGTAGGATATTGGTCAGAAGGTTTATATCCAAGCTTCTTCAGAAACTTCTCATGATCAGCTTCAGCCTTCAATTGCTTCTGCGTTTTCTTTTTAGATTTACGACGACTCAAATTGCTTGTCGTAAAATAGGCTGGCATTATATGCATGTGGTATCCATAATAAAAGTTGGTGCCCCGTGTCCGACTCGAACAGACCACCTACGGTTTACAAAACCGTTGCTCTACCGGATGAGCTAACGGGGCATTATAAATGTTTAGACGTTCCGTTATGAAACACCTGAAACGCAGAGAACGATACATCAGGAAAACTACTCTGAAGGCTTTTGAACTCTTCTAAGTTTTCTTTACTATCGTCATACATCTCAGCTGTCTTGTATTTACCAGTAGCGAGATACATGGTAGTGACCTTGGCTTTCTTAACTGCTAGAGTTTCCGGACCCCGATCATTACCCACTCTATGAACGTGGATCTTATCGATATCGATCTTCCTCTTACGGAAAACGTTCAAGAACTTTTCTTTATCATCAAAGTCAGAACGACCAGTGATAAAGGTAATCAAACTATCAGTGCCCTCAATCTTTTTCTGAAGATGCTTTACCTTATCCAACATAGCCTTGATAGGACGAGAAGTCATATCAAACATACTAGCATTTTCAAACTCAGAAAACTCATAGCTCTGTCCGGGAAGGAGCGTATGGGTATTGAAGTCTTGATTGTTTAGTCGGTCGATGACCTTACCACTCGGATCCTTAACGAACACTCTAGCATTCGTCTTGAATAGAGTATCATCGATATCGAATATGAATAGGGTATGATCTAAACTTTCCTGTTCAAACTCTCCGAAACTCTTCATTCTTACAACTCTCTCTTTCACATACTTATTGTACCTGAAAAGAGATAAAAAGTCAAGCAAAAAGGGTGGAGTTTCCCCCACCCTTTGCACCTGATACGACCCTATTAGGCGACCTGGCTATCCAGGACCTGGGTATCAACCGAAGCCTTAAGCTCAGCCCGGACTCGAGCACGCTCCAGACCGTCCTTGAACGCCTGGACCTGATCCGGGGAGGGCTTAGAAGCCTTCGGACCCGAAGAGGCTTCCAGAGCCTTCTTAGGAGCCTTGGAAGCCTTGGTGGAGGCGACTCGAAGCTTACTGGTAGCATTAGGCTCCGGAAGGATTTCCTTCTGAAGGCAGTTACCCTTCTTGATATGGGTCTTATAGAAGTCTAGGGCACGACCACGATTAACACCCAGAGCCTCTTGCATCAGCGGGATCACGATACCCATGTGATGACCAACATTTTCGTTGATGACACGGATAGCGACCTGACCCATCTCACCACGCTTAAAGGACTTACTCATAATAAAAAAACTCCATCAATATGGGGGTAGGAACCATTTCCTTACCTCACCATACAACCATAATACGCCGATATCGAATAAAAGTCAAGCATTATTTTTATATAACAAAATCAAGGACTTAGTCCTCGTTCGATACCGTCTTCCCGCAGACCCGGCAGGTTTTGCGAACGAGGATAGGGAAGGGATAGTAGTCGCAGCGGCTGGGACGGTACTCAGCGACCCACCTATGCAGTCTCAGCTTACATAACAAGTTGAACATCAATAGTGCATCTTCATCACTTGAATCCACGACTGAGGATTGTCTATCTCATTTAGCTTAGACTTCAACTGACGCTGCAACCTGTAATTGGCAATACCCCAATACTTTTCAGCCCAAGTATTTTTATTGCTATTCTCTAACGCAAAATTCGTATTTTGAATCTTGGCTAGGATAGATTCGGCTTCTTCATGCTCAGTCATATTCACTCCTATAATTTTTAACCGCTACAAAATCATCAGCAACTGCTGTTAAACTATATCCCAGACTTTCTACAAATTTCATTAGCTTAATACGCTCTTCTGCAAACCAATCTAGATTCCAGGCTTCAAAAATTAACATAGGACTGCATCTATTAATAGTGTCTAGAGCGCCTTCGATAACTTCTAACTCCATACCTTCAACATCAATCTTTATCAGAGACACATCAGATAGATTAAAAGAGTCTAACGTGCGTATTTGATATATCGCTGTCTTAGGGAAATCAGTATCACCCCTGATTTGGTGTATCTTATCAAGTAATGATATACAACCATAAGATCCTTTTGTATCTGGATCTTCAGATTCTAATTCACACTCTTTATTTCCGAGTCCTATTCTATAAGATTCAATGTTAGTGAATCCATTTAATCTTATGTTTTCTTCTAGTTCTGCATAAGTTGGAACCACAGGATCAAAGGCATATATTTTACAATCTGGAAATTTGATTGCCAATTCTAAACAATAAGTTCCAATGTTAGCACCTGCATCTACAATTACACCCGGACGATTGGTTAGGTGTTCGATAGATATATGAGTGAGCTTTGATTCAAAATAATCTTGAACCTGAATTACTTCATAAATGGGTTCAGACCTATCATTTATTTTATACTTGACACCAGTCGGAGAGGTGTATATATACACGATGCACTCCTATAATTTTGGCTCCATGGCCTGGACTCGAACCAGGGACACTCTGATTAACAGTCAGATGCTCTACCGACTGAGCTACCACGGAACAATTCTTAAATACCAAACTTTTTAATTATAACCCAGTACACTACATATCCCCAACCAAAGAAGGTGTGGGGGATTGCCCATAACCATGATTGGTTTGTGCTAAAAGAAAGCTGACATGCTATAACCATACCTATCGTGCGAATTAGAGTGTAAACCGCTAATGGGTGTAATTTGAATATGTAAGGAAATTTAATCATTTTTACTTTCTGTGATGGCTTCCGTGACCTCTTTCAGAAAGTCTCTAAGTTCTTCCCTAGTGGCTTCTGAGGGGTTTTGGGTCGGCCAATCTATCCCTATTTTTAAGGCTTCTGATTTAATGGCTTTTAATTGATTGATATAGTGAATCTTTTCCAAAATTAAGCTTCCTTCATTATTTTCAACAACCATTATGCGCCCTTTTTCGATAAAAGTCAAGCATTATTTTTTATATAACAAAATCAATGGGTTGTGGTGGAGGGGGCTGGATTCGAACCAGCGTAGGTGTAACCAACGGATTTACAGTCCGTCCCCTTTAGCCACTCGGGCACCCCTCCTAGATAACTTCCCCTGCTACTCTATCAGGAAAGGTTCTATGATATTTGTATCTTAACCCAACCTCACGACCATAGGCTTCTATCTCCCATGGATGATCATAATAATCTTCATCTCTATCAGCAATTAATGTTCCATGCCACTGACTCTTATGATAGTTATCACTCTCTTGTAATTCATTACGAACATACTGCTTTAGATGCACCATCTCATGCGCGAGTGATGATAGAACTTCAGAGGTAAGACCTCTTTGTAATTCTATTCTAAAGTTTCTTTGATTAGTGCCTTCATCTAATGATTCGCAGTAACCTAGTGCACTGCTATCTAACTTCTTCTTTAACGCAATCTCAATATTTAACTGATCAATTTCTTCGTCAGTCAGCAGCTGAGTGGCAAAGAAGTAACAAGCTCTCTCAAGCTCCTCCTTGCTTTTCCCATTAACTGCTGTGTCAAAGACTACAATCATGCTACTTGAGTATACAGCAGACTAAAGAAGCGTGGAGTATTTCCAGAAAATCCAGAACCACCATTCAAACTCTTACACATTCTCTTCACTAAAACTTCATTCATGCTCTTAAAGATAATCATATTACTTTCAATTTCTAGAATAGCAAACTCATTACCAAACGTCTTAATCTTATACATCATGAAAACTTCACTCCCGAAAAATCCTTACGACCAACCTTCTTAGTAACAAACCTCATTTTTTGTTCTTCGTCATAGCGTTCACCAAACGACGAATTGTCCATAACAGGCTTGTCAATATGCTTTGTCTTGGGTCCATCTAGGATATCCTTTTGGGCTGATTGTTCAACGTCATAAAACTTCATCTTGGCTTTGTTAACACCAATAATAAACTTACGATTGCTAGAGGGATCATCATAACGATTCTTAAGCTGCTTAACTAGAATCTGATTCAAACCCTCTAAATCTTCAGTAGAAATTAGAGCAAACATAAAGTCAGCAGTGGCAGGTAGAGCAAACGATTCAGAGGTGTTATCAAGACCAACGTCTGAAGAGTTATAGGCATCGCGATTACTTTGCGTGGCTGAGATGATAGGAACATCAAACTCAACAGCAAGACCACGTAGCTCTTCAGCGATAGCTTTAATGTACATGTAACTGTTAACCGAACCACCCATCTTCATACGAGCAGAAGAACAGATGTTTAGATAGTCAATATAGATTACATCAGGCTTGAATGACTTCTTAATGCGTAGCTCTTGTAGTAAATGACGGAAGTGCGCAGAGCCAGCAGCAGCTGTAGGATATTCTTTTACAATAAGCTTACCCTTAGTGTCACTCTTAATGCGTACCATCTTCTTATCATAAGCATCTTTAGGCAGTTCCTTGAGTTCATCAATGGTGACATCCATAAGATTAGCATCAATGCGCTCAGCAATACGTTCTTCCGACATTTCCATAGTTAGATAAAGAACATTCTTACCTAGTGTAAGATGATGAGCAGCACAGTGTGTCATGAACATCGTCTTACCAACACCAGTAGATGCTAGAATGATATTAAGAGTTTTCTTTGACAGACCACCTTTAGTAATCTTGTTAAAGTATTCTAGATCAAACTGAAGCTTTTCTTCTCTCACATGATAATAGTCATAACGAATATCAGCATCTTCAATAAAGTCATGGCCAATATTAGTATCAAAAGAAACGGAAAGAGCTTCAGTAAGAATTTCAGGAATAGATCCAGTGCCGCGCTTCTTATCTTTCTTATCAATGATCTTGATTGAATCCATGATAGCGTTGTAGACAGCCTTCTCTTGGCAGAACTTCTCAGTCTGATCACACAACCAATCAACAGATGTTTTAAGATCAGCCTCTAGCTTAGTGATAAGTTCATCGCAACTCTTGAAGTCATCTTCTGAGATGTTATCAAGAGACTGAAGCTTTGTGTTGAGTGCCTCTTTAGAAGGAACAACGTTATAGGTCTTAATATAACCGTCAATCAATTCAAATAGAATTTTATTAGTTCTAGTTTGAAAGTATTCATTCTTAAGAAACGGAATAACCTTCCTACTATACTCTTCGTTGAAGAGCAAGTGAGAAAAGATGATTTCTTCTAGCATTAGTCCTCGCCATAGATGTCGTTAAGTTCTTGATCAGACATGATGCTACCAGTCGCCATCATGTATTTATTTTCAATAAAGGTTCTGAACGTCTTAGACTTAAGAATAGGTAGCCAGAAGTCCTTGGTGTAAGTATCATCTTGGCGATAATTCTTTTCACCAATCTCACCAGTTTCCATATCAACCTTTTGATACCAACCATTCTTTGGCTTGATAACATGACCAGACTCTAGTGCTACTTCAAGCAAACCAGACCAGGGACTAATACCACCATCAAACGAAACCTCAATCGGGATCTTAGACTTTTCCTTAAGGAAGCGAGACTTCTCAACGTTAATGATAAAGCTGTAACCAGTTACCTCTTTAGCATCTTCTTTATTATCTTTTTCCTGCTGACGACCAATGATATAAATGTTATCAGCAGAGTAATATGCACCAGTACCACCACCAACGATAGCCTTGGGGAACATACCAATTTCCATGTACGTGTGATTGACAACAATAAGTGGAATGTTTTTTAGCTTAAGATGCGGTGTAACAATACGGAACACGGACTTCAACTGCTTGGCGCGAGTCATATCACCAACGCTCTTACCATCAAGAGCATCTTCAGCTTCCTTCTTAGAAGCAAGATTACCTACAGAGTCAATAACAACAATAACTTTATCACCACGATCGATGCTGTTTAATTGTGCTGTTATATCAAACTTAAGTTGTTCAATATCAGTAACAGGCGTATGTAGTACACGTGAAGTGTCAATGCCAAACGTCTTAAAATATGCTTGAGGCGCACCAAACTCTGAGTCATAGAACAACAGTGCGGCATCAGGATACTTGTCCATATATGCCTTGACCATCATAAGCGAGAACGCAGTCTTAAAGTGCTTGCTTGGTCCCGCAAACATTGTAATACCAGGAACTAATCCACCATCAAGACGACCTGACAATGCTACATTAAGCATCGGCACTGCTGTGGGAACCATATCCTCTTTTCCAAACAACTTAGAATCAGAAAGAATATCTGAATCCTTAATCGTTGAAGTCTTCATTAGTTTTTGTAAAATGCTCATAATATCTCCTCATACACTCATCAACTATAATACTCTAAATTCTAAATAAGTCAATCTATTTTCCAGCAATGTTGTTTAATTTTATTCTGAACTCCTCAATCTTCGCTCTACGATTTGGCCAGTGGATATACTCTTTAGTGTCAGCATCCTTAGCAAGATTATTAAGCAAGGGAGTGATAGCTTTTAGTAGATTGTCTATCCTTTTCTGATGTTCTTCTAGTGTGTTGCTGAATACTTGTTCAGCTTCATCTATAGACTGCTGCTTAACCTGCAAGTCTTGTACGACAGGAGCAACGATTTGATCAGATGTTGTTGCTGTAAAACCAAAATCAAAATCATCTACCTCCACTACTACTTTATTCATGAGAAGAATCCTTCTAATGTTGCGCGTTTCTCTGGTGACCAACCGATAACATCTAAGATAATGCTGAGAGGATCAAGGAATGACTTATCAAACTGTAAATCATAATCAATATAACTGTCAAGATTAAACTCTTTAGGAAGTATGCCTGGAACAGATATAATGTTTTCTCTTAAAGAATTAGGTGTCTTCAGATAACAGAACTTAACCTTCTCACCTTCTTGAATTAGCGGATACTTATTAGTTAGATCATAGCTACTTAGTAGATGGTTGTATAGTAAAGCTCCGCGAACATGTATAGGAGTGCCAGCTTTATAGATAGTGTTCTTATCACCATAACCTTCTTTACCATAACCGAGACCACGGCATCCTCTTGGGAATGCTATGTCTTGGAATGGTAGCTCTCTAAACTTGATACGCAGATTAGCAATATACTTTTGTACTGTTTGTTCATCTGTTTTCATAATAAGCTTTAGAGCATCAGTGATATACTCACGACAAGCAGCAGGTGTTGAAGACTTAACAGCTTCAATACCCATCATCTTAAGATGTGGCTCACTGTAACGCACACCTTCATTATCATAAACATTTAGGATGTAACGCTTCTTAGCAGTCCAGATACCTTTGTTAGCAATAGACTCACGCTTCATCTTCATAAAGTTAGTGTAAGCATTAGTGTGGTTGGCTAACTCTTGAAAGCACTCATCAATATAAGGTTCAAGTTTCTTCTCGCAAATCTTATCAACAAAGTCAACAGTTTCTTCTATGCTCTTTTCAGGAGCAACCTTCTTAACCAGAGGACCAAGATTAACATAGTTAGAATCCGTATCTACAGCAATAATATAATCCTTATTGCCCGTCTTTAGTACACCATTGAGATATTCATTAAGGTTGCCTTCAATCCAACGAATAACAAACTGGCCAGTCAATGTAATAGCTTCAGCAAAATCAATAGAGAAGTATCTGAAGTATTTATTACCTAAAGCACCATAGAGAGAGTTTAGTAGGATCTTACGAGCCAGCTGCATATTATTACAACGAGCAATCTCATTGTATAACTTCTGGGTAGGTTCTTTCTCATATGCCTTCTTGGCGGCAATCATCTTCTTCTTATACAGCTTACGTTCTTCAATCATCTTCTCAACAAGAGCAGGGAATGCACCCTTTATACTTCTATCCCACAAACAAGAGTTGGCAGTGATAGCGTAGTTACCATCCTTCATCTTCTTCTGAATAGTATCATCGGTAAGAACACCAGCAAGTAGTTCATCAACGCTGAACTTATTATCAATACTACCAGCGAAAGTTTCAGGTGAGATATTGTATTGAACAATCAGTGACGGATACAGTGAGTTAATATCAAACGATACCACCCAGTCATGAATACCAACTTTAGGATCTTTAACATACGCGCCAGCAAACTGATCAGCCTTGGCACTAGTCTTACGTGGAGGAATAACAACCTTGTTAGCAAGCAGGTAGTTGTGAATGATAACATCCCATGTCTTAACAGGACTGAATACATCATAAAAGGTAATCTTAGCATCATAAGCAATAGTCAATACTTGATCAATAAAGTTCAACTTCTTATCTAGCTTATCAACCAGCTGAACGTCACGAATGTTATACTCAATAAACTTCTGAAAGTTCTTCTTGTATAAATCAAACAGGCTATCATACTCTGAGTAATCAGTCTTACCTTCACCAATCTCAACAGAGCAGATGTGATCAAGACGATAGGACTCTCGATTAGTATAGGTGTACTTCTTATACAGTTCAAGATAGTCGAGCACGCAGATGCCACGAAGATTGTAAACAGTGCGTGTCTTATTCATAACAGTCACTTGGTTGTCATGAACAATATTCCAAGGTGATAGGCGCTTGACATAATCACTACCAAGAATCTTAGTGATACGGTTTACGAGATATGGAATATCAAAGAACTCGATGCTCCAACCAGTAACAACATCAAGATCATACTGCTGCCAAAGGTCAACGAACTTAGCAAGTAACTGGAACTCATCCTTACACTTAATATAAGCAACGTTAGGATCAGTGTTAACAAAATCACCGCAACCCAGTACGCAAACTCTATCCTTGACCTTCAACGAAATAGCAGTTACAACCTTGTCAGCCTTATCAGGATCAGGGAACCCTGTATCAGACTCAACTTCAATATCTAGTGTGCCAATGTTCAGCTGTTCTTTATCATAACGAATTTCGTTGGGATACTCTTCATTCAAATAACAATAAAGGAAGTTGTCAAGACCACAGATGTTCATATTAGACACACCGTCGTAGGTCTCAACGAATTCCTTTGCTTCTTTGATAGAGCCGAAATGAATCTTGTCAACAGGTAATCCTGTCAAGGTTTTGTATTCAGCATCTTCTTTTTTAGAGGAAACAAATAAGAAGGGAGAGTACTCAACCTTCTGCTTAAAACGACGACCACCGTCTATACCACGAACAAATATATGGTTACCCATCTGGAATGCGTTAGTGTAAAAATTCATCTATCCCCACTGGCTCATGACAACAAACAGTATACTATAAAAGCTCAAATTAGTAAAGACTTAATTGTGTGTCCATAGTCTTTTGTAGGTAATCATTTAGCTTTTGAAAGTATCCACGATTACGCAAATCTTTAAAGATAAGATTCTCATTGCTGTACTCACCTGACTGATGAATACCCGCTGAACGCATCTCTCTAAACTTTTCTTTTAATTTTTTAATTTCAACAACATGATCACCTGGTTCTGAGAGAACAGTATCAAGCATTTTAATGTATTCTTCAATCTTAGCCTTAAGAGCGATATCGTTTTCGAAGTCAGGATGATTTTCTACATTAGGTTTATAAAGCCACTTCTTCTTAAGGAGAGAATAAACACCCTGATGAGAAGCAACAGGCTCTCTATAATTCTGAGCATATAGTTCTACAGGATAACCCATGACAGTTAGTGATGGATGCTTAAATGCCCAAAGCATCTTCTTATCAAGAAGATAGTCAGCTAGGAACTCTTTATCATGAGGAAGCTTAGACATATCCATAAGAACATGCACGTCGAGATCAGAATATGGGGTGTAGTTGTAATTGGCGTTACCGCCAGTTAGACATATATCTCTGATAGCATCTTCTGGGATGTGAGAGAACTCAGCCCACATATTACCAATCTGAAGGAGTCTATCCTGAATCTTAGGTATCATCTTCTCGCCATCCCAGATAAGCTGGTTGAGAGTATCGTGATACTGTAGGGTTAATGCTAATTCTTCCCGGACGAAGCTTCTAAACTTGTTCATGGTAAATCCTGATTGGTTCACCTATATTTATAAAGACTCAAGTTGATCTTTTAAGATATTTCTCTGGGATAGTCCCATCATATTTGAAAACACTATCATTTTGTGCTTTATCAACAAGAGCATATCCTAGCTCTGCTAATAGTGCATTAATTGTGTTGTTTGTAGTTTCTGTGTATTCACATATAATAACAGGTTTGAATGTTTCAATTGTTTTTATTGCGCCCAATATAGCAAAAAGTTCATATTTTTCTATATCAAGCATTATTAGCCCACATGACGCCACATTCAGATTATCTATAGTGATCATTTCTACTTCAGAAACTTGACCAGAGTACCTTAATCTATCTCTAGTAGATATTAGATTTTGACCAGGATTTTCTGGAAAGGGGTGATATAACTCAACAGTTTTCTTATATGCACCCAATGCCAAATTATGTGATGTTATGTTATTTCTGTCTGCACTATTAGCTATTAAACAATTATAGTTTGAACTATCAGGTTCTAAGGTTACAACTTCTTCAAACATGAAAGATAACAATTTTGAATACATTCCCATGCATCCTCCTGCTTGGATACATAATGACCAATCTGTAACATTTTTCAAAAGTGTGGGTTTAAGGTAATTTTCCCAATCTTCTTTTATTGCAGGAAACGTAACAGTATCAGCCTTTAACCATACCCATGGGGAAACATTGTCGACCATCTCATCTCTAATATGCATAGTTTCATTCAAAATGATCGTCATGATAAACTCCTGTTAATATTTTATTTATAGCTCATTATGTTTATAAATATTAGAGTTAATACTAAAGCGGAGAATGATATGTCATTAGTTGATCTACAAAAGAAGATTGGAGTAACTGCAGACGGTGCTTGGGGTCCAGGTACATTCAAGGCTGCTGTTGCTTTCTATAAGCTACCAAAGAATCGTGCTGCTCATTTCTTCGCCCAGACTGCTCACGAATCCGGTAACTTTAAGGCATTTTCTGAGAACCTCAACTATTCTGCTGATGGTCTAACAAAGATTTTCAAGAAGTATTTCCCTGATCTCAAAGCTGCCGAAGCATATGCCCGTAAACCTGAGAAGATTGCTAACAAGGTATATGGTGGTCGTATGGGTAATGGACCGGAAGCTTCTGGCGATGGCTACAAGTATCGTGGTCGTGGCGCACTACAGCTAACTGGCAAAGATAACTATAAGACATTCTCTGACTACTGTAAGCGTCCAGACATTATGACTAACCCTGATCTAATCTCAGGCGAACTTGCTTTTGAGTCAGCCATGTGGTTCTTCGAAAAGAATAAAATCTGGGACCTCTGCGACAAGGGTACAGACGATGCTACAATTACTGCTGTTACAAAGAAGGTAAACGGCGGTACAATTGGTCTAGAAGACCGCATCAAGCATACACATCAGTATGCTGGTTGGTTGTAAAAATATTCCCGCTCGGTAACTTTCTTTCAAAAAACATAATAAATCGATGAAATATTACCGAGCGGGAACTTATTAAGAAGCTCTCTTACCGAAAACCTTTTCAGTCAACAGTTCCTTTTTTGAAGGAGCATCATTATCAATTTTGATTTTCTTGGGCTTCAACTCATCAGGTACGATATGCTCTAGATAAATGTTAAGCATACCATTAACCAATTTAACTTTACCAACATGAACATTCTCAGCTAGAGTAAACTGACGCCTAAATGCTCTGTCTGAAATACCCTTATGGATATAGTTCTTATTCACACCATCCTTAACAAGATCATCAACAGTTTCTTGTTTACCATCTATAGTAAGAATAGCATTTTGCAGTTCAATATCAATATCATCGACATTGAAACCAGCAACAGCCATTTCAATTAGATAAGTTTGCTCATCTAACTTACTGATGTTATAAGGTGGATAATTGGAATGATTTTTATTTAGATTATTAATCTTATCAATTCTATCGAAGAGATTTTCGAAGCCGATAAGGTGCGGGAAAGTGTTCGCATTAAGCGAGAACGAAGTATACATATTGCCTCCTAAAATAGCAAGGTTGTCTTATGTGCCCCACAATGGCAGCACAGTACTAATATAAGCTATCACTGTTATAAAGTCAATAGCTTGCAGTTATTTATTTTTTACTCTCTTCCACTTACTTCCCATTATCATTTTAGTTTTAAAACGTCTAAACCAAGATACTTCTCTAGGGATTTTGACAACTAACAAGTTATCTCCGACTA
>Ga0181357_1000212_pt1 | contig 20547 bp, 36 predicted proteins | sample Fa13VDMM110DN_FD_130094 | JGI IMG/M metagenome (GOLD analysis project Ga0181357, IMG submission 130094) | Freshwater viral communities from Lake Michigan, USA - Fa13.VD.MM110.D.N | ecosystem: Environmental > Aquatic > Freshwater > Lake | place: USA: Michigan | collected 2013-09-24 | reverse complement strand
TTGGTGTTGTGTCATTGCATGTACTTCATCAGTATCCGCATCCCAACTTTGTGCGTAACTGTCATCGTCATCTTCTTCATGATATCCATCAACAGCCAACTCACCAATTTCACCATCAACATCATGACCAGATGCAATCAAAAAGTTTTTGAACTCATTGAACACAGTAATCAAATCATAATCGGGTTCAGCACGAAATGATACTTGAACAGTTTTACCATCATTATCACTAAAACTAAAATTATAGTGACCACGTTCATCATCATTATATTGACCAAGTTTATTCATAATATATTCTCCTGTAAGTTATTTTTTAGAACTAGTTGCTGCATATGCTACACAAATGACATCGTAATCACGTGCATACGAACATCGCACAGATAGTGGGTCAATACCTTTTGTAATAGCATTCTCAATGTTTGCTGCCATCAATTTCCGATCATTCAAATAATACATGCATGTCGAAATTATGGCAGCCAATAGAACCACAGTAATTGAAAAGTTAGTCGCATAATGATACTGCGATTTAGAATTCTCTACTGGTGGTTTATTATCTGTCTTTGCGGTAACCAAAATCAAATCTCCTTATGTTTTACTCGATTATAAAAAATGTGTCTTCCTACAACTGCCGTTGTCCTCATGTTACTCCATCCAGGATTTACGTAATCCGCATGATAAAATAAAGCACCTTTGGATGGGTCTTTCATTGTGTCATGATGAACATAGAAATACACTGCTCTATTCAATACATCATTATACAACGAATTCGACTCAGTTGTCAAGAGTTTTCTGGTTGATTTGTAATTTGCTTTCGCATCACACCACCAGGAAAATTGGCATACTTCGCCAAGTCTTTGTTTGACAACACCACAATAGGTGTCAGGATACTTACCACTCTTCATGCGATGGTAGGTAACGAATGCGACAGCAATCTGCCCCTCAGCGGGTTCCATTGCTGCCTCAAAGTAAATGTTATGTGCTAGACAATCTACTTGCTCCTTTGCTTGTGGACTCAATTGATGATAAGTCACTTTGAGTTTTGTAGGGATTTTAGCTTCTGCCATCCCTTGTGTAAAAAATAAAATAAATGCAGTGAAAAATACACTGAGTAGTATTGTTAAAATACGCATTATTTCTCCTTGTTAGTTAGAGAGGTGCCGAAGCACCTCTTGCCCCACATCAGGTAGATGGTTTTGCTTTAGGTTTATCTACGGATTGAATATTCGAAACAAAACCATTTAAGGCTTGTGCCTTTGCGATGATTTCTGCTTCTAAGGGATAGGGGGGGAACGATGGATGGTCTGGAATCTGGCCGCCGTTTAGTTTAGCGGTTTCGACTTTAACAGTCCAATCTGTGCTTACTTGTTGACACTTTCCATGATAATCTTCGGAAAGCATTTCTCTTGCCATTTTTAGTAGTTCAAGACGAATCTCGAACGGCGTCAAGTTACTCATAATTTCTCCTGTGTGTGTTATACTGGCGGTTGTGTGTGTGATGCCAGTATTCTTATTTAGTCACTTCTAATGCTTAGTCCAAATATAAATTTTATCTTGCTTCTTTTTACCTGTTTGTTGCCCTAGTTGCTGCTTTAAATTTTCTTCACTTTGGCAAGGTTTCAACCCATACTTCAAAGCATCATCATACATCTTTGGGGATATGTTAAAACAAATTGTGCCATTCACCTTAATAGAATCCATACACTTATGCCACAAAGGTAAAAAGAAATTTTCATAGAAAGCACGATCCGAATCCCAAACACTCATGTGTTCATATATTTCTAAATTGATGTATGGAGGACTTGTCAAAACAAAATCATACTCTATGTCATCAAAATTCACATCCAAACATGATTGCCACTCCATTGTAAGATTGGAATCAGTATGAAACGAACGATTATTATATTGTTTCAAATAATTCATCATGCCATCATACGCAGGAATCATTTCAACATTAGTATCAATACCAGTGTAGTCAATACCTAATGCCCATGCTCCTAACATACGTCCTCCCCATCCAGCAGTTGGATCGAGCACCGACTTAGCATTGTATTTTCTGTATAGGTATTTGGCGGTAGTTGCTTTGAACATTACTACAGAACCCAAGTTTATTCGGAAACATTCATACACATTACCAGCAACAGTTCGTCCACCACGATTACGTTTTCGTGTGGAATCAATTAAATTTGACCATTTTTCAGGATCGTTGTATATGTCATAAATTGTTTTACCGTCATTTCGAGTGCACTTCAATAGATTTTTAAATTGGTAGTGATATAAAAACGGATTGCCAGCAAAACTATTTTCATTAGTTATCGATGGAAATTTTAGAATATTGATTATATCACGATCTAGTTCTTGATCTGATATTAATTTATGGTTCTCAATATCGGTCATCGTGACAGAGTTTAAATGTAGATTAATGGGCTTTATTTTATTTACGTTCACCATCGCCCTCAACGCAATATCCGCCTCTGAATTCATATACATTTGAATCTACCCTCACTTGTTCATAAATTTGATTGTCAACACATTTAAAGGGGTCACGATAATTCTGCGACCAATACATTACACCGTAACCGATACCACCCAAAATCATTAGAATAGGAATATACTTCAGGAACTTTACAATTCCTGGCATCAGTTCTAATAGCTTCGGCAGGATGTTTAGCAGTTCTTTCAATCCCACAGTCCTCTGTAATACTTACCAAACAAACAGAATCCATTCTCCATTCGTTTGTAGACTTTATTCATACCTTCATAATCACATACGTAGGTATCGTTTGGTCCTTTTTCAATTGAGTAAAGTTTAGGTCTGCCATCTTCATACCATTCGCATGGCACATGTATCATATCGTGTTCACCTGAACGGAATGCTTCTTCCCATGTATCATCAACATAGTGTTCAAAGGCAAAAATCATCTCATCGAGAACCCATTCCCAACGACGATGTTGCAAGTCCCACGAATCCTTTTCGTATTGTTCATGGTCATCAAATTCAAATGCGAGTTGTTGCGACCAATCTTTGTGTGCAACAACACGAAGTTCTTCTGGCATATCATCATCATCAACCGTTGGTGAACCATGCTTTGTTGCTTTCATCTGCTTCAGCATAGGTAGAATGATGTCTGCCAATGTAGAATCCATCGACCATGTATCATAATGGTCAATCTTCACATAGTTGATACGTGGATGCACAAAGTCAAGAAACTTTAGCCATGCTACGGAAAACGGATTGAGTATATCGTGAAGTTTTTTGATAAGTGGTTCATCGTAATCAATCTCACGCCAAAAGAAAACCTTCTCCAGTATAACATATGGAGAAACCCAATGACTACGATAGTTCGATTTATAGATTTTCATAATGTATAGAATTAGGTGGGAGTGATTGGTTAATAAGGACACTCCCGAAACCCCAAGTGAGTTACGCCGCTAAGCGATCTTCACCGTAGAATGCATCGTTTGCATTTATAGATTTGCTTGATTAACGGTCATCGCCTACCGTGTTGCCTTCTCTACTATCTCATCCTGTCGAAACCAAGTACATCCCCATCAGAAACACACTACACAATATGCTTCTGGTGGAGATGGGCGGAATCGAACCGCCGTCCAGAATGCCTTCACTTTGAAGGGATTACAACAATTCTATCTTATGTAATTGCCAGTGACAACCACATAAATGAACAGACACCAACCAAATCGTAATACTATATCAAACCATCTTTCAAAGTAGTCGAGTTTAGTTTTATTTTCTTTTTTTGATTCCATCATCATTTTAATTTTCTTTCCAACTCACTTAATCGATTCATACCAGTTGATTTCAGTTGATGCTCATAATCATGTAATGGAGCAACTGGATTATCCTTTACATTGATCCCTAATGTTTTAAACTCTTCATAAAATTCTTTTCGCCTTTGGTGATACCATCCAACAACTGCGGTAAATCCTCTTGTGGGATTCGCAGATACATTCTCACGATAATAATTTTGATAACGACTCACATACCTATCGAATTCTGATTCGAAGATAGATGATATATTCTTTTCTTTTATTTCGGAAATTAGATTTTCAATGGTGTCCATAATATACTCTCTCTCTAGTCGTGGGAAGTAAAGGAATGTTCTGAATTCTTCATTCCAGTTCTGCCTCTTCCCTTATCTCTCTCTGCTTCTGTTTCCGCATTCGGATTCACTTTGACATTGTAACGAAGTTTACCTTTATGCTCAATTTCACCCTTCTTTGGTGAGTTATCAAGATGATGCCATTTAGATTCTTGAGTTTCGTGATGAACAGACAAAATGGATTCTTGTTTATTTTTGTTTCCAATCTTACTTAACGAATGAACCATTTTTTTATGTCCATCTTCACCTTTGTCTTTAGCATGAACCAAATACGAACCCTCTCGACTTACTTTTTCATCTCCCTCGTCACTCTTATACTGATACTCACCTCTGTGTGGTCCAGACCAACCACCAATATGTCCTGATTTGCGAGCATGTTCTAAATCCTTCTTCATCTCAGAATGAGCACGTTCCAGTTTTTCTGGTGTGTCTGTGTGAGCACCCTCTGGTGAAACTGCGCCAATACTGCGACCATTAGATATATGTTTGTTTACCTTCTGTTGAAGTGGATTACCTTCATTCAGTTGAACATGTTGTTTCAATGATAGCATACGAATTACTCCTGTTGTGATTCAATCTCGTATTTATGAATATATCGCATCAGGGGTAGTATGTATTGTTCTTTCTCTTTCTCGAATATCTGAATAGTTCCATCACCAACGGCAATCGCAACCACGATATTATTGATAGGAATTCCTGCCAATTCTTCAAACATCATTGCGTAGGCAGTGCATTGCATGAAGTAGTTCTCAATCCAATCCTCTTCCTTTGCTTTGTTTGCTGTCTTGAAGTCAATAATGGCAGGTTGTCCCTTCCACTTGGCAATACAGTCAACTCGTCCCGCAATCTTTAGATTATGAGAATATAATGCCTGTTCAAGAGCATATACATCAGAGATATTATAATCCAAATGCTCACGCATAGCAACAAACATCTCTTTGACATCTGGCATTATTGCCGATAACTTCATCGGTGTCATTTCATTCAGCAAATAGGATTCACAGATACTATGAAACCTAGTGCCACGATTTGCTGCTTTGGTTGAGATTTTGGTTGCTTCTTCTGCACCCACTCGTTCACGCCATTCCATAATGGCTTTCTTGTTATAGTTGGCGAGAACTGTTGTAATAGAAGGGTAGGCATTACCATCTGGTGTGGTGTATCTCCTACCCTTCTCGGTTGTTACTGCTTGTAGATCAAAATCAAGTTGTGGTAACTTTACATGATTAAATGGCATGGGTTATGTTAAGTAAAGATTCCTATTTAAGCGTGAATGGTGTCGAACATACTTCTCTTTATTTCTTGCTCTACCTTCCCTAAAAATATCGTCTAATTCAACTTGAATTATTTGCTTATGTTCTTTCTCTTGATGTTCGCTGAGAATTGCCGACTTCTTACGCATAGAACGATTTGCCATAGATACTCCTTGCTAAAGTTAGCATAACAAATATTTCACCCTATATGTTTCTTTACTAGCTCCTTAGTTTTAATTGCGTTGATGGATTGACGGCCGTATTGTTGCCCTACGGCACTTGCTGAATGATTCTCTGCAACTTTGGATAGAACGTCTTTGAAACCGTCTGGTATTTTACCAGTGATTGATACACCCGAAACAGTGGCAGTTGCGCCCACTATTTGTTGGATGTGTGGATTGTCTTTGAGATATTGTTCACGTGCTGACATGCTCATGAACTCCTCAAATTCTTCACCTGTTTCATTATTTACGAAATCATATGTCGGCATAATTTTATTTAGTTATGAACCATTCTGGAACTTCACGATTCTTCCAGTTGGCTAAGTGTGTCTTATTCTGTATATAGTAGTTGCGATACGATGCGAGTGAATCCAACTCATACCGATCTGTACATACTTCTTTCAACACCTTAACATCGTCTGGCATCGCAGGTGTCGGTTCGGTAAATGGCGCCCACGGCATATTATCAGGTATTCGTGCAAGATACATTTCCAACTTTGAAGTTGCATGAACTCTACCATACCGATAAGTATATTCGTCCATCAATGCCTGAAACAACGCAAACAACCAATCATAGTTCTTGTCTGATTGCCTCACCCATACCGCAGATGGATGATTAGCATGAGTAGCACCGTAGAGAACGGTATCACGGTTGTCGGCAAGAGTATATACAAACCTCTTCCGACCAGTTGGACCGACGCCAGTAGAAAGAACACCGTCAAGAATACGATGTGCAGTAGAAAGTAGTTGAGCATATTCAAGTATCATTTTCACACAATGTTTATCGTTATGCATCTCTGCACATTTTTTCACATCAGGGTCAAGATAGAATATGTTCATGTTGTTCTATCGGTGTCGCATTCAAATCTTCAAGAGTTTCAATTTGAGATATAAATTTGCGTTTAGTCAAGTGAGCTTTGATAGTATCAGGATTAGCAAGTTGGTATCCAACTACATCTCGTCCAATTTTCAATGAACGAACATAACCACCGTTTTTTTTGATATTCCAAATGTAGTTAGAAAGACGATACATGTGAATATCTAATTTATCGTGAATTTCTTTCACCATAACTTTTGCTTGAGAGTTTTCAAGCATGAGAAGGGCAATTCTTTCCCATACTTGTGGTAGTTCTTTTCTTATACGTGCCATAATATATCCTAAATTATTTAACGATTGGAGTTATTACTGTTTTCATATAAATGATACCCGCTGGAGGAATAGAATCTAAAAACACTGTTCCTACAAAATCCTTATATTTGTAAGTTACATCATATCCAATATGGTCTTTAGATATAACTCGACCTGGTTCACATACTTGTCTACCAGTGTCATCAAGTTGGCGACAAACACCACGTGTTGCAACAGTTTTAAATCTTTGTTGAACATCAATCACTATAGCATATTCAAGTGGAGCTGCTTCTGCTCCTGAATTATCTTCAGTGACAATATAATTACTATTTTCTCCAACAAGAGCAACTCTCGCAGAAGCATCTAAACAAAAAACCATACCTAGTAAAAAGAGAATTTTATTCATTTGGTGTCACCTTATTCATAATATAAAAAAGCGCAATCATGTCTGCTAGACCTTTTGCACCTGCTCCCATCAAAATCACCACAAAAAAGATTGTGATGTACATGGTCTGTCGTGGAGTTATACTGTCGTAATAATACTTCAGCAATTTCCAATACTCCGATAAGTAATAAACAATATTTTCTTTCATAATACCTTCCATTATAACACATGATACTTCGGTTGTCAAGTTTTACAGCACTTCATTTTTACGACCCAAACTGGCGGGATTCATTCCTGGAGTTACGTAAATCAAATTACTTTTGTGAATCGGTGCGATACACTCACTCATCTCTTGTACGATAGCACGATCTTCAACGGATAGTTTATGTAGATTTCGCATCATACCTGTTGGTGGTAAAGCACCCAAGTGCGTATCAGGCAATGACGGATGCCGCACAACCTCTCGGCGAATAGGAGTTGGAGCAAGTGATTTCTTGATTGGTTTCTTCGGCAGATAAGTGCTACCCGATGGCAACTTGATTTTGTTGACCGAAATCATAAAATCTTCGTGTTGCTGAACTTGTGCTTTGGTAGGTTTTTTCTTCTTTGAACGATTGTGTGTGTATATAATCATGATAATGTTTTTGCCTCAGTTATGTGTTTGCATTTGCTGTAATACTTGAACCCGATGCATTGGCAGGAATAATGCTCACCCGATTTTGTTACGGTGTACTCATCATTTTTAGAACCTTTTATGGTGAACTTTTTGATAGATACTGTCGAACCTTTGAGAATTTTCATATCGACAATACTTGCTGTATTGATAACAGATACAGGAAACTCTTTGTTGTTAGTTTGTAAACAGAACTCGTTAGCAGATAACCAACGATGTGGCTTGATGACAATGCCAGAAAAACTGATTTTGCCAGTGTAGTATTGACAGTTTAAGGATACTGTCGAACCTATTTGGGGTATTTTTTCCATAATACAACCATTATACTATGGTTTACGGCAGATGTCAAGTGTTGTTTTTACGCAACACTTGACTTTTTGATAACTACGGTGTATAGTCGAATTTGATTGAACCCGAATCCACAAATTGATATACAAGAAATCCATTATCCGTAACAGTAGTGATTGGAGTTCCAGTAGTCGTTACATTACCAAAAACAATCGGATACTTAATAATTACAATTCCACTTCCACCACGACCACCATGTCTTGCTCCAGCACGACCAGGCCAATTTCGTGTGCCTTCGCTTGTCGGCCAAAGTGGGGCAAAAGCATTTGGGGGAGGGTTCGCATTCGGATCCCAAAGATTAGGTTTTGGATTTGCTAACGGACCCCAATCATTATAACTGTTACCATTCCACCCACCACCACCGCCACCACCACGATTGTTCAATGCATTCTTTGCAGGATTAGCTATACCAGAAGGTCCACCATATCCAGATTTATTTCCAAATGGGGGAAGGGGATCGCCCGTTTGACTAGGAACAGAAGGGTTACCATTACCATCAGTTGTAGATGAATTACCTGGACTTGTGCCACCAGAAAATAATTCATCACCACCTTGATTAACACTACCACGACCATTATTTTCCGCACCACCAAAACCACTTTCGGCCGTGCCTTCATTGGGAGCAAAATGAGAACCCCCTCCACCAGCAGCATATGACCGTGTAATACCTAAAATTGATGACTGTAAACCAGAACCACCTGCGCCACCCCTCTGTGGTCCTGATCCAGCACCTCCACCACCGCCACCACCAAGATTCAAAATAGCACCCGATCCCCTTATTCTTATTTGCCACTTTATAGATGGAGAACCTCTATTTACGTTATTGATTTCAGCAGTCTTATCCCAATAGGGAAAGGTTTGACCCACACCAGCACCGAGAGCAGTACCAGGTGAGCTTAAGGCAAGTGGACTTCGATTAATTCGATACTCACCAGATTTACCACCACCATTACGCACTTGGTCGGGAGGACTACCTTCACCATCTGCGACATTATATGTGCCATCTATTATAGTTCCAGGAGGAAATTGAGTAATTGGAACATCACCTGGTTTACCACCATTGTTTGGACTATCCACAAAGATATACATGCCTTCAGTAATTAATTCCTCACCACCAACTTGTGAACCACCAATAAACAATCGATCACCAACAGTATAACATTCTGACCAATAAAGTTCATCACTTTCCTCATTTCCACCTCTACCAGTTTTGGCACCATCATAACCTTGACCTGGACCTAATTTTCCACTAGGAGCAGCGACTCCACCACGACCACCCATATTTGACCGTGACCTTCCACTAGGAGAGCCACTTCCTTGCCCACCACCTCCAGCTATTTGATCTCTTGCTCCATTGGCTCCCTGTGGTGTCGATGGGTTTGCATATCCGCCAGCACCTCCACCATATGCTTGAAGTGAACCAAAAGTCGTTGGATTGCCATCATTCCCTCTGGAATCAGCAACTGTATCAGTGATTGCGCCAATTGTGATACTGAAAGTATCTCCACTTTGCCCTACGGATAAGTTTCCTGATGGAGCGGCATCAAGCACACCGATAATAACTCCACCACCACCACCACCGCCTCCTCCACCACCACCGCCCCCTCCACCACCCCCTACGATAAGATATTGGATGAAGAAACGACCTTTACTTTCACCTTGAGCAGCACCAAAAATTGATCTTCGTTTAGTTAGATACTTTCCTACTTTATCATACCCCAAATTTCTGCTCAGAGATACTGTATTTTTACTAAGTGTTCTGATTGACATAATGATTAGTAGATTTCAGTTCCAAATACTGAAACGGCAAGTGAAGTCGAATTGGCATATACTGATAATTGCGAACCCGCATTCATCGTGACACCCAATGTCAATGTGACAGAATCACATCCAGGAACATTCACATCGTATGCCAAATAATTTGCGGTTGCCACTACCACATCAGCAGCATTTGCTGCAAGTCGTACAGCAACACCACCTCCAGCACTTCCACTAGTGTTTGTTAGCACAATGGAAGAAACAACAGCAGAGTTTGCTGCTGGTACTGTATACACATTTGTTAAAACAGATGAACCTGGGTTTTTCTGACCAAGTATTCTATAGACTCTTGCCATTTTTTATTTTCCTTATTTTACATTCCGCCTAATAAAAACATGTCTTCAAAATTATCTGGATTGGCTAAACTATTTGCGCTAATAGCATTATTAGCAATCAGGTTACCAGTGATAGCACCAATGGCAATATTGTTGGAAGTGATGATTTGAGATGCCAGAAGATTGCCAGTGATAGTGCCAACTGCAATAGCATTTCCCGCAACAGAATTATCGGCAATTAGATTACCAGTAATTTGTCCTGTTCCGATTGTATTGCCCTGAATAGTATTACTCGCAATCTTCAGTCCAGTAACGGATGAATCTGCCAAGTCAACGGTGACGATTGCACCATTAGCGACGCCAAGTGAAGTGATAGCATTTGCTGCTACACTGTCTACAAAGATTTTAGATAATGCCATATTTTTCTCCTAATCTGTTATTTATACAAGTTAGAAGACTACATGATTGTTTCTTTTTCCTGTTTTAACAATCGGTATACGGTCTTGTCGTGATGTTTTTGTTTGAACTGTAAATTGCTGTAGTCATTGCTATCACGATTTTTACGGAACTTGGTCTTTTCCGTTCTTTGGAACTTTTTACCTCCAGACAACATCATCTCTCCTTAAAAGATTTTATCTACTACACCTAACTTCACCGCCTCTTGTGATGTGAACCACCTATCAGTCGGTTGAAGGAAGTTATCCTGAACACCTTGCTTATCCAGACCAGTGGAATCTTCAAGGATTTTAATCATTCGTTTATGATGATAGTCGATCTCACTGCCCAACGATTTCAGGTCAGCATAATTGCCACCCCAATCGTGGTTCAGTTGATGCATCATCACACTGGTATTTTTACCGAGTTTACGATGACCTTTAGCACCAGCAGCCAATACCATGAACGCTGCCGAGCAAATAACACCTAGACCAATCGTGGCAACTGGTTTTCGTGAAGACCGCATCACATCAATCAACGCATAAGCATCACAACATTGTCCACCTTCGGAGTTGATGTATAGGTTAATCGGTCCTTCAACCTTATCGTTTTCATTTGCTTCGTAAATCCATTTCACTACGCTCATTACAGTGCTATTTTCAATTTCACCAGTAAGAAAGTAATTAGTGTCATCGAATGATGCTTTTTCAGTTTCAGTTTTCTTTTCTTTTTTCATGATATATATTATGCCAATTATATGCGGTTGTAAGAATACTTGATAAATTATGTTTGGGTTTAAATTTTAGATGTCGTTTTGCCGAGTCAATATTGGCAACTAATCGTGGAGGATCACCTTCTCGTTTTTGACCGATTTTGGGAGAAAATGGAATTTTCAATTCTTCAGCAGCAGTATAAATTACTTCCAATACCGAATATCCTTTTCCAGTTCCTAAGTTGAATAGTGTGGGTTGATTAGCACCTCGTGTATCCATATATGATGCGGCAAGTATGTGAGCATCAGCAACATCGGATACATGCACATAGTCACGTATACAAGTTCCATCAGGTGTTCGATAATCATCTCCATTGATAATGATGTTATTTAGATTTTTAAACATTAGTGGAATCAAATGCGTTTCTGGTTCGTGACATTCTCCCATCTCACCATCAGGATCAGCACCTGCCAAATTAAAGAACCGAAAGATGATATGATTCAGTGTTGAATTCTGAATCGCACATTCCGCAGCATACTTACTGTTAGCATACGGATTGTTGTCATCTATTGGGTCTTTTTCGGAAAGATCAGTACCAGCAGACCGATATAGACCAGCAGTAGATGAATAAACAATATTCCGAACATTATGTTTCCTCATTACATGAAGTAGGTTGGTTGTGCCACCTACATTGACATCCCAAAACAATTCAGGATGTTTAATCGATTCACCCACTTCGATGCGGCCAGCTAAATGAAATACTATGTCAATATCAAAGTTAGCAAATACCTGATTTAACATTCCATAGTTACGAATATCACCGTAATGCTGCATATCAAAATATTCGTTTTTTGTTTCTACTTCATCAAAGCAGATTGTAATATAACCTGCCTTCTTTAGTGCTTTTGCTAGATGACTGCCAAGATAACCTGCACCACCTGTTACCAACGCTGTTTTCATGCATCTCTCTCCGAAAGAATAGGGTTCTTGATTGGCCAAAAGAAATTGTGCATCGGGTCATTCCATTTGATTGTAAATTGTGAAGCACGATCATAATATGCATTCAACTTGTAACTAAACACTGCTTCTTCTGACATTACCAAGTGACCATTGCCAAACTTCGGAGGAATAAGAACTTGATGTTTGTTGCGGTCTGATAATGTAATTCCGAACCAATGATTGTATTGTTTAGATTCGGGGTCACGATTGATGATGATGTAATAGATTGTTCCATACAAACATGATATCAATTTAGTTGTCCTGTCATCACCATGAATGCCACGCAGAGTATGTTTGCGTGATGTGGAAATACTATCCACCACAAACGGAGCGAATGGAATCTCATCACGATATTTTGCTTCATTATATGCTTCAAAGTTTGTGCCACGATAATCCTCATAGAAGTCAGGCATTATTAATTTCACGCCATCAAGCGGTGTATTTTCTACTTTCATATTATGCTCCCACGATTGTTATACCAGGTCCGATAATCTCTTCTCTCTTGCCTTGCATTGCTTTCCACGGATATCCGTTTGGATACTGCTTTGCATTCTCGGCATTACCGTTCTCAAAAAACTCTGCGGTAACTGATTTGGGGTTGCCATCTAAACGATAGTTCAACGAATGCTCATGTGTGCAACCGAAATTAGGAAAGTTTGATTTTAGTGCATTGAAGAACTGACGGTCTGCACCCCATTGACCATACCACGCATGACCAACACGCAGCGCAACGTCACGCCTTACGATGAATGAGGATGTGTCGATATGATACTGGTCTTTGTTGAAATAGACAGGCCATTTGCCCAATGATTCACAGTTATCTTCGCAGAGGAAGTCACCATCCTTATCAACAATCTTTCTTAACGAGTATGCCCACGGATTACCTTCTTGAAGTTTAGATACCAACTTCTCAACGTGATTAGGCTCAAACCAATTATCTTCATCAAGATAACATATAGCATCAGCATTAACCAAAAAAGAACATGCTGCGTATACACGATGACCATACCAACCTTGACCAACATTGTCTTCAAGAATTACCCTCGAAACTTTTGGTGCACCTTCAAGTGCCAGATTTGCAACGGTTTTGTATTGACTACCATCAATGAACACATAATGAATTATATCCGAGTACGTTTGATTTTTTACAGAATCAATACATGTCTGTAATGTCTTTGAAGCTATTGTAGGGGTTACTACTGCTACTTTCATTTTCCCAATCCTTTAATAATTTAGATGATGAATTTTTTTTATCACTACCACCAATACCATAAACAAATCTCCAACCTTCTACACCTAGTTCTGCATTGTTGGATTCTACTCTATCACCACCATTCGCAAATACAAAATCATCTGCTTTGGTGTAATAATATGTTTTCACTCTTTTAAGAAAATCACATGCTGAACCATCAGAATCATCAAAGTCCCATACAGAGTCAACCCATTTAATTGCCAATACGATTGCCTTGCGTTCTTCAATATTCATAAATGGTTTACCCTTCTTACGAGTCAACCACGCATCAGAATTGACACCAACAACTAGTCTATCACCTAATGCTGCTGCTTGACGGAGCATAGCAAGATGACCAGAATGAATTGGATCAAATCCTCCCGATACTGCAACTATTCTCATAGATTACTCCAGATTAATAGTAGGGAATGCTTCCTTCGCCAAGGCAGCAGTTAGATTCTTCACTTTGAATTTTTTCTGCAAAAGGTCACGGAAGATAGCAGCCTCATCGGCATGAAGGGCTTCCAGAATAACTTGAATTGCTCCTGTGGTTTTCTCAGCAGTATATTCTACTGGACGATTTGGATGATTTTTAATAAACCTATACATCTTGTTCATTTCGGTGTCAAGATATGCAAAGTTCAATCCAGCAGGTTCTACAGCAGGACGATATTTTTCAGGCATTACAATATCGTATTGCACACGTGGATCAAGCATCAACTCCAGAAAAAATATAAACCGTTTGTCAGAGTGTTTACGCAGAACATCTACTCTCTCTTGTTTATTTGTTGCTTTCCCAAACTCTTCCAGTATTTCAGAATATAATAATTCAGAACTCATTGTCATCCCCTATATGTAAAATTCATTGCAATACTAATCCTATCAGAATCTGATTTATTTTTTTCCACCATATGTAGCAAGTTTGATTTGAAGATTAAAAGCATGGATTCGTATGGTTTATAAAAACATGTTTTGTAGGAATTATTGTTATACTCTTCAATTGGTAATGAATACATGTCCGTAAAAGAATCACTTGGTCTAAGAACTATATTACCGCAGTTTGGAGGAGTCTGAACATAATATACTACACTAAAATGATTATTTGGATGATAATGATATTCCTGATAATTTTCGGGAGATGCTACATTAAACCAAAAGTTTTTACATTCTATATTTTCCGATTTAACTCCGAACTCTTTCGAAAAATGAATAACATGTTGTTTAACATAACCAATAAGTTTTTTTATTATAACATCGTTGTTATAATCATCATATTGCGACAATGTATTGAATGTATCACATTTCCACTCATTCAAAGTTTTTGAATTATATTCTTCCTTTAAAGAAAGAGCTTTTTCTTTTAGATAGTCATTATTTTTAAATACATCTAACTTATGTGAATAAATTAGTGTGGGAAACCAAGAGTCAATTTTTGACATAGTTAGAACTCATCAATCACTTCAATTAAATTTTTCAGTCGGTTGTTAATCATATATTGCATAAAAACTTGTCGTGTCTTTGGTTTCACACTCTCATACTTATCTAAGATTTTTTCCTGTAGATCAGTTGGTATCTTAGACAAATCAATTAGCATCTCATTGCGTTTATAATTACGCAGCATTTCACCAACACAAAAATCCTCGGCTTGTTGGTTCATCCATTGGATAATCTTCACTTCGGTAATTGGCTTCTGTCTGCCACCCTCAACGAACACTCCATCAGGAGATAGAATATTCGGAATACCATCACCTTTGTCACCACGAATAATCATCTGCTTCAATTGTGCGGCAGGTAGTTGCTCTTTGATGAACTTCTTTAGTATCGGTGAAAACTGTTCCACATTCGGAAACTTCTGAAGTTGGGCAAAGTCCTTATCGGAAGAGAGTATCATCACCTTACCATGTGCTGCATATTTTGTCGATAGAACTGCTATTATATCATCTGCTTCGCAGGTGTCAACATCTACAACCTTATAAGGAGAATTTTCTTTCAATTCTTCCTTAATTTTATGTAGACAATCAAAAATGGAAGCCCAATCATGACCAGACGCATCTCGATTCTTTTTGCGTGATGCCTTGTATTGTGGGAAGATGTCACGACGCCAGTAGTGTTTGTTATCACATGCGATAACCACTTCGGGTCCGTGTGTTGCCTTGAATTTTTTTACGTAGGTTCGTATGACATTTAGTATCATATGACGGACTAGGGATTCCTCCACTGGTTTCTTGGAAGAACCAATCTGTTCCATCAGTGACGATATTGCCACCTGATTAAAGTCAAAGATAATCATTGTAATCTCATATAGTTTGGTTTATACCTGTATTTATGTCACTATAAACATTATAGCATAAATAAGAGTAGGTGTCAATATGTTTGTCAGTCTGTGGTTTTATTATGTTGTTAATTTACAACAAATGGAAAAATGGATCCGATAACCCTATTTGCACTGGCAAATGGTGCAGTTGCTGCCGTAAAGCAAGGATGCAAACTCTACAAAGAGATAGCAGCAGCCGCAGGTGATGTCAAAGGTATTCTCGGTGACCTTGAGTCACAATTCCATTCCGCCCATAAAGACCGCCCCCCTACCGTCGCTGAACATAATCAGTACGTCCAAGAAAAAAATCGTGTAATAGAACTAAGCAAAAAACAACCTGATGACCTCTATACGGTCATCGGTGAAAACTTAGGTGCATACTTTGAAAACATGGCGACGTGCATGGCCATATTCGAAGAAGAAGAACGACATGCCTATGAAGTTTATGAAGGTCCGCATAGTGTAGGTAAACGTGCATTGTCAAGAGTTTTGATGCAAACCAAACTCCAAGCAATGCAAGCGGAACTCCGTGAAATCATGGTATATCAAAGTCCTCCAGAATTAGGTGATTTATATACCAAAGTTGAAAAAATGATGGTTAAGATTCAAGAAGAACAAAGTATTGCTATTCGTATCAGAATGCAAAATGAAAGAGAAGCAGCAGCAAGAAAAATAAGACGAATCAATAAAATTAAATGTGAAGCATGGAAATATGGATTAGTCGCAGTTTTTACAATATACTTTGTTTGGTTAGTTTGGGCAGTTGTTCAAATAAGGATAGATCATTCACCAGAATTGGGTAGATGCTTACTCCCTAAAGGCACTTGGCCATACGAACATTATAATAATCTAAAATGGATTGATTGTGAGATAAAAGGGGAACCGAAGTCCCCCTCTTAGTATTAACGATTTGCGATATACATTGTGATTTCAAAACCAAAACGTAAATCAGTTGCTGTTGGTGTAGTCCACTTCATAGTTTTCTCCTTAGTTGGTACTGCTGTATTATTTAATCATTTACGACTGTTAAAACTCTACGTATTTTCATTAATCTTAGATAGTGACCACGAACCATCACCTCTGTCAGTCCACTTGAGAGTATCACCCTCTTTCCATCCTGCATCTTTCAATACATCTTCTGGAAACTCAATGAACTGACTTCCGTCTTCGTGTTCCTGCACTGTTAGAGTCCATCTCTTACTTGTATCAGAACCATGAACCATTTTTTTGTGTCCAATCAGTTGGCATTGCGTTTTGTCCAATATTACTTATTGATTTATCGAAATTCAAATCAGCACCGTAATACCATTCACGTGCTAACACGTTTGATGCACTTACAGATTTAGCACCACCTTCAATCAAACCAGTATCGGTATTGAATGCTTGAACACTGTATTTGTTTTTATTCTTCATCACAATTTCTCCCATACCATCATGCTCAACAAATGCAACAATCTGATTTTTTGTAGTCCAGTTCTTACCATCACTAATTTGGATATCGTGTTCTCCACTTATAACATCACCAACATTCAACCCAATGTTTGAATAGGAAATTGCACCCGATGCTGTTTTGTATAATCCATCAGAATCAAACACACCTGTAACATAATCACCAATGCGACCATCTTTATTGATATCTTTACCTGCCGAAGATTCTCTGGATAGCATTTGTGCGGCATTCATATTCACCAGTGCTCTTTCAGCAACACCATCACTTCCAAAGAACTGTTCTTGCCATCCAGTTCTGGTTTTAGTCACAATTCCTGTTCTGTCACCTTCATCAATAACTGCTAAAACATTTTTTGGAGTAAATGCTTTACCATCGGCAGTTTTCAGAGATATCTCTGAGATATCAAGTGGAGCAACAGCAGAAACCGATGCGGGTGAAATCGCAGAAATAGGAGCAGCACTTATTACACTAATTTGAGTTGTTTGTAATTTAGTAAAATCAACTGGAGGAGGTGACGGAATCGGCGTATCGGATTTGAATGCAACTTCCAACGCAACAAATTGTCCCTCACTATCATTACGATAATAAGTATTCGTGCTTCTTAAACCATACAAAGCATGTTGGTCTGGAGAGTCAGAACGGTCTGCTGCCCAATAGGTAAACTCACCATTGCCACCCCAATGACCACCAAAAAGATTTTGTGAAGTGCTCAATGGTTTTAGTTCAGTAACGGTAGGGAGTTTAACAGTATACTTGCCACCATCAGCATCAATGGTCAATGTTCTGTTGCCAGACATAGTAGTGTCTGCACCACCGTTGAAAAGGTCATCTAATGCTTGGTGAGACACTTCATCACCATTTGTATTGCCATTACCATTTTGATCTAAAAAGTAATAGGTTCTGTCTGTGTTAGGTGCCTGATATGGATTAATCAGATTTAAGTTGACACCGTTACGATTTCCGAGATTGATACTCATATTAGTTTGCTTTCTTTATTTCTTTATCTAAGTCATTAAAACGGTCTTCACGTGAGTTACGAACCGCACCTGTTACAATCTTACGTGCTTCATCCACTGACATTTTCAACAGAACGAATGCACGATAACCTTCACCTTCTTTGGCAAGATATAGCTTGTCACGATTATACATTGACAGAACTTGATTAGTTACCATTTTTGTTGCTCGGTCATAACTGGTTTCTGAGTTCTTCTTTTTACCAGTATCTTCAATTGTGCTTTCACGCACCAGAGAATCGACTTTTACACTCAAACGATTTGCCAACTCGATACGAGCATTCATTGTCGCCTTATCTACAGCAACATTCATATCCTTCGAATACGCAGTAGCAGCAACAGTCAAGTCATCGTCACTTTTGACATTTTCAGTTTTATACCATTCAGGGATATTATTCTTGAATTCAGGAATTTTCTGCATTTGCGTTTTGTCCTCCACTATGGATGGAACACTCGAACATGCTGACAAACTCAAAACGATTAACGAACATAATATAGTCTTATTCACAATCTAACCTCATTTAGTTATAACAATATTGCGTTTAAATACACGCTTAGATTCAATCGGTATTGTATCCAAAAAAGACACAAACTGATTAAGTTGCAAATCATCGGCAGTTACTTGAATGGTATGTTGAGTAAATACAAAAACCATCTGTTCTCGTGCGATCTCAATATCACCATTTAATAGTGCTAACAATGAATACTGTCCAGAATACGAAGACGGCCAGACACCCGATTTATTCACTTTGAAATGTTCTCCACGTTTAAATGGGAAAACCATTTGCACTGAATTCTTCTCATCAACATTAAAGACATATAGATAAGTTGGTTGTGCTACTTGTATATTAAATGTAATATTATCAAATTTTCGAAAAACATTATTTCCTGATACATTGACATTTAAAAACTTGGATTCTTTAAAGGTCACATCAACCTCTACCCTACATATTCCATTTTCTACTTTGGTCTTGCGAACAAGAATTTCATCAATTGTTCCACCGACTACAGCATCCGATACACGATTGAATTCACACTTCTCTTTATCTTTACGTAAAGAACATATTTGTGTTTCGGATGATTCGATTGTTTCTCCATTACGAATACGCAAAGCATTTCGCACTGCCAGATTTTCGGCAATATTACATGCGACTTCTTTGGGATTTTTTGCATCGATAAAAAATTCACCCACGCCAACTTCGGCGTGAGCGAACAAAGGGAGAAGCAACAACGGAATAATTTTTTTCATAATATATGGAGCGGGATGTCAGAATCGAACTGACAACAAAAGATTGGAAATCTCACGTTTTACCATTAAACTAATCCCGCATTGTTTATTTAACTAATATTTCTTTGGGTTCGTTCGTATCACCGTTTGGATAACGATACGCAATAAACCCATCGGCATCGACATACGAACATCCATCCCAAAAATACTCTTTTTCTTTGAAATAGGCAATTCGTGTATCAGTGTATTCATTGATATCGATAGTAGTCGTGCCAAGAAACTTTTGCCAGTTATCATCGGCATGTTCTGCGACTTTGATTGCTTGTGTTTCATTGTCTGCTTCGACAACATACACATTACGATACACCATCAACTGTTCTACAATATACTTTGGCATTTTTTTCCTTTCAATTATTGGCAATACTCATTAAATCACTTTTCATTCTACGACTATACTCACCATCGGTTATTCTGTCCATATTTTCCATAACCCATGTTTCGGACTTGTCTGTTTTGCGTATAAAAAACCCAAAAAAGTTTGTTCCATTCAAATTCTTCAAATAAACCAATGGATCGGAAAAAATTGCTTCGAATGAATCGTTTATTTTTACCTTTTCATCACCATCGTGTTCAAATAGTGCTACATGATACTTGTAACCCATCGATGAATTTTCAATGGGTGACGAATTTGCCATTTCATCGACAAAATCGAAAGTTGAAATGGCAAATCCCTCTTTTCCATCATCTTCATATGGATAAAAACGAAAACCGTCATATTCTGACGGTGCAGGTTTACTAGATAGCATAGAATTTTTGTGTTTGTTGTTTTTGTGCCGAACGTGAATACACTTTCACCTTCGAATCTGCCTTACGCAGTCGATATTTCGGTGACATCAAGTCCTTAGCAACAAAATTACGAGGTTTCTCTTTTAATAACATGATTT
>Ga0181357_1000211_pt1 | contig 20691 bp, 31 predicted proteins | sample Fa13VDMM110DN_FD_130094 | JGI IMG/M metagenome (GOLD analysis project Ga0181357, IMG submission 130094) | Freshwater viral communities from Lake Michigan, USA - Fa13.VD.MM110.D.N | ecosystem: Environmental > Aquatic > Freshwater > Lake | place: USA: Michigan | collected 2013-09-24 | reverse complement strand
TCTCAGAGGACAGCCAAGGTCATCAGCTTCGCCAATAAGGGCAATTTGCCCTTCGAGAAGAAACTGGCCGAAAAGGCGAAGCCTTTTGCCGTGACCAAATAGGGTTCCGGGACAGGGCTTAATCAAGCCCTGTCCCTTTCCTGTTTCCCCCACATCGTCCTGAAAGGACAACGCATATGCGCTTCCCCTTCTTCCCCGGCATCAAAACCACAAAAACGGCCTTTGGCCGGTATTTCTACGGTGTCCCAAACCGCCGTTGGAAATTTACCCTCCGGTAATTTTTGCAGACACCAACAGTTTCCCGTTTTCCCCGCACCGTCCTGAAAGGACCACACATGGAAAAGCCCCTTGCCAAGATCACCATGCCGGACGGGATCTACATGACTGTAGATCCTTACACGCTCTTTCGGCTCTTTAGAGCCGCAACCGAAAATACCGGAAGCCGTAGGCTTTCGGATCAGGATTACGCGACGGCCTGTTTTCTCGAAAACTTCTCCGGTGACTTAAGTCACCGGGTTGGCGCCGATTGACCCCGACCCTTCCCTCTCTCTCTCCAAGAGGGAGTTCTTACGAACTCTTGGAGAGAGAGAGGGTTCGCCGAAACCAAACCGGAGCAAAACGCCATGAAAACTCGCCGCATTACCCGCAAGGCAGAGCTTAAGGCTCTGCGGATCGAAGCCCATCAGCTTCTAAGGAAGCTGGTTTTGGAGGGCATTTTTAGCAAAATAACCGGCACTTGCCTTCGAAAAGATTGGAGACTTTCTGGTCGAAAGTTCATGCGGGGCGAAATCGCCTTCATGCGTGGCCTCATCTCCGATGAGGCGACCCGCTTTACTGTTCCTTTGGAACAGTCGGAAAACAGCTTGTTTGACCGGCTGTTTTTGAACGCTGCCTGACCCTTTCTCTCTCTCTCCCAGAGTGAGTTCTTACGAACTCTGGGAGAGAGAGAGAATACTACCAAAACTGGAAACCCGGCGGTTTGCCCCTCTGAAAGAGGGTTGAACCCCTTGGCTTTCAGCCAAGGAATAAGGCTCAATTAAGCCCTATTTCACCACCCAAGCCGCAAGGCTTACACGGAGAAACACTATGCAATTCGCCACAGAAAATGATCGTGCCGCTTTCGCCATGTCGTCTTTCGACGAAATGGGCGATTTGATGAAGTCCGTTGGACGAGCCAAAAAGGCTTCTGCTCAGGCCAAAAAGGCTCTGGATCGTTCCACGATCCGCGCCCATGCGATCAACATCGCCGCCATCCTCATCCTTGGGATGAAGGACGAGGCTTACGGGGACGAAGGTCACCGCAATACCACCTCTGGTCCGGCCTATCGGGAGCAGCTTCAAGAGGCTGGTTTCTCCGAAACCAAGGCCAAGCTGTTCTGGGAATACGGCCAGCTTGCTCTGAAAGAGCCGGTTGCTGAAGCCGGTGACTTCACCGGGCTTGTTGAGGCCATCAACGGGTCGAAAGACCCGGTGAAAACCGTGGCGGCTTTCCTTGCGAAGCAGGAAATCACCAAGGAAGCCGACCTTAAGAAGGTCGTTCAGCCGGTCGCCGCCAAGACCTTCGAAGAGAAGGTCTTGGATATGATCGAAAAGGCCGAAATGACCGTTTCGGATGCCGCCACCGCCTTACAGAGTGTCCTTGACACTCTGGAAGAAAAAGCCACCGCACCGGGCAGCGAAGCTGCCCCGGCCCCGACTGAGGCGCAGGACGCAATGGCCGGTCTTTTGGCCGCCTTGGCCGCCAAGAAGGCCGCCTAAAGCCGGAGGCTTTAGATCGGGCAGGGAGCAATCCCTGCCCCTTCTCAAGCCCCCTACCATGCCTCGCGCGATCACTCTCGCGTCCCTTGCACGGAGGAACAAGGCTTGATTAAGCCCTATTTTTTGGAGGTTTGCATGACTACCACCCATGTCCGGGTTTTCCGGGCCATCTACTGCTTTGCAGCCATGCCAGCGGTGCTGCTGATGGCGACTGTTTTCGTTGACCCAGACTTCCAGATAGAGATTTTCACCGGCTATCTGTACACGGGGACCGCGGTTATCGCGGTCGGCGCCGGCGCGGCGTGGTTTGTGTCCGGCCTGATTGACGCTTTCAGCGGAAAGTAAGGCTCAATTAAGCCCTATTTCAACCTACAAACAGAGGCCCACATGGCTAAGACCGGAACCACCAATCGCCCCATCACCAAAAACAGCACCCGCCTCAACAAGATCAAGCGGATCGAGCGTCACTTGAGGATGCACGGGGCTGATAAGCAGGCCGTCAAGGCGGTTGATAACCTCAGCCGCTAGTCGCCGTCCTGCCCATGCCATGCCGGCGTGGGTAGTGCCGTGCCTAGTGTCCCGGTCCCTTGGGGCCAAGTATCTGATGAGCGGGCGTACCCTTCAGCCGCTAGGCACGACCCTTACACGGAGGTGCAACGCACCGACCACCACACGGAGGAACCAATGGGAACTCCATTTTGGAAGAGCGCCATCGCTTGGGGCGTGGCCTTCCTGTTTTTCTGGCTGGTATTTAAAGCTTAACCAAGCCCTATTTTGGAGGCGCCCAATGAGGGCAATGAACCTGTATCTCGACGACCACCCCGGCTGGCGCCGCTATCTGGTGCTGTCAGAGGGCAGGGTCTGGGTGAAGCTGCTATCCCTTGAGGATGCCAGTTCCTTTCGTGTCCCGACACGGACATGGCTGAGTTGGGTACTACATGACAGGGAAATCCCCCTCCAGCCCCGCCGTATGGTGAAAAGCCTTCGCGCGATAGCAAAAACCTATGGCCGGAGTGGCTCAGCCAGTGTGAAGATGGCTATCAAGCTGCTGAAAGAGGTTAATGAAACCAAGAAAACCAAGCGTAGGTCCGTTGTATGATGCCGTCCACCTTGGTCGAGGCGCTTGATAGACTGGCCCTGAAGCGTGGCTTGCCGCCGGCGTCAGGCATCTTATGGAAATACAATCGTGTTCGCTATTGGTGGGCGCATATCTGAGGGAGGAACCAATGCATAATATCACCGTGAAATCGCCGTATGCTCAGGCGTTGGCGTCCCCGCTGTTCCGCAAGCGCGTGAAGGCGAGCAAGAAGATCTATAACCGCAAGAAACAGGGCTTGATTAAGCCTTAACAATTCCAACACCGGGAGACACCTGATGCCAGCACCTGTGCTGAACGGCTTGCCGTGGGATGATGGCTGGCGTGACCATGATGGCAGCCCGTGTCCGGAGAACTTGCTGGGTATACCTCTGCAGGTAGTTCTTAGGGGGGGTTCTTTACCACAGCCTGCCGAATACTTGGGCAGGGACTGGTACTGGGGGTGGGATCATGGTGATACGCCGGGTAGGGACAACATTGTTCGCTACCGCACCGCTTTGGTTGAGGCCAGACACCTGACACCACGGCCCGTTGTATCGGTGGTGGAGCCGGAGGTTCCGACGCCCCGTATGTTTGATTGTCCTGCCTCTGGCAGCCAGTGCCAGCGGGCCGGCTGTACCATCATGCACTGTGACACCCAAGCTGAACGACTGGCCTGTACGCCAACCCGGCGCCCTGCTCCACCCCATCAGCCGACACCGGGGCCGTGGGTGGTAAGTCAAGGTGATCCATACTTGGTTCTCAGCCTAGCGACGGACGAAGCCGTGGCTGTCATTAGTGCCGCAGAAAGCCCGGTCGAAGCTGTGCGCCGGGCTAATGCCCGGCGCATTGCCATGTTGCCCCAGATGGAGGCCGTCGTTCGGAACGTGGCGCTCTGGAATAATGCGCAGGGTGCAGAGGAGCCGGATCGCAGCGGTCACCATTACAACAGCAGTTGGATCCTAGACGCACGCAACCTTGTGGAACTGTTCGACCACGGTCGCTGACGCAGACATATATGCACAGCCTGCCCTTCTGTTCTGAACATAGTGAAGAACAGAAGGGCAGGCGTTGCACCTCATACCCCCCGCACACAAGACAGCCCAACAAGGCTTAATTGAGCCTTAACTGGAGGACGCATGACACTACGATCTTTCGATTGCCCGAACACAGGAAATCCCTGCACCAACATTGGCTGCACGGTATTGTACTGTGAGACACAGGCCGCACGCAATTTACAACCACGCCCCTACCGCCTGTCCTCCATGGACACGGCGACCGGTTGGGTGATGAACCCCGGACATACCCCTAGGTTAGAAGGGGTAACCCCTCAAAGTATTTTTGAGGGGCGTAGACGCGACACCTCAGTTATCCGGGCAAGCGTGGGCGCCTACGAATGGGAGCATCGTCGGCCTACAAGCTCATACCGCGGTCAAGACATTATGGCTTACCGGATACTGGTGTCCGGTACTTCCTCTTGTCCTATCCCTTCCAGTTACACCCCGTGGAACGGCGGCAGAGAATGCCCGCTACCGAGAGGCGCACGTTGCACAATCTTGTTCCGTGGCACTCACGGATCTGGGCTTCACAACAGCACAAACGTATGGGCGTGGGAAGAAAGCTGGAGCAACAGCGGCGCGTCAAACGACATCATTGGGTACAAGGACATAGTGGTAGTGGAGCCTGCGCTCCCGGAAGGGTGGACGGCGACTGCCACAGGCGCTTCCGGAGAGCCGCCAATCCTGCCATTCGGCACACGGGTTGATGCTCAAGACCGCAGCGGCCGCCTGTATACGGACAGAGCCGTAAGTGATTTGAGCTGGCCGATCAGTGGCGGCAGCCGGGACATCACGGCGTACTGGGTCATACCTCAAGAAACGGCCCCGTTACCGGAAGGGTTCATACGGTGGGATGGAGCCGCTAACCGCCCGGACGGTTTGCACAGTTGCGATGTGGTTACTGTCATCCTGCGTTACAACGCAGCAACAATGACCTTTGCGAATGCCCCCGAGGAGGTGAGAAGCTGGCGGTGGTCTCATGAAAATGATGATGCCGACATCATTGCCTACAGGTTGGAGCAGCTTGCGGCTCTTCCCCCCATCACCCCGCAGCCAACCCCTGCCATGAACCTAGGACCGCTGCTGGAAGCAGAGATGCCCGTCGATCTTGCGATGTCCGTGACCGGCGCCCTCTCAGGTGCGGAGAGCGTGGCCTTCCGTAGCTGGCTGACAGTCCACCGCACTGCTTACGCTGCAGCCGAAACAACCGAGTAACCAAGGCTTAATCAAGCCCTATTGCAGAGGAGATGTATGATGCTGTTTAGCAATATTAAGTGGCTCACTAAGGCAATCAAGGAATGGCCTACACTCTCGCCGGATGACTGCGAGAAATACAAGCTTCTGATTGACTGTTTGGTCAGTGATGTCAACGCCGTAGACCCGAACAGTTATAGATGGCGCTGGTGTCATACCAAAGTCAGCCGCTTCTTGGGGAAGGTGACTGGGGAAGATATGTTTGTCACCCGATGCTGCGACAGGGTTCTTCCGTCAGTTGCGACCAGTGATCTGGCAGAAGATATTTGCATAAGCTGCGAGGACAGCTACAGCACCTGCGCCGGCTGCGATGATAACTGTTACACGGACGATATGTCTACCTTCGAAAGTAATTTTTACTGCGAAAGCTGTTATCACGACCGCTGCGGTTCCTGTTACGCCTGCGGCGATGTGTTCTCCCGTGAAGACCTCTCGTACAACGAACTTGTTGGTGAGGAATACTGCTCCAGCTGTGACCCCGGTGAAGGGGAGGAAGAGGAGCAGGAGGCCCAAAGCATTAACTTCCCACGCCGTGCTGGCTCCGATGATCGTGTCCGGGAGTATTCTGCGGATGTCTGCCGAGTGTACCCCGGGCCGTGGTTGTCGGCGCCGGGGGAAGCCACCGACGTGCGTGGTAACAAGCGGTCCAAGACCCCGACCCTGTGGCTTGGCTTCGAGCTGGAGGTTGTGAGCCGAGTAGAGCCGGCACCAGCACCCCGCCGGCCTTACGACCAGCGTGTGACTGAGATGTGTGTTGCCCTTGGGCATCGTGGTATCCTCAAGCAGGACGGCTCCATCCCCGGCGAAGGCTTCGAGATTGTCTCGCTGCCCGGCACGATCCAGTACCATCAGACCCAGTGGGGTGATGAGTTCTTCCAACCCCTGCTGGAAAACTGTCGAGGCTGGGGTGTCACCGGAGTTGGGATGCATGTGCATCTGGCCCGTGCCGCCCTCACCCACCTCCAGATCGGGCGGCTCACCTTCTTCGTCAATGACGAAACGAACCGGCCGTTCATTGAGAAGATCGCCGGCCGCAGCGCCACCCGGTACAGCACCATCCAGAAGAAGAAGATCACTAGCGTGAGGCGCAGTGACTACGACACCCGTGGTGGGCGTGGTCTTAGCTACGGTATGCACGACAGTGACGAGGGACGCTATCAGGCGGTCAACCTTATCAAGAAGGATACGGTGGAGATCCGTATCTTCCAGTCGAACGTGTCGCAGATCGGGTTCCTCAAGAACATCGAGTTCTGTGATGGCGCTGCTAACTTCTGCCGCACCGCCTCCAACACGCAGCTCGACAAGGCACACTTCCTTGCATGGATGGATGCCCACCGCGGGACGTATCCGAACTTCACCAAGTGGGCAGTGCGTGAGGGCCTGTTGTTGGCCCGTCACACAGCCCAGCCCGGCAAGGCGGAGGTCGCCATCGCCGCCTAGTCGACCCCTCATTTCAACAAGGCTTAATCAAGCCCTAACCGCTGGAGAAATTACTGATGTGCCTGATCGCCGTAGCCTCGAAGGATCGTTCGCAGATCCCGTCCGTCAACCTTGAGAATGCACACCGTCGCAACAGCGATGCTTGGGGAGTTATGTACCCCAAAGGGGACGGGACATTAGTCCTACTGAAAGATGTCTCAGACCACGCTGCCTTCCGCAAGCACTGGTTGGATGTACCTACTGGCCGGCCCGTCGCCGCTCACTTTCGGTTCGCCACACATGGCGCAAAAGATCTGGGTATGGCCCACCCCTTCCCACTTCTGGTGGACGAGAATGGAGATGTTGTTCTCGCCATGATGCACAACGGCGTACTGTCCGGCTGGTCCGACTTCAAGGAACGATCCCTGTCAGACACCTACATCTTTCTCCGAGATGTGCTGACGCCCCAGCTCGTAGACAATCCTGATCTGGTCAAGAGTGACGGGTGGAGACAGGCGATGGGCGCCATCATCGGCAACCCCAACAAGTTCGTGTTCATGGAAGGGGATGGCTCGACCTACATCGTCAATGATTATCAGGGCAAGTGGGAGAAGGGTGGGGTGTGGTACTCAAACACCTACTCGATAGAAAGCCCTGTCTACACCAAACCCATCACCCACACGCCGTATTACGGCGAGAACGGTAGCTGGTGGAAAGGCTATATGCAGGACAAGAATGACGATGCTTACGGAGACCTTGGCTCCGGCGTTCCCGGTGATGGAGGTGTGGTCAAGGAGGTGGCCGGCACAGCCCTTAAATCCTTTGTGTATATCAACGGCGAGCCTAAGTACCTGACACCGGACGAACTCGAAGCGCACATGCACAAGAAGTCCGTTGTCTCTGTCAGTGCCGGACATGGTGAACCACTCGATACCATCGACAGTGATCCTGCACCACGTAGCTGTATTTTTGATGTGCCGGACGAGAGCCACCACGCCTTTGCCAGCATGGCTGGCCTAGAGCCGTCAGATTTTGCAGAGAACTTATACTACTTCAGCGAAGATCAGGTTGCTGAATGGGTGGAGCAGGCACACCGTGACGAGATCACGGAGGCATTCACTTGGTTGTCGGTTGGCGAAAGCATCTACAACTGAGTAACAGAAAGCGTCATGGTTTTGGGAACAGCCATGCCGTTTGGATCCAATGTTCCTATGGAGAAGTAATTATGAGTAATTCGTGTGACAACCTACGTTCTGTTTCCTCCCCGCTCAGCACCAGCGACAAGCTGAAGAGCTTCCTCTCGACCGGGTCGGCGATACCACAAAGCGAGTACCGCTGGCGGACCTTGCCGGCGCTGGCCAAGGGCATCAGCGGAACCATCGAGCAGGTGCTGGCCGGCATCAAGGAAAGCCCGTCCGACTTCGAGGTTCGCCTCGGTCGTCGTGGTGACATGTACGTGGCGCAGGCCTAAGACGGGCTGAGCCTCCGGTAGCCCCCCCCCCGGTGGGGGGGGGGCTGCTGATGTTCTACGAAACCTGATGTGAAATAAAGGAGCGAGGCGTTTGGCCTATCTTAACCACAACCTGCCAGCATTCACCTGCTACCTTCGTAACGAGTATCTATACAACCATGAGCAGGGGCACGGCGAACACACGCCATGCGATGTCCACACCGTTGCGTCGATAGAAAAGCGGACACCGTTGTTCGAGGCTTTCTTGGAGAACGGCGTAAACTGGACACGCCGACCATTGACTGCGTTCTGTTGGAAGACCGACGCGCCCGTCTTGCCGTTGGAAGAACAGTTATACTGGGACTGCTTCAGCCCATACATCGACGTACAGATAAGATCGCGCCTTGTTGGCTTGCGGGCAGACCTTCTGTCCCCGACCAAGGCGGTGCGGGTGGGGCGTTACATGTTTACGCTCGACTGGGCGTGGGAAAACAAAGCCGTGCTGGACACCAACTTCAGCGAGACACCAGAACACAAGTGCGCTCACCTATTCGCGGGCGAGGACGGCAACTACTTCGCTTATCCAAACAACCGTGTCGTTTGGTATGACGATGCGTGGACGTTCAACCGGATCACAAAAAATCCGGGCTATAAAATTGATACGACAACCTATTCCGTCGAAAATAAACGCAAGATGGAAACGTCCGACCACTATATGTACGAAAAAGAGGAGGCGAAATGACCGACATGATTGAACGGGTGGCGCAAGCCATCTTCGCTAAAGACCCTGAGAGTTTGTTTACCATACACCATGCGGAGGTTTACGCCCGCGCCGCCATCGCCGCCATGCGGGAGCCTACAAAGGCCATGAAGGAAGCTGGTTTCTGGGACGGACACAGCAGTTTGAATACTTACCGCGCCATGATCGACGCCGCGCTGGAATGTTCTACTAAACCTGATGAGAAATAGAGGAGCATGGCGTGAGGCTGATCGTCGGAAGCGAATGGTACGAACACGATACCTTATGCGGGCTGTTGTTAGCTGTGTTTCGTCATAGGCTTTGGCATTGGTGCCAAGGCGATGGTTGGATTGATTAAATAAGGAGCCGCCCCAATGACCCGCAAGACCGCCGCAGAAGTCATCGCTACACATTTTTGCAGCGATATTCAGGACTGGCGCGACAACCGTTATCAGCCCACCCGCAACACCGCTTGCCCCATTTTCACAAGCGGCGAATATTACTATTCCGCCCCCACCGCAAGGCAGAAACTGCCGAAGGAATGGGATTGGGACATTATTGGCGAGCAATTTGGCCGCAAGATTTACCGCGCTCACATGATCGACGCCGCGCTGGAATGTTCTACGAAACAGACTGAGAAATAAAGGAGGGAATTTTATTGTCCGAACTAAAGACTAACGACGAGGTGATGCAGCTTAAACCGAGCGAGCTTGCGCCATTCATAATCTACCTTCACTCATCCGGAGTGTACGGCAAGGTTCCGTATGTGATGGGTGGTATCGGGCTGGGCAAATCCGCCATCGTCCGACAGGTGGTGGAGTATATGAGGACGGTGGGCGGCAAGCCGAACTACGGCTACGTCGAGTTCCGCACCGCCACGCAGGAGCCGACCGACGTGACAGGTGTGCCGATGCCCAACACGGAGAAGGGCTGGACCGAGTTCCTCAAACCCAAACGATTGAAGGAATTGCCGGAGGACTGGGAGGGGATTGTGTTCCTCGATGAGTTCACCAAGGCGCCGCTGTCAGTGACCAACGCGTGGTCTCAGCCTCTGCTGGAACGGTTCATCGACGAGTTCCAGCTGCCCAAAGGCCTGCGGTTTGTAATCGCCGGCAACCGGAGGATTGATAAATCCTCCGATACTGACCTCGGCATGTTCATCTACAACCGCATCTGTCAGGTGGAGCTAGTGCCTGACGTTGACGACACCGTAGTCCACTTCAAGAAGATCGGTGTGCGTGACGATCTGTGTGCCTTCCTCAAGTTCGGTGGGACTGAGCACTTGTGGAACTACAACCCGGACAAGAAGGTCAATGCCACTCCGCGCACGTGGGAAATGGTTGGTGACATTGTTGATCAGGGTGAGAGGGTGAATGTACCAGACATCCTGATGCAGGCTGGCGTCATTGGGTACGTCGGCAAGGGGCCGGGTCATGCGTATCTGTCTTTCCGCAAGATGCTGAACACTATCCCTGCGGTGAGCGAGGTGATTACCAACCCGACTGGCGTGAGGATCTTCGAGGACCCATCTACCGCCTATGCCTTGGCGATGTGTCTTGCCCGCAAAGCAGACGCCACCAACATGGCGGCGATCATGACCTACCTGAACCGTGGGTCTGTGGAGATGACAGCAGCCTTCATCACGGATGCAGCCAAGCGCAACCCCGCCGTCAAGGAGACGAAGGCCTACATCACTTGGGCCACTGACAACAAGGACTTGGAACTCAAGGCTTAATTGAGCCTTAACTGGAGGACTGAATGGTTAATCTTTCTGAACGAGCCATGCTTGTAACCTTCTCCCGCTCTCAATGGGGGGCGGAGAAAACAGACCGGGAGGTGTCAGACGAACTGACCGACCTCAAGAATGCCGACCGCCGGACCAGCCGGGTGATTAAGAACCTGCTCCCACCAGAGGCTCTGGCGTCCATCAAGGCGGCGTCGAGCAAGGCGAGAGACACGCACTACCGCTACACCCTGCCGTGGCGTGACAAGGGCCCCCGTATCCTCAGGTCGGTGGTCTACAGCAACTACGCCGCAGCCATGCGTGACTGCGGTAGGGAGTGTGAGCTGGCCGAGGAAGAATTATACAGCAAGTACGATGTACTTAGGGATAGGGGTATCGCCAAGCTCGGAGCCATGGGCCAGAAGGCGGACTACCCAACCCTCGCTCAGGTAAAGACCCTGTTCAGATTTGATCTGGACGTATCCCCCATCCCGGTGGGCGGCGACTTCCGGGTAGACACCCCGGATGCAGATGCCATCAGGACGGACATCGACCGGCGTACCAATGACTTGGCTCAGGCCGGCATGAAGGCAAAGCTGGCGGAGGCGGCGGGGGTGGTGCGCCACATGGCTGAGAGGCTGGCTGCCTACACTCCCGGCACTCCGGGCCAGCGTGCCACCGGTACATTCAAGGACACCCTTGTCGAGAATGTTCGGGAACTGGCGGCGACGTTGCCCCTGATAAACCTTTTCGAAGACCCGGAGATTGACGCCATCGCCGGCATTATCCAAGCCCGTCTATGTCAGTACGAGCCGAGTGTTCTGCGGGAACGTGAGACCGCCCGTGACATGGTAAGATCTAGTGCTGAAGACATTGTCTCAAGATTGGAGGGGTATCTGTGATGCAGAAACAGATCATCAACGACAACCAGAGGGCCATACTCGAAAGCTACGCCGAAGGTGACTACGCCCCCCTGTTCGTCGAGGCCACGACGCAGCAGGAGGTGACCCGGGCGCTGAACGATAGTGGCGACACGCTGTTCAAGTTCCTGATGATTGAGGTCTCTGATAATGAGGGATGCCGGGACTACGAGACGGCGCTGGCCCGTCTGGCTACGGCTGCCGCGGATATGCACACGGTGCAGCTTGCCATCGCCACCGCCCGGACTGTCGCTAGCCGAATGGTTCCGGGGCATATTGGAGAAGAGGCGTGACCGATAAACTACAGCAGGAAATCGACAAAGCAACACGCGCTCTGACAAAGGCCCGCTTCCAGATCATAACGGACAAACGCCTGACATTCTTTAGCGTGGTCCTGATGAACCTCAAGCTGGTGCCCTGCACCCACATCATGTCGGAGGATGGCAAGGGTATCGAGGACCTCGACACCGCCGCCGTCGATGGTAAACACCTGTTCTTCAACCCCATGTTCATCAATGGTCTCCCGCCTGAGCAGGTGAAAGGTCTTGGCTGTCACGAGGTTGGTCATGTGACAGGCTTTCACTTCGAGAGGATGGGCAACAGAAATCCCAAACGCTGGAATGTGGCGACTGACATGAAGATCAATAGCGGACTACGCGACATCAAGATCGAGCTCCCACCGGAGGCGGTATATGCTGAGTACCAGCACAGCAAGATGACTTGCGAGCAGGTCTACAATGTGATCAAGGACCCGCCGGGTGGAGGAAAGGGCGGCTATTCCGACCCAAGCCAGTGCGGTGTGATGATTTCCCCGCGTGACGATAAAGGCAACAAGCTCTCTCCGTCCGAGGCACGCATGGTTCAGGCATCGCAGCGTGGGGTGGTCGAAGAAGCCGCTCGCATGGCCAAGGCTCAAGGCTCTATGCCGGCGTTCATCGAGGCCATGATCCAAGAGAGTAACCAAGAGCCGCTGCCGTGGAACGAAATTCTGCGGCGCTTTGTAGTGAACCATGTGAAGAGAGACTACACGTGGCGCCGGCCTAGCCGTCGTATGCTGGGGCAGAACCTGTACCTCCCATCTCAGAAGGTGGAGGGTACTGGTGAGGTGGTGGTCGGTATCGACACCTCCGGGTCCATCACACAGGCGGACATCAATGTCTTCGCCAAGAACGTACAGACTATTGTCGATGAGTGTATGCCAGACCGCATCCATGTCGTGACCTGTGACGCCGCTGTCCATACGGCGGAGACATTCGAGCGTGGCGAGGAGATCAAGATCAATCTTGTAGGAAGGGGCGGCACGGACTTCCGGCCTGTGTTCAACTGGGTTGAGCAGAGCGGTGTCACGCCCTTGTGCCTTATCTACTTCACAGACCTGCAGGGTTCGTTCCCCGCAGACCCGGGTTATCCTACAATCTGGGCCGCCACCTGTGATCTGCGTATCCCGTTTGGAGAGAAGGTGATGGTTAACCTGAAGGAGTGAGATGAGATGTCGAGGACGATACCAGAGATACGTGAGAGGCTTTACGAACTCGCTACGGAGATGAGATGCCCAGAACTCAGGCAGCTCGCCGAAGAAACTAAGCGCCGGTCGTTCGGCAAGAGGGCAGCTAAGCGGGCAAGCCGTGTGACCCCCGCCATGGCCATCCGTGTTAAGGCTTTCTGCAAGGCCAATCCTAAGATTAGCCAGAGAGAGGTCGGCAGGATGTTCAACATAGATGGCGGCAGGGTAAATGAGATCCTGCATGGGTACAGGAATGGCAAACCGTATACTATTTAATCAAGCCCTAACGCTTCTTCTCCCACTTGATGGCCAGCAGGAGTAGTGAGGTCCGGAAAAGCTCTAGCTCTGTGTCGCCGTACACTGGGCGTATATCGAGAACGATATTGGTGACCATGTTCCTGACCTTCTGCCCCAGCATCTTATCCATGTAAGAGAACAGCTTGTTGATTTCGACCATGCTGTCGGTCATCAGGCTGGCATGTGGGTCATGACCACCGCTGGATGGCTCTAACTTCGACGCCGGCATCTTGCTGAAGCTGGCCCGCCTAAGCTGACCGTACAGCTTCTCGCATATGATGTGCTCTGCCAGTGTGATCTTGTTGGTTAAAAGAAGGCGGTCGCAGACGCTCTCGTCCACCACCCGCATGTGAACGGCATGGCCTTCTCTCGCCCCCATAAGCTCGGGCCTCATGGTGAAGCGCTGGCCGAACTCCTTTGTCCCGATGTCGATGGGATCAGAAGTCGTTCCAGTAGTCGTTGGACGCTTTTTGCGGCCGGACTGTGGCTTCTGTGAACTGACCGGTTGCTGTGTCATAGGACAGGTACGCCTCTCCGTTGCTGGCAATGTGATTGAAACGAGCCTTCCAGACGATGGCCCGGGTGAAGTCTTCTTCAGTGCGGTGGATGGTCATGCCAACATCGCAGCGGTTGTAGAAGCCGGCTGTGCCGGCAATGGAATACCCCATTGGGTACCAGTCCCCGCCGTTGGAGTTCCCCGGCTTACGGGGGTGGGCAACAAGAAAGAAGGCAATGTCGTTAGCCATTGCAAAGTTCTTGAACTGAACCAGCGCGTCATCAACCTGAGTGTTATGATCGTCGTCGCCATCCTTGTATTGGAGAAAGTTGGCGGGGTCCATCACGACAACCTTGGCGCCCATACGGAGGAGCCCAACCCTAGCACGATCCAGAATGGATTGGACGGTGGGCATCTCGATGTCGTTGGACATGAACATGAAGTGGTCGTTGACCCATTCCTGAGCGGTGACACTTTCATCCTTACTCATCCGGTTGCTGTGCTTGTCGCCGAAGGCTTTGCCAAGATAGGCAGAGCAGAGCTTGGCGATGTGGATGGGGATGGGGTTCTCGAAGGAGGCCATGACCGACCGCCAGCCGGAGGCCTTGGCAAGGTTGACCAGCATGGCGTCGATCCAGCTGGACTTACCGCTGCCCGGAACTCCCGTTACTACATACAGCATGCCCTGCTTGATCGTGATAATCTTATCGACGGCGGGCCAGCCTGTGCTCTCACCACCCTTAAGGCCATTATCATAGAGGTCAGACAGATGGACTTGGAATTCCGACGCGGTGTGGAGGCCGGCGACTGGGACAGGCTTTGCCTCGGCAATCAGGCGCTTGAGGGCCTCAGCTCCGTGCTTAACAAGCACGTCATTGGCGTCCTTCGTGTCGTCGGGAAACGTTGCGATGAAGCACTTTCCCTTGCCGACACGGCGAGCGATTTCTTCCGCGAGAGTTTGGCCGGGTCCGTCATTGTCGGTCGCGAGAATTATTTTCACACATTTATCGAGAAGCTCCCTGCTATTCCAGAGAAAGCCCATCTTACCGCCATCCGCATCGTTGCCCGTGCTGCGGTCAATAAGGCGATTGATCGCTCCTCCGGGAACGGAAACGACGCCGGCTATGCCCGCTTCTGTCATGGCAACGACGTCGAGCTCGCCCTCCACGATGACAAGCACGTCTCCGGTGTGCGCTTCTGCATTGAAGAATGTGTTTGGAGCCCCATTGCACGAGAAATCTTTCCCCTCGAGACAACGGTATTTGAACGCATACGGCACCTTCTTATTCGTGTAGGGAAAGACAAGTGCCTCACCATCACGGCCGAGTTTACGGAACCATTGCTTTGCACTCCTCACACCACAGATCTTTGCCGCACCTGCGGAAAGCCCGCGGCTGGCGAGGAAGCTGACAGCGGCCTCAGAGAGATCACTGATCTCGGTGAGTTGCCCTACTAGCGGCTTGGGTTGGACGGCAGCTTGGATACGTGGAAGTGGGTTGGGACTGTCCTTGAGGGTGACCGCTCCTTTGACGGAGCAGTGGTGGCAGAAGAAGGTTGCCTTGTCGCCGGACACAGTGATGGAGAGTGTCTCCTCACGGCGGTTGATCAGCTTGCGGTCAGGCCCGCAGGCCGGACATATGGTTCTAATCTGGGGGGTGGAGGAGTAACGCGCTTGTTCGTATACCAAAGCCTTTAGCGCATCGCTCATGTCTATCCCCTGTCAGCCAAGCCTCACGGTAATCCGATCCGGTCTGACTGATCAACGGGCTGGGAAAGATTTTACCAGCTTACGGGCAAGATAAAGCCGTTGCGCGTAGGGACGAAATGTGATGTCACGGATTTCTTCCCACAGAACTTCGTACGGGAACGGGATGGCAACGCACACTTCCTTGGCGCCGTCACCGTTGAGCCAGCTGGCAGCACTGACCCTAAGCTTTAAATCTTTTCCGGCTAGGTCCATGACGGCCTGCCGCAGGAGCGCCAGCGCGATCTTGGATTGGACGGACGGTGACGACCACTCGAGGGTTGGCCCTGTCGAGGTTCCAGTAGATGTGCTGTTCCTGCACTTGCCGGTCGTTCGCATAAATCACTCCCTGCATTGCGTCGAGTACGACCGCTACATCTAGATCTGGTCTTCGAGATGCATACCAGACATCAATATCCACTGAAAGGGGTGTGGTTAAAAGTTCACAAAGCTTCGGCGCTTGCATCCGAAAGCTATCGGTAAAGGCCATGGACTTGGCAGACTTAATGAACGCCAACCTGTTGCCGAACTTAACAGCGCGGCGCTGGTTCTTGATTGAACCGGGTTCGCCAAAGACCTCGAAAGTTATTACTTGCTCCATGCCAGCAGGCTCGGTAGCGTCGATCTTCGGCCTATGCTTCGCACCCATGGGCTGCACTATACAGAGGCGCATATGAAGATAACCAATAAATACGGCGTACCTCAGACGCTTGTGAACCTCATGGAGAGGGACACGTACAGTCGAGGCAGCTGCCACATCTCAGTCACCCAACTTATTGATGCCCCTCGGATAAAGATCCTGAAGGAGAAGCACGCTGACGACATGGTACAGGATGTGTCGGAGAGCCTTTGGTCCATGGTTGGACGAGCGATGCACCTCGTGGCTGAGGGTGGCGCCGACGACGAGCATCTGGCGGAAGAGCGCTTGTTCGCCAAGGTGTTAGGCTGGGATCTGTCAGGAGGTATCGACCTCCAGAAGATTGGTGAAGTCGTGAAGATCATGGACTACAAGTTCACCTCCGTCTGGGCTGCGCTGCAGAACAAGCCGGAGTGGGAGAGGCAGCTCAACACCTACAGCTGGCTGGCCCGGGTCAATAAGGGGTGGGCCACCAACGGCCTAGAGATTTGCGCCCTGCTCCGGGACTGGAACCGGAGGGACGCCCAGAGAGGCAACGGGTATCCGCCAGCCCCAATCATGACGGTGCCGGTCAAGCTGTGGTCCTTCGAGGAACAGCAGGCCTATGTTGAGGAGAGGATCAAGCTTCATCAGGAGGCGTGGCGGGCTGAGGAGTGGGGTGACACACTCCCATTGTGCAGTGCAGAAGAACGCTGGGCCAAGCCGGACAAGTGGGCGCTCAAGAAGCAGGACGCTAAGCGGGCAACTGCCCTCTTCGAGGATCCTGAGGCCGCCAAGGCCGAGCTCCTTAAACGCGGAGGTGGCTACTACCTAGAGAAGCGCAACGGGGAGCAGACCCGCTGTCTGGCCTTCTGTCAGGCCATGCCGTGGTGTGAACAATTCAAGGCCTTCAACCAGAGCCCCTTAGACGATCTCTGACGGGCGATCTGGCGGCCCGGGTATCTGACGCCAGAACAACACGAACTGCCCACAGAAAGGGATTGTATGACGGACAAGCATGTAATTGTAGGGGCTGGTATTCCCAGTGAGATGGCGGAGGCCATGCTTAAGGCTCAGGGGGAAATGCCAAGCCTCAAGAAGGAGGACCGAAACAACTTCGCGAAATATAATTTCGTGAGCATTGATGGGTTCTACGCTGCCATCCCACAGGTAGCCGCCCGGCACGGCCTCTACTGGCAGACCCATGAACTGAACTACGAGATCATCGGGAACAGCGTGGCCTACACCTATGGTCATGACCTGTTCTTCAAGACCGGAACCTGTCTGCCAAACTACAGCCGGGTGACTGTAATTCATCCTATCCAAGGGGCTCAGACGGCTGGCTCCGCCCTGTCCTACGCAGAGAAGCTGTTCATGCGCAGCGCCTTCAAGGTGGTGACCGGCGAGGAGGATGCCGACAGCACAGACAACACCAAGCCCCAGCCCGTGCCAGCCCGAACACCTCGGCTGCAGACCTCTGTTGGTCCTGTGGCTGAGGCTAAGCCAGCGACCGAGCCTGCCAAGATCATCGGTGGCATCGCTGAGGGCGGCGTCAAGGTCACCGACAACGACGGCGTCCCTGTGATCGAGGCACCCAAGGAGGGCGCTGGTTGGAAGCCAGCGGCAGAGGTCTTCAAGACCTTCGTCCCGTCCTGTAGCACCGTGGCTGAGCTGCGCAGCTTCTGGACTGCGAACTCCGGCGTGCTGGACAAGATGGAGAAGGGGGACAAGCCCACGTACGACGAGGTCAAGTCCGTGTTCACCGTCCGTCAAACCGAACTCAAAAAGAAGGAGAAGTAATAATGGCCTACGAAAGGAAGTTCTACCCCAACAGCGGAGCGCTCTTCACTGTGAAAGAAAAGAAGAGCGACAAGGCGCCTGATGTTTCAGGCAACCTTTGTATGGGGGCCGACACTGTCGCCTACATCATCGAAGAGTACAACGCTGGCAACAATGAGATCACGCTTGATCTGTCAGGATGGAAGAAGGTCAGCACTAGTGGCAACAAGTTCTTGTCGGTCAGTGTGAAGAAGCCATTCGTGAAGGGGCAGGGTGCCCCTGCTCCTCGCCGCCAGAACAGCGACGACGTTCCCTTCTAGGATACCCCATGACCAAGCCAAGCGACCTAGCCTTTAACTTCGAGGCGGTGCTGATCGGCGCCACCAAGGATAAGAACGGCTTCGTCGTGAAGCTGGCAATACACCCCAACGATGTACCCGATGCCTTCATCAAGGACTTTGTCGGTGCTCGCTATCAGTTCGCCGCGGTCGGCCTGTCTGATAGCGGGCACCCTGTCGGCAAGAAGAAGCCAGACGGGGCTGAGGTCAAGCATGCGGCGCTGCTGTGCCGCAACCCCTTATTCCAAGAATTCATGCGCAACAAGTATCTGGCGGACGGGAAGAGTGAGAAGGCCGCTCGTGATGCTCTCTGTGAGATCTGCAATATAACCAGCCGGGCGGAGTTGAGTGAAAACGAACGAGCCCGCCGTCGGTTCCATGAACTCGTAAAACAATATGAGGATAGCCTTGAGTGAACGCTACACCAGCAAGAAAGAGATAGCTCAAATTTTCCTTTCACAGGATGGCCGGTGTAAAAGGTGCAGCGCCAAGGTTTCCCTGCATTTTCTCATCGACCATATACAGCCGCTCTCACGTGGTGGGACCGACACACTAGACAACAAACAAATCCTGTGCACTGAATGCCACCGTCGCAAAACCTTTCATCCAAGATCGGAAGCGACAACCTTGGGAAGTGACGTGTACGAGGCCCGCAAAACGGACCGGCTCGTCAAAGGTAAAACAAAATCAAGAAGCCGTTGGCCCAAGGGCCGGAAGGTAGGACAATGAAAAAAAAGCATGTGACGGTAACGGACATCTATGCCAAGTACGCCAAGCTACATCTGCCAGTGACACGCTCCGCATGGAGAGCGAAGATCGCGTGGGGCCACCTAAGCCCCGTCTTCGGGGACAAGACCCCGGAACAAATCAGCCCCAATCTAGTGGCCAAATACTGTGACGATAGGGGGGTGTCTGACAGCACCCTCAACCGAGAGCTCACCACACTGGCCGCAGCGCTCAGCTATGGGCGCAAGATCGGAATGACTACTGCTGCACCCTTTATCCAGAAGCGCCCTGCTACAGCTTCCCGTGACCGTGTGCTGACAGACGGAGAGCAGGCCAATCTGTTGGCTGAATGCTCTGGCCCACTACTCCTGTTTGTCCAGCTGGCCCTGCTAACTGCTCAAAGGCGGGAAGCGATTGTTAGTCTACGGTGGGGGCAGGTGAACTTTCAGTCCAAGTTCGTTGACTTCCGTGATCCGTCCGCAAAAAACCAAGCCCGCATGAAGGGCCGCGGCATCGTGCCTTTGGCTGGTGATTTACTGACCACCCTCGACGAAGCAGGGCGGTACAACATGATCCTCCCGGAAGCTTACGTCATTGGAGAATGGAGTGGGGACGCTGCCAAGCTGGCCCATCCATTCCGTGCTGCGTGTAACCGGGCTGGTATTGCCGGGATCACACCCCATGATCTGAGACACACAGTTGCTACACGGCTTGTTCGTCGTGGCGTCCCATTGCTCGAGGTATCTAGGCTACTCGGGCATAAATCCGTGCTTACAACGGAGAAACATTATCTCAGCCTAACCCCTGACTACATTGCCAATGCGGCAATGCAGTTGACACTCGTCTAAACCTTCTTAAGGAGAAGCGCATGTCTTACCGTAAAATGACTGTAGCCGAATGGATTGCCATTGCACCTAACCCAATCCAGCGTGATACCGAACGACACGCCACCAAGGCCAAGCATCTGCTGACGCCCCATGGTTCCCACCAGTTCGTGTTTGCCGCGGAACTCCCCAATGGGCGGCTGATCAAGCTGGACGGCCACACCCGTGCCCTGATGTGGAAGCGTGGTGACGTTGAGAAGCCACCACACGTCCTTGTCGGCGTGATCCCGGTCAAGGATATGGCTGGCGTCGAGCAGATGTATCAGGACTTCGATAGCCGAGATGCGCTGGAGACCACAACGGACAAAGTCTCGGGTGCGTTCAACCGTCATAACTTCCAGCCGAGTTCTGGCCTCCTGCAAGCCGGCAACATGGTGCAGTCGTTGCGTATTGCGATGGCCGTGCTGAACGGTGGCGTCGCCTCCCACGGGACGGCCGGCTTCAGAAACACGAAGAAGATTAGCGAGCTTACCAAATACACCATCTATGAAATGGTGAATGAATTCTCCTACGAGCTTCACGCACTTGATGGCTTCATGCTCCAGCGGAGCCGTATCCGCGCTGGTGTCATAGCCGCCTTCATACTGTCCATGCGCCGCTATGGTCACAAAGTGACGCCGTTCTGGCAGGGCGTGTTTGCCAACACCGGCTCCAAGCATGGCCAGCAGATGGACATGATCCAAGCCACTGTCGAACTGTTGACGCGCCGCCGCGGAAATTCTGGTGGTGGCTCGGCCAACTCGGACCTCACTGCCCGCTGCCTGAGCGGCGTGGAGAGGTGGTTGAAGGACGAGGTAACCACCCGTGTCCCCAGCCCCATGGATACCCTGAACTACCTCAAAGGGCACACCCGTCCCAACGAGCGTCTGATCAAGATGGTAGACAAGCGTCTGATCAAGACGGTCGAAAAG
>Ga0181357_1000208_pt1 | contig 20769 bp, 24 predicted proteins | sample Fa13VDMM110DN_FD_130094 | JGI IMG/M metagenome (GOLD analysis project Ga0181357, IMG submission 130094) | Freshwater viral communities from Lake Michigan, USA - Fa13.VD.MM110.D.N | ecosystem: Environmental > Aquatic > Freshwater > Lake | place: USA: Michigan | collected 2013-09-24 | reverse complement strand
ACGGTAGACGCCCCCTACGGGCTAAAGCCGGTCAATCTGATCGGCGGTCAGGTATTCGCAGGCGCAACCCGCCTGATGCAAATTGCAAGTGGTTATGCCACCAGCATTTTCTACGGTGATTTGGTAAAACGTATTTCCGATGGAACTATCGAAAAGGACACTGGCACGGCAACTGCCACTCCTGCCGGTGTGTTCTTGGGTGTTAGTTTTACTAACCAGTCAACTGGTCAAGTCCAGCAACAACAGTACTATCCAGCCAGCCAAGCAATTGCTTCGGGGACAAAAATCTTTGCTGTAGTTGCCGATGATCCTGACACGCTGTTCCAAGTAGTTTCTTGTTCTGCAACCACGGTTGTAGCTGGAATGGGCATTTCTGCTATTGGTAACAACATTGCCTTGATCCAAAACGCTGGCTCTACTACTACTGGTAACTCAGCAGTGGCCATTGACGAAGGCACTCAAACTACTACCAATACGCTGCCTATCCGCATCATTGATGTGGTTCGGGAAACAGCAACGGGCTCTGATACATTTGTTGAATTTATTGTCAAGATAAATGCAACTATGCACCAGTACAACAACTCAACTGGCGTATAAGGAGCATAAATCATGGCTATTTCACGCGCACAACTACTTAAAGAACTGCTCCCCGGCCTGAACGCTTTGTTTGGTCTGGAGTACAAAAAGTACGGCGAAGAACACAAAGAGATTTTCGAGACCGAAACCTCTGAGCGTTCTTTTGAAGAAGAAACCAAGTTGTCTGGCTTTAGTGCCGCTCCAGTGAAGAACGAAGGTTCCGCACTGGCGTACGACAACGCCCAAGAAGCATGGACTGCACGTTACGTGCACGAAACCGTTGCGATGGGTTTCTCGCTGACTGAAGAAGCTATCGAAGACAACTTGTACGACTCGTTGTCCGCTCGATACACCAAAGCTCTGGCCCGCGCCATGGCTTATACCAAGCAGGTTAAAGCTGCCTCGATCCTGAACAACGCCTTTACTGGTGGCCCCACCTACGGTGACGGCGTAGTTCTGTGTTCGACGGCTCACCCGCTGGTGTCTGGTGGAACCAACAGTAACCGCCCCACTGTCGCTGCCGATCTAAACGAGACTTCTCTGGAAGCCGCCGTTATTCAGATCGCTGCTTGGACGGATGAGCGTGGACTGCTGATTGCTTCTCAGCCTACGAAATTGGTTGTGCCTCCAAGCCTGCAATTCGTTGCAACCCGCTTGTTGGAAACCGAACTCCGTGTCGGCACGGCTGATAACGATATCAACGCGCTTAAGAACAACAGTTCTATCCGCGAAGGCTATTGTGTTAACCACTACTTGACGGACAGCAACGCGTGGTTCTTGATGACTGACGTGCCAAACGGCTTGAAGCACTTCGTCCGTAGCCCGTTGCAAAACGGCATGGATGCAGACTTTGATACCGGTAACAGCCGTTACAAGGCCCGCGAGCGTTACAGCTTCGGCGTCAGCGACCCTCTGGGTATTTTTGGTTCACCCGGCGCTTAAACGGCGATAAGAAAAGCTCTTTCGGGGGCTTTTCTTTTTTGGGATTTGGTGTATATTTAAACCACACCGGGAATTTCGGTGCATCAAACTGTCCCGGCAGACGACATACCGATTGATGCATTTTACTTGTATGTAAGGAAATTATCATGGCACGTACTACGTTTCAAGGCCCGCTTCGTTCATTGGGCGGCATTTATCAACAAGGCCCAGCCGCTGTCGTTGAAATCACAGCTTCAACCACGTTGACCCCCGAAGCTCACGGCGGTCGCATCATTACTGTTGGTGGCTCTTTGGCTTCCGCAGTGACGCTGACTTTGGCGACTATTAGCGCCGCAACAAACCCCGTTACGTCCGTCCCCGGCCAAGACCCCAACACGCTGAACAACGAAGGCGTTGTGTACACAATTTGGATTCCCACTACCATTTCTACCAGTTCGTTGAAGATTGGTACAGACGGTACTGACAGATTTATTGGCTCGGTAATTTCCGTAGACACCGACACTTCTGGCGCAGTGGTAGGTTTTACCGCTGGTGCAAACGATGACTTTATCAACTTTAACGGCACCACTACTGGTGGCGTAGCAGGCACATGGGTTCAGATTGTTGCTGTTGCTGCGCTGAAATACATGGTCGCCGGAAATGTGTTGGGCACAGGCACTGTCGCCACACCGTTCGCCACTTCCTAATCAACCTCGGGGCTTCGGCCCCTGTTCTAAAGGAGATTGATTATGGCTATGCAAACCGATGTTAGATCAGCGCACACATCTGGCGCACAAACTAATCTAGAACTAGTAGCGGGTCGAGTACGTTTAAAATCTGTCATTATTACGGGCGGGGCAACTGCTGGTATGGCACAATTTTTAGACGCGGCTAGTGGCAATATTTTGCTTGAGCTTGATACAGGCGCAAACTCCAATATGACCAACGTGATATTGCCCGGTGAGGGTATTTTGTTTCCCGCTGGAATTTTTTATACATCCGTTGCCACCACACCTCTTGGCATTACGGTGTGTTATGGCTAAGTCTCCAGCATGGACACGCAAAGAAGGCAAGAACCCAAAGGGCGGCTTGAACGCGAAGGGCCGTGCGTCTTACAACAAAGCCAATCCGGGCAAACCCGGATTGAAGGCCCCTCAACCGGAAGGCGGCAGCAGGCGCGACTCTTTCTGCGCCCGGATGGAGGGCATGAAAAAGAAACTAACGAGCCCCAAAACGGCCAAAGACCCGGATAGCCGGATCAATAAGTCTCTAAAAGCATGGAAGTGCTAAAGGAAAAATTATGACCCCAAATCCCAAATTGTTGAGAGATGAAGCGGAAATAGCCAAAGAGACAGCAATAAAAGAAAAAGCAGCCGCGCCCAATAGCCCGGGCGCGCAAACACCTGCCACAGCAAAACGCAACGCTGTCATGGCGGATTTAGCAGCGAGGCACAACGCAACGATAGGCGCAGCCAACGCAGAAGAAAAAAGAAAAAAAGCAATTCCTGTAAGACGAAATGACAGCCAACCGCCACGGCCACCGCCACAGTCACAGACACCACCACCACCGCCACGGCCACCGCCACGGCCACACGCAACTGGTGAACCGGGCCCGTATATGCCGATTGGAGACCCGTCGCAACCATACCCTGTGGCGAAGGGTGATCTTATGTCAAAACTTTCTGGCATGGGCGCTAGTATGGGTGGTGACCCTGCCGCCTTCAATGCAAAGGCTGCAGAGGTTCGAAATATGGTGGGTGGTAGTCCTCCCGGCATGAAACGCGGCGGTGCGGTACGTAACAAACCACAAACCAAGTTTTCTTCCGGTGGTTCTGTAGGCAGCACTTCACGGCGTGGCGATGGTATTGCCCAGCGCGGTAAGACCAGAGGCACGATGCGCTGATATGAGTACGCCGGAGATTCTTACCGCCCGTGAACTTGCGACCCATGCTGCTGACATTAAGCACATGCAAGAAGACATGGATAAGATGTTGGAGCAAATGAGGGACATGCAGGTTACGCTGACATCCATAAACTCCACACTATCTGAGGCTAGGGGTGGCTGGAGGGTTCTGATGCTGGTTGGTGGCGCTGCGGGTACTGTAGGTGCAGGGATCGTTCAGCTTGTTCATTGGTGGAGTAAGTAATGCCAAGCGCAAGCAAGAAACAACATAATTTTTTTGCTGCGATTGCCCACTCGCCATCGTTTGCGAAGAAAGTAGGAGTCCCACAGTCCGTGGGAAAAGACTTTAACGAGGCCGATAAAGGCCGCAAATTTTCAAAAGGTGGTGATATGGCTTCCAAAATGAACCCCGGCTTCATGGCTATGATGGCTAAGAAAAAAAGCGACGGCAAAAAAACGGAACCCCCCATGAAGATGGCTAAAGGTGGTGGCGTTGAGTCCAAGGGTAAAACCAAGGGCACAATGATTAAGATGGCACGCGGCGGCAAAGCCTGCTAAGGAGTAAATCATGGCAACCCCAATTGAAGAAGATGAGTTTACTGCAAACGCTACGGACGATCCAATTCGCACAATGAACAAATTGCGCAAGTGGACGGATACTGGCGAGGACGATAACAGTAATGTCAAACCAGTAGCTGCGCCTACCCCCAAAGCTAAACCGCGTATTGTAGGCAAGAAAGAGTTGGAAGACTTTAGAAGCAAGTTTGGTCAAAACATGGAGTTGCGCGATCTTTTAAACAAAGAACGCGGCCTTACACGCCGTGCAGAGCCAGCAGCTAAATCCGCCCCGGAGCCAGCAGCTAAACCTCGCACCAAGGGCGCATTAGAGTTTGGGCCAGAAATTACATATCCACGCCAAGTTAAAAGCCCTTATAGTTACGCTAAAGGCGGTTCCGTTGGCTCCGCTTCCAAACGCGCCGATGGTATCGCCCAACGCGGTAAAACGAGGGCTTAATTATGCGTGCAAGTCGCGGTATGGGTATTATCAACCCAGACAAAATGCCCAAAGCTAAAATGAAGAAACGCCGTGACAACACGGACTTCATGCAGGGAGGGCGTATGCACGAACGCCGCGACGATACGGATTTTACCGAGTACGCCGAGGGCGGCAAAGTCAATGCTGCGGGTAACTACACCAAGCCCAGTTTGCGTAAACGCATCTTGGCCCAAGTAAAATCCGCTGCAACGCAGGGCACCGGGGCAGGCCAGTGGTCAGCCCGCAAAGCGCAGCTTGTTGCTAAGAAGTACAAGGCTGCGGGTGGGGGGTACAGAGATTGAAAGCTCCGCAGCAATCCCTCAAAGACTGGGGCGACCAGAAGTGGCGCACCAAGAGTGGCAAGCCGTCTTCAAAAACGGGTGAGCGATACCTCCCAGAAGCGGCAATCAAGTCTCTGTCCCCCGCCGAGTACGCAGCAACGACCAGAGCGAAACGCGCAGGTAAAGCAGCGGGCAAACAGTTTGTAGCTCAGCCCAAAAGTATAGCAAAGAAAACAGCGGGGTATCGGTAAATGAGTACTTCAGGCACCTCCATATTTAACCTCGAATTTACCGAGATTGCTGAGGAATCGTGGGAACGTGCTGGCCGCGAAATGCGTACGGGCTATGATCTGCGCACCGCCCGCCGTTCAATGAATTTGATGACCATCGAGTGGCAAAATCGCGGCATCAACATGTGGACGATTGATCAGGGGATTATCAACCTTGTGCAAGGCGTCAACACTTACGCGCTGCCAAACGACACCATTGATCTGTTGGAACATGTCATCCGCACGGGCGCGGGCAATGTGTCTACGCAAGCTGATCTTTCTATTACGCGAATCAGTGTTTCCACGTACGCCACAATCCCGAATAAGTTACAACAGGCACGACCAATCCAACTTTTGATTCAACGCATGTCGGGCCAAGAAAACCTGACTGATGGCTTGCTATCCTCCACCATTACCTCAACGGCCACCACCATTGTCTTGAGTGATGTGACTGCCTTGCCAGCGGCGGGTTTTATTCGCTTGGACAACGAGGTCATCAGCTACGGCTACATCACGACTGTTGTGAGTAGTACGCAAGGAACACTCTCCGATTGTGGCCGTGGCCAACAAGACACATTCCCCGCCGCGCACACCGCTGGAGCCCCGGTTTACTGGGCGCAAGTTCCCGCTATAACCGTCTGGCCAACCCCAGACCAAGGCACCGCAGCCGCACCCTATTACCAGTTTGCCTACTGGCGTATGCGCCGTATTCAAGACGCCGGGGCGGGTGTTGAGACCGCAGACATGAATTTTCGTTTCTTGCCCTGCGTAGTGGCTGGTCTGGCCTATCATATTGCCATGAAGGTGCCTGAGTTGGTAAACCGCATTCCGATGCTGAAAACTGCGTACGACGAGCAGTTTGACTTGGCGGCGGGGGAAGATAGAGAAAAGGCTGCGATTCGGTTTGTGCCGCGCCGTTCCTACATTGGGGGTGGTTGATGGGCAACCGCTATGCCTCCGGCAAGATTGCGATTGCAATTTGCGACCGGTGTGGGTTCCAATTCCGCTTGCGCGAACTGCGTACGCTGATTATCAAGACAAAACAAGTCAACATTTTGGTTTGTAGTTCTTGTTGGGAACCTGACCAGCCGCAATTACAGTTGGGTATGTACCCTGTGGATGACCCGCAAGCGCTGCGGAACCCACGCAAAGATGATACGTACTACCAATCGGGTACAACCGCAACTGGGTCGATTGGTGAGGGAAGTAGGAACATTCAGTGGGGTTGGAACCCTGTAGGGATGTCCCAAGGTTTTGATTCTGAACTTACACCAAATAACTTGGTGGGGGTCGGACAAGTTGGTGCAGTAACGGTGGTGATTACATAAGGAGTTGACATGGACACGAAACAAGCACTGAAGGCGCACATGGTAAAAGGCGCTAACGCCCATCCCGACAGCAACGTTAAAAAGTTTGCTAAAGGTGGCAAGACCAATTTGCAGATGAAACAGCTTGGTCGCGGTTTGGCTAAAGTTGCCAACCAAAAAGTTTCGTCCTCCAAGTACAAGAAGGGGGCTTAACATGGCCAAATTTAGCCACAAATTAATGGGTAAAGAAGTTGGCGCTGCCAGCGTTTACGCCAAACCACACACTATGTCGGGCAAGGCGGTCAAAATGTCAAGCAACCCCGGCGTAGAACCAAACGGCAGCAACGCTGATACCGTAAATATGTCTGCCGGAACCATTTACAAACGTGACGATGCTGGCCCAAAAACCAGTGGCATTCTTGTGCGTGGTGGCAAAGCCCAAACCAAAGGTAAAATGGCCCGTGGCCCCATGGCCTAAAGGTAGATTATGAATTACGCCGATTTGTGTACCAACATCCAAGACATCTGCGAGAACGAGTTTTCTGCGCAGGCGTTAGCTATGTTCACCGAACAGGCGGAGCAGAAGATTTACAACACAGTGCAAATCCCTGCGATTCGTAAAAACGTGACGGGGGCATTGACAACCGGCAATAAATATCTCCAAGTTCCGTCTGATTTTCTTTACGTATACTCGTTGGCCGTGATCGAATCTAGTGGTGAATATTACTACTTGGTTGATAAAGACGTAAACTTTATACGCGAAGCTTACCCACGGGATGTAACCGCAACACGTGCGTTGCCTAAGTATTACGCCATTTTTGACGCTTCGGCATTTATTGTTGGCCCCACACCCGACCAAGCGTATAGCGCAGAACTGCACTACGGTTACTACCCCGAGTCTATTGTCACAGCAAGCACTACGTGGTTGGGCACTGAGTTTGATTCAGCGCTACTGAACGGCGCACTGATTGAAGCTATCCGCTTCATGAAGGGTGAGCAAGACTTGGTAACGCAGTATCAACAACTGTATGTTCAAGCAATCGGCCTTCTAAAGAATTTGGGCGATGGGAAGTTACGCACAGACACGTACCGTACTGTTCAAGTTCGCAATCCGGTAAGTTAGGGAGTAATACATGGCGATCACACAAGCAATGTGCACCTCGTTTAAAGTCAGCATCCTCGGCGCTGATTTTAATTTTGACACGGGCACAACCCAAGTTTTTAAAATTGCGTTGTACACGTCAACCGCTACGCTAAGTGCAACTACGACTGCGTACAGTGCGTCAAACGAGGTTGTTGGTACTGGGTATACCGCTGGTGGGGAGGTATTGACGATTAGCCAAGTTCCTACATCGTCAGGCACTACCGCGTTTATTGATTTTGCCGACGAGACATGGAGTACGGCTACAATTACTGCACGTGGCGCACTAATTTATTTGGCTGACGGCGTGACCAACCCTGCGATTGCGGTGTTGGATTTTGGTGGCGATAAAACTTCGACCGCTGGCAACTTTACCATTCAGTTCCCTACCGCAGACGCGACCAACGCGATCTTGCGCATCGCATAACGGTGAGCAAGTGGCCGATGCAATAGTAGCTTTCCAAGGCTGGGGCGCTTCCGGCGTTGCTTGGGGCTCCCAAGGATGGGGTATTGGCCACACAGACGTAACCGCCGCTGGCGAGGTAGGCAATGTAACAGTCGCCGCAGGCACAACTGTTTCCCCCACAGGGGTGTCTGCTACGGGCGCGGTAGGTACTGTAGTAGTTGTTGCGGGGGCCACAGTTGTAGTTACTGGGGTTCAAGCCTCTGGTGTACTCGGGCAAGTCAACGTCTGGGGGCAGATAGATGACAATCAAAACGCTAACTGGGGCACAATAAACAACGGTCAAACTGCTGGTTGGGCGCAAATAAATAACACGCAATCACCAAATTGGCAAAATGTTAACAATACTCAGACACCTGCATGGGGTGCCGTGAGTGCTACGCAAAACGCGGGATGGCAAGAAGTTGTCAATTAAAAGGGTAACCAGATGACTACAACATACACGGCAGTACTAAAGTTGGCGCTCCCCGTCACCGGAGAGCTTTCCGGCACGTGGGGTGATACGGTAAACGATAACATTACCTCGATGATTGAGGAGGCTATTGCTGGCCTCGCAACAATCAACACTTGGACTACCAACTCCCACACGCTAACTTCAGCCAACGGCACAACCTCTGAGTCCCGCTGCGCCATGCTTGTTGCAGCTACCGGTGGTGGAGCGCCTACTGCTGCCGCTACAATTATTTGTCCATCTGCGGCTAAGCTTTACGTATTGCAAAATAATACTTCTTTTGCTGTTACTCTAAAAACCTCCGCAGGTACTGGTATCGCTGTCGCTGTTGGCGACACTGCGTATTTATTCTGTGACGGCACCAACGTCAACTCTTGTGTAACAACCGTCACGACCAATGCCAACCTGACTGGCGCGGTTACTTCGGTAGGAAACGCCACCTCACTAGGTTCGTTTACCTCGGCCCAATTATTGGCAGCGCTGACCGATGAAACGGGTACGGGCGCAAACGTATTTGCCACTAGCCCTACGCTAGTCACTCCAGCGCTCGGTACGCCGTCTGCCCTAGTGGGGACAAACATCACGGGTACGGCAACAGCGTTTACGGCTTCTAACGTTACGACCAATGCCAACTTAACGGGTGATATTACATCTGTTGGCAACGCTACTACGTTGACCAATGCACCCGTCATCGCTAAGGTTTTGACTGGATATGTCTCCGGTGCTGGCACAGTTGCCGCTACAGATTCAATTCTGCAAGCCATCCAAAAGCTAAACGGCAACACTGCGGCTGGTGTTAACTTAACCGGCGCGGTTACGTCAGTTGGCACCGCAACTTCGCTTGGCTCGTTTACCTCGGCCCAATTATTGGCAGCGTTGACTGATGAAACGGGTACGGGCGCAAACGTATTTGCCACTAGCCCTACCTTGGTTACTCCAGCCCTTGGCACCCCAAGCGCATTGGTTGGAACAAACATTACGGGAACGGCTACCGCATTTACAGCCTCCAACGTCACCACCAACGCTAACCTGACCGGTGACGTTACTTCAGTCGGCAACGCTACTACGCTGACCAACGCACCTGTCATCGCCAAAGTATTGACCGGGTATGTTTCTGGCGCGGGGACGGTCGCAGCCACTGATTCAATTCTGCAAGCAATCCAAAAACTAAACGGCAATGACGCAACCAATGCAAACTTAACGGGCGCAGTTACCTCAGTAGGAAACGCTACATCCCTAGGTTCGTTTAGCTCAACAGACCTTAGAACAGCCTTGACCGATGAGACTGGAACTGGATCAGCGGTTTTTGCTACTAGTCCGACATTGGTAACACCCGCACTTGGTACGCCATCAGCCGTCGTCTTAACTAACGCAACAGGCTTGGTGCTGACCACAGGCGTGACTGGCATACTACCAAGTGCTAACGGAGGCACTAATCAAGCAACCGCCATTTTTGCTGGTGGTCTAATCCAAGTTGCAAAGGTCGCAGCGCTTCCCGGTTCACCTGACGCTAACACTCTTTATATTGTCACACCATGAAAATTGACTTTGAATTCACCACTGCCCACGGTCTGTTCCGCGATGCTCTGCACTTGCCGGATGACCACGCATTTACCGATGACCAAATCCAAGCCATGAAGCAGCAGCGCGTGGACAACTGGATTGCTGTAGTAACTGCGCCGCCCGTAGAAGAAGTGACTCCGACTGATGAGGTGTAAGCATGGCCGACAGATATTGGGTTGCCGGGTCTGGTAGCTGGAACTCCACAACTAAATGGAGTACCTCATCAGGCGGTGCGTCTGGCGCTTCCGTGCCGACCTCTGCCGACAATGCAATTTTTAACGCAAGCTCAGGCAGTGGCGCTGTCCACTATACGGTTACTGTCACGGATAGCTCTACCTGCGCCAACCTGACATTCACGCCGGTTGCTGCTGACGGGGTTACTGAGTTTTCCCTCGGCACAGGTTTTGTCATTGCTGGGACATTCTCGACCAGCGGAACCTCCGGCAACCGTCGCGCATGGTTTCGCTCTTCTACATACGGGTTACTGCGGGATATGCAGATTGCCACTATTGGCACTGTGACCGACGTAGACTTCCGTGATGTCCGGGTTACCGGCGCTGGTGGAACGCTTTCAGGGACGCGCATTGGAGACTTGCGGGGCAATCTCAATATTACGGCTAGTACAACCAAGATTGTGTACTGGAACCTTGCAGGGGCGCAGAACTGGTCAGCAAACGCTTGGGCGACCACATCCGCAGGGACGCCCTCAACAGACAACTTTCCGTTAGCGCAAGACACCGCAACATTTACTAATGCGGGTAGTGTTACTGGAAACATTACATTTAACTCTGCCATCCCTTATACGGGGACGGTAGATATGTCAAGCAGAACGTCGGCGATGACGTTAAACATTGGTTTTTCCGGTCAAATTATTTACGGAAACTGGGCTAATGGTTCTGGTACTACGCTTTCTGGCGCTAACTCCCTTACCTTTTCTGGTCGCAACACTCAAACAATTACTAGCGCGACCAAAACTTTTTCTGGGCCAATCACCGTTGACTCCTACGGCGGCTCGGTTGAACTTGCAGACGCGCTAAACATTGGTTCAAGTGACATAACGATTACCAACGGCACGTTTGACACCAAGAACTACAACGTCACTGCTGGCTCTTTGTCATCCACCAACTCCAACGTCAGGACAATCACTCTTGGGTCAAGCACTGTAACGTTGAGTTCCCAGCTAACTTTGACCACATCCACAAACTTGACGTTTAATGCGGGAACTTCCTCCATTGTTCTTTCCGCATCTTCACCGACATTTAATGGGGGTAGCCAAACTTTTTACGCTGTTTCGTTTACGTCAACCTCTACTGCGGCAGGCTCAGATATAAACGGAACAAATACGTTTCAAAATTTGTCGTTTCCTTCACCAAGCACGGGTAGGTCAAGATACACATTTTCGGATAATCAAACAGTTACGGGGACGTTAACCTGTGCAGGCTCCTCAGTTATTGGCCGCATCTTCTTGCGCTCTGACACGGTTGGCACTCCCCGCACCTTGACCGTAGCAACGCTGTCTGCCACTGACTGCGATTTCCGTGACATCACCATTGCAGGCGCTGCCGCTGGTGGCTCTCCCACTCGCGCTGGAGATTGCGGCGGCAACACAGGCATCACGTTCCCTGTTGCTAAAACCGTATTTTGGAACTTGGCTGGAGCGCAAAACTGGTCTGCTACGGCTTGGGCTACAAGCTCTGGCGGCACCCCTGCGGCCAACAATTTTCCGTTGGCTCAAGACACTGCGGTATACGACAATACAGGCAGTGTGACGGGAACAATCACTATTAATGCTGGCTGGAACATCGGTACATTTAACGCATCAGCAAGAACCAGCGCAATGACGCTGACAACCAGTACTAACACTACTATAGCAAGTTATGGCAATTGGACATTTGGTACGGGTGTCACATCAACGAGCGCCACGGGAACAATTACCTTTGCTGGTCAAGTAACCCAAACCATTACCAGCAACGGCGTGACGTTTGGTTGCCCTATAACCGTTGACTCCAGTATAGGAACTGTTCAACTTGCAGATGCTTTGGTGCTTATAGCGGGTAGAGGTTTTACCCTGACCAGCGGTACGTTTGATGCTGTGACGTACAACTTTACGGCGGATGCGTTTACTAATGCAGCCGCTGCTACGTTAAAAATGGGTTCTGGAACGTGGACTCTTTCAGGGACGGGTAATATATGGTCGCTTTCTGTTAGTTCTGTTTTTTATAAAGGCACAGCAAACATTGTTTTGTCCGACACATCCACAAGTTCTCGGAACTTTGCAGCGGCTGGCTTTTCCTACCCAAAACTCACCATCGGCGGCGCAACCGGTATATCCACACTGACGATTACCGGTAACAATCAATTTACCGAACTTGCCAGCACTAAAACCGTAGCCCACACCATCGCTTTTGGCACAACCAGCCAGACGTTTGGTGCTTGGACAGTCACTGGCACTGTAGGCAACTTAGTCACGGTATCTGGCTCAGCAACCCTAACCATCGCGGGCGCACGGGTATCGGGTGTTGACTATCTAACCCTTGGTACAACCACAATCAGCGCCACAAGCCCCGGAGAGTTCTACAGGGGGGCCAACTCCTCTGGTGGCACTAACTCTATTGCGACCGCTGCTCCTTCCGCTACAACCCGCTATTGGGTTGGCGGCACAGGCACATGGGATGCAGCAACCACAACCAACTGGTCAGCATCTTCTGGGGGTGCTGGTGGTGCTTCTGTACCCACATCTGCGGATGCAGTGATATTTGACACAGCATCCAACGCCACGGGTTATACCGTCACCTGCACAGCTACTCAGCTTCGGTGTGCTGCATTGACCTTTGCTGCCCCTGCAACGGGTAGTGTGACATGGGCGGGTACTGCGCCACTGGCAATCCACGGCAACTTTACCCTTCCTGCGACTAACCTAACTCGGACATTTACGGGAACAATCACGCTAGCAAGTTCATCTACAGGGAAAACCATTACAACCAACGGTGTTGCGCTTGGTTCAGTTTTTATAGTTAATGGTGTTGGGTGTGGGTGGACACTAGCAAGTGCTTTAGATATTGGAACCGGCTCGTTTACTGTAACAAATGGGTCGTTTGCTACTTCAACTTTTAATTTTACAACTACTTCGTCACTTGCCGCTAATAATTCTAACTCTCGCACAGTAAATTTGGGTTCTTCAACAGTATCGCTAAGTCAGAACCTTCCTTTAGGCACAACTGAAAATGAACGTGCAGCCCTAACTTTTTCTGCGGGGACATCTCAGATAAATATGACAGGTACTGGCTCCACGTTTAGTGGCAACAACCAAACTTTTTACAATGTCAGCTACACTAACGTAGGTCAATCCACCGTAACATTCAACGGAGTAAACACATTCAATAACCTATCTTTTGCTGGCAGGACATCTGCGGGAATTGCCAATCTTAGCTTTAGCGGCAACCAAACCATCAGCGGCACTCTGACGCTCTCGGCAGGCACAGACGCCACTATGCGTAATTTCGTGCAATCCGACACTATTGGCACAACACGAACACTGACCTGTGCGGCGTTTGCTGGGACTGATGCTGACTTCCGCGACATCACGGTTGCTGGCGCTGCGGCTCCCATAAGTGGTACTCGGCTTGGCGACGGCAAAGGCAACAGCGGCATTACGTTTGGTGCAGGGGCTAACAAGTATTGGAACTTAGCTGCTGGTGGAAACTGGGGAGGGGCAATAGGTTGGGCTACGTCAAGCGGCGGCTCGCCAGCAATCAACAACTTCCCACTCGCACAAGACACTTGCCTTTTTGAAGCAACGGGGCTTAACTCAGCAGCTACGGTCACAGTCAACGCCAGCTACAACATCGGCACGATAAATATGTCTGCCCGTACCAGCAACTTAATGACGCTGTCACTTACTAACGCGGCTAATATATACGGCAATTGGATTAACGGCACAGGAACTACTACAAGCTCGACAGGAGCAATGACATTTGCTGGTAGGGGGAGCCAGACAATTACAAGTGCAGGGGTATCATCTACACACACTATTATTATTAACAGCCCCAGCGGGTCTGTGACATTGCAAGATGTGTTTGTAACCAATAGGAGTTTAAGCGGTGCCGTAACGCTTACATCTGGAACACTTAATACCAGTGGTTATAGCGTCAGTTTGACGGGTAGTACTGGGTCATTTTCCAGTGCCAACTCAAATACTAGAACATTAGCTATAGGGGCAAGCACTTGGACTATTGCGGGAAGTGGCACTGCTTGGACTACTTCTACCTCAACCAACCTAACCGTCACAGGCACAGGCACAATCAGCTTAACCTCTGCGTCGGGTAAAACATTTGCGGGTGGCGGCGTTTCCTACTCAGGCATTACCCTTAATCAAGGCGGCGCAGGCTCGTTGACAATCTCAGGCAACAACACTTTTTACGACATCAGCAACAGCTACAAAGCCACGGGTGCGACAACTATTAACATGGGTACAACCACTCAAACGGTGGGTGACTTTACCGCATCGGGTGAGGTTGGACGAGTTTTGTTGGTTCAAGGCACGTCATCGACCAGCCCTTGCACACTGGCTTACTCGGGCGTTGGGCAGGCTACAGCCGCCACGACTGACTACCTAAACATAACTGGCGTTCGCGCATACCCGCTGGAGACAACTTGGTATGCTGGGGCAAACTCAACCAACAACGGATCGCTTGGCTGGCTGTTTGCAGCTAATGTTTCGGCGTCTAGCATCTATTACGGCGCGGCTAACGTCACCTCAATCTTCTACGGAAGCACACCAGTATCCGCCATCTATTACGGCTCGGCCCAAGTGTTTTAACATTTGCAAAAGGCAAAGATGAAAAATCAAGTACCCCTAAGAACATTGCCAGATGGCACTGTGGAAGCTGCTCATAACACGGAAGCCGTGTGTTTTCACTGTGGCTACGACTTGGATGCGGTGGAGCTTGTTGCCGATACTTGCTATGGGTGCGGTAAACCGCTAAACCTCAAGCAATCAGTTACTATCCAAGTAGTGACCTTACCCCCCATTTTCGGGGGTGTGATGTGATCCCTTTATTTCTTGCACCGCTGCTTTCCCAAGGGCTTACCCTACTGGGTAACGCTGTGCTTGCCAAAGGCAAAGATTGGGTGGAAGAAAAGACGGGCGTAAAGCTCGATCAGCCACTGGCAGCAGAAGATGTTCTGAAGCTTAAGCAGTACGAAATGGATCACGAAGAAGAACTTCTGCGCCTGCGTATTGAAGAAAAGAAGCTTGGCCTTGACGAACTTCAAGCCTTTGCCAACGCCATTCAGAACGAAAATAACAACATCTCGGATCGTTGGAAAGCTGACATGTCTTCGGATTCTTGGCTGTCCAAGAACATCCGCCCCATGAGTTTGATTGCTATTTTTCTTGGGTACTTCTTGTTTGCTGGCGCGTCGGCGTTTGGGCTTAACGCCAATGAATCCTACGTGTCCTTGTTGGGGCAATGGGGGATGCTGATCATGGGCGCGTACTTTGGTGGCCGCACTATTGAAAAGCTTGCTGATATGAGGGGGAAGAAATCATGAGCCTCGTCACCACCCAAGCCGAGTTCCTTCTTGACATGTGCAAGCTAATTCAGTTTGCTACCGGGCAGGGGTTTACCCTTACTGCTGGTGAACTGTATCGAACCCCCGAGCAACAAGAAATCTACATGAAGACTGGGCGTAGCCAGACCATGGATTCGTTGCATTTAAAACGCCTTGCGGTGGACTTCAACATCTTTAAGGGCGGCAAGCTCGTAGGTAGTAAAACTGTCCTTGCCCCCTTGGGGGCTTACTGGGAGACACTAAATCCGCTAAACTCTTGGGGCGGCAATGGGAAGAAGTTAGTGGACTGCCCACACTTTAGCCGTGGCCCAACAAAACCAGAATGGACGCGGGTAACCTAACATGCCACTAAAGAAGCTACTGCTCAAGCCCGGTGTTAACCGAGAGAACACGCGGTACACCAACGAAGGTGGCTGGTATGAAAGTGAAAAAATTCGTTTTCGCCAAGGTACGCCTGAGAAAATTGGTGGGTGGGTGCGTATTTCTGCATTGTCTTTTCTAGGTATCTGTCGTTCTTTGTGGAACTGGGTAACTCTTGGGAATATCAATATTATCGGTGTAGGCACCAACCTTAAGTTCTATCTTTCGGTGGGCGGTGCTTACAACGATATTACACCGTACCGCGATCAATTTACGTTGGTCAACCCATTTCAAACCTACATTGGCTCTCCTATTGTGGATGTGACCGATGCCAACGGCGGCTTTATTGACGGCGATTATGTGACGTTTTACGGCGGCACAGCCGTAGGTGGGCTAACCATTTTTGGGCAGTACGAGATTACAACCACAAGTACGACCACGTACACTATTACTGCAAGTTCCAACGCTACGTCAAATGCTGTGGGCGGCGGTACTGTATACGCCCTATATCAAATCAATGTTGGCCCTGCCTTTGTAGTGCCCCTAGTAGGGTGGGGTGGTGGCTATTGGGGTGGTGGCCCTTGGGGTGTTGGTGACGCGGCTACGGACTCTATTCGCATATGGAGTCAACAGAACTACGGAGAAGATTTAATCTTTGGGCCACGTGGTGGCGCAATCTATTACTGGGATGCTAGTTCGGGGTATGCTTCGATACCGTTTTCTGCAACGGTAGCTACCCCCACAGTAATTACTGCCACCTCTACCCCCACCGTAACGTACGCTGACGGCACACCGATTCGTTTTGCGCCTGCTTCGGGGTCTACGCTACCTACGGGCATAACTCCCGGTGAACTGTATTACGTGCGCAATACTACAGGTTCTACGTTTAACATTTCGCTGACCCCTACAGGGGCGCTTATCCAAGTCACTGTTGCCGCAGTAGGCGCTGTCTATATATTGGCTGCTGGATATGCCCTAGCGGATTTCGGCACCGCAACGGACGTACCAATCCAGCAAAACTTTTTGCTTGTGTCTGACGTTAGCCGCTTTGCATTTGCTTTTGGGTGCAATGACTACGGCGCAACTACGTTTGACCCAATGTTGATTCGCTGGTCTGACCAAGAAGATGTGTACAACTGGACACCAGCAGCAACGAACCAAGCAGGTTTCTTGCGCTTATCTCGCGGCTCCGAGATTATTACGGCCACCCAAGCACGGCAAGAAATTTTGGTCTGGACGGATACAGCGCTGTATTCACTACAGTATGTAGGCGCACCCATTGTCTGGGGTTCTCAACTTGTGGGTGAAAACATCTCCATCATGGGGCAAAACGCGGTTGCCTATGCTAACGGTGTGGCTTACTGGATGGGTAAAGACAAGTTTTATAAATACGATGGCCGTACACAAACGCTTAGCTGTGACTTGCGCCGCTACGTATTTTCAGACCTTAATCCGTTGCAAGTTGCGCAGGTGTGCGGTGGCACAAACGAAGGGTTTAACGAAATCTGGTGGTTCTATTGTTCCGCAGATTCAAACGAAATTGATAAGTACGTCATATACAACTATGTAGAAGATGTTTGGTACTACGGCAATATGGCGCGTACCGCATGGCTAGATTCTGGTTTGCGCGAGTACCCACTAGCGGCTACATACTACAACAACCTTGTGGATCACGAGACCGGGTACGATGACAGCGCCACGGCTACCACGTTGCCAATTACGGCGTCTATTGTTTCTGCACAGTTTGACTTGGATGACGGCCATAATTTTATGTTTGTGTGGCGCGTCCTGCCAGACGTTACGTTTGAGGGTTCGACCGCCGCCTCGCCAAGTGCTACGATGTACTTGTTGCCGTTGAAAAACTCAGGCTCTGGGTATTCGGTCAACAGTGCTACAGATAGCAATCACTCGGTAGCCGACGAAAGTTTTGCAACCATCACACGTATTGCTACCTTGCCGGTGGAAGAATTTACAGGGCAGATTTTTACAAGAGTGCGCGGTCGTCAGATGTCTTTCAAGTTTGAGTCTACTGGCTTAGGCGTGAACTGGCAGTTGGGCTCGCCTCGGTTGGACATGCGCCCGGACGGTCGTCGATGATTGTCATTTCTGAATTTGAACTTCAGCGCATTTCCCCACCCGCGTTACCGCAGGCACCGGGGGAGTACCAACGTCCGTACCAAGATCAGTTGAACAACGTCTTGCGGTTGTACTTTATCCGGCTGCAAAGTATTGTGGGGCAGTTTGAGACTGCGGAAGGTATCATCCCCCCAACAACCGTGTACACAGTAGCAACTTTGCCAAGCGCCGTAACCTCCGGCACGTCAGCCCGTGCGTTTGTGTCTGATGCCACCGCAACCACATTTGCATCTGTTGTTGCTGGAGGGGGCGCTAACAAAGTACCTGTGTATTCGGACGGTGCAAATTGGAAAGTAGGCTAGTATGGCAGAACAAACAATGGATACCGAAAAGCAAATTACAAAAATTGCGTTGGATTTTTTTAGAAAAGAAACGGGTTCGGACAAAAAAGCCGAAGAAATGCTTGGCAGACTTGTGCTGGTTATACAAGACGAGGGCGCTAAACTTGTTCACCTCGGTAATGTATTGTTTCTTGTCATGGTTCGTGGTGAAGGCGTTGTTGAAATTCACACAATAGGCACTGAAGCACAACCTCGTATGCTGGCTGATGATTTTAAAAAACTTGCCGCCTACCTTAAAAATGTTGGAGTTAAAACTGCCTATACCTATACGCCAGATAATAGATATGGTCGTCTTGCTCAACTAACGGGGCTACCCGTCAAAAAGTTTACAGTTCAAGTCAAGGGTAAACCAATGATTGCTTACGTGATGGAATTTTGATATGCCCGCAATACCCTTTGTTTTTGCAGCCCTTGCAATAGAGGGAACTATAATTGCTGGTATTGGCGCAGCAGTGGCAGGTACTGTTGGGTTGAGTGTTGCTGCGGCGGGTGTGGGAGCTTCGCTTGCTGCGGGCACTATTTCAGCAGCCGTTGCTACTGCTATTGGTTCGGGTGTCATTTCTGCGGGATTGACAGCAATACAGGGCGGCTCACTCAGCGACACGTTTAAGAGTGCAATAACTGGCGGCGTACTTTCTTACGTGGGTGGGGCTATTGCGGGGGAAGTTACCAGCGGAATTCGTGCAGAAGCAATAATGAACGGGGATTTGTCTTTTGCTACAGCAAACTCTCTTGGTAAAGTTGCTGGCGCTATATCGAGTGGTGCGGCAACGTCCGCCATCAGTGCAGGTTTATCAGGGCGCAGCATTGGGGATGCGCTTATTAAGGGTGGTTTGACAGCAGGACTTGCTGCTGGCTCAAGTGAGTTAACCGGCGCGTTGTTGGATAAGATTGACACTGCAACAGACGGCGCGTATAAAAAGTTGCCGTCAACCATACAGGCAGGTATTAAAACGGCTATCGTAACGCAGCTTACTAATAACCCTAATCCATCTGCTGCCATCTTAAATAGTATGGTTTCTGCTTCGGGAATTGTGGCTAACGTAATGGGGTCGTTTGATCCTGACGGTAAAAAACTTAACGATACCCAGCGGGGTATTGTAACTAACGTCCTTATGGGCACAGCTACTACTGCGTTTATTGGCGCGGGTGCGTCCTCAGTGCCCGCCACCGTTGTTGATAAAGTTGCTATGGCTTTGGAGCAGGTGGTTAGTGATTCATTTACAGATGCAACTGACGCTACTGACGCCGCGTACGATGACGTGTTGCGCAACGCCAATGCCATTGATGCAAATATAGTTTCGCAAAAAGACGTAGTTGCAAAATACGACGAGTACGCTACCGACTTGCAGGCTAGAGTAGCAGAGCAAGATTCGTTGGTAGAAACATTCAATACAATACTTGCTACTGAGAAACCAATATTTGAAGACAACAAGTGGTCTTACGAAAACTACTTCGACAAGCTGAAAGCACTTGGGTATGTCGAAGAAACTTTCTCAGCGGGTTCTGAAGAAGCTTTACAGACATACACCCAGTGGGTCAAACACGCCGGTACTAGTCATCTCGAAGCCAGAACCGATATAGACAACAACACAGTTACTGTTGTTGTTCAAGATTACGACCCACGACCACCACCAACGAAAATGTCATTTGCCGAGGCAGCCAATGCCGCTGCCAAAAAAATAAATGACGCAGCAAGTGCTGCCAACAACTACGTAGAAAAACTCAACGAGGATTACGCAACTACCTTCAAACCAATTTTTGATGCCGCTACCGAACAATTAAATCAGTTAAAAGACGACAACGCCGCATTGACCGGTGATTACGAAACGGCAATGCAGGAGTTTACCGACGCTACTACAAGTTTGACGGCTGCGCTTGACCCAATTTATACAGTGAGTAGTCGCGCAATTGTTGACGCAATGAATCCGGGGTTTAACGCTGAAGAGTACAAACAAATAAATGGTCTTGCCCCAGAGGTTGATGCATACGAGCATTTCCTTAGCGAAGGGCAGGCAAGAGGTTTACCAATTAACGCAGGACAAACGCAAGGTGCAGATGATTCTGCACCCGAGCCGGAGCCTATCCCTGTCCCGGTTATTGAGCCTACCCCCGTCCCCACCCCCGAGCCGGAGCCTATCCCCGAAACAGTAAAACGCCCCAATAGATGGGCTCTCCTTGCCGCTGCCGAAAAAGCAAGAGCAGCAGCAGCAGCAGCAGCCAAGCCTACTCCCGAGCCCGAGCCTACCCCTGTCCCGGTTACTAAACCTGCCCCCGAGCCTGAGCCTGCCCCTGAGCCGGAGCCGGAGCCTGAGCCCGAGTACGTTGCCCCCGAGCCGGAGCCGGAGCCTACCCCCGAGCCGGAGCCTACCCCCGAGCCGGAGCCTGAGCCCGAGTACGTTGCCCCTGAGCCAGAGCCTACCCCCGAGCCTGAGTTTGAGTACGTT
>Ga0181357_1000206_pt1 | contig 20824 bp, 27 predicted proteins | sample Fa13VDMM110DN_FD_130094 | JGI IMG/M metagenome (GOLD analysis project Ga0181357, IMG submission 130094) | Freshwater viral communities from Lake Michigan, USA - Fa13.VD.MM110.D.N | ecosystem: Environmental > Aquatic > Freshwater > Lake | place: USA: Michigan | collected 2013-09-24 | reverse complement strand
ATTGTTTGTTACTGTTACTCTGCTCTGTAGAGATTTCTTTTCGTCAGAGCGAAGCATAATGTCGTCCTGTCTCCACACATAAGTCAACTCTTGATCAGCTTGCTTTATTATAGGAATTCCATTCTCTACATTAAATGTATTAGGTTGCACTGCTCCAATTCTCAACTCAAAAGTAACATCTTGCATTACCTTTACTGTTCCATCAGGAAATTGATAAAGATTTTTGCCGGATGCGTCAGCAGAATTTGATGACTTAATAGTTGGGCGTGAAGCGTTTGAGATAGGTACATTAATAATAGGAGGTTGATTTATTACTACCGGCAATAGATCGTAGTATGTTTCATTTTCGTTTATACTACTCGTTGGAAGTAGCGATGTTACACTCCCCGTTGTATACGCTGAAATGTTATCGTTAAGGTCCCCATTTAATGTATTATCTAAATTTCTCATTGATTTCTTGAAACCTTAAATATCCAGCTTTTGTCATGAATTTGATAGCCGTAGGATCCAGAGTTTGGAACCTTTAATAAAACTTTATAATATCTTTCAGGTTGGAATCCATTCAAAGGCAAGCTAAAATAATCTCCACTATTATCCTTACTTAAGGTTGTGAAATTACTAAAATTAATTATTGCGTCGTCTGTTTGAGCACTATATATAGCATACTGTGAACCTGATGGAAGCTTATATCTATCTAGGTATGCTGAGGATGTTGCAAAGGTTGCTGCAGGATATCGGTACCTTGCAGCAAATGCTATTCTTGGAACTGAAGACTCTTTATATTCTGGTTGTAGATTTACGCATACGATGTTGTATGATTCGTTTGTATCTATATTAGGTAGTGTTGAGTTTGTAACGCTTTCGTTAAATTTTGCTTCAACAACTGGTGAGTATATAGTATGCGTATCCTTGCTAAAGAATTTAATACTATTAAAGCTAGATAAAGAGCTTTCGTCCGAGTATTCCTTTTTTATAATAAAGCCCTGAAAATAGATTGATCCAGATTGCGCTTTATGAATTATAGCACTTACATCCATATCTATATCTGCTGCTTTATAGCTAAAAGATTGTGATGCTGCTGATGATGTATACCAAGCTCCTCCACCTTTTGTTGTAATGTATGAACCAGTCGACAAAGCTGCAAATGAGCTTGTTGGCCAAGCTGTTGATGGTGTTGTAAGTCCTTGTCTGTAGTACCAACTTACACCTTCTGTAGTTTCTGGTAGATTACCATATCGGCCAATTCCCATATTCCAACTCTGTGAAATAGCCCAACACTCTAAGGTGTAATCTAGTGGTATTTCTTGCTCCTCGGTAGCGTAAAGTTTTAAATTCCAAGTAAAGCTATTAGGATTAAGTCCTAAGTCAACTATACTAGCTGACATTGCTGGATAATCAAAATCTATCAGTATTCTCGAATTATAACTACTAGTATTATCAATTAATTTTGATAACTCTAAAACAGCATCTAATCCTGTATTCTTTTGAGGATACCTTTCGTAGATTGTTGCGTCTTTTTTTGGATAAAATCTTAGTATCATATTAGAAAGTTGATATACGTCCTTTAATGTCGTTGTCTGGAAACTTAACTTCAAAAATTGCTGGATCTAAACTTGGGTAAATAATACCATTTCTAGTTGCTGCGTCGATATTATACACTACATTGCTATAGTCTAACAACTCGTCATTTAGATTTTTAATTCTCACTCCAGTTACGGTTTGCACTCCTTTTGCTCTTAGCAAGAGGTTATATATGTCACCAAATACGATTGGTTGATTAATTTGCCACTTATCTATTTCAAAGAAACCCCTTAGTATAGTAATGCAGTTTAGTATTACTTCATTTGCATTGAAGTTTGGTAAAGGGATAACATCAAAATCAACTCCAATATTAATAATATAAGCATCTCGTATATTAATACTATCTGTTAACATTCTATATTGTGATAGATATGTTTTTAAATTTTCTTTTATCGCGCGGTTTGCAATAATACACTGCTTATAGTTGGTATATCCTAGTACATACATATTCATAGCTAGTGGATTAGCTACAGTATCGTTTACTTCGGAAGATCCTATGTTGGATTGTTCGTCAGGAGTTATAAATACCTTAGCTACACTTCCGTATACATTTGGCATTGCATAAGCTCTTACAATATAATCTTCTCTTGTTACAGCTCTATTTTGTGATGTAAACTGAGCTAATGTATTTTGTCTTATTTCGTCTAGCGTTTCTTGACTTCGTCCTCCTACAGCTGCAATTGGATTATTAATCGCTATAGAATTAAGAATATTTGCATTTAGTGCTCCAGTTGCTAATGGAAAATTATCTGTATTAGCATTTACAGCTACTACCTCAGTAATAGTGTTGCTTGGTACATTAGAATTTATTCCACCACCGACAAGGTATGTAACTGTTAATGTTGTATTTGATGGCGCAATTCCATATGCAGCTGTGAATATAGGTGATTGAGGATCAATTGACACATCGATGTCATCTTTTCCAGTTGGTAATTTTAACCCAATATTTTCTGGTGTTGCTAATAATTCCTCATCTGGTGATGACGATACACCTGCTCCAAACTGAACTTCCAATCCTGTTTCAGTTACTCTCGATATAAATCGACGAGGTACTCTTTTGAGTTTAAGCAGGTATGGTGTTTCTTCGCTATACACTACTGCGTCTGGATCATTGAATGATGTATTCTGTACTTTCTCAAAAATCGTATCTTGAGCTAGATATGGAACTTCATACCAAATATTCCCATCAGCATCTACAACGTTATCAATTCCTATTAAATTGGTGTCCTCGATTTGAAATTTAAAAAACTTCTGAGTACTACTAACTACTATATCTACTGTCTTTGGTTGTGCTGATAAAGCTTTTACTGTCTTTTTAGCTAAGTAGTAATTTGGAGCATTATTATTATCTACTGTATATATTGAAATCTCAGTAGGAGAGTATACATTATCAACAGAGAAATCTACATCCTCTTGAACTAAAAATTCAATATTGCCTGCAGAGCTTCTACCTCTCATTCCAGCTGGAATCTTAAGTGCATATCTCAGATCATGGACGATGTTTCCTTGACTTCCTGAAGCAGGGAATAGCTGATATACGTCCATATCTACCTGAGATGGTACGCTAATCTTTGGCTTATATCCCATTGCAGATGCTATGGATATAATATTTCTTCGCTCTGTTGCATGCAGTAAAAGTGTTTCTTTAAATTGGGAATCTACGTAATAGTTTAACACGTCTCCAATATAGGAAGCTAACTCAATAAACATCATTCCTGGCGATGCTTCATTGAAATCATTATAGGTATCAGGATAATAAGTCTTTGTAAATTCAACCAATCCCTTCTTTAAGGAGTCAAAATCTCTACCTAAGTACTTTATATCTTTTGATGTTGTTTTTGATATATTAGCCATTCTGTTGTGTGTTTATTATCTCAAGTTGTATTGATCTCATGTCTAGTTGATTACCTACTAAGCTTATGGATAATACTATGTTTACGCGGTTAGCGTCTGTGTTTTCGTCAACGGTAAGCTTATTAATAAATATGTAAGGTAACCAATATTCAAAGCTTGTTCTAATGCGATTTTCAATATCTATTATTAGTTCTTCTGTTATGTTTTGAAATAATGTCTTACGCAAATCACAACCAAATTCTGGTTGCATTACACGTTCGCCCCGGTTTGTTAATAAAAGGTTTTTAGCATTCGCAACGGCTTGGTCAATTGATAGGTAGTTAAGCTTAAAAGAAGTTCCCGAACTAGCGTTCATAGGTAAATCTATACCAATCGCTGTGTTTGGTTCAAAATCAATCGGGTCTATTCTTACTTCTATTGCCATTATCTACCCATGCTATGTGCATCAGCTGCTTTCAATACTGCTGAATAATCTTTCATAAACGCTCTTGTTGGATCACTATATCCTCCTGCTTCTGGAAGCGGTGCTTCATCACTCATTAGTGCCGATAAACTGGCCATACTTTGTACGCCTGCTTCTGCATGGTTAGCTGTAAGAGCTCCTCCATTCATGTCCGGCCACTCCTCTTCTTGGTGTGATTCATTCATCATACTTGCTGCGGTTTCATTTAATAATGCTCCTAAAGGTCCATCAAAAGATACCATTGGTGTTGTTCTTTTTTGTATAGGTTTTTGCTTAACCTGCGGTATGCTTGCGGGTTGCATTGTTGTACTTTTGGTTTCCTTCAGAAGTGGTTTAATTGATTTCAATTCCTCTCGAACAATTGAACGTACTTCTTCGCGTATAACCTTGCGCATTAAATTTACAAAATCTGCTGCTTTCATGTTGTTTTTATATATAAATAGTTACGTTTTTAGATGTAGCCTTGAAATGGTATAGGAGGTATCCCAGTATTTGCTGGTGGAATAACTAATCCAGTCATTGTCTTTAATTGAAGTTCAAGACTGGCAGCTATCTCTTCAACCATACTTACAGCTCCATCTTCTGGAAGTGCTTTAATCTTCTTAAATACTCCAATGGTCAACGAAAGATGGTTTGTTCCTGTATTACCTTGCCATCTTGCTCCAGTCCAGAAGGCTCGTGCTGCTAGGTCTAAAGCTATACTCATAAACACAGCTTCTGCGTTTACAAGCTTATCCTTTATCTTTTGTAAATCAACCTCATGCTCATCTTTTAATGCTGCTAACTTTTTCTTAATAATCCTCTTTTGATCATCAACAAATACCTTTACTTGCTTATTTAGAAATAAGAAAAATCTCTCTACCACATCAGTTAGCTTAGATAGTAAAAATGAAACTATTGATTGTTTTTTATCTAATACATCAGTCAATGATAGCATTGTTTCATGGTGTTCTGGATTATTTCCTATAGGTTTTTCGGCGTAGGTTTTTAATACTTGTCGGGCTTTCCCTAAATATTTAGTTTCTAAGCTAGTCAGAAAGCTTATGATTTCTAGATTTTCAAATGCTTTTGTTATCTTAGTCATTGCTTCAGCACTTCTCACTATACCAATAATCACCTTACCTAATGCTTTTACATCTCTTACTGGAGTATTGAAAATTGACATAAGTTGATTCCAACCCGCTGCATATGGAGAACCACTTTGCTGCAATGACAGTGTGAAAGCGTCTAGGTCTCGTTTGAGCCCTCTTTTAGATACTTCTTGCATACCCTTTAATAGTGTTATAATTCCAGTTAGTAAAGTATCCACTGTAGCAAGCTCTTTCATTCTATTACTAAAAAGCTCTTTATCCGATTGTAGTTGTGCTGAGTCTCCTTGCTTCTCTTTCTTATAGTCAAAAATACCATTTACAATATTTTTAATATGCGATTCATTTACTGGAAATAGATAATTCTTTTCTTGAATTAAATTTTTAGATAACCCTGCTGCTCCTCTTGTAATCTTTCCAATTATAACTCCCAGTTTTTGATAGTGCTTTACTTGCTCTTTAATGTCTTCTGCCTTTCTCCGCTTTGCATCTAATATTTTCTTCTTTTCCTCTGCATCTTTTGTTTTTTGAGCTTGATGACCTTTTAGTGGTATTAAGTTTAATAAAAAAGATTCAATATCTTTTTCAAATTTAGCAATTTTATTTTTTATAAAAGCTTTTATTTTATCAAATAATTTCTTTGCCCATGCTAACGCCTTTTTGATAAGAGGTTTTAAATATGCAATAAGATCTACAAATAATCCCATCAAAGAAACTCCAACCCCAGTTACAAATCTGCCTGCCTTAGAATTTTTTACTTTATCTCCAGTAGAGGATATTTTTTGTTTAGCCCATGCTGCTGATGTACCTATTGAACCTTTAGATTCAGACAACTCTTGAAGCATATATAATATATCTTGAACTTCATCTACCATGTCTTCAATAGTTAATTTATAACTTTCAAACTGGTTTCTTTTTGTTTCAAACAAATGCTTAAAAGTTTGTAAATTGGTTTTACTTTCTGCTATTACTTTTAATGCCGTTTTTGAGAAATCTCCTAAACCCATATCATTCATATAAGTAAAAACCTGCTCTTCTGTGGGGCCCGGTGATTGTTGGTTCTTTAGTGCATTCTTCCTTAACTCCCTAGTTCGCTGTAAATCTGCCGTACTGTCTATATTTCTTTCGTATCCATTTACAAGGGTTTGGGAATTAGCTGTAGATATGCTTGGTGGTAAATTTGGATCTGGTGGTGTAATTTTTTCACTATTTGCTGGAATTAAGGGTAAGGCTGCTCTGTCAGCTAGTTGCTTTTTAGCTTCCTTTGTAAGGTTTTTATATTTAGATACGCTAGCAGTTGCATCCTCTTTGAGTAGTATTAATTCGTTTTTAATATTGTCAAACTCAGATACTAAGTCTTTTTGTAGAGTAATTGATTGCTTTACTAGTTTGTTAGATTTTTCAATTATCTTTTGAACTATTTTTATTTCTTCTTTTCTTTCCTTTATAGATTCTGCGTTATCTTCTTTAAATTGCTTTACCCTTTTAGCAGTCTTACTATAAAGATTAGTCTCCATACTCCTATCCTCTTTTGTAGTTAATTCCTTTAATTTGTCCTCCAGCTTCTTTTGAATTAAGTCTAACTTTGGTTGAATGAAATCTTTAATTTCTTTTCTCTTAACAGCTAGCTGCTTTTTTAATCTAACTATTTGTGGTTTAATATATCGCTCAACTGCATCTAATTTTTGCATACCTCGGTACAGCCTGTAAATCTTAGGATTTCTTTTTGCTAATCTTTCAACATAGGATAAAAATCCAGTTGGATCTAATATAATATTAGCCAATTCACCAAACGATAATACAATCTCAAAAAGTTTATCTAAAACATATACCTTAATGTCGTTGTATTTTATTGAGTTTTGAAAAAGGCCCTTTGCTCCCGACCTCGATTCACCACGGAGTTTTGATATTATACGTTTTGCTTTAGCTATTAAGTCAGGTATTTTTGCAAAGTCACCAAAGCTCTTAAGTTCAAAATCTTTTAAACTATTTATAAGATCTAATTCTAATGCAAAAATTGATTGAAACTCACTCTCATCCATTCCTAAAAATTTAGACTCTTCTTTGGTGTTTGAAAAAAAAGTTTGTAATCCTTTAATCTTAACTTTTTCCTCTCCTATAATCTCCTTAGCTCCCTCCACTACCTCTTCAATATATTTTGGTAGATTCTTAAGCTCAACAGATGCTTGCTTTACTTCAATAACTAAGTCAGCTATTTCTTTCTTTTTCTGGTTAAGTCTATTTGTTGTCTGAGTAATACTTTCCTTAAGACCCTTTATAGCGCCCTTTGTTACCTCTATATCTTTTGCCGTAAAGTAAGCACTTAAGATTGTAAGCATTGCTTTCTCTTTAAGCGGATTAACCTTAACTGCGGATACTCCAATTGCAAATGGAGGTGGTGCTAGTGGGTTTAGTCCTGGTGCTGGAAGTGTTGGTGGAACACCTACGGGCATTCCTTCTGTTACAGTATCAATGTAATACTTGACAATTGCACCTGCAAAGTCTTCTGCTCCTTTAATTCTACCTTGAGTAAGATCAGCTGATAGTGGCTTTGTAAAATTTTCTTCGAAGTTTAAAGCCATAACTATGCTATTATTGATCCTATAAATCCTCCGGCAGATTGCCAATCTACATTATTAGTACCTGAGTGCCATTGATCATTTGTTTTAGCGACTAAGGTGTACGGTCCAGTAACACAAGATTTTCCCGACTTTGTTGGTTTATTTGGTGGATAGTATTCCCAATGCCAATCCTCAGATCCAACAGCTCTTATAAAACCATAACGATGTGCGTTTTTAGCTAACCATGGATAGTTACTTTTAGTAATACCAAAATCTAACGCTAAACCATTACCGTGGTTAGAAGAACCCGGTGGTGCTGTTTGTGGATAAAAAGCTGTTGCTTCTGCGTTTAATATATAATTCTCATCTTTTCTACCTTTAGGAACAGCATTATTTAATCTGCAGTAGTACTGTGTTGGTGGGTTTATTTTCTGTCCACCCTTTGTTGTGACACCTCCCGTAAGAGCAAAAGGTGGTCTAAATGCAGAACCTACTTTTATATCTACTCCTTCACTTTTTGCTGCCTGACGCATTGCAAAATAAGCAGTAGCTACATCCTCTCTCAAAAGGTTGGTACCTTCTCCCGGAACTGTAACTAATTGAATTAATTTCTTACTATTATCTGGAATCGTACCTATTACGTAATCAAAGGTTCCTGGATTTTGAAACTCTGTTCCACCGGTAAGGTTATTTGTAATTACCTTATCTGTTGTAATAGTTACTTGATCTGGTGTTAATTGCTCTTGCATAAATATAGAGACCACCTTTATTACGCTTTCTTCTTTTTTTACTTTGTTTTTTAACTCATCTACTCCTACGTAATATAGACCTTGTGTTTGGGGATTGCCATATGGAATGAACCCGTAAAGGATGCTATTATTATAAATCCAAGTTAAAATGTCTGGTTTAATATTCTCCTTTGGACCTATCACTACCAAGTAAGCAGTTTGCCTAGGATCGAGTCCTGTATAGTTAGGGAATGGTTTAACAGGAAAATCCTCTTCTGGACTTTTAAAGTCACCGTAAAGTGGTGGACTAAAGTCAGCTGGAGTTAATGTTTTAATAAATGTTTCTAGCTTTGGATATGAATCTGCTGTAAATGTTGAACCAGTTGGAGGTGATGGTTCAGTTGATCCGCTTATAGAACCAGTTGTTGGTGACGATCCAGTTGGTGCATCTGTGGCTGATTTAATTCCTATAATATCTTCAATCTTGACCTTAGGGTCTAACATTGATATCATTTCTGGAGTACCATCTCCTTGCTTATTTTTTACAAGCTTTCTTAGCTCGTCTGTAACTTCGTACTTTGATAGGTAGCTCTGTATTACTTTTAGTTCGACACCTTTATCACGCTTTAATGCTTCAGTCATAAGCGCAAATAGTGGATACACCTCTGTATGTATTATTGCTGTACCACCTGGTACTTGTCCTAATTTACCATTTAAGTTTGCCATATTAAATTCCTGGTATAATATATAAATTGTCTACTGAATCGTAGAATCCTGGAGCATCTTTAAGTGGTGATGTTATTGGATTCGTTGGAGCTGGATTGGCTGTTGTTGTACCTAGAGTTGACTCTCCAAGTGCTGTAATAGTGCCAATTAGCTTGGTTGGATACGGTGTTACTTTCTCTGGTGGTGTTGGCGCAGGTTTAATTGTTTGCTGATGACTTACTCCGTCAACATAAGCATATGTACTAAGAATTTCTGGAATACGAGATTGCAAGCATGCTAACTCATACTGTGTATCTTCTAGAAAATATGCTTTTCCGGTTGGAGTGATAATATTAGCATTTTTTAAGATCACTAACATATCGTCCAAAAGCTCTGCCAACTTTGTACCTAATACCAAAGGTTCATAGGCTTGGTTTGGAATTGGATCCGACTTTGTCTTTGGTGGTCGTGGTACATTAGAGTCAAAGGGTTCTCCTTTATTAGGAACACCCAAGAATAAACCTCTTTCACCAAAAACAGTTACAGAGTCACTACTATCTATATTTACCGGTCCTGTCGATGCTATTGCTATGTTTTTTCCAAAAAGCATTAGGTAATCCTTCTCTGCATTTATAAGAACACGACTACTATTGATTATTATCTGACCAGTTTTCTTTGTAAAATTGTTAATAAATAAACCACCATTACCGCCTGTTTTTAAAGACAGCTGCTTCTTTACTGCGTCAGGGCCACCACCTGGTGCTTTACTAACCTCTTGAGAATATGATAAATCTTCCATAGGAAAATCTATTACTGGAAGTTGTTGAACTTCTATCTCTATGCTTCTTCCTACTAGATCTTGTGGATTAAATGCACTGCCGCTAGCGGTACTCTCTCCTTCACCACCAAAACCGGTTCCAGTTGCTGATGTTCCTTTAAGAGCAGCTTCTAATCCGCCTTCTTTTTTTACTTGCTCAAGTATTTCTGCGTACGTTAATTGTGGCATATCTTATTTTTAACCTCCAGTAGGATACTTAATAATTAGTGATTCATATATCTTTGCTTTTTGCGTAAGAAATTCTATTTCTTTTTCATCAAACTCAAACATTCCAGTTGAATTTTTATTAAAAACTTCATTAATTATAATGCACATTTTAAGGAGTGATGTTGGCCAATTAATTAACCGGTTAAACCAACCCTTTCGAAATGCATTATTTTTATTTCCTGGTCTACTGATTCTATCAAAAAAGCCTATCTGTGATGAAAAACATGCTACAGCAAATTCTGGAGCTTTACTAGGACCTAAATCATTAGCTATCCATTTTACCCAACCAGTTGTTCCCATTTCAGTTCTTCCATACTTTTGTTTTGCAACTCCATCATAATAAGCCTTGCCGGAGTCTCCGAATACAGCACCTGGTCCACCTCCCCAACACATTTCAAATTGGATATATCCTAACCACGCATCCTCTGCCATCACTGCAATAGGATAACCACTCGTTGGTGAACATAGAAACGACCAAATGAATAATGAAGCTACCTTTTCGCTTGAGAGCATTGTGTACAACGCTCCTTTAACATACTCGCCTCTTCTATCCCCTCCTGCTACATTTGGATACTCTCTCTTTAAAGCAGCCGCTTTCAAAGATATTTCATCAAGCCCAGCATCCTTTGTTGCGTTAATAAATAACTTGACAAAGTTTCCTTGAAAGGTAGACGAGATAACCCCACGCATAGTTGGACCTCCTGAGTCAGATGGGTGATCTGCCCAACCTCCTTCAAACTTTTGCACTTGAGGAATTAGGAATTTTTGCGCTAAGCTCATTAGAGTGCTTGTTCTAATTTTAGGTTCGATCTGTGCATTTTGAAGAGCTTTTTCTACAAAGCTTTGCACTAGCTTTTCGTAATTCTGATCTATAAGATTAGATATTTGTTTGCATTTTGTTGAAAATCCACCCTCAATTCCTGGTGGTATGCTTGGCATTTTCATACTCTATTTATTAACTATTTTAACCCTCAGTTGTTGGGGGTTGAGTTGTTGGTGGTGTTGCTTCTTGATCAGCTGTTGCTTCTACATTCTGATCTTCTGGTGAGATATCCGATATTGGTACTGAGTCATCGTTTAGAGCTGTTGCAGCAGCGGCAGTATCCTCCTCTGGTGATGGACCATGTGGTTCTAATTGCTTATGTACATCTTGGTCCATTTCAACAACCTTAGAGTATATCTCCTCATAAATCTTACTTGTAGATTTAATCTGACCATCCTTTTGATCTGAACCTGCTGTTACTGTATATGCTTCTTCCCAAGTTTTCATTCTCTTTGGAATTTGCAATGTTAATTCTATATTTTGAGTCGAGCATATATAAATAGATCCTTCATCTTTTGTAGGATCTTCCACTACATACATATCAGCAGTATCCGTAACATATTCACTATTCACACGTAATGTCATGATTGGATCACCTGGTAGTCCATAACTCTTCCATGGTAAGGTTTCACTACCAACATCTCGATCGCTCTCTATTTTAGGAGCGGTTGATCCTAATCGTATACTATTTCCGAAACGGCCTTGTAAAATAAAATCTCCTTCGAATGGTTGTATTTGTGGATATATCTTTATATCTCCTCCATCTCTATACTCCCTTGGCTCAGCTAACTTCTTTTCAAACCGCTTTGTAGCAACTGTTATTCCCGTTGGTGTTTTAGATATTACATCTGAATTAGATACTATAAAGGGAGTTTGGTTTGAAGTAATTATATGGTTAGTATTTACATTGAATGCATAAAAAGCTATTCGTTGTAGTGCATTTGCATTAGGTAGTTTTACATCGCCAAAGGCTTCAAACACTATAACCTGCTCTCCAGGTAATGGATAACGTCCTAATGCTCTATCCATTGGCCAGGCTTCAGTAGTAATCTCATCCTCTAATTTACTTCTAAATGGAGTAAGGTTTCCGACGTCACGGTATCTTATCTTTCCTATATCAGCTGGATTCTCATACATAGACGACTTACTATCCATACATACCTCAAGTACATGGACAGGAACAATACGCTGTTTCTGTAATCCTGGTTGTACTGGATTCTGTCCATATGGACCTTGTATAAAGTCGAACATTCCCATGACTATGCTTTGTCTATTAATTCTTGAGCTTCTGACATTAGTTGAGCACGTTCCGCTTCGGATAAACCAAACTCTCCATCTGTTGGAGTTTTTGTTGTGCTTATTAATAACCTTTGAATAATTGCTGTTAGCTTGACTAGATTATCGTCATTCTTTACTGAAACTTCTAAGTATTCTTTTACAAGAGGAACCATAACAGAAGCGTCAGTCATACTTTTGATCATTGGTTTCAATTGATCAATCAACCCATTAATTTGAGTTTCTTTCTTCTTTGTGTTTGTATAGACATCCTTAAGTAAGTCTGCGAATGTCTTATCGTCAAACAATTGACTATCCTTATCCATATGTTTTGCTTTTATATAAATAGCAGTAAACAAAAATAGTACTAAATCCTTATTCCTGGAATTTCTTTTACTTCATTAAGGAACTGGTTAAGCTTTTTGATTTGAACACCTGCTATCCAAGCATCACGGTTTTCATAAAAGCCTAAGTCGATAAGCTGTTGCCTATCGACTTTTCTAGGATTAAATTCATAAGCTTCATAGTTTGCACCTCCACCTACTTCTTCCCAATCTTTAATTTGTGATTCTAGTAAAGTTATTAAATCTTCTTTGTTTATTGCAATTAACATTAATATACTATATCCTTTGGTACATATCCATACTGCAAGTAATCATTATACATTATCTTGTATTTGTCTTTCAAAAACTTTACCATTCTAGTTATCTGTTGAGTGTTTGCATCCGACATTTCTCTTACGTAAATGTATAAAGCTTTCTTATTAAACAACTCAATTGTAGCTCTAGTTTTAAATAAATGTAGTATGGCAAATGCCAATACCTTATCCGATTGTTTTGAAAATACCTCTTCAATTCTCTCATCCCAATACTCTACATATCTGTCAACAAAAAGCTTTAGTTGTAATTCCTTTTCTTCAATCTCCATATAAGTTGTTCCCATAACTAGATCACTTCCTACATCTAGTCGGTCATGACTCAAAAGCTTTTTATAGTTACTTTTGTTTTTGAGGATGCAAAAGTTCTTAGCAACTATACTGAAATAACTAAATGCCTTTCCATTTTCCTGCTTGAACTTAGGAAGCTTTTCTACTAAGAAACTAACCACTTCATGCTGCTGTTGTTGCATTGTTTGATCTCCCGTATAGTAAAACTTGAACGTGTGAATAATATTTTCAACCAATTTCTCAAATGCTGATTGGATTCCTTGTTTGTAAATCCTACTTCTTTCGAGAGAATCACTAGACTCGTTATACTTTATAATCTCGAAATCAACATCCGGCCCAAAGTATAATCTTTTAGTCTTTGGTTTTCTCGTCTTCTTTGTCTTCTGCTGTGTTGACATACTTTGTTATAAATTGGTATAAATCATCGATTGACTCATCGATATCCTTAAATATAAATCCTACTTCATCGTCGGCTTTAAATGCTCCTAAACGATCTACTTCTTGTAATTTATCACGTGTTTCTGTAAATCGCATAAATAAAACTGAGATAAACTGCACATAAGCTTCACAGTATTCAGAAGCTCTTTCTGACTTCTTCCAATTAACGTATACTAGATATCCCAGTAATAGGTTGCTAATAATTAATATAATAACTGCTATAATCATTATTCAAAAAGTTTTCCAAATACATTCATTAAATCCTCTTTCTGCTCTTCAGTAATAGTTTCAGGAATATTAATGGAACGCTTGGTTGGTTTAATGTTAGTTCTCGGAGCTGCATCTTTAGCTTGAGGTCGACCGGACATTATATCTTTTTCTATTTTAGATGCCATCATATCCGCTTGGTGCAGAATATAAGGTAAGTTGGTACGTAGTGCACTTTCCGGATTATAATTAACGTAGTAGGGTTTGTTAGACTCTTCATACATTCCATCATGCAATTTAATTCCAAACCATTCATTATCCGAAACTTTAATTCCTCTGTCAGATAAAAGCTTAAGACTTCTATCTGGAACAGTCATAAAGGAGTTTACTGGATTGTTAGTGTAAATCTTTCCTTGATTCTTTCTGTGCCAATCTGAAGGGTTAACAATATACTGCTCTGCTTCCTCTGTACCTATTTTACCTAAGTCATGATTTAGTGCAGCAAATATAAGTTCCTCTAAGGTATGATTCATATTAGCTCCATATGATTCCCACATTTCATTTACAGCAATAGCCATATCAATAACACGGATAACATGATCTACGTATCCACCTGGAAAGCAGTTATGATAATTAATATTACCACTAGCTGGCATCAGTAGTAGACGCTCTTCGTGATCTAGGTACAGCGCTCTTAGCTGATCCTTTCTAGTACCATCTTCGAAATACTTATCAATGTAACCGATAAGTTTATCAAAGTTTTCTTGTAACTGTTCTGCTGTAAAATTCATTTCTTATAATAGTTTTTGTAACCGTTTTAATTCTGCTTCAATCTTTCTGCGATAGGTCAATCTAGTCTCTTTTGCTAACTCCTTTTTAAGTTTACCGAACTTACTTAGAGCATCTAACTTCTCTTGACTCTTTTGCACTTTACTCTTTTTAATCTTTAATTCCTTTACTGCTAAAGGAGTAACCGGTAAGGTACCTTTGAGGTCTGGTTGCTCTTCTCCACGAAAGTATACTGTTCCACTCTCATGCACAAATTGCTTCATAAATCTCCATCCTTTTGGATATCCAACTGACTTCCTCTTAGGAGCATCTTCGGGTGACCAGGAGTCTACCACACACTCCCAGCAAGTGTATCCAGTTGTATTAATAGAAGCTTTCTTTTCTGCTCCACAACACTTACATTCTATCGAATGTGTCTCTTGTGTTCTTTTGTTTGTAGTTTTTGCTTTTGTTTCCATATAGCTAACTATAGTAATAAATTACCAAACTAGCAAGCTTTAATTTGGAGAAGAAACTGGGAAAGGCATTCTAGTATCTATAAGAGCAGTAAACCATAATTTATTATGGATGTTATGCTTAGACTTGTGAAGTGGAATGTCACCATGGACATTAAAAGAATACAGTATTGCCTCTTTAATAAGCTTTCGAGATCTACTGAATATAAATAAAAGGTGATCTTCCTGCGAATAGAATATTACATCTTTATAATCTTCTTCCGAATCAAATGAATTTTCAATCTCATCTAGTAGCATATAATCCTCAACGTAGCAGTCGTATATATATTTTCTATCAGCTTTATTATAAATAAGAGATGGGTCAAAGTAAAGAGCTTCCCCATTATCCGCAACTTTACGGGCACGAGAAAGCTCTTCAGATGCTTGAGCTAAAAACTTAGATTGGACTAATTGTTTAAAGCATTTCATTATTAATCTACTTTAGGAGTTCCGTTTACCTTTTTACGACGGGGTTGTCTACGTGTTCCAGGCTTTACCTCACCTTCCTTAACTGCAATCGTGTTTACTTGATTACGTGCATTTGCTAAAGATAACGCGTTTTGTATTTCTTTCTTTTCCGACTGCAAACGGAGAATTGTAACTCCAGCTTTTTCCGCAAACTCTTTGGTAGCTTGGTACTTCACCGCGATATCCTTTCTTTTATTCTTTTCTCTCTTATAGAGTAAAATAAACACTCCAGTGGATAATAAACTGGAAATTGTTAAAATTGGTACAATCATAATTTAAAGTATTAAATGTATTATTTATTATTTATAATATTAATATCACGAAAATAAACCAGAAAGTCAACAGTTTTAAGAAATAAATTATAATAATTATACTGTATAACCTATTAAGCTTATAGTGCATTGTTATAAGCTATTCTGTTTATAAATATATCAGTAAAAGGGAATGGCTAAGTCTCCTCAGCCATCTTAGGTTATCTATAACCATTCCAGTAATTCTAAATCCACTAACTCGTTATACCATTCAAATTTAATAGTAATCAGCAAATCCTGAGAACTGGTAGGTTGATTACTGATATATAGCGCTGGATTCTCAGCTTCTTCATCATAGTCTTGAAAATAACCTTGCAATAGAATTGCATCTTCTGGTTGAATATAAAATGAAACATTCATAATTTAAAGTGTTGTAGCTAATAAAGCTGGTGAAATTCTACCTCGTCTATTTGGAGCATCCATTCCATAACCATGAATCCAATCGTCGTTTTCTAATGGAAAGCCATATATATCAACTGGGAATGTGCAAGTATTCTTTTTCAGCAAAACGCAAGTCTTAACTTCCTTTGCTCCCATAGAGAAAAGAGTACGTGTTAGGAAGTCTAATGTTAAACCACTATCAGCAATATCATCAAACAACCATACAGTTCGTCCTTTAATGTTATCAGCTACTGGTAGTTTATATACATTAAACTTATCCTGCTGCTCAGTTCCATTGTAAGAAGAAATACCAATATATTCTATATATGGATCAATTTCTATATACCTACAGATATCTGCAAAGAAAGGAATTACTCCGGTTAGGATAGGGCAGAATACTATATTTGATTCTACATCCAGATCTGGATACATTTCATTGATTGTGTTGGCAATTCCCCAAACGCAGTCGTCAATTTGGACTGGATCAAATAATATTTTTGTTTTTTGTTCTTTCATCTATAACTAATTTATAAGCTTGTTCAAATATTTGTGCTCTTTGGTATGAGTCGAATATGGTTATAGAACCTGAAATCTCTGACACTTTATTTATGACGGTGTCATGAATACCCAACAAGTGAGCTTCGTGCATTATATCTAAGATCAAGTCCTCACTACTCATAATTAAATATACTAAAAAAATTCGCAATAACCTACTAAGTGTGGTATAGCTTAACCCTGTGGATCAAATAATAGTGTTACTGTAGTATAAGCATTTAAGCCATTTACAGTACCATTGGCTGACAGTTTAATTGATAGCGTATCACCAAACGATGCTGTAAATGGATCTAGATCTCCAGGGGCAAGGATATATGTAAATCCACTAAAATACTGATTAGAATCAATGAAATCGCCGCCTTCATTCGCTAGAGACTTGCTGACAGGAGAACCTGCACCGTCACGAACTACCCAAAGCGACAATTCCTTTGTCCCTGAAGGATTTTCCATATAACCGGATATACTAGCACTAACCAACGTTCCAGTATATGGACTAACAACACCCATTCTATTAATAGATTGATTTGGTGCAGTAGGATAATTACCATAATAAACCGGAGCTGCGGACGCAGTTACCCATGTATCATGTGTAAATTGTAAAGATTGTAGGCCTGAGCCACCTCCACCGCCAGCATTTAGTGCATAACTAGCTGTTAAAGCATAGCTAGCTGATGTTGTTAGAGTATTTGTTGTGGCATTGTAACTGAAACCTGAATCTATTCTGATAACGGAATTACCAGCGGAATCAGCAAAGGTAGGATAATACGGTCCAGTTCCACTATTTGTTGTAGTGATAGAAGCAGATTGTGCAGTAGATGCAGTAATAGCCCAGCTAGCAGTTCCAGCTACCGAGCCAGTAACGACACCTCTAAAGGATCCAGAAAATGATCCAGTTGCTATGACAGTAGTCGATACACTAGTACCATCTAACGCATCTATAATGTTTGTGATGTGAGAAGCATCGATAGTACTTGCATTAGCAATACCCGTTCTACTTATTGTTGCCATGTATTTCTATTATAATCGTCTAACTGTAATACTAGACATTTAACTTAATTATTTTTTATTCTTATCGACTACAGACCAGATTGCACCTACTAAAGTTGTTACACTACCCGATATCTCAGCCCATATAGTTTCATCTAACAATCCTTTCATAAAAAGAATACCACCTACGAATGTTAAAGTGTGACGAATAATACCCATTACTTGTTCTTTGTTCATATTGTTTATTTTAAATTATAGTGATTTAATCATTTCAATCATTTTAGGCTGAGGAGATATATCTGTCTTATCCTTACGGTAAGAGTTGTGAGTATATATTCCATTTTCACCTCTTAAAGCTCTATCGGACACATTCCACATATCTGCTTCGTGATATGTTAAGTCTATCGCATAAGTATTCTTCCAATACAATAATAGCTGTCTTACAGATTCAACTTGAGCATCTGTATAGGCATGATAGTATTTATGTCCTTTGTAAGGAGTTTGTAATTCACAAACTTGATCCAACGACACCTCTCTATCAACATAGTTGAAAAATTTATCTCCTACCTTATCTAAAGGTCCCCAGTTACATATTTCAATTCCAATTGAGATCTTATCTAAGCTTTGGTACTTAATACCACGTGAACGGAATACCTCAGGCTTAATGCCTAAATGGTAAGCCCAGTGCTTAGAAGAAAACGCTTGACAGATTTCACCATCAAAAGTATCTTTAGATTGACCTTTTCCAGATATAGTTATACACGTCGCAATGCGTCCTCTATCGTCTGCATCCCACATTTTAATCGTTCCAACTCCAGATGAATTACCTGCAGTGTGGTGAAGTACTACTTGTACTTTTTTTGTATCCTCCTTTAAGTATTGTGATTCTTTTAATGGAACCTGCTTAATTTTTGTTAAATCTAAACCCATATTAATCTTCTGAAAAAAAGTTAGTAAGAAATTTACCAATAACACCAGCCAAAAGAGCAGCAATCGCAACCCACTTAGCTTCTTCGAAAATAGCAAAACCTGTAATAGTAGTACTTACTCCTAGTAGAGCATCACCTAACTTCCTCCAGCGCTTTGGAGTCGGACTATAGTAATTGTCTTTCATTTTTGTAAAGAATTTTTCCATGTTACCGTAACCTTTATGTTTATAATAAATATAGACGAATTTAGTTTTATATAAAATAGGCAACTAATTAATACCTTTGAACCTTTTTGAAGGCTAATAGCTTTGTTGGTTTTACAATAAACTCATTCCACAAAGCTGTAGCACCTCCTATGCAATCACTAACATTCAAACATAGGTTTGTTTCTTCACCAGGATAAGCTAACCTAAACATATTAACAGCTCTGTTACCACCATCTGTAGCAAGACTCTTGACATCACTCTTAAATGCACCTCTTAGGTTTCCTTCAAGTTTTAAAAGTATATTGCTATCCTTTCTAAAGAAAGGCTTCCACTGTTTAGTGAAAGTGCTTATAGCATATATATGGTTGTTATTAATACTATCTTGTAAATTCTTTAATCCTTGCTCATTCGTCCAATGCATTACTTGTACTTTTTCGGTAGTTGTTTCATATAGCTTAGATACAAGATTATCATCTAAAAGAGCATATGGCTCTATATCACCACGTGAATAAAAGTATGCAACTCTAACATCATCAATATAACTAACCTCGGTAGTACTATCGTAAAAGTAAGCTTCAAACTCTTTTCGCATTCCCCACACTCGGTGGTTTACAAAATCCTCAATAAAGTCTAATACGTTTTTTTGCGTAAGCAAATCGTACCGCTGAGTTTCAACATGAAGCAAGAAACTAAACCACTTCTGTATTAATGAGGCTAATTCAGGATTGGAATCAATAACACCACCTCTTGTATCTGCACCCTTCTTTTGTAGAGCAAGAAACTGTTTAGCTACTTGTTCCCATTCAGATATAGTTGCAAATGCTGCTTCGGGGTGTATGTATCCTCTAACTTCCATCCCTTATAAATAGTTACTTTATAAAAAGAAACCACCCTGGTAGCGATACTGGGGTGGTTCTAAATAGCCATAGCTATTACGGTCCTAAGCCGTTTCTTTGATTAGGAGTTCACCTAGAACCTCTAATCTACCTACCTCTCGTTGAAATTCTATTGGAGTCATTGATAGAGAAATCTTCTTGTAAGTTTCTTCAAACTCTTTCTTTGCAGCCTCTATATCAAACTTACCCTCTGTAGCTTTTTTATAATAAGGCAACTTTACTTTAAAGTGATGCCAAGTTAATAGGGCTAAACCACCCTTCTCTTTTGCATTATCTACAATCTTTGAAGCACCACTCATTCGAGTATCTGCAAACTCTTCAAATTCTATATCTTCTGTTAGTATCTTTTTTAGCTTTATCATTTCGTTTTAAACCAGTTAAGTATTTTTTGTATAAGTGAATCTTTAACCTTATCAGGCCATGGGTCACCATTTTTGTTAATTATTAAATTAATTGGTAGATTTTTATCTTGTGCAAATTCAATAATTTCAGCTCTTAACGGTGCATATTCTTCATAGTCAAACTCAGCCTCCCAATCCCCGTCTTTTGGCTCTTTATATTCAAATAAAACATCAATACTTATTAAATAATCAAATAATGGTATTGTAAATGTTTTATCAGAAATTACTCTTTCCTCTGCTTCAAAAGATTTTTTACCTTTATCAAAAACTCCTCCTTGTGAGTATGGTTGTACTTTAAATTTATTACTAAGTTTGTTTCCATCGATTGTAAATCGTAATTGTGGGGTTCTACCAAATGACGAACTAGTAAAATCAACTACATGATTATCGTGAAATCTTTTATCTCTAGTAAATGATATTGCAAATACTGGCTTTGATTTTGTGCTATCAGCCGCTTCTCCAGATTTAAGTTGATTAGATTGTAATATTTTTAATCCTGCTTCAAAAGTAGTATAATGATATATGATACCAACTTGCTTGGCTTCCTTTAGTATGTCTTGTAGCTTTATCATATTAATAAATATTACAGTGTGGGGATTAATATATAAGACTTGCGACCAAACAACAACATGGATCTAAAATCTGCTTGTTGAAACGCATCTAGTGAGTTTTTTGATAACATATTGAAGCGGT
>Ga0181357_1000203_pt1 | contig 21092 bp, 18 predicted proteins | sample Fa13VDMM110DN_FD_130094 | JGI IMG/M metagenome (GOLD analysis project Ga0181357, IMG submission 130094) | Freshwater viral communities from Lake Michigan, USA - Fa13.VD.MM110.D.N | ecosystem: Environmental > Aquatic > Freshwater > Lake | place: USA: Michigan | collected 2013-09-24 | reverse complement strand
AGAAGAGCCGCATCGTCCAGTCCCGGCCGAAGTACGCCGTGGAAAAAGGCGCCCTTTCCGTGACAAACGCTCCTTTCGCAGCCATCGCGGCCTCGTCCTCCCAGCACACCTATAACGTGTATGTTCCGTCCGAAAACGTGTTCGTGGATAGAAAGCTTCTCTGGTCCTCTACGGTGAATATGGCCCTGCCCGTGGCCGTCTTGGCCCCGCCGGGTCAGGTCTATGGTCAGCCCATCGCCGTTCCCGGCCGTGACTTTGCCCTTGCCGCCCTCCCGCTAAACCAGCTTTGCTCAACAATTTCGGCCACTATAAATGACACTACAAGTGTTATTAATTCTCAGGACGTTTTGAACCCTATTCTGCGTCTCACGGACTACAAGAAGAATCGTCTGATCCGCACGGCCCCCACGATGCTGGACAAGTACCAGTCCTACGATGATGCCTACGGTACCCTCAACAACCCCATCGGTGCCTACAATGACTCCACGGATTATGACAATGTCCCCAACGGTGCCTTCCCCAACCTTTTCTTTACGACTGGCGCAGGAGTAATTCTTAGTGGCTCCACGGCACCCGGCACACCGGCCTTTGCGGGTGCGACCTACGGTCTCCTCAACGGTGTTCCCGTCTATGATCCCGCTCTGGCCCCTGCGGTAGTCGGTGGTGTTCAGAGCTACACGCTCTTCGTCCAGTGGCGCACCACGGAACCCATTTGCCTTTCTCCCTTTATCTTCTCCGACGAACATGAGTGGGAAACTGGCCTTTTTGGCTTAAATAACATACAAATTATTATGAATTTCAAGTCCAGCCCGGCCTCTCTCATCCGATCCTGCTCCCGTGCGGGTGTGTTTGTCGGCCCCGCCACCTACAACACGGTCATCGGTGCGGCATCCGTCTTTCAGAACTCTTTTCTGAACGTAACTTTTTTAACTCCAAGTTTGGATGTGCCGCTGCCGCCCAAGTCGGTTGTGCCGTATATGGAGTTTCCCCGTTACATTACGCAGGGCGCATCAAACGGTCAGGCGATCAACCCCGGGCAGACCGGCCAGATTCAGTCCCAGACGATTACCCTGCCCCAGATCCCCGATCTGCTCATCATCTACGTCAAGCCGTCGGTCGTCAATCCTTGCGACGGCGATTTTTATTTGCCCCTTGCCACCCGGGCGGCCGACAATATCGCGAACCCAGTAAATTTTAACTTTGACAACTTTTCGGGGCTACTCAGCTCTGTTACGACCGAGCAGCTCTACCAGATGTCCATCCACAACGGTCTTGAGATGGACTATGCGAATTGGATCGGGCAGGGCAAGTCTTCTGCGGCCTCTTGGAGTACCCCCGCGACGGCCCCCTTCTACGCGGCCAACCGCACTCAGGGCCAGACGGTCGCCCTCAACGGCGGCATTCTTGTTCTCAAGCCCTCTACGGACATTACCCTCCAGTCAGGACAGGCCCCGTCCCTCGTAGGTAACTTTTCGCTCCAGTTCTCCATTACCGTCAGGAACAACACTCTGGTCGCGCAGCAGCCGTCGCTCTACGTTATCACGGCGAACAGTGGCTTCTTTGAGTCCATCCGCGGCTCCAGTCGTATCATCAAGGGTGTGCTTTCTGAGCAGGACATCATCTCGGCCCCGATGGCCTCAATGGTGACGCGTACCGAGCTGGATCGCTTGGTCGGTGCGGGTCGTTCCTTCAGGAGCCTTGGCAACGTGGCGCACCACATGAAGGGTATGACATCGGGTGCGGGGCCTTCGGCGGGGATGGCTGGATGCGGAAAGACGGGCGGCGCATCAGGCGGCGGTAACTCTGGCCGTGGCAAGAGCGGCCTTTCTGCCCGGCTTATGTAGATTGATTTCGGGTTCCATAAATAATGTTAAGCAATGATATAGAATGTCCGCATCATTGCTTTCCGGTGGTGCTGCTCCGTCTTCTGTTGTGCCTACGGATGCGACTGGTGGATTACTTGTTCAGGGCTTGGCCCTTGAGCAAACCCAAGGTGTGATTCCTACATCTGTGGATGTCTTGACCAATTGTGTCTGGACCGAGTCTGCTTTTCCACAACTTGCGAACGCAGCCATCCCGGGTCAGGCGATTTACCAGCTCGGGGTCCAGAACGGCAATGGGGGAGGTTGGAACGAAGGGCATCTCCAGTTATTTGGTCTTTCGGGAGCTACGGCCGACAACCTGCTGCTTGATGTCCCGAAGCAGTCTCCCGTCGCGAACTCTGGCACCCAATGTGTCCAGCTGACGGGCGCGGCCCAGTCTGGCACTGCCACTGTTGCGTCGGGGCAGACAGTGATCGTTGTGGCGAACTTGTCTATTACGGCGGCTTCCATCATCCTTTGGTCCGTTCAGCCCTACGTTACGGTTGCCGGTCCTCCTGCCGTGTATGGTCAAGCCACTCTCACGCTCCAAGCCGGAGCGAGTTTCACCCTCACTCTCACGGCTGCCCCTGCGGTGGGTCAGGCCGTACCCATTAACTATTTCATCGTCAAATACTGAGGAGTTCATTTTATCTTTCATTTGTAGAAGTCATCCTATGGAATCTACAAAAGAACAGTTCCAATTCTACGATTTCGCTGGGAATCTTGTGACCTACGTGCCTACCACAGAACCGCGATCGCCAAGCTATTCGGCGAATACTCGTCCGACTTCCAGTTCCCTTTTATCTTCGTTGCCCTTGCCAAGTACCGCTTCCGGTGTTCGTCGGCGGACTTATCATGCGACAATGTGTAAAGAATGTGGTCTCCCTGTCCCACGGAGCCAAAGCGGACCAGCGTCCCTTGAGCGTTAGGGATTTGTAGTTTGTGCTTGTCATCGCTACTGAACCCGAGGTGCTTATACGCAAGGCCCTTCTTCTTGGCCTTTTCTTTGGCTGCCGCAAGGTAGGCCGCGGGGCTGACCTTGGCCCTCTTCAACTGATTCTGGAACTTTGAGGTTGGTTTGCTACCCCCTTCAAAGTTGTCAAGTGTATGGCTCGTAAAGGGATCCAAGGGGTTCAGGTAGCTGCCTACGTAGGCCGCCATTGACTTTGCCCTCACCTCGGGCGACATTGAGAACTGTCCCATCAGCTTGTACAGAAAGTCGCCTTGCTTGTAGATGCGATGATTGTCAATGTCGGTCCTGCGAATATCCCCCGGCTGGATGGCAGGATTGTAGGACACACCCTTCGTAACCAAGCCCATCTTGAGGAATTCATCCAGTATGGCCCCACCCAGTGAATGGCCGACCCCGTAGTAGGTGTATTCATTGCGTGGGTACTGCTCTTGGAAATCATTGAGTGTCTCCACGTCTTCCTTTAGTCGTGCCGAATTGGCGAGACTATGGTAACCAATCTGAACATCAGCCTTGATATCCTTCCAATCATCTGTGCCTTTGATGGCAACCACAATCTCAGGATGAGTAGGTTCTTTATAGAATTTGAGACCGGGTGTTGATTTGATCAGTACATACCCCTCAATGTTGGAGGGAGGGTTGGGAGCGTATGCGGCCACTGCCATCTGGTGGAGAATGTTATTCACGGGCAAGGCCCCGCCGATCATGACGAGGCCCTTATGGATTTTGCGACCTCCAACCCTCCCTCCCCTCCCCCGGCCTTCCCCTTCAAAAAGCTCAGGGAAGGCGATCATATCATAGGCTCTCCTTGCCGCGGCGATCTCTCCTTCATCACCCGCAGCCTGAGCAGCTTCTATCCGAGCAGCAGCCGTACGTAAGGCTGCCCTATCATTGGGAGGATATCCCGCGGTAGCAGCGGCAGGAGCGGCAGCAGCGGCAGGAGCGGCAGCAGCGGGGCGAGACAAGAGAGAACCCATTTCGGCAGCCGTATGGGCCGCAAAGGCTCTTTCAAGATCAGCTCCGAGGGCCGCCCTCCCCGCATCACCAGCTTCATCTCCTGATGATTCAGATGATTCGGCCTCTGCGGCGTGGCGCACGAGCGCCTCCAATTTTGCGCGGATACCTTCTTTCACGGCTGCCGCTTGTTCAGGACGTAATGAATACTTGAATCGTAATTCCTTGATCCCTCTGTTGAACCCACCCGTATTCCACACTCGGGCAAGATCTTGGACTGCGAATCTCCAAAAATCAGGATCAACTGGCTCTTCTGGTTCGCCGTGGGGACCTTCTCTGCCCAGTGATAAAATAAGATCTTCTAAAACATCCTGATGACGGTCCAAGAATTCTCCATATCGCTCCTCACGAGCAGCTGCGTGTCGTGGTCCCCGCTCAGCCTCTCGTGCTTCCCGATTTATTTCGGTCCCTTCATCCTCAGACGATTCGTGATCCTCATCCCAATCCATATCCCAGTAATCACCGTACCAAGCTCTTGCCATCCCTGCGGTGGATTCTTGGTCCTCAAACACTTCACGCCTGATCGCGTCTAACCAAAGCCGATGGACCATTTCATCCTTGGTGGCAGACCGCATTGGAAGGGGACCAAGGTGGGGGTACTGAGAACCCACATCCGCCGTGGGTGCCGTAAAGCTACGAACAATAGACGCGATGCCCGGTGTCGTCAAAGCCCGAAGGGCCAAGAGGGATTTGCCCGACGGATCGTGCGCCAGTTCATCACGCACCCACCAATCATGATCGGGCTTGGCAGCAGCAGGGATCGTAGGTCGCTTTCGGGCAGGTGGCGGACCTGCGGGGGGAGCAGGGGGCGGACCTGCGGGTGGGTGGGGCGCATACACAGACTCCGTCATCTTCGTGGCAGCCTTGACACCCTTCTTGCCAAAGTACTTGCCGATCTCGGAAGCCGATATACTCCGCGAAAAGGGAGTTCTCACGATGGCAGCAGCATCCTCAGGGTGGGCCACGGTGATGGGCTTCTTACCGGGCTTGGGGGGGCGATCCAACGTGAGGTGCTTCATGCCGCCCCGCCGACGACCAGCCCCTGCGGGACCGAGGATAACCGTCATCTTCGCAATACCCGCGATCGGTTCATTCGTTTTGAGGTTCCGACCTGCCGCATTAAGGCTCCTAAAATTTGATGTGTCATACACATCAGTCTTCGGCTTAATCTCGCGCCCATCGTGTCTCGTGACCAGAACTGTCTGACCCTCTGTGAAGGCTACAAGCGTTGAAGCATCAATAGTGCCACTTGGAACTACAATCGTTCCCTCCGAGGGTAGGGAAGCCACCATAGCTTGGGCCTCTGCCTCCTCTGCCTCTGCTTCAGCGGCTTCTTCGGCTCTCCGCGCTGCTTCTTCCGCAGGTGTTTCCGCCTCTTCGTCCTCACCTTCTGGAAATGGTACTTCTTCCTCTTCACCTTCAGCATTCATCACAACCTGAACGAAGTCATCGTAATCCGCGGACCATCGGGTACGCCCGTCGCGTATTCTTTGGCAAAAATCCTTCCAGAGATTTACGATTCTTTGCTTCTCCGGTTGGTCATCACGGTTCCTCGTCAGCGCCTGAATAGTTTCGTCTTTCATGTCTCTGAGTGCTATTCTTGCGGTTGGAGTGGGTAAGCCGCGGAATGTTCGTTCGTAATATTTCTCCGCTTTAGCTTTGTAGTAGCCTCCCCCCCTCATCTGACCTGCCCCTACGGCCGATGCGATGTTCTCGGGCAGGTTGCCGAACTTATCCTGTAGGGAGCCTTCCTTGTAGAATTCAGATCCGGGTGGGGCGAAGGTCTTGTAGCCCACCTCAAGGGCCTTGCCGTAGCCCGGAACAACATCAGCGACGACACCCACGGCTTGGTCAGTAATGCCCGTAATGAAACTCATAATACTATCCCCAAACTTCTGCCATCCTGACTTGTTATTCTCTCGGTAGGCAGCTACGCGGCGCTGGACTTCGCCTTTCGTAACCTTGGGACGGCTGAAAGCCTCTTTCTTGCTCAGTCGGTTACCCTTTTCATCAATGGGAGACACAAACCCCGGCTGCTCACCGGGATGCTGGGCATAGTAGGCATTGGCACCCTTCTCCCAGTTCTTGTAGTCCTCATGAAATCTCTGTATCTCATAGTCACGCTTCTTCTCTTCGGCCAGTTCTTTAGGAGTGTAAGTAGGATTGAAAGCCAGACGCTGGGCCGTCACTTGTGCCACTAAGGCCCGATGTGCCGCATAGTCTTTGTCTGTTGCGGTTTTGCCATATCGCTTCTGTTCTTTATTCCATAGATCGCGAATCCGAGGATCCGCATCCATTGACTTGTATTCATCAGCCTGTTTCTGGTTGTAGGCCGTCTTCTCAACAGTGTCAAAATACATAGGGCCTCGGGGCGGAGGCACCGGATACTCTCCGCCCTTCATTGCGATGTGAAGGGCTGCCATCTGCTTCTTGGCCGTGGCCAAAGGGATGGGATCTTTGGAATGATGCTTCCCATCCTCACCGACAACCCAATACAGATCGCGATTGGGGGCTTTACGAATCCGATATGGCATTTCTAATCAAGAATGGCGATTTTAATATGCCATTTAATCAAATGGGGTGGGAAAAATGTCATTTTTACCTATTATTACCCTATTGGAAACAAGTTAATAGTCTATTTATGCTTACTTCACATTTTTCACGGTATAAAAAGGCCTTTTTATACCGTGAAAATATCAGAAAATGACTAATATGAAACAACTAAGGGTAATTAGATGTTTCATATAGGATAAACAAGCCATTTTCTCACATTTTTACACGCCCGAGATAGGAATCAGCAGGTTGTTGGGGATATAGACCACGGTCTGGACCGGGTTGGGGCAGTCGGTCCTATCGGATCGGATAAAGTCATTGCGGATCTCAAAAGAATCAAAGAGCGCCTTCTCGTACTTGATATAGTAGATACCATCATTGAACTGAAAGACAAAGTAGTAATCAACATTCGGGCTGGAGCAGTAGGCTATCTTATTCCACCCCACCATTGTGGTGGGGTATTGATCATGCCGAATGCGGCGGGTCTTGAGTTCCAATTCAATCGTTCTGCCGGTATTGTTGGGGCCGAAGAAGTCAAAGGTATGAAAGCCACCCCTGCGCTCCAGTGTAGCATTGAACTGCTGGTTCAGGATCTGCGTTACGTTCTGCTCACCATTGGCTCCAAAGATTCGGTCTGCGGCGATGGACATTTGTTTCTACAGACCGGAGAGATTATTCCCTCGGCCCCAAAACGCAGATTGATTTTCACATTCCATAAAATATCAACCCATACAAGAATGACTGATGCCGGTAACGTCAAGACCTATCCTGATAATTATCCAGCCGATGCCGTCCGTGTATTAGATGCGATGTCATTTGGCAAGGGCCTTGTGCTACTCGGCTCAATGTCCCTGCGGTCGCAGCAGTACGCCGGGGACTACGATGGATTTGAAGTTGTCAAGATGAAGGGTACGGCGGCCACCGTATTGCCCCGACTACGGAAACGCTTTCAGGCTATGATCCGCGAATTACAAGCAATGAAGAATGTCTGGATCGGCGATATCAAAGCCGGGGTGGTGGAGGACTGGCGGGTGATCAACAAAGCAGCTCACGTAGCAGGAGGGAGGGTTGTGGGGTATCACTATGCGGCTTCCAAGAAAGTACTTCATGATCTGGTGGCCAAGAAGGTCATCACGGCCAAGGAGGCTGCGGCGGCGGGGGCCTTACTCAACCCCTCCCTCTCCCCCGAAGCTTTCTTGGCAGCCAAGGACGACCTCAAGTTCCACATTGTCCGCTGGTCCCCCAAGGAGGTACTGGCCAATCACAAGACCCTGCGCGACGGCTCCACGATGACATTAGAACAGGCCTTCCACACGCCCGGCATCGCCAAGATGGACACGATCGGGCTGGTCCAGAACAATCGCTTCACCGACTTCTCCGTCATCTACGAGTTCAGGGCAAATGGCACGGCTCTGAACCCCGAGAAGATTGACATTGAGACCAGCCTCAAGGAGGCCATCATCGCCTACAAGAACAAGGGCAACTACTTCAAGCTCATGAAGCGCTACTTTGCCTTGGCCAAGTACAAGGGCAATCACAAGGTCATTGACCGACTGGCCCCGGTCTTCAACTCTGATCTGGGCCGCCTCTACCACATCATCGGCGACATTGGTACTCTGGTCTCGCTACTGGAAGATCATACCGGTGTGCCACTTGATGTGGTACGCTATGAGGTGGAGCAGTTCGTCAATCGCCTCTCCAACGTCTATTCGCTGGACGACTACCTGAAGCACGAGAAGGTCATCCTGCGGGACATCCACATGATCCTCGGGCTGCCCAAGGAGAAGCTGGTCAAGGGGCTGGAGGGTCTCGCGGATCATCTGGATAAATTCCTCCAAGAATATTCCAAGCCCTTAGTGAAGGGGCTGAAGATTTAGTCAGCGTATTCCGGGCAGAGCCTCACGCACAATTCCTCCCCCTTCCCGAGGCTTTTCAGGCCTATGTTTTTTTGGTTTTGTAAAATCTCGCCATCGTATAGAATGCCATCCCTTTCATTTGACAAGCGAACGGGATCCCGGGCTATTGCCCGTGTAAAAGGCGGCGAATATGATGGCGAGATTCTATATCTACACGATGATTCCACGGGCGGCCGGAAGCCAAAGAATGCCCTTGATATGACGGCGATGGCCAAGGAGCTGCCCAAGATGAAACCCGCGGATCGTACCCGTGTGATGAGCAAGATGGCCGATGCCTATGCCAAGGGCGAAGCCAAGCTCACTGGTTTAGGGGATGAGGTGGCCGATGTCTATGAGGCCCACATGAAGAAGGCCAAGGAGGACAAGACCGTCACGCTGGATGATGAAGGTATCTTTGAACTGCTGCCGTCCCCCGACCCCAAGAAGCGTGAGGTGTGGTACATCGCAGGGCAGAGCGGCTCAGGCAAGTCCTACATCGCCAAGGGCCTTGCCGATATGTACCATAAGCTCTATCCTGAGCGGGGGGTCTATCTGATCAGTAAGCTCAAGGAGGATGAGACCCTTGACAAGCTCAAGTTCCTCAAGCGTCTCAACATACAGTCCTTTATTGATGACTACCCCGACTTGGAGGAGTTCAAGGACTGTATGATAATCGCAGATGACTATGACACGCTGACGGGTGACGCGCAGAAGACTATTGAGAAGCTGATTGACGATCTGGCCATTATGGGTCGCCACACGAACACCACAATGCTCTGTCTGTCGCACTACCTTACCAACTATAAAAAAACCCGCCTATTACTAAATGAAGCAACAAATATTGTCGTTTATCCACTTTCTACTTCTTATCACGCTCTCCGTTATCTGCTCAAGAGTTATGTTGGAGTTGATGAGGACGACCTTAAACGACAGAGACGGTATGGTTCTCGTTGGCTTAGTTACGCTAAGGGCTTTCCTCAGTTCATGATCTCGCAGAAGAACGCTGAATTGCTCCACCAATAATAATCATAGGTATTATCAGAATGGCATATGCTATATGGAACCCAGCTACATCCTATGTTCCAGATGACATTGTGAATCAGGATGGCCTTTTGTATATCGCAAGTCTCCTTCAGCCCAATCTTAATCAGCTCCCGGTGGCAGGAGGGACGACCTACTGGGGTCTCGTGGGCGGTACGAATCCTTCCCCTGTTCCGGGTGTTCAGTCAGTCGCCGCCGCTCCGGGGGGTGGCATTGCGGTAACTGGAACGGCTGAGAATGTATTACTCGCCGTCACGGGGGTTCAAACAGTGACGGCCAACGGACCGGCTGCGGGTGTTATAACAAGCGGCGATGCTACAGACGTGACGCTGGGGGTCTATCAGTGGCCCAACCTTCAACTGTCGTCCATCGCAAACTCGGTGGCATTGCCTACACTCCCCATCACCGCTCCTACTACGCAGACGGGAAGTATCGTCGGGATTGATGATCCTACGGCATCTCCTGTTCTCCTTTTCACTTCCACGTTTCCACCTTCCTTGGCAGGTGGGGGCGGGGGGTATTCCAATGCCATTTTTCAAGTCTCCTTCTTGCCCTCCATCCAACTCTACGTCACCTCAGCCGCCCCCCTTACCTACGACATCCAAGTCTTTCCTCGGACGATTGCCTCCCCCCCTGCTCCGGGTTCCTCCAACTCCTATTCCCTCTGCTCGGCTCCCATTTCGTTCAACACCATCACGACCAACGTTGCTGGTTCCGTTGATCTGCCGAGGATGCCTTTCACGGTATCCCTCAATAACAACGGAACCAGTTTTAATACAGTGTATTGGTATGCCGTGAATACGACACCGGGTCAGGTGACGGCGTATTTCTTGTCCGATGCCGCAGGTGTGCCGAACATTGAGTGGTCAGGCTTTGGCTGGAACGGCCCCAACACGGTTGCTGGTTAATCATTGGCCACAAGCTCAATCTGATCGGGCTTTTCGGGTACCTTGCTGACAATCTCATTCTGCTTCAGAATGGCCATTGTCTTCTCACGTTCTGCTTGGAGCTGCCCGTACAGAGTATGGAGCCAATCCTGCGCCTCACAAAAGGATTCACGCATTTCCTTCTGGATCCCCTCTACGTCCTTGGGTATGGAATTGATCAGGTAGAGCAGCGCCTCGTTTGCGACAATACACGAATCTTCCATCTGGTTCTATAAAGAGGAAAGATTATAAGCCGGGGGGTAAAACGCGGCCGATGTCACCCTTCACGGGGAGGGTAGGGAGGCAAGGCCTTTTCGTACCCTCCCTACCCTCCCCTACTGTACTCACGTCACAAACCTATTCAGACTTTGAACTTTTTGTATAGGATGGAGGGTAGGGAGGGTTTGGGGGTATAAAAGCTTGGTAGCCATTTTTTTTTGCCTTTTCTGTTTTAGCCAAAATCAAAAGTCCAAAGTGATTTTCGGGGGGTCAAACCCTCCCTGCCCTCCCAACCCTCCCTTGAGCCTTCCCGTACCCCGGGCAGCCTCTAAATTTGACACGGAGATAATATGTGAGGAGATGGTATATGCCCCGCACCAAAGCCATCGCCGCTGCTGATCGTCGTTATTATGAAGCCCACAAGGAAGCTATACTGGCCAAGAAGAAGGCCGCAGGTACGAACTACCGCGCCCACAAGAAGGCCACTGAATCCCCGGAGGACCGGATTATCCGACTGTCCCACGAGAAGGAGTTGCGGGTAGCCTTGAAGGAACGCAAGAACAAGGAAATGGTCTCTGAGGATGAACTCAAAACCCTCCCTGCGTCATGCTATAAAATGACCCCGAAAGCCTTTCAGAAATTCCTCGTGGGTGTGAGGACCGCAATAAAACCAGTGGCGGTAATAGATGGAGTCAAAGATAGCGCAGGGACCCCCGAGGGGGTCAAAAGCCCTCACGACTGAGAAAAAGAAACCCGGTCGTAAGAAGAAACCCGTCAAACCCGTGACGGTCACACATAGTGAGACTCCAATCGTGCTGGAGTTCAAGTAGCATAGGTAATGACATCCTTGTCATCCTCAGGCGGCCCATCCTTTTTGATGTAGGCCCGTTGGAGATCCGTAGAATGCCCCATTGCTTCGGCATCCTTCTTCATCTCCTCATTGGTGTCCTTGTACTTATCGCTCAGGTAGATATGACGCAGCATACTGCTTCCTATCTTCTTGCCAAACACCCGATTGAGGATGCGCGTGATGGCATTGACGGCCGTCATTGGGCTGCCATCGGCCGCCACGAGCAGCTTGACAGGCTCCGTCTTGCGCTTTGCCACACCCTTCCAAAGCGGGTGGAACTTGAGATAGAGATGAAGTTCGGCCAATAGGTTGTTCTCATCCGTATGCGGGATCTCCACGATCTGCGCCCCGTACTTCTTGGCCGTCTTGTATTTGTTGAAGATGAAGCGGCCCGTAGCGAGATCCAGATAATTCTTGTCCGTCGCCATCTTGTCGGTATGCTTCTTGACGATATACATATCCAGATAATCCTGATTGCGCCGGGGCTGGATCTGTGTATAGAGGCTGAGTACGAGATATTGAAGCAGCTTGTCATACTGGGTCGGGGTCACCGTCTTTCCTGCTGCGAACTTGCCCACCTCCTCATTAATGTCGGTCTTGGTCTTGACGACCTCCTCCCACGAGGACCAGTTGGTCTTTTGCTTTTCGGTCTTTTCGTTCTTGCCATCGGCCTCCTTGAGGACCTTGTTCTTCGCCATCATCCCGTCATAGTAGTGACTAAAGACCTTCTTGAAGGTGGGCTTGTCCTTATAGAGACTCATCACGCTCACGATCGTGGCCAATAAGGCCCTCTGGGTGGTTTCAGCGTACTCGGAGAGAATCTTGTCAATGCCTTCCGTATTCTTCAGGAAGGTCAGATTCTTAAAAGGCTTCCGGGCATTTAGTTGGTAGAGACTCTTCACGTAGGCATTCGCAGTAGATTCGGCCACCTTGCGCTCATCCATCAGTTGCTTCACGAGGTGTAACATAAACTCGGTCGTGGCCTCCATCTTGTTTCTACTTGGGGAATATAATTTAAGCCCGGGGTAATTACGCGGGGCGGTCATTTTTTCTTGTTCCCGATAGGTCCGGAGACAGGACCCGTATATTTGGGGCCAGTATATATCGGTATTGGATGGACCTGTGCGTACGCCTCCATTAGTGCGTCCGTGAGAGCATCTTCTGTATTCTTCACGCCGGGGATCGTTTTGAGGCCCTTTGCGAGGCCCCGGTATCCACTGATCCCATCCCGCAGCTTCTGCTTGTCAGTCTTTTCTTGGAACAGATAAGGGATAGCTGCGCGTCTCTCATCCATCCAACGATGAATTGCCATACTGGCTTGTTCCGCATTTTCGTATTCGGCGGCTTGTTCTGGTGTCCGGGAGGCCGCCATCGCACGGTCAATGGCCTCTCCAGAGTTGCGTGGAGGCCCATCATACTTCTCAGCAGCCTTTGGTGCGGCAGCTGCCTTTTTGCTTTCACGGAGGTTGCTCACCTTCTTCCGAGCCAGTTTGCCCCGGAAGGCTGCTTGGATCTTCGTAGCCTGAGGACTGAGGGATGGCTTTGCGGCTGGGGCGACCCTCTTGACAGGTGGGCCGTAGGGATCAGGTATCGGTATTCCCTTCATTACCTTGTCGTATCGGCTCTTGAATTTCTTGATAACAGTCCCCGCGTAGGATTGGGAGACTCCACTTCGTTCTGAGATGGTCTTTGCGGAAGCTGAGGGTTCTCTCATGTGTTCCCTCACGACCAATTCCTCTTTCGGTTTCATCCCAAAAAACTTTGTTTTGGCTGCCTCCCGTTTGTATTCTTCAAAAGCAGCATCCGGATCTTGTGCTACACCGAAAAAGCGATCAATGTCCGCCTGAGGTACATCGTATTTGGATTTGGGAGCCGGTGCGACATCTTCAATCTCAATTCCAATATCTTCCTGCGCGGCTGCGAGTGCCTGAGGGAGGGCTGCCACGATCGCCTGAACAAGCGGTGAGGCCGCGGGTGTAGCCCGACGTGCCTTCTTGAACGGCTCCGTTGGGTACGGCTGACCACGCTTTCGCACAAACGGCTTCCGTTCTACGGTTCCAAAGTGCTTCTGAATGAAGGGCGACGCACCGTAAGGGTTGCCCGTTGTCTTGGTACCACGCTGGGAGGGATTGGCGATCTTCTTGTAGTTGAAGACCACCGGTTGGCTCATGTGACTGCCTTCGGGGAGATCGGTGGGATTGCCATACTGGCCTTTGTGCTTTACGGCGTTCTCGGCCATCATGCGGCGAATGAATCCCGAGTTCTTTGAGAAACCGCCCATAATATGCCCGAGTCCGGCCCCTTCCAATATTGATTTGAGTCCGTCCATTCTAACAATATCAGCCAAAATAATATCGCACATATTGATATAAGATGGCCCGTGAAGCAAGAGCAGCAATGGCAGATCACCGCGCAATGACGATTGAAAGTATCCGTCAGAATCCTCGTGACGCAATGAGCGGCCGTGGTGCCACGCCCTCAATGGGCCTCAGTCAGTTTCGTGGCGGTAAGATGGGGAAGCGTGAAATGGCTATGGACGATGACATGACAGAGGCCTTTGGGCAGGGTCGCCACCTCTATTCTCACCTCCACGGTCTCCACGGCAAGGGGTATGCGGAGGACTTCAAGGCAGGTATGAGTGGCGGCAGTCGCTCGGGTGCCACGGAGGGGCAGGGCAAACTGGTGATCACGCACGGCGGTGGCGAGTCCGAGGAGATGGAGGGCGGAGCCTCCACGCCCCATTACAAGGATGAGGTCATCCACGTGAATGATGCGGCCGCTGAGCGCCGCAGGAAACGGGCTACGGGCGGCAAGAAGCCCCTAATGGAAAGCGACGGCCGTGTTGCCCGGGCCAAGATCGTGAAGCAGGTGATGGCCAAGCACGGCTGCTCAATGATTGAAGCCTCCAAATATGTCAAGGAGCATAACCTCTACAAGAAGTAAGAAACTGGATTTTTGGATTGTAATTATCACAATAATTGATTGTTGTGATAATTATAATATTCAGCTTTGTTATAGAATGTCGGCATTTGGCACAAAGAAACCGGGTGCGAATGCGGCCGTACAGATGACTTTCCCCGAAGTCTTTGCGTCCGAGTATGAGTTGGCGGGGGACCACGAGGCCTTCGCAAATGGCCCATCGCTGGAGGTGCGCGACCTCCCCGCGGGTCACGATCTACAGGCCCAGTATCACGAACAGAAGCGCAGGGACGCGAACCATATGGCGATGGCGGCCGTCCAGTCGGCAAGGTCCTCAGAACAGAAAATGCTAATGTATCATAACAACTATAACATGCCCAAGCCCGTGCTGGGGCAGCGCAAGGTCGCCCCCGCTACAGATGGCGCAGCAGGTATCGGCGGCAACTTGTACGTGGATACCGAAATGCGGGGCGGCGGCAGTGGTGGTATGACGGGCGGTGTGCTGCGGTCGGCGCAGGGCCAACGGTACGGCAAACAGATGCTCCTCAATCGTATTCCCCAGCTCAATGCGATCTCTGCGGCCAAGTCCGAATGGCTCGGTAGTCAGCCCGTGACGGCCCCCTTTCTCTCTGTGGATGACAATCAGGCCACGCAGGAGCAGCCTGTGGGGGATCTCATTGAACTCAACTTGGCCGTTCAGCAACTGGAAGATGCTATCATGTCGGGTGTTGGTGGCATCAGTCGTTTTACGCTTGTGGATCTGAGTACGGTGTTCAAGCTGCTCTTGCGACTGGCCTCTACATCCAATCGTGAGGAGCTGGATGAGCTGGACGGTAAGTTCCGAAGTATGGTGAGCGGCCCGGTGGCAGCCCTCCAAAATAAGATTGATGACGGTGGTGAAGAGGACGAGATCACGAATGAACAGGCCATTCAGTCTGTGATTAACTACACGAAGAAGTTGTCTGAATACACCCACCAGATGTTGGGTGTCGTGAATAAGAGCTTGAAGGAGCGTCAGGCCTTTAGCAAGGCCTTGGTGAAGCAGCTGGGGCTGACGCGGCCGAATATTACAAGGAGGGTGTTTGAAGACGAACCGGTTCCCGCAATGATACGACCCCGGCTCCCTGCTCCCGGTGAAAGACCGGCAGAGCCGGATCAGGAGAACAGTGATAATGACGATGATGAAGGGGGGCCACGCGGACCCAATCAGTTTATTGAGGGATCGGAAGGCTCTACCTATGTGCCAATTGGTGAAGAGGCAGAAGAAGAAGAATCAGGCGATTCAAGACCCGGAACGCAGCGCTCTACGTCCCAGTCAGCACAAGACTTTGGATCAGAGGGGCAAGTTCGGAAGCCCATCGGCCGCTCCATTTCAGGCACGAATTACAACGTCAAGGCCCTCAAGCACTACTACAAGACGCTTACAGGTGAGACTTCCGGGATCCACAACCGTGCTGCTTTGCTACAGGCCATTTATAGGGAAAAAGGAGACAGGGGGTATAGCGACGCAGCACAGTTCAATGAGATTCCTGTCGTTGTTCAGCACGGTCGCACAACGGGTGAGGATGTCCGTGGCAAACCACTCTACGGCAGCCAAGCGGCTCAAGTCGCGTTCCATAGAGATTTTCCTAAATATCGTGAGGACAAGACCTATCCTCTTGGTCCATTACTGAGGGATGTTGCCACATTTACGAGGGCCTACGAAGAGCAGTTCATTCGTGATGAGGAGCTACCACGTCGTCCGAATCTTGCGCCTCGTGAGGAGGCGGCTCCTCGGTTTGACAGGGGAGCGGCAGCGGCAGCAGCCTATTACGGAGAGGAGGCTGCGCCCCGTCAGGGTCGCAATGCGACTGCGTCTGCGGCCTATTTTGGGGAGCAGCCATACGCTTCTTCATCTTCTTTTTCGGCACGAGAGCAGCCCTTCTCTTCATCTTCTTCATCTTTCCCAGCATTTAACCCCCGTGGCGAAGGGCGTGGTCGCGGCTATGGCGGAGCAGCCCCGATGACCGATGAATTCAACGTACCCAAGACCTCAGCCGTGGAGACCCAGCAAAAGGAATCACTGGCACGGGCAGGTGTTAGCAACGTGTATTACGATCGGGATGGTCGCCAGACGTTTGGGTACAGATCGGGCGCTTTCTTTGGCGAAGAGCTGCCGTCCAGTGGCCCAGAAAATCTTGACACCAAGCGTCAGTTTAATGACCCCAAGGACACACCGATGACGGCAGCCCACTCACGGGAGGCCCCCAATCCTCTATTCAACGACAGAACGCAGCAGTTCAGCCCTGAGCAGTTGGCGGCCTTGGCGGCGGGGCCGCAGTCAGGGCAGGGTCGTGTGCGGAAGCCCGTCGGTCGCAAACCGAAGGATTTTGCGAAGAAGCTGGGCTTTGGCAAGACGGGTGGCATTATGAGCGGCCAGAACCTTGAAAAGACGGGGTTTCCTGACGAAGGCAAGATGACAGTGGAAAATGGCTTTCCTGCTCGTGGCGGCGCTGCGGCACCAACGTCCAAGCCCAAAATGCGTACCTTGCTCAATCAGATCCGCAAGGCGCACCCTGATCAGGCTGCCAAGGTGGATGGATTCCTTGAGCATTTGAAGGGGCAGGGGCGTATGGTGGGCGCAGGATGGTTTGATTCGCTCAAGTCATTCGTCAGCAGCTTCTTTGGCAAGAAGGTGGCAGCCGCGGCAGCCCCGGCAGCCCCGCCCGGTGAATCCACGCACGGCAAGACAGGCCCTGCGGAGCAGCTCAGTCGCATCGGCATCAATAGCAAGAACGATTTTAGAAATTGGGCCAAAAAGGGTGGTCACCCTGACAAGGGCGGCGACACGGCGACGTTTCAAAAGGTCAGCGGTCTCGCAGCGCAGCTGGGCTGGAGCGGTGGCAAGAAGTTGTCCTTTATGGGTCTGCTTGGGCGTTTGGCGGTGAAGAAGGCCAAGAGTGCCATCAAGGGCAAGGGCCTCTCATTGCGTCAAAAACTGGCCGAACCAGCCGTGGATGAACCAAAGCGGCCCGGCTATGGTCGCACGTTGAACCCCAACGCAAGGCCCAAGGCCGCCAAGGCCGTCCTGCCGCCCGGCACTGCCAAGCATATCCTGCCCGGCCGTACCCATAACGTGACCAAGGACACGCTACCCGATACACGCGAAGGCTATGTCGCACTCGCCGATAAGCTAAGGGGGCAGGGTCATAGCATACGCGTCAATAGTGGATCACAATTGAAGAGCATCCGTGCTAATTTCATCAAGAAGCTGGGGCTATGAAGGGTCTTCTGACTTCTCCACATGAAAGCAGACCTTCCACACCTTGCGATCCACGACGCACTCCACGTTGAGGTAGAAGTTGCCTTCCTGCTGCTGGGCCATTGATTGGCCTCGCTTGTTGAGTTTGTGTTTCTCCTTCATCATATGGGCGATGACACTCATAGCCAAGGCCACCTCATCATTTTTGTAACGGCACTCTGTCGGAAATCGGACGGAGTAATCGTTTTTGCTGGTCTTTGTCACCAACACATCGCACACTTGGACATCGTTGCGAATCAAATCGCAGTAAGCGCATTGGCAGGATGTAGTGTGTGCGTTGTTCATTTTGGATTGAGTATTCATCGTAGTACCTGCCATACCCCCCATCGGACTGCGTCAAATTTATGTCAAAGGGACGACAGCGATATACAGCGATATACAGCGATATACAGCGATAATCGCTGTAAAGGGTCACCCGTGAGGGTAGGGAGGGTTTGGAGGGTACAACTTCATATAGACAAAATAAATAGGCCGATGCCCATTTGCTTTTGTTTTATTTGTATATTGAATTTAGGGGGTCTAACCCTCCCTACCCTCTTGGGTGACCCCTCACTCAGGGTCACCGCAATCAGGGGCCACCTCCTTGGCTATGTACCCACGCAGGTAGAATGAATTAGCAGAGAAAATCATGTAAAATCGCTTGATCTTCTTGCGCTTCTGATCCGCCATAAAAGTAGCGTTGGATCGTTTCAAAGCACGGCAAACCTCAAGGCTCTGCCGAGATTCGTGATCCGCATCCACATCCTTCCAGTACTCTGGCTCATCCTTTACGAAGAGTTGCGCGATGAAGATAGAGGCCCACGTGGTAAAGTCACGATCAGCCGTGAAACGACGCAGAAACTCATCGGCGCTTAGATTTTTCCACGATCGGACCATCACTTCATACACTTCGCGCTGAATTGGTGATAGCAAACCATCTTTCAACTGAGGACGCACGATATCAGAGGCCATTGCGAGGACAACGATGAGAATTCCACCTGCTTTCATTGAGAGCAGCGGCCCATCCTTCTCTTCCGGCGCATGTTCATCAAATTGATGTTCAATAAACGGATTGTTGAGGTTGATGACCATTGTCTTGCCTGATGAGGAGCTGAGGAGGTGAGTAGATGTCATTTTGTAAAGCGTCTTGTTGCGTTACTACTATCCAGACCCTCCCTACCCTCCCTCCGTCACCTTTATAGGCAGGGCCTATTTCCACAGCGACACAGCGACCACAGCGACTACAGCGAACACAGCGATTCGCTGTATATAGCCGCCAAGCCAAAAGGTGACACCCCAAAACCGCTGGTTGGGTAGCAGTACGATGAAGACGACGATGATGAAGCAAACGATTGACTGCTGCCTCTGCGGTGATGCGATTAGCGGGTATGGTAACAATCCATACCCTCTATGCGCAGCAGATGATCATGAAAGCCGCTGCTGCGATGACTGTAACATTGAGGTTATCATCGCGCGGATCACGGCTGCTCAGGCTTCGGGGGGGTCCATAGTGGCCCCACCGCCATTTGACATTGACGGTGACGATTGGATGGAAATCTACACGGAAGACACGTGGGAGAACCAAGACGTACCTGAATTGATGGGCGGCACCTACTTTCAGTGCTGGGGCGGTGGGCCATCGGGTGGCTATGTGAGGAAGGGATCCTCCCTTTGGCGCGTAAATTACACGTGGGGCAACCCTTGGGAGGTGGAAAAGCAGGAAAACAAGCATTTCTCACGCATTGAGAGAGATGGGAGGCCGTGGGGGTGTGTGTGGTAATCAAAATAGAGGCCCGTTGGCCCGTTTTTGGTGTGTGGTAATCAAAATAGAGGCCGGAGGGCCATTTTTGGTTACTCATCATCACTGTCGCCCACCTTGTGCTTCCTGCGGCATATAGGACATTCATATTTTGCTTGGTGCGCAGCCCGTGCTGCTGCTTTGATGGCCTCCAAGCAATCCTTACAATAGAAATGGCCGCAATTTGTGATCGCAAGGTCATGTGGCTCTATCATGCTGATACAAACAGGACATTCATACTTTTTCTTCAATGCCGTCGCCATTTCGGTGAGCGAGGCCTTGATATGTGTGGGGATGGAGGGTTCGGCCGCTGCTGCGGCAAGGCCCGTGTGGTGTGCGAACGCCACCTGATGATCGCGATTCACTTCCTCATAGTACTTGGCCCACGCGAACTTAACACGTGCGTTGGCATACTGAAGGCGTTGCTGGAGCTGAGGGATGGATGTCATTTTGTTAATAAAGCGTCTTGTTGCTCTACTGCTAACTAAGGGGAGGGGGCCGCCGCCCCGTCAAATTTTTAATTAGCATTCTACACAGCGACACAGCGACCACAGCGACTACAGCGATTCGCTGTGTATAGAGCCGTGCTATAAAGATGACTGCCTCTAAGCCACTATCCGAAGCGGTACGATGGAGTTGAGTAAAGAGCAGATGATCGCGGAGAAGGATGCGAACAATTATTCACGCGAAAAGCTGCGTTGGACGTTTGCGGATGGGGCTATCTATGAAATGAGTGTTAATCAGTATAGCTATTGGCCTACATACTTCGGTACAGGCTCGGTCAGCGCCTCCACGGTGTGTTCCAAGGGCCACACCTACACGCTTCACATCAAGCATGAGGAGCTACGGTACCGTGTGAGTCAGTTTAGCGGGGAACCATACGGTTGGATATCAAATGCTGACTTTGCTTTGATGTGCGCACACAAACGCAAGTAGGCGCGGATCCTACGTTTTTTTTGAATTGTAATAGCTATTCGCTGTGATTCGCTGTGATTCGCTGTGTATGGCCGCCCAGCCGAAAAGGTGACGTGCCGCCGTGCCTACCCCCCTTAGAGGCAGGTGAAGCATACGACGCATCACTCACATCAAAATGGATCAGTACTTCATCACAATGTTCAACATCAACAACGCCCTCGCCACCGTGGTCATCGCCGTCGCGATGTTCATTGGCATTTGGGTCCTTGGCTACTACGGCTATATGCTGGAGTGCTGGTGCCTACACAAAAAATGGTTTGGCCGTCGTTTATCCAAGCCCAGCTGGATCGCCGATACTGAAAACGACATTAGGACCCGAAATTGATCATTATATGACGGCAGCCCGAATCTTGATATATGTACTCAATGAAGCTATGATCACACTTTAGCATGTTTGTTTTGCGGTTACGCCCTATTCCACGCATCTTGTCAATGCGTAACCACAAATCAGCATACGTTTTGGGCCTCACGCCCTGACCGTTCAGCGGCCCTACACGCCCGTGGCACCCAGCACACACTTTGTTACCAAACTCTATGGTTTTCGCCTTCAGCCAATCAGCAGGAAGGTCTTGATCAAGTAATTCAGCGCCCATATCCCAATAGGTGTATTGAATGCCCAGATCCTTCCTTTTTATGTCTATTATCAGTTGCTCTAATGGTTGGCCGTCCTCGGATTCACACCATTGAGCGTACGTCATAGAAGGCAGCTGCGATGGCAGCTGCCATTTCTCAAACTCAGCAGGGGTCATACCCTTCACCTCCTCGTTCATTTCAGCGATCATCGCGGCTT
>Ga0181357_1000201_pt1 | contig 21171 bp, 18 predicted proteins | sample Fa13VDMM110DN_FD_130094 | JGI IMG/M metagenome (GOLD analysis project Ga0181357, IMG submission 130094) | Freshwater viral communities from Lake Michigan, USA - Fa13.VD.MM110.D.N | ecosystem: Environmental > Aquatic > Freshwater > Lake | place: USA: Michigan | collected 2013-09-24 | reverse complement strand
TGTTGATCTGCATCGTATAGTGATGGTGCTGCGTTATCGGCCTTCCTTAGCATCTTATTTGCCCTTGCACTTTGAATAAGTCCAAGTGTTGTAAATGCTGCTGCTCCAGTAAGCTGTCTTGGCTTGTTTAGTGCCTCCTTTATTTTACCTCCACCCTGACCTGCTGCCTGTCCTGCTATCTTACCTGCTGCATTCTTGCCGAACATCCCCATTACCTTTTTCCCTATTGCTGCTATTGTGAATGGATCCATAATATATTGTTTTTAAATGTTGTTATTTTGATATCTTAACGGTAAATATAACATTATTTTCAGCATACGGTTCTCCTATCTTTTTTAAGAAGGAAACGGCCCTTGAGTTTTTTTTATAGACAGAGGACAAAAACTCGTCCCCAAATTTAGGAAAAATATAAGACTTAAAGACATCTTTTGAGTTTTTTCTTAAACCTTTGTCAAGAAAAAACCCTGTAAGGTGGTCTTGCTCTTTGCCAAACCATCCCGATATACGACCTTCGTTTATTAGTACATAGAAGGAGAAGTCATCTAGATTCTTTATGTCTTCGAATGTTCTACTGGCACAGACCTTACTTGTGGCAGGAGCTTCTATGTGATAAATATTACATAAATCCTCGTCTGACTCATAGAGATCCTCAAGTATTTTAAGCCACTTGTCACTACCAATAACATTCATTATAATCATTTTAACTTTTTGACCTGCATACCAGAGGTGTGAACAATGAACTTCGATTCTTCTGAGTGTATAACCTTGCACATAAGTACTCTCTCCTGTACTCTGTTTTTATTTCCACTAATATTCCTTGGGATGCCCTGCTCCCATCCGCTGTATTTTTTAAGGTAGTATATGCCCTGTGTTGGCTGGTCCATTAAACAGAGTAGGTTATCGTTCTCGTCATAGAACTCTATGCTTGTTGGCTTGTCTCCGTTTACCACAACTCTTTGAAACTCTTTTTGTATTGACGGATCTGGTGAGCTTGCGTATGTTAGCTCAAACTGTACTGGTGTTCCGTTAACCACAAAGCCGTCATTTAGTAGGTATGTTTCTCCGTCCTTTGATCCGTATGACTTTGTTAGTCCAGCCATAGACATTCTGTCGAAGCGATAGTCGTAGTTTGATGTCCACGATTGTATTGACGGATCTGGTGAGTACACAAATAGGTTCGTCAGGTTGGTGTCTTGTCCCTCGTGAGCAGGATCGTATATGTGGAACCAGTACTCATCGTTTCTTTGGTCATAGAACCCTGCTATATGAGTTAGTACGCCTGGTCTTATTGCCTTTAGGTATGGGCTAAGCTCTGACATATAATTTGCCTTTCCTATGTCGGTAAGCTGAGTTCCTGAGAACATAAATGCGCTATCTTTGTTAGCAAAGAATAGTGCCGCTGACTTGCTCTGCCTTCCACCTGCTTTTGCTACTGATGATATGTTTGCCTCTGCTACCGATCTCCACATCTGGTCATTCATACCGTTTGTTCTGTCTATCCAGTACTGTCCCTGCACGAACGCTGTGGTGGCCATGTAGGCTATCTCCCCTGCGTTGAGGTCTGATAGTATTGACTTTTTTGTTAGAAGAAGGCATATTCCTTTTTCTGTTATTGCGTATAAGTTTTCTCCCCTCTCGTTTATTTCAGAGTAGGCGTACTTTATCTCGCCTGTGTTATCGTCTATGTCAAATGAGTTGTTGGCAGGGAATGTTCTAAGACCTGGTGAGTCCTGTACGTTTATACTTCTTGGAAGTGAGTGCATCTCCCTTGTAGGGTAGTTTAGCTTTTCTACAAAGCCATAGTCTGGCTTAGAAAAGTATCTATTTGCTGGCTCGTTTGTGTACTCGTGGTTAATATTCTGTCTGAAGCGAAGTCCTCCCCATGCCCATGCGCTCATCTCTGCCTCGCCATAGTCATCCACATAGCCCTGATATATATTGTTTCCTACAATGTCTGTTGTTGGATCCCATCTGTTTGGTCTCATAACGTAGTGGACCGATGGGAAGTACTGTAGTGGGTAGTCCAGATTAAAGGAGTACGGCATGACAGCCCTTGACTCCACGCAGAACATCATGCACAGCTGACGTATGTACGCCATGTCTAGCCAGTTCTGGTTCTGTATTCTGTTAACCCCAGTGGTTCTTTTTACTACATAATGTCTTGGGTTAAGGCACCACTCAAAGTATGGGAAGCCTACGCCAAAGGCGAACTGAGTTTCCTTAGCGTTATCGTATGCGTCTGACTCCCTGTCTATAGGGGCAAATATAGTCTCTCCTACTGTGGAGTCCCCTCCAAAGAACTTTATAGGGGCTGTGTTATCGTATTTTACTATTATAAAGTCCAGGTTGCCAGGGTAGAATGGAGCCTGGTCAAATACTATTGTGAAGTGTCTGGCACCGTCATACACGCTGGTGTATGTGCCTGTTGCTCCATTTGCGTAGCTACCACTGGAAATGATGGTGTTGTTTATCGCTGCCCTCTGAGGTACTGTGTAGAATGTTATATTCCACCACTTCTCTGTCGTACCATCGGGGTGTCTTATGTATATAAATCTGTCTGTCGATGATGTTGGGTGTGAGATATCAAGTGCGGATATGCAGTCCTCCCATCTCTCGTCTACGAGCAGAAACTGTTGTAAGCTTGATCCGTCACCTCTGCCTATGATGCTCTCTAACTTTTGGTAGTAGCAGTTCTTGTATGCCTGTATGTTTTGATCTGGAACCTTGGCACCAGTTTGTACTATGTTTATAATATATACTGGCTCTGTCCAGTCCTTTAGTCCTGCCTCATCGAAGTTTCTTTCGAATGTACCACCAGTGTATTGGTTTGCATATAGAGTGCCCTGTATTTGTAGGCCTATATATGTTCCCCTTCCCTCTGTTATTCTTTCTGCTGATTGTAATTGGAATACGTTATTACCTTTATCTGAAGATGAGAACAGTGGTGGCACTGTTGTGTTTCTCCACTTACCATATCCTGGGTATCTATACCCATCTGCTCCAGGGTATCCCATTGTTAGGTCCTCTGCTGGGTTTATCTGTCCACCGTCAACGTCCCTTACTATGCGTGCGTAGGAGATCATGTCTATTAGTCCGTCTCTGTTAAAGCCAGCACTTGAGTTAGTCTCAAAGTTGTATATCTCACTAAAGAACCCTAGCGGTGAAACAAACTGCACCGAATAATTTTGTGGGTTATTTGTCATATCGTTCACAACATCGCTGCTAACGATCCCGTTTTCTATGTCTGGACAAAAGAACCACACCTTGTCGGTCACCTTTCCAGCTAGAGAGGTGTTTGTAACTGCAGAGTTGTATATTGCTGGTTGTAGGTGGTATGCTCCAAGCCCTTGTGCTATTACCCTTCCTGCTCCGTTGCTCCTTACTATGCTGAACGACTTCATCCAGTCTGGGAAGTTATCAAGACCTGTAAGAAGCATTCCATGTGAGTAGTATGTTGGTGCAAACCCTGTTGGGTTGTTGTTTATCGCATCTGAAAGATGGCTTCCGCCAGGAGATACTTCTGGGTTTACTCTGTAGTTGTGTCCGCTTGTGTCTGAGTCCTGTGTTCCAGTTGGCCTGTATGGGTGATATGCTGGGAAAACATCTACAGGCCCAATAACGATTGGAGTAAATATAGGAACATAGGCTCCGTGGTTAGCTATCTCACCAAGGCTTTCATCACAGTACGCATTTACATTGTCAGTTATTAGACTTTTGTAACCATGTAGCAGAAGGTCTCCTCTTTGATAAATGTTTTTAAATGAGCAGACATCGGTCTTAGCAACAGCGTCAGTGAGGTCAAAGACCTCGTGTGTGCTGTCAACGGTGATGTCTGTTGTCGCTGCCCTTACTGTTCCTCCGTAGCTGTATATGTCTGTAACGGATGATGTAACGTCCCTTCTGTTTGGGTACTGAAAGTTTTCTAGGTCTATGTCCTTCTGAGCAAATCCCTGCCCGAAGGTTCCGTCAAAGCCAACAACAGCAAAGGAGAACTTCTCACCACCCATATAACTTTTTCTGTTGACAAAGTTCCACGGATCGCTAAATCCTGGCTTTCCGATCTTGTCTATAACAGGATGTATCTTTTTGCCTTCTAGCTCCAAGAATGTAAGTTCTGATATCTTGGACGCTAGGATAACATTCATCAATACAAGCCTTCTGTCTATGTATCTTATCGTCTTTGCTCCAACAACAAATGCTAGCGTTTGGCTTAATTGAGCGTCTGAGATAGGTACACCTGGATCTATGTTTGAGTCCACTGGATCGGTGAAGTCTCTCCAAGAAATTTCCTCCTTGGCAATGGATACCTTGGCAATTATTATTGGTGTGGGCGTGAAACCTATCGCTGCGTTTTGATTGAATGATGTCCTCTTTATTTCTATGTATTGGTAGTTGTGCAGGTTGGTTACCCTGAACCTTATCTTTATTCCATATCTTGTGTTGCTCTGTGGTGCCGCTGGCCCTCCGTATGTCTTTGCGTATGGGTACTGTGCACTTGCCGATGATAGGTTTTGTATTATCGGTATTAACGGAGTCTCTACCGACCAGTTTGTTCTGTCACCCTCGTCACTTGAGTACCTCATTGAGTACGAGTAGTCTCCTACTGGAAGACCTCCACCTCCACCTACGTTTACTATCTCTTGGAATGCTGGCACGTCAAGGGCAACGAATAGGTTGACAGAGAAATTTTCTGTGTTAAACGCTGAGAAGTATTTGTTCGGATCCAATAAAAGAGAGTCAACCATATCCTTTATGTTGAAAAGAAGTGGTGTGAACGATAAGGCTGTTAGTCCTATCTCTCCTCCAAGGGTGTTCTCGTTCTTACTATACTGCGGTGGATCGGCAACCGTTACTGGAAATAATGGACTCTGTAATATTATTACTCCGTCAACACGAATCAGTGAGTCTAGTACAGCATTTTTATCTGCCCATACCTCTACAAAGTATTCGTTTATCTGACAACTTACCATACACTTGTATGTGCTTGATGGTAGGTTGTTGATATAAAGTATTGTCTCCCCTCCTATCTTTGTTGCTGCCTGGTTTACTCCGTCTGGTACACGTATACGTCCATTGCGCATACGAACATACTTACCATTATTGGTTGCACCAAGTAACTCCTTGGAGGTGTCTGTGTCAGATCCTGACTGAAAAGAATGTATATCCCAAGGCCCGTGTTCTTGATCCATAGCTTTACTTGATAATGATTCCTATATAACCTAATGCAGCCGCAGAGGCACTCCCAAGAAACAGGATCCTTAGTCGTTTGTTTTTCTTTTTTAATTTATTGTTCTCATTATATAATATAAGGTACTCCTCCTGTGAGCTTTGAAGCGCATCGTTTAGTTTTTCTATAGAGTACTCTAGAGCTCCCTCGTTTACTACGTGCATGGAGTCGATCTTATTGTGGTTGGATATTACTAACTCAAAGCTTTCTATTACGGAGTCACAGTTTTTTATCATTACAATCGTGTCGTTAAACATTGAGTTGAATGCGCTTGGAGGACATCCTGGATCATCCTTGCTTTGTTTGTATTTATCTATGTGTTTTCTTATAGATGATACTTTCTTATTGTTTTGTGCTCTTAAGGAGTCTATGATAACGATTCTTTTTGACACGTCATCTTTTATTGAGTCTATGTTTTTGTTTACCTTGTTTACCAAGTCACTTACTACCGTTGCACTCTCTTCTTTTTTATTGTTGCACGTTTTTGCCATTAGAATAATAACAATGGCTATAATAACCGCTATTCCATAGTACCAATACTTCATTTTATTTTTTTTTAAGTTTTTCATTCTGTATTTGATTGACTGTATATCCACATATCAGGAGCTCTACTCCAGACCATAGTATTACCTCGTTTATTTCCAAACCCTTTGACGAAATGTTTAGTAGGGAGTATATCATACCCCACTGCAATATTACGAAAGCTAGTGCAGATTCTATCCTTTTTTTTGAGAAAAATGATTTATCGTTGGAGTATATCTTTGTAAGCTCCCTTACGATCCATTTTATATTTGACCACCCAAAAAAATATTTTTTTACCTTGTTCATTTCTTTCTTATAAATCTTATTATAGGCTTAAGTATTCCGCTGCCTGTAGCCTTTTTAAAGTTTTCATCTACGCTCATAAGCTCCATTGATAGTAGTGATATTGCTATGAATGTTCTTGCATGGCTTATCTGAAATATAACCTCAATGCCGTGACATAATAGTATGAGTGATATGTACACAGCTGTCTTTGGGATTACGTTTGATAGTTTTTTTGATGTTATTGGTTCTAGGTTTTTCTTTGCCGCCCACACACCTGTTATTGTGTCAACTATTACAGCTAGTGCAACGATAAGTATCTGCGCTAGTGCTGGCGAAAAAAATACTAAAACAACTTGAAGTATGTGAATCATATATATTTTTAATTTTTCTAACATGGTCTAAATTTTAATGTTTAACAAACTTCCATCTGGCTATATATTCCTTGTAGTCGTTCTTCTCTCCAGAGCTCATCTTTGCTATCATTGATGCTGCCTTGTGCCAGCTTCCATTGAATCCGTCCTTGTCCATTCTGCTTGAGTATAACTGTTGTAGGTACTGGTATAGTTTTGGTTCTACGCCCTGTGCTATAAGAGCTCTCGATGCCGCCTCTGTTACGTAGTCCACACAGGTTGTTCTGAACACCTGTGGTATGAATGGTGTGTCGCCTAGGTTTGCTGATATCCCAGACGATCTTATGTGAAGGCTTTCAAACTGAGCTGTGGATGACGATAGCATGAGCACACCGTTCTCTACATTGTAGTAGTGTGCTGTGGCAGACAGTGGTCTTCCGTTTAATCCAAGCTCTAGCGTGTATGGGTTCCTTTCGTATTGTCTGTGTGACTGATAGAATGGATCGTGTGATCCGTCCTGTCTGTTTTTTGCTATCACTCGACCACCTCTAGTTACGAAGTTTTTTTTGTGCCAGATCTTTGTCATCTGTCCATTGTCACATATGTTTCCGTTGTATCCGTACACCTCCTTTACATTGAATGTCCCTTGAGCTAGCTGGTGCTGGAAGTTTGCTGGCACTGGCACATCGTCCCTTCTTTCGAAGAATAGCGTGTCAAACGATAGCTCCTCAAGGCAGTGCTGTAGCTGTGAGTGGTACCACCCAAGGTGAAGTTTTTTGGATTCAACATCTCCAATATTATTTAGAACCTCAAATAGTATTTGATCTGGGGTGTAGTAGTCGTGTATTGAAAAGTCCATTATTGAATTTGTTGTTCGTTAACAGATGCTATCTTCTGTGTAGGGATCTGGCTTCCTTCGTTTATTGGATCGTCTCCAACATTCGTTCTTTCGCTTGGCATAAATAGAATGAATCTACCTAGATCAAGTAGTGACCTTCTTAACACGTCCATCAACTCTTCTGGAAAGTCAAATGGAGCGTCTATGTCTATTGTGTCGATACACTCAATTGTTGAGTAGATGCCAACCTCCACATATTCCACGTTAATGCTCTCTATTCCAAGTAATGGAATGTAGTCCTTTGTTCTGTAATAGTATGGGCGTGTAGGGCTTGGTTTTGTGTATGGAGACCATGTAAGTAACCTTGCCTCTGATGGCGATGTCCTCTCAAACTTTTGAAATTCAAACTCTGGTGGGCACCCTGGGCCTCCATCGGACTGGTATGATATGTACTCTATTCCACCGTCCTTGTCAAAGTCAAATATACTTGACGGAAGTGTTATATACTTTCTTCCAGCAACAACGCCTGTGGTTTGCGTTGCTGTTGGTACGATTACTGGTACCGATGGCCATGTTGTAAGGAATGCGCCAGAGTCCATCTTTTGTACGTGCTGGCTAAGTATTCTGTTGGATTGAGTTATTATCCAAAAGCCAACTGTCACAGGACTTATCTCAGCATCGTCTATGGTCTGCTTTAGGTCAACTATGATCTCGTCAATTAAATACCTTAGTTTGGTTGCCATTAGATTAGGTTTCCTATTAATACTTGAATGTCTCTCTCTGTAACAGAGTATAGCGTTGTTTGGTCACCCTGCTTCCAAGATATCCACTGTAAAGCTTTCTCCACTATCATGTCCGTTACGGAGTCTGGGAACTGTATTGAGTCCGTTATGAGCTGTGGCATATCAGGGTACTTTAGGTATCTTATACCTATAATTGACCTTGATACCGTTGGCCTTATCTCTACCTCGTATGTACCTGGTGGGTTGTAGTTGTTTGATACGTATGATGAGAAGTCAAGGTATGAGTACCTCTTAAGCTCACCTGATATTATTGTGTTTCCAGGAAGGAATATATTCTTTTGGTTTTGGTTGAACTGCTCAAATGTGAGACGCTCTGCAGAGTATTCGCTTCCTCTGAATGTTAGGTCTAGTCTAACCTTTGAAGTAGCCCCTGTTATTGTAGGATCTATCGTTCGTGGCTCTATTGTTGTTGCCTCTGGGTGTATGCTCAGTAGCGTCCAAAGCTTTTCTCCGCTTAGGTCTGCTGGGTTAAATGCAACCCTTGAGTAGTTGTTGGCCTGGTATACCCTTGTGTTTATAAGCTCTCTGAGTGACTCTGCTGGTCCCTTGGTTTGTGAGAACACGTTGTTCAGTGCCACCACCATCCATCTCATAGAGTACTGAATAGCTGGCCTGTAGTCAAGGTCAAACAGGTACCTGTCGGAACCTTCTGCATCAAGAGCTGAGGCACACTGAGTCACTACATTCTGTACAAGTATTGCCATGCCCCAAATATACTTAAAAAGCAAGGAATATCCCTGCTTTTTATTTTTTTTCTCTTTATTAAGCTATAGGATTCACAGATTCAAGTAGGCTCTCTCTGGAGTTCTCTTGAAATATCTTTTGGGCTCTGTTTGTTTCCTCGTCAATTTCTTTGTTTACTAAATGGTCTGCAAGCATCCCTCTCATCATCTCTAGGTCCTCTAATAGTGGAATACTGTTTTCTTTGCAGCGTTGTATGACCACGTTGATTGGCAGTACGCTTATGTGGTTTACGTGCTTTGCCGCTCTTGTTGCCTTCATCACCTGGTTGTGTGTTATGTCCTTGTTGAACTTCTCGGATATAATACCAGCCTTAAACTCTGTGTGGTTCTTGATCCATTCAATCTCCTTCTTGGAGTGACTTGTGAATCCGCAGATGTTTATGATGTTTGTTTCCTTGCCTTCCTTTTTTGTTATTCCAACCTTGTATTCAAAGATGATTGGACCGTTTGGAGGCATTGTCTCGTAACCCTTTCTTCTGTCTGACGCTAGAACTGTCATCACTCGGTACGAGAAGAAGTCTACACCCTTTTCGTCCCAGTCATTTTCGTCAAAGACGTTGTTGCCTTGCGTCTCGTTTGATGGTATTGATACCACCTCTCGGAGTGCCGCTGCAATGTCCTGTGCGGATGATCCTTTGTCCTTTTGAGCAGTCTCAAGCTGGGACCGTAGGTCGTTAATTGTTTTTGTGTTTTCTGCTTGCTGCTTCATAAACTCAGCGAACATCTCTTCAGTAGATAGGGGTTTTTTAACCTCCTCGGCTACTGGTTGCATTGTTGTAAGATTTTGTGATAAAGGTTTTAGTTTACCTTCTTCAACAGATCCTAAAGCCTTTGGGCTCTTGTCTTTACCTTGGTTTTCCATTTTAATCGTATTTATTTAAAAACTACCCCGAACAGTTCGGGGTAGTTTGTTGGTTACTATTCTACGTCTGATTAAAGAACGTCAATACTGAATGAAGATAATGGGTTGTCCATTATAAGACTCATGTGAGCTTCAACGTATAAATCTTTGAACTGCTCACGTGATCCGTTTGGACCTTCCATCATTAATGTTCCGCCCATATTGAATGAAGGGATTCCTTTCATCTGACATGGTTTGATTGTCTCAAGATCCAAGACGAAAATTTTGGAAGAGAAAGACAATGGGAACAATGAAGGCTCCTGAAGCAACATACAAGGAACGAATACAAAGCGAAGTCCACCGAAACGTAACTCATCAAGTTCAAGATCAGCGATCTTATCACTTGGAGTGTAGCGTGTCAATACCTGCTTGTATAATTTGTTCACTTCGTTGATCAAGCGTGGAACCGCTACGATGAAACGTACTCCGCCTTCTGACTTGTAGTCTGTAGCGAAAGCAAGTGCCTCAAGTGTAGCTTGTAATCCAGCAGTTGTGGTTGTTGCAGAAGCAGAACCAGCAGCTTGCATGGTAGGCCAAAATCCGCCCATTGTTTTTCCAGGCTCGCCAACAGCTGTGCGGAACTCGCCACGTGTACCGTTTACGAATGTAGCAAAGACATCCAAACGAAGTTGTTTCATCAACTCGTCACGATCTTTGTCAAGGTAGTTTGTTACTGCACGGTTTTCGAACTTCTTCATTTCGATAACACCCCAACGTCTAGCTCTCAAGAAACCTTGAAGGTAGTTGTAGCGTTCGATTGTCTGAACACGCTGGTATGTTTGAAACAAAGACTGTCCGTCTGTACGGAATGTAGACATTGGGATAAGGATATCTCCAACTGCTGCTGCTGGAAGTCCCATTGATGTGTTTGACTCGATTGAAAGCACGTTACCTACGATAGCTCGAACGATACCCTTTAGGTTTTGTGCGTCATTGAATCCAACAACCATGTCCAATGTGATGTTTGTGATAGTAGCTGCAGTTACTGTGTAACTACCTGTTACTGTGTTACCAACTACGCCTGCCTGTGCTGCTGTGATAGCGTTTGCAACAAGTGGTGAGCGGCCGAATGTTTGTTCACGGTAATAAACTTCATCTGTATCAACTGTTTCGAAAGGCTGCTCGAAAAGCAACTTTAAGATGTTGTATTTCGCTGGAGCAGCATCGAAGATTGCTTCACGTACTGAGCGAGAGATAAGGTCTGTTGTTGATGCACCATAAGCTGAGTTAAGTGCATAGTCCGAACCAAGGGCGTTTGCCTGAAGGTTACCGAATGGTGCTCCTCCGATTCCTGGTACGTATGTGGTATTTGGTGTGTTTGCCATTTTTTTTTAGTATAATGTTTAGTAAACTGATTTTTTCTTTGGAAGCATATTCAGAACTCTCTGAACCTCTTCTGGTAATTTGTTACCGTTGTTAACATTATGACCAGCCGATGATGATGGAGTATCGGCACCTCTTGACACTATCTGCTCTGTTGCTTTGGAGGCGGCTTTCTGGTTCTCTCTGTCGACAATAGCCGATATGATTGATTGTCCGTCTCTTAGCATCGCCATTCTTGCTGCAGCACCTGGTAGAACCGTTCCGTCAGCATTCAAAAAGTATTTCTCAAGTACAGTGCCACGAAGCGTATGAAGCTGTGCTGTGTCTGCTTTGATTGCAGGTATAGCGGCTTTATCCGTGTAGTAGGGCAGTTCCTCTGTGATTCGGGATACGGCAGATGCTACTGATGCGTCAAAAGATTCTATATATCTCTTTTGGGTTTCAATAGCATTCTTGGCAGCCAATTCACGTTGACCTTTGATTGTGTTGAACTTATCTAGTGATGCTTGCGTTGCAATCTCTAACGCTGAGTTATTAGTGTATTCGTGTTCTTCAAAGTCTTCCTCTGTAAACTTTCCTGGAAAGAAACTGTTTACGAGTGATTTCATGTCTTGTTTTTCTGATGACTTGGAGTAGTCTATCCCGTTGCTGTTTATGATAGCCTCCTTGTAGTCCTCGCCATTCGCCCAGGCAGAGAATGCCTCTAATAGTGGTGCTGGCATATTTTCAAACGACTTGTTTATGTCGTTGATTTTGTTTTCTAGTTCACCAGCTTTTTGAGCCTGAGCTCTGTGTCCGTTGAATGCCTTTGTAGCTTTCTCGACAAATTCTGATGGTGTGTTTGCCTGAACACCGAACGATGTCTTCATCGCTTCGAATGCCTCTTCAGGTGTCTTATACTCTGCCTTTTGGGCACTCTTTTGTTTTGATCCTGGTAGTGTTATCTTCAGTCCTCCCTCTACCTCTATCTCGTCATTTTCAATTACACTATCTGTAGGGGTTGTTACGACATTCTCTACAGGCTTCTCTACAGACTTCTCTACAACACTCTCCTGCTTCTTTACGTTGCTGAGGTGTTCTCGTACGTCCTTATTTATTTTTTGAGCTGTTTCAGACTTGTCACCAAGCACAGAGCTTAGTACAGCTAAGTGACTCATGTCATTCTCTGCTGATGTGTTTGTCTGGTTGTTGACAATAGCTTTGTTTTCAGCAGCGATGTTGTTCGTTGTTGATTCTGTTGATACGTTTTCTTGAGTTGTTACCGTGTTTTCCATGTTTATCAGTTTTTTTGTTGGTACAAATATGAGAATAAAAATTTAATTAACAAAATATTCACTTGCATTACTTCTGTTTAGGGTTATAGGTTGCCTTTGCCTGCTCCTTTGTTACTATCTGTTGAAGCTTTGCGTTTAGCTTTTTGTCTGTCTCTATGTTCTTTTGTTCTTGTATGCCGACCTGTTGCTGTTCTTCTTTGTCGGATATTGCCTGCATGGTCTGGTCCTCTTGCTCTGCGTTCATCTGCTCTTGTTCTGCCTGCATCCTTCCCATCTCGGCCTCTGTCTTGACCATCTTTCTTAGTGACGTTGCTATCCTGTCTGCTGTTGCTCTTCCGTACAGATCTGCGAATGTGGCCTTGTCTATTATCTGTCTAGCGTACAGGTCGTTTAGTATGACGTTGCCAGACTCTACAAGCATATCGTACGAGTTAGACCTTCTAACAAATACCCTGAAGTCTTCTAGGTTCATGTCCTTTGAAAGGGATATAAACCTTGCCTGCTCGTCTCCTACTGCTAGCACTAGCTTTCTTTGGTTCTCTATGTATATTCTTTTTCCTCTTGTTGCTATAGCTTGGTAGCACTGTAGCATTACCTTTTCTAGGGCATAGTAGAACGGCTGTTGTACTATTGATCCTCTTTGTATCATCAGCTCGGTTACTCCTACGGCCTGTTTCTGTCCCATAGACTCTCCCTGCATTGCCTCGTTCTGTCCTGTTGATGTTCTGATAACTCCCTTTACTGCGTCTATTAAGTTAAACATACCAAGTGATCCGTTCTTTATTGTTGTGTCGTACTGACCAACCATGTTCTGAACTCCCCTTCCCTTCATGTCCACAAATACTGGCTTGCTTGAGTTCATGGACTGTGTTGCGTCCCTCTCCTCGTCCTTTGTTGTGAAAGCTGAGCTGTCTATGATAGGACCTGCTCCGCCAGAGTTGTTTATCTGTTGCTCTATGACGGACATGATCCTGTTTATGAATCGCTGTGGGTTTATGGCATCGTCAATTGGAGAGAACGCCTCTCCGTTTATATATGACCAGCATCCAACCTTGTATGGAGGTAGTGATGAGTTGTAGTCCTCCACGTTTGTTTCTTGGTATGGAAGAAGTCCCCACTTTAATACTGTGTCTGGGATCATCTTTCTGTTTGTTCTTGTGTCTGGTGCTGACTGCCAGGGAATAAATTGCACGTATCTAATAACGTCAGGGAACCTCTTGCAGATGTTACCCTTTGCGTTTCCCATTAGTTTTTTTGCCTCTGGTGTGTTTGGGGGTGTTATTGCGTCCTTTGATGTGTACTTCGGTTTCTCTTCGTTATCAAATTTGAAGTCTAGTCTTGAAAATATTGTGTCACCGTACTCGTTTATTACATAGCCATATTTCATTGGCTCTGTATCTCTCCAGCATACTGTTGGCACTGGTATGCCTGTCCTTGTTCCGTTTTGAAAGGCAAAGTTTGTTCCAGTTGCAGACATTCTTTTGTCGTATGATTCTATCATCTCCCTCTGATCGTCTGTAAGGTCTGGGCAGGTCTCGTACACCTGTGTCGGTGACCAGTAGTCTATATTTCCCCATCCCTGTGCGTCACTGTGGTCGTACTTCCTTGCGTTTCTATCCCAGAAGTAGTCCTTTGATTGCACCACCTCAAATCTCTGGTGTCCTGCGTACTCAAAGTTGTTTGTTACTGCCACTCCAGAGAATCCAAGCTGCTCTGCTAGTCGTGGTAACATATCTGGAAAGTCGTTAAGCCTTGCACAATATGTAAGCAGGTCGTTCATGGCTGTTGTGAGTCCGTCAACGTACAGGTTTTCGTGTATCTGTTCTGTCTCCTTGTTTGTGTTTCCTATTGCGTTGTCTTCCTTTATTACGTGTGAAAATTCGGGCATCTTCTGTGCCATCTCTGTGTGGAACATGGCCTCCTGTAGCGACTCCTCTTTTCTTGTTATTGATTGTGGGGAGATGCTCTCTGCTGTTGCTCCAACAACCATAGCGATGGAGTTTCCTCTGTATGTGTCTATCAGTCCTCTGATCATGTTTATTGTTATCATGATCCTGTTTCTGGTCTCTCCGCTTTCGTCCTGTAAGAATGTCTCTATGTCTTCCTGCATCCACCACTGTTTGTTCTGGTAGAATAGTTCGTTGCGTGTTGTTCTGTCAAGCCACTCCTGGTGGATTGCTATGTTATACCAGGCTCCAATGCCATATCGTCCCCACCTGTTGTGGTAGTCTTCGTCTTTTTCGTCTGTGATTCTGTTTGGACGTATGTCCGATATTGCTGTTAGCATTTTATTTGTTTTTTTGTCGTTCCATGAATATTTGATGTGGTGACTTGCCAGATGCTAAGTCTACCGATACGCTTGATGATATACCAAACCCGTCCTCCTGCATCTTTATTATAGATGGGAGTTCATCACGGACCTTTTGCATTGCTGTTGTGTAGTTGTTTATTGCTGTAGCGTCCAACACTCTGACAGCGTTCTCGTCTGTCTTGAACATGAAGTCATTTATGTTTATTGATGCTATTGCCATTAGGTTGTTAAACATTTGATCTACGGCTATCTTGGCCCTTGTTCTTATTTCTGGATTAAACTTCCTCATAACCTCCATAGCAGCCTTTATCTTCTCTGGAAATTGTAGGCTAAGATACTTAGATCTGTCTACATCCTTTATTTTATTTTTCTCGGACATCATCTCGCAGGCCTTTTGTATCCTTAGGTATGGATCCTTTATCTCTGATATTGGTGACGACTGGCATGAGTATAACCAAACGAGCATCTCGTCCTGTTGGCTTAGGTCTTTAAACTCTTGTACAGAGTTTAGCTCAGGGTACTGCTGCTTAAGTGTTTTTTTGTCGTCTACTGGATAGAATAACATTATCTTGATTTTATTCTGTTATATTCGTTCTTTGTGATATACTTTAAATTTCCTTGGCGGTCCCTTGTGAGCTTGTGTTCTGCTATGTTATTCTTTGATGCTGTCGGGCCTTCAAGTTCCTCTGGATTTCTTCTTGAGTAGCATTCTGCACAAAGATAAGAATATACTAGAGCAAACAAAGTATCGTCCCAGTTATACCTCTTATCCATAGGCTCCCACGTCTCTCCATTTCCTTTTTGTTTGCAGGTAAATGTCTTTAGTTGGTTAAAGAATACTGGAAGCCACATCCTTTCTCCGAACGTCTCAAACACGTTCCTTAGTGTTCCTATTATGATTGGGTTTCTTAGTCCCTTGTTGTCTACTCCTATTAGTACAGTGCCGCCCTTTGTTTGTAGTATCTGTGGAAGTTCTGATGAGTACACAAAAGTGTTTCCGAGTCCCTTGTTGTCCTTGTATTCTCTGTAGGCTGTTCCTATGTTACTCTCTATAAGTTCTGGCACTGCTCCCCTTTCTTTTTCTGCGTCATAGTATATACCTAGTAACACTGTCTGTTGGAACACGTACCTGTAGTTGTCTGTTCTGAAGTTTAGGCAGGCTACTGGTGTTCCGAAGTGTTTGTCCCATATTACGCTTGACATCTTTGAGTGTCCGTTGTCTGATGCTATTGGATCGGTTCCTTGGTAGTATCTGTTCTTCCATTTTTTGGGGTGTAGGAATATCATTGTTGTTACCCTGTCGTCTCCTATGCTACAGGGTACCCAGTTTGATCCAACTATTTTGTATGGAACGTCACTGCCCTCGTGTGCTGGTGATCCTATGTCGTATATTGGTTCAAAGTATCCATAGTACGGGCTAACCTTTCCTGCTTCACCTGATATTCTGTCAAGATTTTTTTGTATAAACTCTCCGTCTAGTAGTGTCTTTCCTCCCTGTAGGAATACGTCCTCTATTGTTATTGGAAATCCCTGGTGGAATCTTATCCTTCCAGCCACGGCTGTTGGGCCCTCTGCTGCGTACGCCTCCTTCTTTAGTCGTTCGTATATTGCCTTTGTCATTCCTGGCTTCCACCAGTTGTTAAAGAATATAGGTATGATTCCAGAGTCAAAGTTTTTTTCGTTCCATGACTCTAGGTGTGCCATGAATACGGCCTTGAACGCAACACCAGCTTTCTCCATGTATCCTCCAGTTCCCCATATTATTATTTGTCTAAGTAGCTCAAGCTCTCCCGTGTCTGGGTTGTATCCGTACTGAGTCGGAAGGTTGTCGCTAAGGATGTCGCTGAGTATGTCTATGTTTCCAGCCTCGTCTATAAGTGTAGCGTCTGGCGTTGTTGATGCGATTGCTGTCTTTCCTGGTGGCAGTACCTCCACGCTTGAGTTCAGTCCCTCTCTCTCTCCCTTCTCTCCCTTCTCTCCGAATACTATCCTTTGTATTCTGTCGTTCCTTGCCTCTGGTTGTAACCATATTGGGAACTTTGAGTGGGCATATTTTATTTTATTTTCTAGTGTATCCTCTGCCTTAATTTTGTTTTCTGATAGGTACTTTGCGTTAAAGTTGAAGTTGAACATTGCCTTTATAAGTACCCAGAATGCTATCGTTGTGGTGAACGCTATCTGCCTGGCCTTGATTATGTCCATGCTGTATCCGCAGTCCAAAAGATAAAGTAGCACCTTGTGTGCCTTTGCCGATATGTACTTGTGCATACCCTTGCTTGACGCTTCCTTTAGCTCTCCATATTTATCAACAGCGTATAGTGAGTTCTCCTTGCACCTTGACGCCTCTGTTATTCTGTAGTTGAATAGTTCTTCCTCGTCCTTTATTTCTGGTGGTGGTTCCTGTAGCCACTGCTCCGACTGCCTGCAGTAGAGCTCGTATGGTTTGTAGAATTTGGAGTTCCAGAATCCGTCTGGTCTGCTTACGCTGTCTATCCATTCGGTGAACTGTTTTGAGTGTTTAACCTTTGACTCTGGCCTCCACATCTGTTCTGTTATTGTCTGTTCCTCGCCAGAGTACACTGCCGATCCAGCTATCTCTTTCTTAAATATTTTTTCTGATACCGACCTCTCTCTCTCTAGAAATATTGTATTTTTTTCTTTGTCTGTGTAAACTATTGTTATGTGCTTGTCTGCTTCTGTCTGCTTCTTTGATGTTACTATCTTCTGCCTGGTGAATAGCTTTAAAGAAACACGAATAGCCTCACCGTTATCCAGTGGGGCTATTGTGTCTTTTTCATTGTTTTGCTGGATAAGTCCAGCTTCAATAAGTTTGGCTACGGTTTCGGTGCCAATGTTCACGCCCTGGTTATGGAGCTGTAACATTAATTCAAGCTTGGCTTTTTCGCCTTCGCTGACACTTCTTTTAGCCATAGTAACCTATTTTTTTTTTACAATGCTGATACAGTTGCATACAAAGCATATGCTGATGCGATTGTTGTTGCACGCATTGTACGTGTGTTTGCTGTGTACCCGTATGGTGTTAGTGACTGTGGGTTCACAAAGCTCTTGAACAATGTTGGTGGCTGTGTTGTTGGTGATGTTAGGTTCGCCAATGATGATACAGATGTTGTTGTAGCAACCCACTGAGCTGTTTGATCAATCTCAACGCCTGTTGAGAATGGTACAGATGCTTCGATAGTGTCGATTAGGTTTTTGCAGATCCAACGAAGTTTTCCACCATCGTTAGCTGTTCCGTTAACTACAGACACAACTGTTACGTCAACGATTCCGTCAACTAATAGTGTGTGTACGTTGTTACGTTCAGCGATGATAGCTACGTCCAATACGTTAAGAGCAGCTGTTGCAGCTGCGTTGTTAGAGTACAAAGCCATTCTGTTACGAAGGATGTCTAAGTATCCACCAGCGTTCAGGGTGAAGTCTGTGTTTTGTAAAAAGTTTGATGTTGTCATGGTCCTTTTTTTTTAGTTAAAATTAGTTTAGTTGCCAAAGTTATAAAAAATAACTTATATTTGTACAACTAATTTAAATTAACTAAAAACTAATTACTATGTCAGCTATCGCAAAACCTATGGCCCATTCAACCACATCAACAAACGGATACAACCTTATCCCTGTTGAGATGGTAACTGATATGACAGATCTTTCTGTCCCAGCCATTGCTAACTACGGTCCTAAATTTGTTCTTTCCTTTACTTTATCTAACGGAACAAACAAGCAGATCACCTATGCAACTGCAGCTCTTTTGGCTACTGCTAAGGCGGCTTACAGAACAGCGTACTCTGCAAACTTCTAGTATAGTACCTTACCGTACTGTATAAAGGCGAACGACACCCTGCCGAATCTATTCGGTGGGGGTTTTTTGCTTTATTAACAATACCTGTTACTTATTAACATTTTACTTTTTTTGTGAAATTGTGTATATCTTGTGCCCGTAAAAGAAAATGTAATCTAAAGTACATTGAGAAAAAAAATTAAGGAACTTTATACTAGCTTCCTAAAAATCTCCTCAACGATGACTTTAGACGTCTTAGAGGGTTAGAAAACATCCCTCAAGATCCTGCGATCTACAGGGATTTTTCTTTTATAGGGTTTTAGTCCAGGATTACTCCCTGTTCGGTAAGAGCAAAATAATTCAGATGTGACGGTTGTTGCGCTACTGTAAAATGTTCTGCTCTGTCCTAAAATGACAACAGACAACTGCCAAGGGAAACCCACAGCAGTAGCACCCTGACGCAGGTTGAGGGAAACTTGACAATAGGTTGCTGGTACCTCTACAATGTGGGGGTTACTTTGAAAGGAAGGGCTAGCTCCCCCTCTTGGCAGGGAAAAATTTTCTTTAACAACAACTTAACTATGGCAAAGGGAAGAAAGAAAACAATAGCAGACGCAAACTGCCCATCCTACGGTGGTGAGACGGAGCTCAAGCACATACGCACAGCTAGGAGAAAGATGTTCCGTTACCTTTCATCGTGCGGTCATATTATTAACGCTGCAGATTCTGACGAAAAATCAATAACTTTGTTTGCCCTACTTCAAGGAATAGAGATAGAGAAGGGTGCAGACTTAAAGGCGTGGCTTATGAACTTATATCACTCTGGCGCAAGCAAGGTTATCCACAAGGAGGACTACGCATTCTACTCCACAACTCAGTGGAGGGAGTTACGTTCATGGGCTCTCGATCATTACGGAAGAAAGTGTATGAAGTGTGGTGACGATACCTGTATAGACAGGGACCTTCACATAGACCATATAAAGCCAAAGGCGAAACACCCAGAGTTGGCACACGACAGGGACAACGTGCAGGTGTTGTGCTGGCTGTGTAACAGAACCAAGTCGGACAGGGGAGAGATGGACTACAGACCAAAAGCTCTTGACGATGAAGGTAGGGATTTGTGACGTTCATAGTCTGGCAAAGGGTGACAACAGAAAGAGGCTTGTCTCCTACTGTAAGGTCTGCGATTCGTGGATCTGCGACTCTTGTAGGCCAGACACGTTACTAAGAGCAAAGGCAATGATAATAAAAGCAAAAAACAAGTTAACTGGTAAATAGTATGTATCACAAGTCATTAAATAATTTCAGGTCGTATTACAGTGGATATCCGTTCGCCTCCAACTCTATAAAAGAGGATCTATTTGTTTGTGACGATTCCATCTTGATTGACGCTGCCATTGAGCAGATAGACTCTATCATGACGCTCAAGCCTTTCGATCCAGAGGACTTTGGATTCAAGCCACACAAGAACTCTGTGGAGTTCCTTGAGGAGTGGGTTATCCTTAATGAGAATGTGGACTGCTTTATAAAGAGGGATACCTCGATGTCAAAGGACTACTGGCTGTTTGCCTTTAAGGTTAGAAGGACTCACCTTGGCGAGGATCCTTTTGAGGAACTTATCACCAACGTGTGTCATATGTTCATCCCAAACGACATGGCAGGAAGGATCATCTTAACTGGTCTTGGTATAATAAATAGAAGGGACATCGATGACAATAAAGTCTCTTGTGCTAACGACAAGGACTTTGATGGAATTTGTTCTCTTTGTGAGGATATGGGATGTTGTATGGAGGATATAACCATTATAAATAAGGAAACTATTGACGCAGAATGCGTGAATATAAGATAAATTTCGCACCTTTACACGATGCCATATATTGTAGATAACTTAATACAACTAGTAGCAGAGTCCGATGCAACCTTTACTTTAAGGGTTCAGACATATATAAACGACCAGCACTTTTATTGGAATACTGTTGGAGGATCGTTCACTGCAACCGTTGGATCGCCAGCGTTCATTGGCTACCCTCCAATATCTCCCACCTCGGACACCTTTGAGTGGGATTCCGTTAACCTACAATTCATAAGAAATGTGACGTTCTCTTATGAGAACACATACTACTACAAGTACCTTGGCATATCCCCAACCCCACCATCGCCTCCTCCGTTCCCAATTGTTGGCGACATGGTTATTTTTGGCAGTGGAGGAACTCTTGTTGACTCTGGACTAGCCTTCGATATGACGGCAATGAACTGGACCAACCTGGCACCAGCAACGCTGGCAGGGCAGGCCGTTGAGTTCTCTCAGTTATCTGGAGTAGGTACTGTTACTAACGTAGCAACAGCTGGATTAATTTCTGGTGGTCCAATTACAACTACTGGTACCGTTACTACCTCTATGAATACAAACAGGTTAGTGGGTAGGGGCACGGCAGGTGCAGGTATAATGGAAGAAATTATTTTAGGCACCAACCTCTCGCTTACAGGGACTACACTAAACGCAGCAGGTGGTGGTGTTACAAGCGTAACTGGAGTATCTCCAGTAGCATCAAGTGGAGGCACAACTCCTGCTATCTCTATGACAGCCGCTGCTAGCGGAGCTAGTGGTTATTTGTCTGGAACGGATTGGACTACATTCAATTCAAAGCAAGGAGCAATAACATTAACTACTTTAGGAGCTACTGGAGCTTCTACGTTTATAGCCAATACTTTAAATATCCCTAGTTATGTAGATCAGTTTGTAGGTACAGTGACTTCTGTAGGATTAACAGCACCAAGTGCATTTACTATAACAGGATCAC
>Ga0181357_1000198_pt1 | contig 21201 bp, 28 predicted proteins | sample Fa13VDMM110DN_FD_130094 | JGI IMG/M metagenome (GOLD analysis project Ga0181357, IMG submission 130094) | Freshwater viral communities from Lake Michigan, USA - Fa13.VD.MM110.D.N | ecosystem: Environmental > Aquatic > Freshwater > Lake | place: USA: Michigan | collected 2013-09-24 | reverse complement strand
TGGAGAAATCTGGTTGAGCATGGCAAAGGACATCTATGTGGAGGAAGGTCGCAAGATGAAGGTGATTGGGCGTACCGAGGATGTCAATACTGTTGAGCTGATGAAGCCAATGGTGTCCGATACTGGCGAAATGATCCTAGAAAACGACCTGAGCCGAGCCAAATTTGATGTCAATGTCGATGTCGGACCATCCAGTTCGAGCAAGCGTGCGGCAACCGTTCGTGCGTTGACAGGCATGATGGCGATTACCGATGACGCACAGACCAAGCAAGTCCTACAAGCAATGGCCATGATGAACATGGAAGGCGAAGGCATTGGCGAGGTTCGTGACTTTTTCCGCAAGCAGTTGCTGCGCTTAGGCGTTGTCAAGCCGACAGAGCAAGAGGCTCAGATGCTCATGGAAGAGCAGCAGATGCGTGGTCAGCAACAAGACCCACAGGCGATATTCCTACAGGCCGCAGCAGAAGAGGCCACAGCCAAGGCAGCACAGGCAAGAGCCAGCGTGATTAAGACTGTGGCGGATGCAGGGTTGTCGAAAGCAAAAACAGCCGAGACACTTGCCAAGACCGGAGTCGAGCAGCAGAACATGGTGATGACAGAGATAGAAGCCGCCCAGCAAGCAGTATCAGGGCAGGAGATTCAGCCTGTTGTCAGATAGCAAGAAATGTAAGAAAATGCACGAAATGGTATCCATCCAGCCGTTTAATTGGATGAGTTTGATGGGGTCAGTTTATGAAAGACAGGGCAGAAGTAGACGAAAATCTGGAAGAGTCCGTGGAAGAGATTGAGGTTGCAGAGGAAGTTGATCTGGAATCTGAAGAGGTAGAAGCGGAGTCCGAAGAGGTTGTTGTCTCGATTGGTGAGGATGCGCCCCCCGCCGAAGAGGAAGTTCGTGCGCCTGAATGGGTGCGTGAGCTGCGTAAGACGAATAGGGAAAAAGAGCGTCGGATTCGTGAACTAGAGGCAAAGCTGTCGGCCACCACAACTGAGATCAAGCCAATTGTGACGTTAGGACCAAAGCCCAAGCTGGATGAATACGACTATGACGCTGATCGTTACGAGCAAGCAATTGACCAATGGCATGACCGCAAGCGTGAGCATGATCGTGAGGCAGATGTAGCCTTACAGTCAGAGCAGCAACAGCAGAAAGCCTGGCAGTCCAAGCTGGATGATTACGGTAAAGCGAAAGCTGAACTCAAAGTCCGTGACTACGAAGATGCTGAGGAAACAGTCCAGCAGATTCTAAACATCACGCAGCAAGGTGTCGTATTGCAAGGTTGTGATAATCCCGCACTCGTCGTGTACGCTCTCGGCAAGAATCCAAAGAAAACTGCGGAACTTGCAAAACTAACTGATCCCGTAAAGTTTGCCTTTGCGGTTGCGAAACTGGAGAAAGAATTGAAAGTGACCAATCGTAAGGCAGCCCCCGCACCAGAGCGAGTCGTGTCAGGAACAGGACGCTCATCTGGTGCGGTAGACTCAACCTTAGAACGGCTGCGAGAGGAAGCGGCTCGGACTGGCAACATGACGAAAGTCATCGCATACCGAGCGCAGAAACGGACAGCATCCAAATAATTTAAAAGGATTTTAAAATGTCTAACTCATTCTCGAAAGAAGAGCGTGTCGCATTTGAGGATATCCTCGAAGGCTTCAACGACGCTCTAGTATTGTCCCGCAACGTGTCTATCTACAACACAGATGGCTCGATGATGGAACGCACCAACAACGTTATCTATCGCCCCCAGCCTTACATTGCTCAAAGCTATGATGGTATGGATCAGACAGGTAATTTCACAGCTTACACACAGCTCTCAGTTCCAGCGACACTTGGCTTTCAAAAGTCTGTGCCTTTCATTCTGGATGCGCTTGAGTTGCGTGATGCGTTGCAAGAAGGCCGTCTGGGTGATGCTGCAAAGCAGAAACTAGCGTCTGACATCAACATCGCCATTATGAACGTGGCTGCTGCCCAAGGCTCTCTGGTTGTTACAACCAACACAGCCGCAGGCGATTATGATGATGTGGCTCTTTGCGACAGCATTATGAACGAGCAGGGTGTTCAGGCATTTGATCGCTACTTGGCATTGTCAAGCCGTGACTATAACGGTCTGGCAGGCAACATCGCTGGTGGTGCTGGTGGCGCATCTGTGTCCCGCAGCTTTGCTGGCAACAAGTCAAACAATGCGTTTGAGCGCAGTTTTGTTGGTATGGTCGCAGGCTTTGAGACCTATAAACTTGACTATGCAAATCGCTTGCTTGGTGCGACTGGTTCAAACACCACAATGTCAACCTTGGTTGGTGCAAACAACTATTACGTTCCTACAGCTACCCAGACAGCAGTAACTGGTGAGACACAGAACGTTGATAACCGTTTCCAAACAATCACCGTGACATCGAGCACAGACTTGTTGGTCGGCACACCGTTTGAAATTGGTGGCGTTGAGGCTGTTCATCACATCACGAAACAAGGTACTGGCTTTGCTAAGACTTTCCGTATCGTCAGCGTGACTAATGCAACAACAGTCGTTATCACACCACCGATCATCTCGGCTCAAGGTGGAACTGATGCAGAACTGCAATACCAGAACTGTATCGTTACGCCTAACGCAACAGCAACGATGACCCGTCTGAACCTTGACACAGCACCGATCAACTGCTTCTGGCAGAAAGATGCTCTTGAGATTCTGCCTGGTCGTTACGCTGTGCCTTCTGATGCTGGTGTCGCAGTCATGCGTGCCTCGACAGATCAGGGCATCGAGTTGGTGATGCAGAAGCAATACGATGTGAACACAATGAAGACCAAGTATCGTCTCGATACACTCTTTGGTGTGGTCAATAAGCAGCCAGAAATGTCTGGTATCTTGTTGTTTAACCAGACTCCTTAAAGGAAATAATCATGTCCTATAACATCATTTTTACTCAAGGCACTGCGACAGTTACTGTGCCAGCAGGCGAGAAAATCGCCGTTCAAGCATACTCGCCAGCAAGCGTGTTTCAGGAAGTTGGTTTCCCCAATTTCCCTGAAGCACAAGATTTGTTGACGGTTGCGACTGACAACACTACTTATGTCTCAAGCGCATTTACCATTGCAACCAACGTCACTATTCAAGCTGGTGCATCAGGTGCTTACTACGCTGTTGGTGTAGCACCAACGATCAGCAACAATGGAAACTGGCAGCCTCAGGGTGCGCCAGCGAACATTGCTGATGGTGCGTCGATGATTGCCACAGCAGCGGAAGTTTTGACTGGTATCGTAACGGCAACGCCAACGACCACTCGAAGCATTCAGTTGCCACTGGCTACAAACCTCGATCTGGCAACAGAGTTTGCAATTGGTGATTCGTTTGACTTCTCCGTCATAACTTTGGCTGCGTTTGCTTTGACTATTACAGTCAACACAGGCGTGACCATTGTTGGGTCAGCTGCAACGGCTGCAACAGCTGGTGCGTCTGCACGTTTCCGTTTGCGTAAAACTGCTGATGCTACCTATATTGTGTATCGAATCAGTTAATGAACCAAACAGGCCAGCAGAGATGTTGGCCTGCCCTCTTTTTTGGAGAACACTATGATGGGTAAGAAAATGGGCGATATGATGTCCAAGACTATCAAGAAAGAAATGAAAGCTGGCAAGCCCCAAAAGCAAGCCGTGGCTATGGCTTACAGCATGAACAAGCCTGCTAAGAAAGCCGCAAAAAAGAAATGATTAAGTCCGCAGCAATAATTAAGAATGCACCTCGTGCCGAGTGGCGTGAGGTGCGTCTGGCTAAGAAAAAAGCCAAGAAACAGGCTCAGATTGAGCGCAAGGCCATCAAGGTTTACTTTCCATCGCCAATGAATGTGCGAGTCAGAGAGCCATTTGAGTCGGTTGAGGCCATTGAGCCAGACCCCATTGTTGAGTCTGCCCCGACCCGTGAAGAGATGGCTATCAAAGCTCGTGAGCTTGGCATAAAATTCGATGGCAGAACGTCAGACAAGAAATTAAGTTTACTCATTGCAACAGCACTAGGAGGCTGACATGGGGTATAGCAAGCGGCAGTTCATTACAGCTGCTCTGGAAGAAATCGGTCTTGCATCCTATGTGTTTGATATGCAGCCTGAGCAAATTGATACTGCCAGACGCAGACTCGATGCAATGATGGCCGATTGGAACGGTAAGGGTATTCGCTTAGGTTATCCCATCCCCTCAAGTCCTCAAGATGGTGATCTTGACGAAGAGACCAATGTGCCGGATTCAGCATACGAGGCGATTATCTGCTCTCTGGGCATCAGACTTGCGCCAAGTTACGGCAAGACCGTGATGGGAGAGACCAAGATTGTGGCCAAGCAAGGGTACGACATCCTGCTTCAGCGTGCGACTTATCCTCTTGAGAAGCAGCTGCCTGGCACGATGCCCGCGGGTGCAGGAAACAAGCCTTGGCGTTACGACAACCCGTTTGTCAGACCACCATATTTCCCTGTGGACGCTGGTCCAGACGGTCCAATCGAATACAACTAAGGAACAGTCATGCCAACCATCAATCAATTGCCCTTACTCAGCCCGATTTCAAGCGGAGATCAGCTGCCCGTTTATTCGCCGAACAATGGCGATGCTCGCAGAACGTCAATCGGCAGTTTGCTGACTTTCTTTCAACAGAGCTTTGCCTCGCCGACACTATCGGTCAATCTGTTTGTGCCTGGCAACGGGTTTAATATTACAGTGCCTACGCCTGTCAGTAACGATCAATGGATGCTCTTGCAGCCTGCTGGCACGCTCGCAACTGGCACGATTACGCTTCCGTTGAATACTGGTGTGCCTGATGGTACGTCGGTGCTGATTACGACAACGCAAGAGATTACGTCTTTGACAATTGCTCTAAATGGTGCGTCGGCTATTTACGGTGGCGTGACATCATTAGCCGCAGGAACAGCGACAGCAATCCGGTTCTATCAGCCAACGAATTCTTGGTATCAGATCAACGCTGAGACGGTCTATGCTGCTGGCATTCAGACTTTCTTGGCAAGCCCAACGAGTGCCAATCTACGGGCTGCGATGACCGATGAGACAGGCACAGGTCTTTTGGTGTTTAACACAAGCCCAACATTGGTCACACCAACACTGGGTACGGTTGCAAGCGGCAACATTTCTGCTTGCACATCAACCAGCATGGTATTGGTGACACCGATTCTAGGCACACCAACTTCTGGAACATTGACCAACTGCACTGGTTTGCCAATAGCCACTGGCGTATCGGGTTTGGCTGCAAACATTGCAACATTTTTGGCAACCCCATCAAGCGCAAACTTGGCCGCAGCATTAACTGATGAAACTGGCACAGGCGCAAATGTATTTGCGAACACCCCAACATTGGTGACACCAGTTATCGGTGCAGCTACAGGCACAAGTCTATCAACCACTGGCAATCAAGTCATCACTGGAACTGGGAAGCAGGGTTATGCAGTCGGCGCAGGCGGCGGTGTGCTACAAGCCACGAGCAAAGCTACAGCTGTGACGCTTAACAAGTCATGCGGTCAAATAACGATGAATGGCGCTGCATTGGCTGCATCCACCACCGTATCTTTTACGATGACCAACAGCACAGTTGAATCTGGCGACATTATCGTAATGAATCACATATAAGGCGGCACGCTTGGCTCGTATACCCTGAATGCCTCATGTGGTGTCGGCACTGCTGACATCAACATTCGCAACGTTTCGTTAGGCTCTTTGTCAGAAGCTGTGATTTTGCGCTTTGCTGTCATTAAAGTTGTAGACACTTGATGGCTACTAAACCCAAATCCTCGGTCAACGCAGCTGGCAACTATACAAAGCCAACGATGCGAAAGCGTCTCTTTGCGGAGATCAAGGGTGCAGCTGTGCAGGGTACGGCAGCGGGTGAGTGGTCAGCAAGGAAGGCGCAACTTTTAGCAAAGAAGTACAAAGAGAAGGGGGGGGGATATAAATGAGCAAGGTCAAAACCCACTATTTACCAAGCGGAAAACCGTACACGGGTTCAACGCATAAGGTCGGTTCTACTTTGATGACTGGTGCTAAACACACAGATAAGAGTAAGAATCTAACCCATACGCCACCCAAGAAAAAATGAAAGCCCCTCAGAAAAGCCTCAAGGATTGGGGAAGTCAGGATTGGCGCACGAAGTCTGGCAAGAAGTCATCCGAGACGGGTGAGCGTTATCTGCCAGCTGCGGCGATCAAAGCTCTGACACCAGCCGAGTATGCAGCCACCACCAAGGCCAAGCGGGAAGCTACAGCAAAGGGCAAGCAGTTTGCTAAACAACCTAAGAAGGTCGCAGAGAAGATTAAGAGATTCAGATGAAAAGCCCAGCCTACACTCGCAAGGAAGGACAGAACCCCAAGGGTGGCTTAAATGCCAAGGGTCGTGCGAGTGCCAAGGCCGAGGGCATGAATCTGAAATCTCCTGTTAAGTCTGGTGACAATCCCCGTCGAGCTAGTTTCTTGGCTCGCATGGGTGGCAATGAAGGGCCAGAGTACAAAGATGGAAAGCCTACTAGATTGTTGCTAAGTCTTAACGCTTGGGGCGCATCTAGCAAGGCAGACGCACAGGCTAAAGCAAAACGCATCAGTGCACGCAACAAGGCGAAATAATAATGGATTACGAAACCCTTAAAAATGTATTAAATGAAAACCAAGGGAAAAACTTTGTCCGCAGGATTCTGAACCCAGAGGCATACCCAGTCATGGACTTAGGTGAAGGTAATATTGCCACACACCAGATGGAATATTCAGAAGCTGGGCCAAACAAGTTTATTGTTTACCCAAGAATTGCATACGAAAATAAAGAATTGAAAAATTATGGTGATGATGCTTTTGATCGGGCGTTAAAAAGCAAGGACTACATTTCTTTTGACAATGAGGCAGATGCCGAATATTTTTCCAAAAACTACAAAGAATACTGGGATAAAGAAAAAAAGGTCTTGCCATCAGTAGGTGAAAAGTAATGCAAATTCCTATCCTCAGCGGAATCTTTACCGACAACGGGCCAGACTTTAGAACAGCTTACCCTGTCAACCTTGTGCCTGTCCCAAAGACAAGCGGGATTAGCTCTGGCTATTTGCGCCCAGGCGATGGCATCGTGGCAAACGGAACAGGGCCAGGGGCGGATCGAGGTGGCGTGAATTATCGTGGTGAGCTTTATCGAGTCATGGGGACTAAGTTCGTTGAAATTTCAAGTGCTGGCGTGGTCACAGTTCTTGGCGATGTTGGTGGCCCTGTAACTGAATTGGTGACCTTTGACTATAGTTTTGATTACCTTGGTATTGCTTCTGGCGGTCGCTTGTATCTTTGGGATGGCACGCTTCTACAGCAGATAACCGATCCAGATTTGGGTGTGGTTTTGGATTTCGTATGGGTCGATGGTTACTTTATGACCACCGATGGCGAGTTCTTGGTGGTCACAGAACTGTCAGACCCGTTCGTAGTCAACCCTCTCAAATACGGAAGCTCTGAAGCTGATCCTGACCCTGTGGTGGCATTGCTCAAGCTACGCAATGAAGTCTATGCGTTAAACAGAAACACGATTGAGGTGTTTGACAACGTGGGCGGAGCTTTATTCCCATTTGCGAGGATTGAAGGCGCACAGGTTCAAAAAGGCGTGGTGGGTACATTTGCGTGCTGTGTTTTCCAAGAGACGATTGCATTCTTGGGAAGCGGACGCAATGAAGCACCAGGCATCTACCTTGGCGCAAATGGAATGGCCAAGAAGATCAGCACTCAAGAGGTCGATGAGATTCTGCTGCAATTCACAGAAGAGCAGCTCGCTCAAGTAAAGCTAGAGGCACGCAATGATCGAGCGCATCAGCACTTGTACATTCATCTGCCAGACAGAACGATTGTGTTTGATGCGGCTGCGTCTCAGGCTTTGCAAGATTTGGTATGGTTTAACCTGACATCCACAATAGTTGGGTTCTCCCAGTATCGTGCAAGAAATTTGATTTGGGTGTACGACAAATGGATGATCGGCGATCCACAGTCTAGCAATATTGGCTATTTGGATGACACGATTGGGTCACATTGGGGCGAACAGGTGCGCTGGGAGTTCGGCACGCTCATCGTCTACAACGAGGGAAAGGGTGCATTATTTCACCAGATGGAGCTGGTCAGCTTAACGGGTCGGGTCGCTTTAGGCGTTGATCCCCAGATCAGCACCAGTTACTCGGTGGATGGTCTGTCGTACAGCCAAGAGAAATTTATTAAGGTTGGCACGATTGGCAACACATCCAAGCGTCTGTCATGGTTTCAACAGGGACACATGAGGAACTTTAGAATCCAGAAGTTTCGTGGGGACAGTGATTCTCATGTTTCTTTTGTGCGTCTTGAGGCGAAGATTGAAGGGTTAGCATACTAATGGCTAAAAACTTTAGACCTTTGAGACTGACAAGAGATCAACTTGCATCTTTTCTGGGCGATTTTGAACAGATCAAGCAGTTTGAGAATTTGTTTGCTGTTGCTGATACCGTTGTAGATTCACCAGATGACATCCTTGTAGTAACCATTGCAGTTGGAACAGCGCAGGCAACAGCCAACGATGCTCTGTCGCAGATCAACGAACTGGATCAAGACGTAGAATTACTGGCATTAGCTCCGGTGCGGAACAATATTGAGCTGTCACATGATGTCAATGGCATCTTGCCCTTTGCAAACCAAACCGCCAGAGTGCGATCAAATCAGGTGCTGACATGGCTTTCGATGTAATTACCCCGACCAAGTTTGGACAGGCTGCCATCACCACAGGCGTGACAACGCTTTACACAGTCCCAGCTGCAACCCGTACATTGCTGAAAGAATTTAGTATCGCCAACACCACAGCAGCATCAATCAATGTGCGGGTGTTTTTAGTCCCATCAGCAGGCACAGCAGGCACATCAAACGCTTTTCTCTATGATGTTTCTGTGCCGAACGCCAATGCTTTGCAATACAACGGAATTGAAGTATTAAACGCAGGGGACACCATCCAGATTCAAGCCACATCCACTGGTCTGACTATCATCGCAAGCGGTGCGGAAGCAATTTAAGGAGCAATCATGGCTGTCACAGTAAAGGTGCTGATACCAGCAAAGCAGGCAGAAAATGCCCAAACGACCCAGTATACGGCAGTCAATGCAAAAGCCATCATTGATAAATTCACAGTTACCAATACGACTGCGGGTAACCTCACATTCAGCTGTAATCTAGTCACATCTGGAGGTTCTGCGGATGCGTCAAACCTTATCATTGATGCGACCAGTATTGCGGCAGATGCGACTTATACTTGCCCAGAACTGGTGGGTCAGGTATTAGAATCAGGTGGGTTTATCTCGACAATTGCGAGCGCAGCCACATCTTTGACCATTCGGGCATCAGGCCGAGAGATTACTTAAAGGAACGCAATGAAGAACTTTATGATTATCCCCAAGGGTTTCATGGGCCTGCCCAGTGAAGAGGAGTTCTTGTCTCCAGCTGAGAACAAAAAGAACTTTATCGTTGCTGTGGAGAACTGGTATTACGGTCCAGAAGAACCTAGCAACGACCCCAAGGCAAACCCTGAGTTTTACAAGGTTCTGGCTGATGCGATGCAGTGCGACGAAAAAGACGCAAGACGCAAGCATTGCTCAAACTGTGGATATTACGACAACAGTCTGATGGCACAGGTTCGCATCGAGCGCATCCCGATGGCTGGCTACGATACGGGCTATGGTTTCCGTGGTCATTGCGAGAAGCTCAATTTCATCTGCAATGACATGAGGGTTTGTCAGGCTTGGGAAGACCGTGAAGAAGAGATGGATTGAAATGACAATTTGTGTGAAAATGCCATTGCTGAGTCTATTGAGCCACCAGCAGCTTATCCCATTGGGGGGCGCATGACTGATTGGCTTAGAGAGAACCTACAGAAAAGTCTAGCATTGCCTGCGCCAGCAGTCGATTGGCTGATGATGCTCTGGGGTGCGATTCAAGTCTTTGACGATGTTGCTGATGGCGATGCTGTCGAGCGCAAGGATTTGAATGCCTGCATCTGGAATACTTTGGTCGGTATGAACCAAAACAGTTTCTGGATTGTGAATTCGCAGACTCTCACGCCTGTAGTGGCATCCATGATATTGAAGTGGCAAGCATCCGATCAAGCCGAACGAGCTGGTCGTGCTGATGCTCGCTCTTTCGTGTGGCGTGCCGGATACTACGATGTTGTCTTGATGACCGTGGCGTTGTGTCATGGCACAAGCAAAGCAACTGAGGCAGCCAGCCAAGTCATGGCACTTTATGGCGAGACATTTGAAGATTATATGAAGGAGTTTAATCATGCCTAATCCAATCACAGGACTAGTGGTCGCTGGCTCATCGCTGATAAGTGGTGCTATCCAGAGCGATGCAGCTGGACGAGCAGCTAAAGCACAAACAGAGGCTTCCGAACGAGGCATAGAAGAGCAGCGTCGACAATTTGATGCGGTGCGTGAACTCTTGAAGCCTTACGTTGATGTCGGTGGCCCTGCTTTGCAACAACAGCAAGCCTTGATTGGCATGGGTGGGCCAGAGGCTCAACGAGCAGCGATTGCAGCACTTGAGTCTAGTGAGTTGTTCGAAGCTAGAGCAAGACAAGGCGAAGAGGCAATTTTGCAGAACGCATCTGCAACGGGTGGGCTGCGAGGTGGAAACATCCAAGGCGCACTCGGACAGTTCAGGCCCGCTATGCTACAGGCTGAAATTGATCGTCAATATGGTCGTTTGGCAGGACTGACAACTCTCGGTCAGCAATCGGCTGCGGGTGTGGGTACGGCAGGAATCCAGACGGGCGCAAGAATCTCAACCTTGGAAGGTGACATTGGATCGGCTCAGGCGGGTGGTGCGTTGGCATCTGGAAGAGCATTGTCTGGTGTATTCAACTTACCATCTCAATTCTTAGGTCTGCAATATGGAATGCAAGGTCGAGGCGGTAACGTAACGCCAGGCTTTGGATTCGGATAAAGGAGTTTTAAATGGTACAACCAGCAAACTACAACATTGACGTTCAGAGTCCATTCCAAGCCTTTGCACAGGGCGCACAGCTTGGTACTGGATTGGCTGAGATTCAAGCTCGCAGACTGGCGCAGGAGCAGGATGTAATTCGTCAGCAGCAATTGCAGCAAGAGATTCAGACGTTGAATGCAAACCCTAACCCAACATCTGGAGATTTAAAAAGAGTAGCATTTTTGCTTCCTGCTGCTCAACTCAAAGGCGTGCTTGATGTATTTCAGGCAGGGACAAAAGATCAACAAGATAATCAACTCTTGGTCGCTGGGCAAGCATATTCTGCGTTTGCATCTGGTAATACAAAGATTGGCATCGACTTCTTAAATACCCAAGCTACTGCTTTAGAGAATAGTGGCAACAGGGCGCAGGCCGAGGCTTTTCGGACTTATGCAAAGCTGGCTGAAATCAACCCAGGCGCAGCGCAAAAAAGTATTGGAATTCTGCTTGCAACTTTGCCTAACGGTGATAAGGCTATTGATGCCACGACTAAGGCGTTGAAAGCACCATCAGAGGTAAGCATATCAGAAACTGAAGCAGCATTTGGACCACAGATAAAAGCAGCAACTCTTGCAAAACTTAATCAAGATTTAAAAGAGGATAATGACAACGTGCAATCAGGCAAGATTCTGCCTGACGGGACAACAATTATTCTGACTAAAAAAGGCGTTACTAGAGTCCTTGGCCCAGACGGTGTTGAGCTGGCTGGCGATGAACGAGTGACTGCGATCAGGGACGCAGAGGAATTTGGTGCAGACATCCAAGGTCTACGTTCTGGTGCGAGAAAAGGTGCTGAAATCGGTCAAGTAGAGGCACAAAAGGCGTTTGAGTTAGTTGGAAAAATTAGGACTAACTTAGGAAATTTGGATAGTGCTGTTGCTGCACTTGATGCTGGTGCTAATACCGGAATTATTGCAAGCAAGTTTCCAAACTGGAAGGCCTCCACCATTGAGTTGCAAAACGTTCAAAGACGATTAGGTTTGGACATTATTGGGTCGGTCACGTTTGGTGCTTTGTCCGAGGGTGAATTATCCCTTGCTCTTGAAACTGCTTTGCCTCTCAATATGAAAGAAAAGCAACTTAGAGATTGGCTCATTAGAAAACGTAACGCACAAGTTAAGCTGTCTAATTACATCTCTGAGCAAGCACAATATCTGTCTAAGCCTGGGCGTAACCTTGGTAATTGGTTGGAATTTGCTGAGAAAAAATACGGAGATCAAACACAACGAGGGAATATTCCAGGGGCAACAACTCCACCAGGCACAGGCGGAGGATCATCTGGCGCAACGCCTGCGCCAAGCGGTGGTCAACCAAGTTATATGAGATACGCTAACCCACAGGCTGGGCAATAATGGCAACTCCCGTCCCGAATTCCTATAAAGACCCATACTGGTCTGAACTCTCAACAAACACTGAGAGAAGACTTGGCTTGCCTGACGGGATGCTGCGTGCGGTTGTGCTCTATGGTGAGCGAAGCAATAACGATCAGGTGTCATCAGCGGACGCTCGCACTCCTTATCAGATCATCCCCTCGGCTCGGAATCTGGCCATTAAAGCCTATGGTGTTGACCCTTATCTCAGCCCAGAGAATGCGGCAGAGGTAGCGGGTCGGTTTCTGAAAGACTCTCTGGATCGCAATAAAGGCGATAAGTCTAGGGCTTTTGCTGAGTATCATGGCGGCACAGACCCAAAGAACTGGGGGCCGATCACCAAGTCATACATTACTCGCACGATGTCTGGATTAGGTGAATTGACAGGACAACCAACAGGCGAACCACAGACCCGAACGGTCACATCTAGCTCAGGTCCGATCACAGTATCCTATCAGGAACAAGCGACAACATCGCAACGAACTGAAATTCCTGATAGTGCTATCGCTAACATCTTTCAAGCATATAGTTCGGGCAGGATGTCACCACAAGAAGTTCAGCAGTATGAGTCGGATGTGCGTGCTGGCAGGATTATGATCCCCCAAGGCGCATCGTTAGGACAAGCTGCTCCGGCTGCTGCACCAACTGCAAATATGCTCCCTGACCCTGTTCTGGAGGCTTACAGAAGCGGTCGCATGACTCCTCAAGAAAGGACAGACCTTGAGCGAGATGTTGCGAGTGGTTTGGTCGGAGTTCCAGAGGGCTTTCAACTTGGACAGCCAATTGCAACTGGCGAAGGCTTGATGGGTGCGGTCACTAGGGGTCTTGCTCCGATTGCGACAGGTGCGGCCATTGGTGCGCTTGCGGGTGCGCCATTTGCTGGTGTTGGCGCAGTACCAGGTGCAATAGCGGGTGCTGGTGCGATGGCAGGAGCTACACTTGTGGCTGACCCCGTTGTGAGTGCTGTCAACAGTTTATTGGGGACGCAGTTCACAATGCCGACGCAGGCAATTGAAAATTTGCTGACTCGTGTTCGTGTACCACAGGCAAAGACAGCAGCCGAGCGTATTCTACAGTCTACGGTTACTGGTGCTGCTGGTGCTGGAGGTTTAGCAAGTGCAGGTCGAGCTATTCAGGCAGCGGCAGCCCCAGTTTCTGTGACCCGTGAGGTTGGTAGACAGTTGGGCGCACAGCCCGTTGCACAGGTTGCTGGTGGGGCAGGCGCAGGCGCAGCGGGTGCGGGTGCAAGAGAAGCAGAATTAGGTACTGGCGCAGAGTTGGCGGCTAGTTTGGTCGGTGGCGTTGCGGGTGGTGTTGCAGGCCAAAGAGCAACAATGCCTCGCACAACAGGAGCAAGACAACCATTGCCTCCTGAGATTGCACAGGCCGAGAGTGAGCGTATTCGCTTATTGACTAGCGATATTCGTCCACCTAGAACATTTCCAGAAAAAATATTACAGACTGCTGGAGAAAGAATCCCATTTGTTGGCACAAGCGGAATTCGTCAATCTCAACAAGTAGAGCGAATTGATGCTGTGCGTAATCTGCTGCGTGACTATGGGGCTGATGATGTCGCAAGGTTAGGCGACGATGTGATAAAGGATTTGCTTAGAAAAAGATCATCAGACATTCAAAAATATACAAAAGCTAAGAAAGAAGTCATCAATCGACTATCAGATAAAGGCATCGTGCCTGTAACGCAAGCATCTCAGGCAATCGATGACCAGATTGCCAATTTAACGAGAAGGCGCACAGAAGGCTCTGATGAGGCTATTGAAAGACTCAGGCAAATAAAGGATGACCTTAAAGAGCGAGATTTGTTTCAACTGGAGGCTTATCGTCAAGATGAGTTGGCCAAGATTTTTATGGATGATCCAGCTCGGCCAATGAGCTTGGCGGCTAGAGATGCAGGCGAGAAGGCGTTGCGTGCTGTTTATGACCCTTTACGAAAAGATATGATCGACTTTATTAAACAAGTTGGTGAGCGTCGAGACGTTGATAAATTTATGGTCGCAAACAAGAGATTGAGTGACACAGCAAGCGATATGCGAAATGCCTCGCTTAAATCCGTCTTGTTAAAAGGTGATGTCAAACCAGAAGTTATTGAAAACTTGCTTTTTAGAGGTAAGCCAAGCGAAGTGCGTGCTCTCTACTCTAAGCTCACTCCAGAAGGTCGAGCAACTGCTAGGGCTGCAATTTTAGCTAAAGCAGGCAAAGACGCAACGGTTGATGTGGCAGAGGGTCAAGTTATATCACCCGATAAGTTTGCAAATAACGTCAAGAAAATGGGTGATTCGGTTGGCGTATTCTTTACTGGAGACGATTTAAAGCGTATCGAAGGATTGACCAGAGTTTTAAATATAACTAAACGTGCGACACAGGCAGCGGCAGCTCCCGCCACAGGCGTTCAGGCTGTACCTTTTTTGGCAGCTGATGCTTTGCTTGAGTTCTTTGGTAGTCGTAATTTTGCAACTGTAGCGGCTGCCTCAGTTGGCGGATTGGCTAGAATTTACGAATCTGCACCAGTTAGAAATATGTTGCTGCAAATGTCCAAAACAAAGCCAGGCTCTGCTGAAGAGGCAGCATTGGCTAAAAGGCTAATGTCAACCATTGAAACTCAAGCTGAGTCGGTGCAGGCCGTAGGCAAAGAAGTTGCTGAGGTGCTGGAATGACCACCGATAATTACTTTCCTCGCCAGCGTTTCAAAACTTGGTACGTGGCAAATAGGAGCATTAAATGAGATCAATTGAAATCGAATCAACATATCGTACGCTCGTAAAGAGTCTATTGTAATATTCATTATGGCTAATTAGTCATTAGATAGAGGTCAAGAAAAATGAGCGCATTGGCGATACAAGTACCTTTTCCGGTTTTCCAAGACCGTGATGGTCAGCCATTAGAAAATGGTTATGTCTGGATTGGGGTTGCAAACCTTAATCCCCAGACCAATCCTGTCATTACTTTTTTTGATGAGGCGTTGACCATCCCAGCAGCGCAGCCACTACGCACAATTAACGGATATATCTCAAACGCTGGCACTCCAGCTCAGGTTTATATTGATGGTGTGAACTTCAGCATCTTGGTGCAAGACAGCAAAGGCTCGATGGTCTACAACTTTTTAGATGCGACTGGAATAAGTGCAAGCGCAACTATAGATTCTTGCACTGTTATTTATGACCCGCCTTTTATTGGTGGAGTAGAAACGCCAGTTTGTGAAAAACTGGCTGAATTCATTACGTTTAAAGATTTTGGTGCAACTGGCGATGGTACAACAGATGACCAAGCTGCAATCCAAGCCGCTTTAGACGGTGCTGATGGCAAGATAATTGACGGGCAAAACTTGACATACAAAGTTAACGCCCCGCTTACACTTACAGATTCTAATACGGTTATCCAAAACGCCACGTTTGATTTCTCAGACATGGCAGACCAGCCTGCGTCCATTGATCGGTGCATTGATATTTACGGAAGTTTGGGGACTGCTGTTGCATTGACGGCTAACTTAAGCATAAACACAAACACCATAACAATTGCAAACACAGCGGGCTTTGCAGTTAATGATCTGGTGTTTTTAAAATCAACAACGGTTTGGGATTCCGCAGCGTCGGTGACTTACGGGCAATACGGACGAATCAAAGCAATTAGTTCGTCCACGCAATTTACTTTATACGACAACGTGTTGCTTTCGTTTACAACGGCGGATACTGCTACGGTTGCAAAAGTTACGCCAGTTAAAAACGTAATCATTAACCATGTATCGTTTATCGGCGCAAACGACAACCTGCAAAATGCTGTATATGTTCAGTACGGCGAGAACGTCAACATAACAAATTGTGAGTTTGAAGGGTTTGACTACGCAGCGGTTGCATTCTACCGATGCTATCAATCTACTGTTGATAAATGTAGACAGCTCAATTCGGCGGGCGTTGGCTTGGCTTACGGTTACGCCATAATTGATGGGTGCTACGCTTGTAGCATCACTAATTCATGGGGTGAGGACAACAGACATACTGTAACTATCGGTGGGTCTGATGGTATCAATATTTTTACCAAAGTCATTGGCTGTACTGCGTCCGGTTCAAAAGACGCAGGTTTTGATTCACACTCTGCGTCTTTGTACACGACGTTTATGAGCAATCATGTTCTCAACTCAGCATCACGCTTTGGTTCTAGTTCACACGATGGAATTATTAGCCAAGGTGCGAACACCACAATTATCGGCAACACAGTTATTAACCCGCTAGATAACGGCATTTTTTACCAACCGCTGTTTCAGGACGGGACATATTCCGGCGCAACCATTAGCGATAACACTGTTGTCGTTTCAGCAGCTGGCGATGGTTCTGTGGGGATTGGGATTTACATTCAATTAGCCGCCACCACAGGTCCTACAGCGTTGAACGGGATTCTAATTAAAAACAATCGAATCTCTGGCGGTGACACAAACGCCAGTGGCGTATACGGTATTTATGTACAGTCACAAAAAGCTAGTTCGACAGTAAACGGGTTAATTGTTGAGGGTAACTACGTCACATTGGCTAACGCCACAACGGCCTACGCGCTGTATGTTCGGACTAATGCCGCCAGCGCAGTTATTTCAAATGTTGTCGTATCCAACAACGTGTTGAAAGCTGACAACGACAATTACGCTGTGTTCTTTCAAGCGTCGAATGCAACATCGTCGATTTCAAACATTACTGGCAGCAGCAACATTTTTGACAGTAATCTGTATTCAATCATTCTCAGTCCAACTGGGACTATTAGTAAAATTAGGTTTAGCAAGAATATTTCTTTAGCACCGGAATTTATTGATAACAACGGCGCAACTGACTATCTGTTTGATGACATAGAAGCAGCGGGAACTTTTACCGTAACGGCTGCGACCCTTACAAATTTAACTGAGTACAACTGGTATATTTTTAACAGGGCAGGTACTGTGACTGTTACGTTGCCATCGTCCACCACATCCACGGGTCGCACGTTAAACTTTAAAACGATACAAGCGCAGACTGTGGTATCTGCGACGAGCAACGTGCAACCAATTGGCGACACGACATTAGGCACGGCAATTCTGCCTGCAACGGACGGCGCTTGGTCAACGCTGTATTGCAACGGAACTGATTGGATTGTTATGGCGAGGGGAACATGATATACGACGCAGATTTTGAGATTGTGATTAACGGCGAGAAAATACGAGATTGCGTGTATGTTGATATTGACGCTAAGTTGACGTTTGCCCAAGTCCAACAATTGCAACAAGCTCGCGCACAGCAGATTTATGATGAGACGCACGCTGGTGTGGAAGAACAAACATGACGGTCGCTTACTCTGGCATTATGGATTTTGTGTTACCTATCGCTTCTACCATAAGCGTTCTCATTATTATCAAATTCGTGTTTTAAGGAGACATCATGCTCAAGACCATTTCATCCATCACTAACGCAATTGGTGCATTGAATTACAAAGGCACATGGAACGCCTCTACAAACACACCAACGCTAACATCTGGTGTCGGCACGAAAGGTGACTATTATGTAGTCTCGGTTGCAGGCTCAACCACACTAGATGGCATCAGCAATTGGGGCGTTGGTGATCTAGCGACTTACAACGGATCAGTTTGGCAACGTGTTGAAGGCGGTGCTGACGGTAACTTTGTAAACTTGTCGGTAAGCGGCGTAGCTACATTCGCTGCTGGTGCTGTTGCAACACCTGCTATCACTACCACAGGCGATACTAATACAGGCGTTTGGTTTCCTGCTGCTGATACGATTGCCGTTAGCACGGCTGGCTCAGAACGTATGCGCATCGACAGCAGCGGCAACGTGGGAATAGGTACTACTTCACCACAAGGAAAGTTAAATGTATCCAATGCTGGTGCGGCGGGGTTTGAGTTTTTTACAAATAATCCCAGCGGCGGCGTAGGAACATATATTCAATCTTTCAATCGTTCTGCGGGAGCTTATGTAGAGACTCACTTTTACGCAGCTTCACACACTTTTAGAACTAACGCATCGGCCACATCTATGGTGCTTGCCTCCACAGGCGTAATCTCCCTAGGCGCAGCCCCTGGCTCAGAATCCTTACGAGCTACGCCTGTTGCAAGTTCCGTAAATTATGTGGATGCGTCCGGTGCGGTAACCACTGCCGCGCCATCACTAGCTGCCGCAGGTTCAGACACCAACATTAACCTATCTTTATCGGCTAAAGGCACAGGAACAGTCTCAGCTACTTCTGGCTTATCTATTGCTCGCACAGCAGTTACAGCACCAGCAGCATCGGACGGTAATGTATTTAGCGGAACTTATACACCAAGTTTGACAAACACAACAAACATTGCATCTTCCACTGCTGCGGCTTGTCAATATATGCGAGTTGGAAACGTGGTGACGGTATCGGGTCAAGTCACTATTGATCCGACTGCTGCAGGTGCTTGCAATATGAAAATGACTTTGCCTATTGCCAGTACATTTAGTTCAGGCCGACAGGCAAGCGGAACTTTTGCTACGGTAACGTCTGGTCAATCGGATCAGGGTTCTATCATTGGAGACACAGCTGGTGCTCAATTTGAGTTTAGGTTCACGGCGGTAAACGTAGCAAGTTCTATTTATGCGTTTCATGTTACTTATCAAATAATTTAAATGAAAACTAATCAATTATTTTTAATGGTGCAACTATGAAAGTATGGACAATCAACTCGCTCTCGACAACGAATACGCCAGAGCCAGATACCGTGGTGATGTCAAACTTCACCATTGCTGAATCTGGTCAATCGGTAACATACTCGGTTAACCTCCTACCCGCTGACGCATCAAACTTCATCCCCTACGCAGACATTACTCAAGCTGAAGCTATCCAGTGGACACAAGACGGATTGGGTGCAGACCGTGTAGCAGCGATGGAATCCGAAGTTGATGCTCTGATTGCACAAGCGGCTATTCCCGAACCAACACCAACACCACTACCTTGGGTTTCACCTGATGTAGTTACACAGGAGTAAATTATGTCAACAAATAGTCAAATCGCATTCGGACCGTTAGGCGAAACCGTTGTGGTCGCTGCTGCTGCTTCCCCACCGTCTGGCGTGCAAGCGTTAGTTGCATCAAAGTTTGATGCTCAAAGCACAGGTCAGTATCGGATTATCAATTCAAGCAATAATTTTGTTTTCTTAGGTATTGGTCAGACTGCGGCGGCAGCTGCGGCAAACGCTGTCGCTCCTATAGCTGGTGATCCATCGCCTGCCATCGTGCTTGCGCCTGGTGCTGTCGAAGTCTTACGCTTTGGGCGTGTGGCATTCTTTTCCGGTCTGGCCACAGCTGCATCGACGGTTTATATCGTCCAAGGCGAAGGTATGTGATGGATTGGCAAACTATCATCAATATCGGGGCGGGTGCATTACTCGGCGTTGGTGGCTGGTTTGCTCGCCAGCTTTGGGATTCAGTCAACGAACTGAAAAATGATGTGTCTGCCATTCGTCTGAGCATGAGCGAAAACTACGTCAAGAAGTCTGAAATTGAAAACTTCAAGGCTGACATGGACAAAAGGTTTGACCGAATTGAGGTGTTGCTAGACAAGTTGTTTGAGAAGCTAGATGGGAAGGTGGACAAATGAACTGGATAAAAACAAAGTGGGAGGCGTTCAAGGCGTGTTTTTGGCGCACAGTAGTTTGGTTTAAAAATGTGAGGTTTTAATGGACCCGCTAACTATCCTCGCAGCACTTGGGCCGCTTGCCGTTGATCTCGGTAAGTCTCTAATAGGTCGGTTTATCCAAACTGACGTATACAAGCCCACCAACATCGGCGAATACACGCAGATGCGTCAGACCGACCTAGCGATGTTTCAAGCGATGAACAGCGCAGGGGGTAACGGCACTACCTATCCGTGGGTTGAAGCAATTGTGCGCCTCATGCGCCCAGGCGTAGCCGCTGTTGTGCTTGGTACTTGGGCGTTTATGATGGTGACAGGTCAAGACAGCCCTGCCGTCAACAACTTTGCGTCTGCCGTGGGTTTCTACTTGTTCGGTGATCGCACCCTGTTCTACGCACAGAAAAAATGATTGATAACTGGCAGAAATCGTTTGAGTTAATGCTTGCCTCAGAGGGCGGATACGTTCACCACCCGTCCGATCCCGGTGGACGGACAAACCTTGGAGTTACTCAGCGTGTTTGGGAAGAGTGGGTTGGGCGTGAGTCCAACGAGAAAGAGATGCGTAGCCTGACCTCTGAAATGGTCGAACCGCTCTACAAACGCAAGTTTTGGGATGCTTGCCATTGTGATCTTTTACCTAGTGGTATTGACTATCTGGTGTTTGATTTTGCTGTGAACGCTGGCTGTGGGCGTTCTGCCAAGATTTTGCAGACTGCCGTGGGGGTAACGCCTGACGGTGGGATCGGCCCAATTACTTTGGCCGCTGTAAAGGCTATTCCAGAAAATGAGCTTGTCGAAAAGTTTAGCCAAGCCAAAGAGGACTTTTACCGCAGTCTGAACACTTTTGGGGTGTTCGGCAAAGGTTGGATAAACCGCGTTGCGGCTGTTAAAATCAAAGCATCTTCAATGGTGACATAATGAAAAAACTACTTGTACTCCTCTTGCTGACATTTAACGCCCAGGCTCAGACAATAGCAGTCTGCAAAGGCGAATACGCACTTTGTGCAGCCTCGCCAACGACTCTCACTGGCAAGACCATAACCGTCCAAGGAAAGACATTTAAAGAGGGCGTAGCGGTCTGTCCGGTGCTCACTGGCGATGCTGTGGCAAACATGAATCTTATGCAAGGATCGTGCAATGCACCGAAAGGCAAAGTCTGGTCTTTGTTTGGAGTGCCACCATTGACTGCATACCC
>Ga0181357_1000197_pt1 | contig 21270 bp, 28 predicted proteins | sample Fa13VDMM110DN_FD_130094 | JGI IMG/M metagenome (GOLD analysis project Ga0181357, IMG submission 130094) | Freshwater viral communities from Lake Michigan, USA - Fa13.VD.MM110.D.N | ecosystem: Environmental > Aquatic > Freshwater > Lake | place: USA: Michigan | collected 2013-09-24 | reverse complement strand
GAGGCCCGTACGAAGCGACGACGGATGCGCTCCGTGCCAAGGGCGTGACGAACGTCGTGTACGATAAGTATAATCGGAGTGCCGCACATAACGACGCGGTGGTTGCACAGTTCGGCGCGGGAACCCTCACGCAGCCCGCCCGTGACCGCAGTGTGGACGAGATCCATGCGTTCGCGACCGCCAATCAGATTGCTTGGGACGATGATCCTGCATTCATGGCCTTTACGGAGTCTGTCACTGGCAAGCGGACCCTTGATGCCTTAACCCAGCCCGAACGGAATCGCCTGTATGCCGCCTTGGAATCCCGCGTGGAGCCAAAGGCCCCTGCCACGCGTGGCTTCGATACCGCCACGCTCAGTAACGTGCTGAACGTCATTCAGGAACAGCGGTTCCAGCTTGAAGCGTTGCGTGTCGCCCAAGCGGGCCTCAAGGCAGGAGGGTCTCTCTATGTGACGGTCTACGAAGGCGACAGGACGGGACAGGGCCGCGCCACCACGCGAGGGTTCCAGCACAATACGCGGTTAGCCGCGTATCTTGACACCGTGAAGATGGTCTTCCCAAACGCGGTGGTCCACGGATCCATGATTATGGCCACCAAGGGTGCCGCCACGGCCTCTGCCGACATAACCTTTAAGCGGAGTGCACAGGGCAACGCCTCATCAGGCGAGTTCTTGTCCGCTCGCGCCATGCGCGAGGTTGTCTCGGGCATCGACGTAGGGGATACGACGGTTCATGTGCTGCCGTACGACGCGTTGCCGGAGGCCATTCGTACCGACGCCCAGTTGATGAGCGATCCTGAGTCGTTTCGTGCCGTCCTGTGGAAGGGCGACATGTACCTCATCGAGGATCGGTTTGAAACGACGGCAGAGGTTGAAATGGCCGTGTTTCACGAACTCTATCACAAGTGGGTGGCAGGGCTCCTTGGCAAGCGGATGCGCGACGATCTCAACAACATCTTCGTGGCGCTGGGCGGCAAAGAGGCGGTGCTGCGCTTGGCCGATAAGTATCAATGGAAAGAGGCGCGCGCGATCTTCACGAGCTACGAGTCCCGAGAGGACTTAACACCGACGCAGCGCATCGCCTCGGTGGTGAACGAGTTACTGGCCGAAGCGGGATCGCGGAACGCCACGAAGGCACGGTGGAAGATTCAAGAATTCATCGGTGCCATCCGCGACTGGTTGCGGACACACGGGTTCGCTGAGTTGGCGTCGCTCAACGAGTCGGACTTGGCCTATCTGCTCAAGGTCGCACGCCAGGCGTCCGTGGAACATCGACCCAACGAGGTGTATTTCCAAGCACACCCAGAGGCCAGAGCCGCGAAGACGTTCTACAGTCATGTGCAACGCACGCTCGAAGCGAAGATGCCGAACCGAGCGTCGTTCGAACAGGTGCGAGCGATCGTTTCGGAGAAGAACGGGGTCAAGCAGGACGAAGTGAAGTGGATGGGCCTCGACGACTTCCTCAAGACGAAGGACTTCTTCACGAAGCAAGAAGTCCTCGAATTCGTGCAGGCAAATCAGGTGCAAGTAGAAGAGGTGGTGAAGGGTACGCAGGGGCAACGTGTAGAGGCAATGGCAGCCTATGAGGCCGCCGTTGCCCCAGCATGGGCAGCCCGTAATGCCGCCATTCGCACACCACGGGCAGCCTATGAGGCCGCCGTTGCCACAGCAGAGGCAGCCGCACGGGCAGCCTATGAGGCCGCCGCCCCAGCAGAGGCATCCCGTGATGCCGCCATTCGCCCAGCACAGGCAGCCTATGATGCCGACACTCGATCAGCACGGGCCCAAGCAGAGGCAGCCTATGAGGCCGCCGTTGCCACAGCAGAGGCAGCCTATAAGGCCATTAGGTCCACCGCACGGGCAGCCTATGAGGCCGCCGTTGCCACAGCAGAGGCAGCCTATGAGCAAGAGCGTCCGACCAAATTCTCCCAGTACCAACTCCCCGGCGGCACAAACTACACTGAGCTGCTCCTGACCATCCCTGCCCAAAAGGATGCCTTTACAAGAGGACATTGGGATGAGAAGAACGTCCTCGCCCATATTCGGTTCAACGACCGGACAGGCCCGAAGGGGGAGAAGATTCTCTTCATGGAGGAAGTCCAAAGCGATTGGCACCAAAAGGGAAGGGATGAGGGATATAAGCCCGCTGGAATAATGTCCCGCGACGAAGCAGACACTATCTACAGCCAAGCCGCCGACACCTTCTTTAAGGCTAAAGACGCAGCACGAGTCGTTTATAACGCGGCGATAGCCTCGGAGCAGGCTACCTTTGATGCGGCTAAGGCCACATTCTGGGCGGTTCGTAATGCGGCTGTTGACAAGGCAGAGGCTACCTACGATGCGGCTAAGGCCCCAGTTGAGGCGGTTCGTAGTGCGGCTATTTCCAAGGCCGATAAGGTTTATGACGAGGTTTACAGCTCTGCCAGGGCGATCCGAAAGGCATATCCTGGCAATACCCGAGCCTTTTATGAGGCTATAGAACAAGCTTCTGCAATACGGAACGCTGCCCATACCCAAGCTTACGGGGTTCGTGATACGGCTTTAGCCCCAATTCAATCAACCCGTGATGCGGCTATAGCCGCAGCACAGGCCGCTTATGCGGAAGCCATCGCCCCAGCGCAGGACGCTTTTGATGCGGCTGTCGCCCCAGATCGAGATGCCTACGATGCAGTTAAAGCCACAGCGCAAGCTGTCTACGATGCGACTCGCGTCCCAGCAGAAGCTGCTTTTGCGGTGGCCGGTTTGGTCCCCGACGCTCCGTTTAAAAAGACATGGCATGAACTCGCCATGAAGCGGATGCTGCGCTATGCCGCCGAGCATGGCTATGACACGCTGGCGTGGACGGTGGGGAGTCAACAAGCGGAACGATATGACTTGAGTAAGCAGATAAATATGGCGTCTGCACTTGCCAACGGCGATGGAACGTATAACTTAGTTGTTGAGGACAAGAGCGGAAACGAAGTTGGAGATATGGCTAGAAGCGGCAAAGAAATGACACCACAAGAGCTGGAAGACACAATCGGCAAAGACCTAGCCAAGAAATTGATAGACGGATCAGAGGCATCAAGAAACAAGCCGTGGCCTAAAAACAGCAAAGTTAACCCTGCCTTCTTTACCGTGCGCGGCCTCGACCTCAAGGTCGGCGGCGAAGGGATGCAGGGATTTTACGATCAGATGCTGCCTCAATTCGCCAGCAAGTTCGGGAAGAAGTGGGGCGCAAAGGTGGGGACGACGACCTTATCAGGTATCAAGGAGGAGGCGGGTGTCGGGATTAATACGGACGCATTGGACGATATGCTTGATGATGCGGCGCGCGCGGGGTTACGACCAGTTACCGTTCACGCCCTCCCCATCACCGACGCCATGCGGAACTCCGTGATGCAGGACGGCCAGCCATTGTTTCAGCGGGTCAATCCTCAACGCGCCAAGGGTTCCCCGACTCCGGTTGCTCCGGCCTCTAAAGTCTCTGACCCCACCGTGCTCGATGGGGTAAGACGCGTCCTTGAGGATAAGAATATTGATATTAAAGTCATGGTCGACCATCTCAAGGCGTCTGGCCGTGTGGTGGCGCCCGAGGTCAATCCACTCTTACGCGAAGATTTGTATCAGAAGCGCGCCGAGCAGCGGTCGACGGACACGACACAACTCGAAGTCATTCCCCTCCTCAATCAGATGCGACTGATGGGGATCTCGCACAAAGAGGTAGGCGACTTCCTCGTGGCCGAGCATGTGAGCCTCGACAATCTCAACGCCAAATATCAGGACATGAATCCTGACATCGTCGGGGAGGCATCCACCAGACTCTCCGGGATGACGGACGCACGAGCCCAGCAGATTCTCAACGGTCCAAAACGGGAGCAGTTAAAGAAACTCTCTGCGTCGGTGGCCAGGATCATTGAGAAGACTCGTACCCTCATGGTGGAGTACGGGCTGGAATCGCAGGAGAACGTGGACCGAATACGGAACGCCTATGTCGCCTATGTGCCGCTGCTGCGTGACGGCCTTGACGATGACGCACACGCCTCCGGAACGGGTCGTTCGGTCCGTGGCTCCACCCTGAAGGAACGCCTTGGGTCGTCCGCCGCCTTAGATCCGACCTTAACCTTGGCACACGTGATTCAAGAGCGCGATCAGATCATTACGCGTGGCGAGAAGATGCAACCCGTGATTGCGTTCGCCGCACTCATCATGCGCTCCCCCGAGATGTTCAAAGGGATTGCCTATCTCGATAAATACGCCCCGATTACGGTGACGAATCCTCTGACGGGATTGCCCGAAACACTCCCCGGGGATTTGTCCGAGTATCACGCCCCCACGATCCGTCGCTTTGTCCCCGCCACGCGTGCCGCTTTCCTCGGCTCAAAGCTTCTGACGGTCGCACAAGTGAGGGCCATGTCAAAGGAGGGACGACGCACCCTTGATCGCGAGTATACCGGGTGGAGTCGGGAGCACGGGACGGCGCAATCGGTGCCTGATCCGGCGTACAAAGGTCGGGACAACGTCGTGAACTTCCGACTCGAGGGCCAAGATTACGCGATCGTGTTCAACGAACACAACACACGAGCCGTACAGATCGCCCACGCGTTCAAAGAAACGCACGTGGCGCAACTCAACCAAATTCACAAATGGTTTGCCCCGGTGACACGCTACCTCGCGGCGATCAATACTCAGTACAACCCCATCTTCGGCGTGATCAACTTTGTGCGTGACGTACAGTTTGCGATGCTCACGTTGCAATCCACCCCGCTCGCGGGGCAGCAGGCCACGATTCTTCGCTATGCGAAATCTACCCTCGCGGGAATCTGGCAGGATGCGCGGGCGGTGCGCAAGGGCGTCAAACCCACGTCGGGTACCGCACTCCTCTGGGAACACTTTCAACGTCTCGGTGGACCCACGGGGTATCGTGATCTCTTTTTCACCAGCACCGATCGGGCGAAAGAACTCGAACGGCTCCTCAACCCCACGACGTGGTCGGGGATTCGGTCTCCGGCAGACTTCGGGCATCGGATGGAAGACAGTGCCCTCTTTGGGATGTTATCGGATTACAACCTCACGATGGAAAATTCCATTCGACTCGCCGTCTTCAAAACCGCCTTGGAGTCGGGGATACACGAACTCGAAGCCGCGAGTCTGGCGAAGAACATTACGGTCAATTTCAATAAGAAGGGCCAGATCGGCGCGCAGATGGGCAGCCTCTATGCCTTCTTCAATGCCAGTGTGCAAGGCACCACTCGAATTATGGAAACGGTCTTTGAGATCCGATCGGGTGACACGATTCCCGTCGCCCTGACGGCCGCCGGCAAGAAGATGGTGGCCGGCGGGATCTTGATCGGGGTCCTGCAAGCCATGGCGTTGGGGCTCTCGGGATTTGACGATGATGAACCCCCGGAGTATCTGAAGCAGAAGAACTTGATTATTCCAGACCCCTTGAATCTCGTTACGAACAAAGGCTACGTGATGATCCCCATGGCGTTAGGGTTCAACATCCTGCCCAATGCGGGGCGGTTGTTTGCCGAAGCCCTTTGGTCTGGTAAGCCGATGGACCGAGCCTTCAAACTACTGGGTTCCGTCTTCGGGACGTTCTCCCCCCTGGGAGGCACGGGATCGGTCCTCGCCGAACTGACGCCCACCGCCCTCGATCCGATCGCCGCGTTGGAAGCCAATAAAGATTGGACAGGAAAGCCCATCTCACGCGAAGATGTGAGTGGGTTACGCCCCACCCCTGGACATACGCGGGCTCGGGATAGTGCGACCTGGTGGGCGATAGGATTCTCACACATGATTAATTGGGCGACCGGTGGGGATCAATACTCACCGGGGATCCTCTCCCCAACGCCTGACGCGATCGATTACGTGCTCCAACAAGCCACGGGTGGAGTCGGACGAGAAGTCTCAAAGCTCGCACAGTTGGCACAAACCTCCGTGACGGGCGAAGACTTTCCGTTCTATAAAATGCCCATGGTGGGTCGATTTGCCGGCAGCGCGACTGGACCGACCTCGATTCGCGACGACTTTTACGAACACATTAAACAAGTCAACATCGCCGCCGATGGGTTAAAGGGGCGGCTACATAACCCCGACGATCGTGCCGACGCCCCCGCGTACGCTCGAGAACACCCCGAAGCCAGGTTGCTGCACATGTCGAATCAGATCCAAGATCGACTGAGTGCCTTACAGAAGCAGAGAAAGGCACTCCTGGCCCACGGGGGATCCCGTGAGCAGGTCGCGTTAAAAGAACAGCAGATCACGGCACTGATGAGCCGATTCAATCAGCGTGTGGAGTCGGTCATGGACGGGCCAGAGCCTTCGCGGTAGAGAATGAGTCCGATGAGCGAGTAGACCGCGAGGTCCATGAGCGAGTCCTCCACTGATTCGTTCTTGAGTGCGCCGGTCTGTGCGAGTTGCTGAATGCGACGCATCTTGTCGTTGGCGCGGATCATACAGCCCACCCACGGCGCAATGCCGAACGCTTCTGAAGCCCGTACGTTCGCAAACGGGTCGGTGGCACGACCATAGTCGACCTGCTTCTTATCGTGTAACTCGCCAATCTGTTTCAACAGCGCGTGAAATCTCGGGTCTCCACGGGGCGTATCGCAGTGGGGGGGCCGATTGCGGAGGAAGACTTCACGGGAGACGTGATCGAGCCTCGGGACATACAATGCGTGTGTTCTCAGTTTCTTCATACGGCCTCCTGTATGGTGTGTGCTGCGCGTCGGCGTGCTTTGCAGCGTCTACTTACCGCGTTCTTGCATATGCGGCAACGCCGGTATACTAGCTTGCTTAGCGATGGTGGATACAGATTCTCGCCGGACAGTTCGTGCCCGTGTATACAGTGCGTTTGCCTCGCCTGCCGTGCCGTGAAACTTTCTCCTCGCAGCGTGTTTTCACGATGGGTGACTAACTCTAGGTGATCAACATTGGCGCAGCTTCTGACTCGACAAAGATGGTCTAGCTCACGATCTGCTGGGATAGGGCCATTGACGGCTTCCCACACAATACGGTGAACGAGTTTCATGTCCCCGTTGAACCTCACACGACCATACCCCTTGCTATTCACATGTCGCGTCCACACGAGACACCCCGACTCGGCCAGGGTCTCCAAATTGGCGTAGATGTCCTCAAGCGTCATAATGATCCCCTTCGTTTCATGGCGAGTAATAGGGCGTTTTGTACCGAACATTTCGTGACGTGACTCACGAGGACGTCTTCGTCCACGGTGTCCTTCGCCACGATTTCGTACACGTAGACGTTTCTCCTGTACCCCGATTGGGCTTGTCGAACTGGGCCGATCCGTTCGAGGATTTGTGCTTTGTGTTCGCCGTTCCAATCGTTGCTAAAGTACACCAACACGTTCCCGCCGTGTTGGAGGTTGAGTCCGTGTCCAGCACTGGCGGGATGCGTAAACAGGAGCGGAATCTTTCCCGCGTTCCAATCCTTCAGTGTCTGAGGTTTCTGATCTAACGCCCGCCCTTGTGGGAACCGCTTGCATAACCGGACAAGATCGCTTTTGAAGGTATAGGACACCAAAATCGGTGCGCCGCACCATTCCTCCACAATCTCCTCTAGCGCGTCGAGCTTCTCCGTATGCGCCTCGACCCATTGGCGAGGTCCGTCGTCGTCCGCGTGCCCCGTATAGGCGGCACCGGAGGCGAGTTGCATGAGCTTCATGGTTTTGGCCCCGGCGTTTACCGCGTCGATCGGGTGCGAGAGAATCTCGGTGAACAGCTGAGTCTCCAACTCACGATATTGCGCGCGTACGGCATCGGGGAGTGTGACGTTGATTTGCCGCACGATCGGTTGGTCCAGGTCGAACCAATCCTCCGCCTTGAGTGAGAGACACACGTCTTTCAGTGCGGCTTCTATTTGTGCCTGTGCGTGCGGCTGCGCCACCATCCCAAACCCGTTGAAATCTGTCGTGAACCATCGATTCTTAAAGGCGTCGTAGACCCGTCCGAGACGTTGCCCATAGTCGAGAAAGAAGATCTGCCCCCACAAGTCCTGAAGTCCCAACGGAGCCGGCGTCCCCGTGAGTTCAATGAACCGCGCCGTCTGCTGTGTGAACACGACGTTCAACAGCGCTTTGGCCCGTGCCCCACCCACCCCTTGCACCCATTGCTTGCCGTGTGCGTTCGTGCGGATCGACGCACGCAGAGATTTGAGCTTGGTGGATTCGTCGACCACGATCATCCCGAACGGCCATCGATCCCCACACGCCGCAATCAACCACGGGAGATTTTCAAAGTTGACGGTGGCCACATCCACACGCCCGGCATACACCTCCGTCAGCAACGTGGTGCGTGCCCCAGACGACCCCACGATCGCCAGGACACGCAAGCCGGCGAGGTGCGGCCATTCCCGCACTTCGTTCGGCCAGACGTCGCGAGCCACACGGAGGGGAGCGATCACGAGCGCCGGTTTGGTTTCGAGTTCGGCAAACTGTAAATGCTGAATGGCCGTGAGCGTAGACACCGTCTTCCCGGATCCCATGAACGACCAAATCGCCGTCTTTGGGAGACGAAGAATCTGGTTCACCATGAGATGCTGATAGGGCCGAAAGGGTCGTCCCTCTCGGTTGTACAGCTCGGTCACCGCATCTCCAAGCAATCGTCCACGTCCGCTTTGGAGCGCAGCACGTACACGAATTGTCCAAACGTGCGGAGTATCGCATGCTCCCGAATCTGTGCCGCACGAAGGGTTCCCGTTGGACTCTTGAACTCCACCCAAAAGACCGGGCCGAGCCCACTTGGCTGCGGAGGCAACAGCACCAACCGATCGGGGGCGCCTCGGTGCCCGATGAACGACACCTTGCGACAGTGCCCCCCAAGGGCACGAACCCGCTTCACCAGATAGTGTTCGACCACCAATTCCTTCATAAGGCTCCTTCGTCAAAAAATGAGACGAACACCCGCCGGTTGGCAAACGTCGGATGAAACGGAAAGCGCGAATGAAACAGGACCGTTGGGAACACCACCAGCCGATTCTCACGCATCGTCACCGTCTCGTACCGAATCCACGCCTCCGCCGACAGCTGGTCGTGCTGATGCTGGGTCCGCTCCTCCGGCGTCTCCCCCACCGTACTGTCCTTCCACGTCCGCCGATGAATCCAAAACGCCGTCCCGTCCGCGTCACTCGAATCAAGATAGAGAATCGTCGCGAGAGACCCCACGCCGACGTCCGTGTGAATAAAACTGGTGTGCTCGTCCTCCGTATTTCCCACGCGGAAGTAACAGAGGACTGGTGGCCGGCGCATCCCGAGTAACGCCCCGACCTCGGGCACGAGCGTCGACTCCACCACCGACATGCCAGGAAACGTGAGTCCTCCATACTCGCGGGTCCCATACAGAGACTCCCGAGCCCGAGCCTGGACGCGTGCCAATACCTCGGGTGGCAGCGCATGATGAATGACCTTGACGGCAATCACGGCATTACCAACGGAAGGAGCTTCACCAGACCCGCCTCGTCGATGAGGAGTATATAGGTCTCCCCTTTCACAATCCTCGGATTCGGTTTCGTAAACGTCCAATTCTTATACCGACTTAAAATTCCAGTGAACCCTGCTATAAAGGTGTCTTTGACCATGGCGTTGCCACTCCCAATTCTGCCACCATCTCGGTGGCTTCGCGCACGTAATAGGCATAGTCCACATCATGAGGTATCCCCTCATAAATCACCGTACAGGGGATGGCCCCCACCGATTTCGGTACGAGGTGCCCGTTCACCACATAGTGTATCGCGTCCGTAGAGTCGGTGCCGTAGTACCAGCGCACGACCTTTCCCACCCGCTGCCCTCGCCAGACCGCTCCGCCCGTCACCTGCCTCACCGTCAGAAACTGTCGCACGTCGGTACAGCCACGGATCGTCGTCTCGATGTCCGCGTCGAATTGGAGATACGCCATCGCCGCGTGCGCGCAAATCGGCATGACGGGGTTTTTCGCGAGGGATTGGCTCGGGCTATAGGCCCCTTTGGTTTTGACCGATCCGTCATCAAGAATCGCCACGTAATTATTTACGTCGCGGCTATGCAATGCTGTATAGATTTTGGATTCGAGTGTAAAGCCCGTGGCCTGTTCCCACACCCGCGTCGTTGCATGCACAATTGCGGCGCGCTCACGCCGGCAGCGCACGGTCACCCCATCGGTGTTCGCGGAGACGACGGTTGCCCCTGCGAGTTCGAGCGATTCAATCAACATGAGGAGGGCCAGTTGCCCTGTGAGCGTGACGTGAATCAGGAGGTCTGGTGCATAGAGCACACTATACGGTGAACCAAACTTGCCGAACGATCCGTTAATCGTAATCTTTAACGATTCATTTTCCACAGTCTGTTTGGCCATCTTTGCCGCGAGGCGGCGTGCCACAATGCCTCTGTAGACCGTGAGGAACTCTGTGCCCAGGTGCCGAGGATAAAGCCCTTCGTTCAGAATAATGCTTGGATAATAGGAGGTGACATCGAAATCGAGCAGCGTCTCCTCAGCACTCGCCTGGTGCGACGTCGAGACTTCGCTCGAATGGAGCCCGCCAATCCCTAAGCGATAGACTCCCGTGCCAATGGCAATCTTCTGTAAGGCAATCGCCGGTGGGAGGAGCACCCGCCCTTTGTCGCTGACCTCGAACTCTGCGTTACGAATGGTGGTGAGCAGCACACGCACGCACTCTCCCTGAAAGGTGACCCACGTCGGAGGTGTGTAGCGAAACGGCCGTTGGCTCACGTCCCCCGGTTGACGCACCGGTGTCTTGCGCACCTTGTTCAATTCAGACGTGAGCACCGCTTCCGCGATTTGGGCGTCACTTTTACTGCGGAGGTCGATCCCGTACTGGAGACTCATCGCGTCTCGGAGTGCACAGTGTCCTTCCAGTGCGCGATACAGATCAATCGTCGACTGCAAATCGTTGTGGCAATACACGCGAAGCGTGTCCTGCTCTGTCGTGGTGGGTCTCGCCTTCGGATCAATAGGGAGATCTTGAATCGAGCCACTGTGCATGCGTGCCGCATACAGCTTCAGGCTCCCCGTTAACGGGGCCACCGGCATAAGGTCCACATGATCCAACATGACAGGTTGTAGAATCACCCCAAACTCGGCGGCATACAGCCAGGGCTTGAGTCCGCCATTAATGATCCGATCGCTGGCAAACTTCAGTTGCTCCACCGTGGCCCCGTTGAGCATGTACATCAGTTGAGGGATGTCGTACCCGGTGCCGTTGAACGTGAGTATGCGGTATCTCTTGAGGATGGCCCACAGTTTTGCCCTCAACGCCTCCGGCATCGCCCCTTCACTCATCTCGAAGCTGTGCACACGGGACTTCGTAATGTCACGAACCGCCACGTAGAACCAGCCGTGAAAGCATTCAATGTCGAGCACCCCGAGTGGACGAGTCATGTATCAAAATCTCCTGCGGCACGATCGTCATACTGTGAGGGGTCCACCTTAAAGGGGCGTGACGTCCGATGTTCCATGATGTAGTGCTCAAGGGCGGTAATGATCCAATAATCACTCGTGACCTGAGACTCAGCCGCCAAGACCCGAATCCGTTCAGCCAGCTTCTCCGGGATGAGTGGCCGAAGCCGTGGTGCTGTACTGGCACGATTGTGAAGATGTCGCATGGGTTCCTTTCTGTCAATCGTCTCTCTGACGGTCGGCCCCCGTTGGAGCTGGCGAGAGGAGTTGAACCTCCGACCTGCGGTTTACGAAACCGCTGCTCTACCCACTGAGCTACGCCAGCCCACGCCTCTTATTCCACGATCAGTTTCACGAGCCGACCAAACTCGGCGGCTTCAATGCCCTGCGGATCGTTCCCGAGTGAGGCTAACGTCATCGGTTGTACGTCGATCTCACATTCCACCGCCAGGATCGCGTTCCACGCGGCGAGATACACCGCGCGCGCCTCTGGGTTGTCGGGGATTCCCCACCCCGTGGGCTGGGTCTTTGCCTCATCCGCAAAGACTTCTTCACCAAATTCACGAATGAGCGTCGTCTTCTCCCCGTACAACCGTCGGTACTCTGGTTCCAATGCCGCGTGCATTCGGCTGATCCGGTACTTGGCCGTCTGAGGGATGTTCCTCGGGGTATTAATAATCCCCGCAAGCGTCTCGGTCGCTTCATATACTTCTATGCCTCGCATCTTCATCAGCGCACTCCTTATACAAAAAAGATTTACAACAGATCGTCGGCGTCGTCCTCAATGTCCTTAAACCCCTTATCGGTGGCAGGGGAGGACCCGCTAAATGCCTCACCATCTCGCACGAACTGCACCGTCGAGACCTCACACCGTACGCCGGGGTAGGGTTTATCTTGCGCCCAGAAGGAGACACTCGCGTTCACGACACACCCCGGATAGAGTTTCCCCTCCGCTTGCGTCAACCGTACGCGCTTCCGATCCATCACCAACGGGGCCCCATCACTCTGCTTTCGTTTGGTGGTGAGGACCCACTGCCCGTCGTAATCGGCGCGATCCAACAGGGCCCCGTCGATCAAACAGAATTCTTTCTTCTGTCCACGCACGGTTTTCAAAAACGCTTCCGCTTTGTCCCCGTACGTCTTGACGGCCGCCGCCTGAATGGCCGCGTTTACCGCCTTGTGATTCGCACTGTTCGTCTCAATGACAAACGTCCCGCTGTACTTAAAGACCCCTGCCCCTTGAAACTGCTTCGGGACGAAGAGCTCTGGAAAGAGCCCCAATCGTACGTTCTCCAACATCACCGTGGTACGCTCCGTCATGACTTCAGTATCCATCATCGTCTCCTCCTTGTATGGTTAAATAAACTCCGTCGCATCGAGTACCGCATCGAGATCCACGAACCTATTTTCAGCACACTCCACCACCAGGGCGGGACGTTTGTCCGACTCGTGCGCCACGCTGGGCACCCCTGGACTTTGCGTCACCAACTCCGCGAGTCTCCTCCACGCGTTAGGCTGATCTTTGAGCCGCTTCTCCATAGACGTGGGGGTTGCGAGGCTATAGTCATACATGACATGATGCTTGATTCGCATCCGCTTCATCATGGCTTCTGCCTCGGCCATCTCGCCAAACTTTCGATGCCCCTTTCTCCCTTGTACCAGTTTATAGCCCATGACCGCTCGGCCGGCCAGCAGTTCTATTTCCGCCGCCGCACGCACCGCTTTCGCCCACACCTCCACGAGGGCCACCTTGTTCATGGCGAGACCCACCGCCGTGGCACGGTTCATGACCCCTGGTGCGGTCTCAATGGGGATCACTTCGAGGTCGGCAAACCCTTCGGTTGCCGCGTCCGTCACCGCCTTCTCCAACGCAGGACAGATGGCCCGGGCCTTACAAAAATGGCAGGCCTTCTCACTTGGCACTAATGGGAGTGACACCCGTGCCCCCGCGTTGGCCTCTCCTAACTTTAACGTCGTGAGAATCTGTGTAGCGGTACGCGTGACCTCCTCACCAAACGCACGCAGTTCGCTGATCGAACACACCCACTCTTGCGTCCCGCCGTTTCGCGGCTGGCAAATCACCAAGCGCGCGGTATCAAAGTCGTCAACAGCCTGGTGCTTTTCCAACACACCCAAGGCATAGATCATCAGCTGCCTGTTCTGCTCCACCGCCACCTTCCCGTACCCAAACTTGAGATCCACGACGATCAACTCGCGGTGCGTGCCCAGGACCACCGCGTCACTCGTTCCCTGTGCGTCGACCTCCCCCGTGAGCTGCTGGATCGGCACGGTTTCTTCCACTAACAACGTCCCTTGCGTGGCATACACCCGCACCGCGTCCACATACTCCTGCACAAACGCCGTGTTCTCTTCAGTAATGAGTACCCCATCCTCGAATTGATGCCCAATGTACTCGTCCGCGTTGGTCCCCTCCTCCAGACACATGGCCCCAAGCTCATGGTAGTTCGTACCCTCCGCACTTGCGGAACTCGTCGTGTCCGGAAGATCCTTCGTCAACGCAATGGATCCTGGGCATGTCATCCAGCGATCGGCTCCCGACGGGGACAGCATGGCATGGGTCTTGAGATCACTCATGGATAACTCCCCCACGCTGGACCCGTACTCAACCCACCGTACGGTCCGTCTGATAGCCCACCGCTTGGGCCCGTCGACAATCCCCCACCTGGACCCGTCGACAACCCCCCACCTGGACCCGTCGACAACCCCCCGCCTGGACCGCTCGATAACCAATCACCTGGGCCCGTCGATAACCCACCGCCCGGTCCCGTCGAAAGCCCGCCACCCGGTCCCGTCGAGAGGCCGCCGCCTGGGCCCGTGGACAACCCCCCGCCTGGGCCCGTCGAGAGGGCCCCGCCTGGACCGCTCCCTTGACTGCCCCCGGCAAACCCCGGGTTGGCTCCATACCACTGCCAACTTTGAGCCCGTACCTCTCCCACCCACAGTCCCACACACACCACGCCGATACTACCCATTATCGCCAGTTTTGTGACTCGCATTATAGGTCTCCTTTTCACTGGTTGCTGCGTGAATGGCTCGCATAAACCCGTCGTATTGTACGGCCTGTAACTCTGACCCCTTTGTGACTCCAAACGTGGCGAGGAGCGCCATCATCGCTGGCCTCCCGATCGCCTGCAACGCCGTGGAGATCAACACTTTCACCTCGTCAAAGGTCGGGCCCACCGGTTCCTCTTGCTGTACCGGCGCCGCCCCACACTCGAGAGACTCCACTTTGGCCGCCATCGGCTCAGGCTTGGCCTCCTTCACATAGCCCTTCTTTGACCGAGGCGCCGTCGTGGTGTCGCACCGGGTTTGCTCTCGCTCATAAAAGTCTACGATCTCTCGTAGCTGTGCGTGCACCTCACTCATCGTGGCCCCCGCAATCTCCAATCGAATCATTGTACCTCTCCTTTCATACATAAGACGGCCACCCGCCGTTGCCACTCACCCGTGCATTTTTATCAGAACGACACAGGCTTGTCAAGTACATCTTTTCACAATGTACATATTATCGTTTTGTGTACATCGCTTGACACCCACGACCGTCGGGTATAGACTCGGCCCACTTGCATCCTTTTCTTTATGGAGGTTCCTATGCCACGCATGACACACACGCCTGATCTCACCGCGACTCGGGCTCGAATGGAACGCGCACTCGACGTGCCCTGGTTGCAAGCGGGACGAGACCACACCGTGTGTGGGGCCTCACATACGTTTGATTGTTTGGTCGTCGGCGTGATCCTTGGGGCCGTACTGGTCTCACTGGGTCTCGTGGTGGGTGCGATGTGGCATCACTGGGGCTGGTGGTGAACGCGCGCCGCATAACCCTGCGCCAGTACGTGAAGCCACGTGGCACCTCGGCACGACTGGCATCAGCGTTGGGTGTCAGTCCCTGTACCTTCAGTTCCTGGGTTCATCGCCGCCGGCGTGTGCCCGCCTCCCGCTGTCTCGATCTTGAGCGTGCCACCCTTGGTCATGTCCGTGCGGAAACGCTGCGGCCTGATTTGGATTGGACTCGCGTGAGGAAGCGATCATGAGACACCACGTCTCTCGTCACGAGGCCGCGGCGATAGCCCTCGTGTATGACATCCTCCTGCCACAACGCACCCCCCTCATCGCGCGCGCCGTGGCACGCGGTCTGCCACTCCGCTCTATGTTTTCGATGAAAGAGGACGATACCCTTGATCCTGTTCTCTCCGTGTCTATGCAAATGGATCGGCGATGAGATCGTCGGAACCCGCGTCGCATCTGATCGAGACCGCCACATCAACCACGTTGTTCCTCAAATCACTGACCAGAATCAACAGCTATGTCGTCATCGAGGCCGCGTTGAAAACTGCGTCACCCCTCTCACTTCTCGTCACCATTCATCACGATTCGATATGCCCGTGCCACGCGGACGGCTCGATGCGGCTAGGGGATCTGACACCGGAGACCTCGATTCCCCTGCTCAACTGGGGGATTGAACACTGCCTGTGTGAAATCGTGGACTTGACACTGATGATTGAAATACCGGTATGATGGACGAGCCACTCTTTCTCACCCTCGCCCAGTTTTGTCACATGGCCCATGACAGAGGCATGCCCGTGGATGAACCGCTGATGTCTGCCGCCATGGGATGCTGGGCGTGTGGAGGGCCGTTACACCTCTTCGTGGAAATCACGCCCTATGGCACCGCAAAGCTCTATGCCGTGGAAAGACTTGATACATGAACGATCGGTATGATAATATGGGTGGAGATCGACTTGATACCAGCAAGTGCGACACTATCTTTGGGTCGTCCCGTGAGGGATGCCCCGGCACATACGCTCCGATTAGGAAACTGGTATTTTCCTGGTCGGAGCGTTCCTGTGTGTGGAGGATTGCATGAATCGTGACATGCCCGAATACCTGACCAGCCCGCCGGTTCGGAGGTGTGTATGAGCACCGTCATGCCGCAGCCCTACGGTGCCTCGCCCGAAGCGTGGGCGCACTTTGATCTCGTGCTCGGTCTCGGGACGGATCTCCTTCCTATCGTCTGCCAACCCGGTCTGCCGGTCGCCCCATCCTCCGTGCTCTCCGAGTACGGCAAAGCCCCGTCACGACTTACCCTCCGCGATGAGGTCGTCGGATTCCCGAAATGGACGACCTATCAGGCCACCGACGGCGATCTCGAGGCTTGGTCGAAGGATTCACGGCTCGGTATCTGCCTCCAGACCCGCTCCGTGCGTGCCATTGATGTGGATGTGACGGATCAGGCCGACGCCCTCGCTATCGCGTCCGCCCTTCACTCGGCCTTCGGGGTGACGTTCCCGCGCCGTGGACGGGCCAACTCGTCGAAGTTTCTCCTCCTCTATCAGTGCGAGGGTGATCTCCCCAAGGTCGTCATCCCCGTGGCGCACGGCATGATCGAACTCCTCGGCACCGGTCAACAATGTGTCGTCGTCGGCACCCACCCCAGCGGGGCACGCTACGCATGGCTCGGGGGATTCCCCTGTACCATCCCCATCTTCACCCTCGACCAGCGCAAGCAGCTCATCACCCTGCTCTCCGATTCGTTTGCCACCGGACCCGTCTCGACCTCCCGATCCCGTCGGATCGTCGAGCCCTCCGAGTCACACGCCGCGGTCCATGATGACGTGGCGGATTATTTACTTGAACACGGTCTCGTCCAGTCCACGAGCCACGATGGGCGATTGGATATTGTGTGTCCATTTGCTGAGACCCACACGTCAGGGACCGGTGGAGGCACCAGCACGTCGTACTTTCCCGCTGGGACCGGTGGATACCAGACGTCTTCGTTCGTCTGCCTCCACAGTCATTGCAGTGGGAGGACCAAGTCCGACTTCCTCGACGCCATCGGATACCTCCGCGACGGGTTTGAGATACTCCAAGAGTACGTCCCACCGGTCATCGTCTCGAGCGACGAGACCGCCGTGACGGCCACCGGCCCTGACGCCAACGGGCTCCTCCCACCTCGACCGAGGTTGGAACTCACGGCCGATGGGAGCGCGATCAAAGCCCGTATTAATAACGTGTACGACTACCTCACGTGGCGCGCGGCGTGCGGCCAGTGGATTCGCTTCGACGCCTTCCGCGACGAGATTGTCCTCCAGACCGACCGAGGGCCACGCCCCTTTACCGATGCCGACTATACCCGCCTCGCCCGTGAAGCCGAACGGGGGATGGGCTCGTTTCAAACGATCCCCCACGAGATGATGCGCCGCGCCGTGCATAACGTGGCCCAAGATGCCCTCTTCGATAGCGCCAAAGCGTGGCTCGGCTCACTGTCACCTTGGGACGGCGTCGATCGCCTCACCACCTTTATGGAGGTCTACCTCGGCGCCTACGGCTCGACCGTTGTGGCACAGGCGTATGCCACCTCCGTCGGTCGCTATCTCTGGTCGGCCATGGCCGGTCGTATCCTCCACCCGGGCTCGCAAACGGACATGGTCGTGATCCTTGCCTCCCCACAAGGCACCGGGAAGAGCTCCAGCGTGCGTGCCATGGCGCCAGCCCCCTCCTATTATACCGAAATTAATCTGACCGATAGCGATGCCGATCGCAACCGCCTCACCCGTGGGAAGAGCCTCGTCGAGTTGTCCGAACTCCGTGGACTCCGCACCAAAGACCTCGACGCCATGAAAGCCATCGTCACCCGCCGTGAAGATAGCTGGACCCCCAAATATATGGAGATTAGTACCACCTACAGCCGCCGCTACCTCATGATCGGCACCACCAACGACCTCGAATTCCTCGCGGATCCCTCCGGCGCACGCCGCTGGCTGCCCATCACCGTCGGTCTGCAAGACGTCGCCGCCATCACCAGAGACCACGCCCAACTCTGGGCCCAAGCCGTCGTCCTCTTCCAGACCGAGGGCATCTGCTGGCACGAGGCCCAAACCCTTGCCGTCGATGAACACGAACAGTTTACCGTGGCTGATTCGTGGGAAGAAATAGTCACCACCTACTTGCAGAATGCGACACAAGTTGGGGTGATCGACACCACAACCGTTTGTCAAATTCTGCAAGTGGGTTTGCAGATTCCGGTCGGGCAATATACACGGTCACATGAAATGCGAGTCGCTGCAATTTTACGCAAACTCGGGTGGAATAAATCACGAAGCATGGTGCACGGTGTGCAACAATATCTGTGGACCGTTCCAAACGGGTGGTTTAGCGGATTTTTACACAGAATTTGAGATGGTAAATTTTTACAACCTATTAATTTTGCACAGGTTGCTAACCTTGCTAACCTTGGTTTTAGGTAGGCAACCCATCTTATCACCGCCCCCAGGGCGGCGTTTGCTAACCTTGCTAACCTATTTATATAAAGTAAAGATATATATAAATGAATATAGTGTATATAGCATAGGGCCCTATAGTAGAGTGTTGGAAACGTGTTTTTGGTTAGCAAGGTTAGCAAATGGGTGTCAAAACATGTGTATTTATTTTACATTTCAACGACTTAGAAGGTTGCTAACCTTGCAGGAAAGGTTAGCAAGTGTAGTATTTTTCACACAGTTCACCACGAAGGCGGTTGAAGGGAGTCCTGCGTGATATGCGGACGTAAGGGGTGCGGGGGTTTATTAGCGAACCGTACTGTGGTGACCCGTGAGGGGATGCTCGAGCAAGACTATTGTGTGTCCTGTGGAAGGCTTTGCGATCGTGGAGTGGTCAGTGATCCGTATGGCCCCCCGCGCGTGCGGTTTACCCCAGAGGTCGAGGCGGCGTTACATGAGCGAGCTGACGAATCCGTGTCCCCGGAATATGCCCACAATGACGACACTGACCTGCCGCAAGTGCTTCGCGACGTCTGAGTGCCCGATAGAGTACGGTATAATCCAACTGAAAGCGTCTGGCCACCGCTGCACAGGTCATCTTGGGCTCCGCCGTATCAAAATAGTCAATGGCTTGCGCGGTTCTACTCGTCGGCTTTCGCCCCGTGATCGGGTCGAAGGGCCCGAACGGGCCTTGCGCACGCGGAGGTGGTATGACCTGTGCGTCGTCTGACTGTGGGATCGTCGATTTTGGGGTCACTGTGTCGCGCATAGCGGGTCTCCTATGGGATGCGTCGTCCGACTGAATGGATGCGTCGTCCGACTAAATGGATGCATCGTCCAACTGAATGGATGCATCGTCTGACAGCTTGGGTGCCGGCGGTCGGTCGTAGTTGGTGCCGGCGGTCGACGTGGGTGCCGGCGGTCGGTCGTAGTTGGTGCCGGCGGTCATGCTCCCTTTCGTTTCAATGGCCCGTAGCGAAATCCTCGAACTAGTGCCACGTGTCCACAGGCGGCACATTCACAGCCCGTAATATCTGTCACTTCGTCCTGATTCCCCTCCATTTCAACAAGCCCATGATCGTACAGATAGACTTGACGGGATAGGGTCAGAATAAACGGGCCTGTGGATCGGCAACCTTTGCACTCAAAGCCTTCGAGATGATGTGTATTTGTGGCGGGTGTCATCATGCTGGATCCTCCTCCTCGCTCATGTGTAGGGGGTGCTGTTCGTTCACGTCCTGATCATTACTTTCGTCCACCTCCAAGCTGTCCTCCTCAATGTGGTCGAGCCCGTGGCTAATTCCCCATTGAAAGGCATCCTCACAGGCGGTACACAGCAGGAGGGTTGACGGCATCGCTGGGCTGTCGAGTCGCGTACGCTGGGGCGTGATACAGAGCCGAATGGTGGCGGCGCGGTCGCAATTGGCACACAGTAACATCATTTACCCTCCTGTCTGGTTGTCTACGATCGATTCAATGTGTTCGATATGCTCCCACAGGCACAGCGGGTCGATACCTTGGGCCTCAAAGGTGGCACGTGCTTCGGGGTCGATACATTCCACGCCGTCCTCTCGGACGATAGCGAGCATGAGCCGTGGTGGTTCGGGATAGCCAAGCCCGTAGCGTACTAGCTGACCGAGTTGATAGGTCATCAGATACCTCCTTCCGTCTTGGACACAAGGTGTCCAATGGCATCACGTAACTCGTCGAGGTTCTCCGCATTCCAGCCCTTTGGCTCATCTAATGCCGTATACGCGAGGTGCAGGAGCTCGCTCACACGTTTTCGTTCAACGTTTTCTGGGTTCATGCGTAACCCTCCTCATTTAATGTGGCAATTAAACAGCCAACGGTTTCAGATAATTCTGCTTTGTCTTCCCCTGTCCAGCCCTCCGGCTCTTCCAGCATTGACCACGTGAGATGTAATGCCGCCAGTACCGCTTGCATCGTACTTGGGGTGATGCGGACAATTTGTTGGTTCAATGTAGTCATGCTACGTCCTCCTCTGTGTTAAAATCCAATTCGCATTCTCCAATCAGTTCGCCCCACATGGTGCTGCTCTCGTCGGTGTCTGAGCCGTCATACATCCCGATCAGTACGTCACGCCACGGGTATACATCAAACGGCGTGTCGTGCGTGAGTACCATGTATTGCCCCGTCGATAATTTTTTGACCCATGCGGTACAATTGCCGCCCGTTTGCTGGCATTCAAAGCCCTGTTGGATTAGTGCGTTCATACTGTCCGTCCTTCCTGTCTATCTTCAAATTCCTCAACCTCGGTGGTGTAGTGCCGCCGCGCCCGTTCGCAGAGTGCGTCGAAGCCGTAGCTATCTTCCTCGGCATCAATCAGGTGCATAATGTCAGCGAGGAGGTCGCTCAGCGAGGTATCGGGATCGTCTTCCTCCCACATACTCGCGTTGTTTAGAGTGGATTTTAAACTGGCTGCGCGGATCGCTGGGGTCGGTTCGTCTCGTCGGATCATAATGCCCCCTTATAAAATATTCGCGCTCGTTTGCACAATGTTGTAAAAGTGTCGCAGTCCTCCTCATCGACAAGATGCATAATGTCGGAGAGTAAACACGCAATAGATGTACTAGGGTT